>Ga0209025_1000790_pt1 | contig 51927 bp, 44 predicted proteins | sample AraplaMF_Col_mLB_FD_184256 | JGI IMG/M metagenome (GOLD analysis project Ga0209025, IMG submission 184256) | Arabidopsis root microbial communities from the University of North Carolina, USA - plate scrape MF_Col_mLB (SPAdes) (version 2) | ecosystem: Host-associated > Plants > Roots > Endosphere... | reverse complement strand
CACCTGGTCCAGCGTGATTTCTGCGCCAATGTCAGCCGGTATCTGTTCTACTTTAAGTTTTTCGCCAGCAGCAACCTTGTATTGCTTGCCGCCGGTTTTTACGACCGCGTACATTGTCGAACCTCTCATGTATGAATGAAACGAGGAATGCTGCCCCGACGGCCGAAGCCGCCCGAGCCGGCGCCGTTTCGTGCGCCGCAAACGGTGCGCGCACGTAGACGCGACCGAAGGAACCGGGGATTATAGCGCTGTTTACAGAAAAGGCAAAGAAAACAACGAGATAGCCAACCGGAGCACAGGCTGCGGCGGGAGGCGCACACCGAGGTTGCGCGGATCAGGTCAGGTCGGCCAGCAGAAACCCGGCCAGGGCAGCGAACGCCACCCACCAGGCGGTGCGACGGACCTGCGGTCGAGTCGATCGAGGCTTGTCCATGCGCGGCATTATAGATGCACGGTACCCCGCCCCACATCATGACTAACCCGCCCGAGGAACCACTCGGTCGCCGGAAGGGAACCGTCATACACCAACGCGCATCGCATATAATCCCCCGGTTTCGCGAATCGGTGATCTGATCTTGTCCCAGTCTTCCGCCACTGCCTTGCTTGCCCCGGTCGCTGCCGACATGCGCGCCGTTGACGCCGTTATCCGCCGACGCCTGTCGTCGGAGGTTCCGCTGGTCGAACAGATCGGCGAATACATCATCAGTGCGGGCGGCAAGCGCCTGCGTCCGGTGATCCTGCTGCTTTCCGCGCGGGCATTTGGCTATGAAGGTCATCGCCATCACGAACTGGCCGCCGTGGTGGAGTTCATCCACACCGCCACGCTACTCCACGACGATGTGGTGGACGAGTCCGAACTGCGTCGGGGCCGCCAGACAGCCAATGCCGTGTTCGGCAACGCCGCCAGCGTACTGGTTGGCGACTTCCTCTACTCCCGCGCCTTCCAGATGATGGTGGACGCCGGCAGCATGCGCATCATGGAGATTCTCTCCAACGCCACCAACGTGATTGCCGAGGGCGAGGTGCTGCAGCTGCTGAACATGCACGACCCGGACGTCACCGTGGAGCGCTACCTGCAGGTGATCCGCTACAAGACGGCCAAACTGTTCGAAGCCTCGGCCCAACTGGGTGCCGTGCTGGCCGGTGCCGACGCCGCAATGGAAGAGGCCGCCGCCGAGTACGGCCGCCGCATCGGCACGGCTTTCCAGTTGATCGACGACATGCTCGACTACACGGCAAGCGCCGAACAGATGGGCAAGAACGCCGGCGACGATCTGCGTGAAGGCAAGCCTACCCTGCCGCTGCTGCACCTGCTGGAGCGCGGCACGGCAGAACAACGCGAACTGGCACGCGAGGCCATCGTCCAGGGCGGCACAGAGCATTTCGACGCCGTGTTCGCGGCCATCCATGCCAGCGGCGCGCTCGACATCACCTTTGCCGCCGCCCAGCGCGAGGCCGAGGCCGCCGCAGCCGCCGCGAAGCAGTTCCCCGACTCGCCGCTCAAGGACACCCTGATCGAACTCTGCGCCTTCTCGCTGCAACGCCAGAGCTGACAGAGACCGGCCGGACGACGCACGGCGCCCTGCCGAATTTCTTGAGAAAGGGCCTTCCCATCCTCCGGAAACGCTGCTAAACTTTTGTTCTTTGCTGCTGACGGCGCAAGGTTTTCGACAGCCGAAGGAAGCAATAAAAATCGGGGTGTAGCTTAGCCTGGTAGAGCGCTACGTTCGGGACGTAGAGGCCGGAGGTTCGAATCCTCTCACCCCGACCAGATTTCAAGAGCCGAATCAAGACTTTACTTGATTCGGCTCTTTTACATTGTGCATAGCAATTTAGAGTAATTTCGGCCTGCCGTTGTCCCAGCAATGTCCCAGGGCTTGACACGATTACGCCACATGCTCTAACTTCTTGTTCACGATCCAATTGTGTGGCTGGTCCGGTGATGTGGGTTGGTGTCCCTCACCCGGTGAGCATAGGAATGAGCCAGCAAGTCCCTCCGCGAAATAGCGATAGCGTGAAACTCACACACGATTGCCAAAGTCCTGAGTTCGTGTAGTCACATGCGAAGATCGGCTGCGCCCTGAGTGCGCATATGCAGCTGGAACGGGCGCCGTGTGCCATTCCTCCCTTGAGTTTCAGCTGCTACAGACAGGTTAGATCACCCTCCAATCCATAGATCGCTGCCAGGACCGTCACCGGTCCACCCGACTATGGATGAACATGCCTGTTCCTCATCTGCCGGAAGCACACGCTGGCTTGCAGGCCAGCAGCACGCCACCCGTCCGCATCCTTTTCATCGAGCAGCTCTCCACACTGATTGGCAAGAGCGCTACCTCCATCCGGACCTTCGCCACGAGCGAGAAATACAAGCACCTGATTCCGCGTCCGTTCAAGATGCCACATAGCAGGCGTCTTTGCTGGTACGAACACGACGTTCTCGCTTGGATTGAAGCACATCGCCCTGCTGAACCGCCGCCCGCGAGAAGGCCGCGTGGGAGACCTACAAAAGCAGAGCAGCTGGCGCGGCAGCGCTGGGCCGCGACCCAGCCAGCAGGGCGATGAGTGATGGAGATGAGCTCCACGGCGATGGGCCGCATATATGAAATCGCCCGTCAGGCAGAGGCGAGACTCAAGGGCAAGCAACCTGAAGCCCCGAGGCAGTGGTTCCTGCCAGGCCTAGAGGAGTTTAGGAGGGCAATACCGAACCATATCGCCCGCTCTTGTCTCTTTGCTCCCATCAGGCGCGGGAAGCGCGTCTTGCATAACAAGACCACCCTGGCTAGCCGTAGCGATGTGTGCATCGTCTACAGCGGCCAGCAACTTGACGAAGCTGATCGTGACGTTTTCCTTCAACTCCTGTTCGAAGCTCGTGGCTTCCCGCTCGGACAGCGGGTCTACATCGAACGCGCCAAATTCTTGCAATCAATGGGAAGGCAGACTGGTAACAACGACTACAAGTGGCTGCACGGAGCCTTTGGTCGCCTGTTCACTGGTTCTCTATTCATCGAATCGAAGCGGTACAGGGTGGGCAACGATTCCAAGCGTGTACAGGACTGGATGCATCTGGTCGATCGCGTCCGCCTCGATGAGGCGAAAAACTCCTACTACTTCGAGATCGATCCGCGCATCTCCACGCTGTTCAGCAACCAAGAATACGCCCTCATAGATTGGGAGAGGCGACTCAAGTTAGGCAACATGGCGAAATGGCTCCAATGTCTCGTTGCAGCGTCTGCGGACCCGGTACAAAAATACCGCGTCTCCGACTTAAAGGAATGGATGGCTTACACCGGTCGCATGTATGACTTCCGCGAGAAGAGCTTGCCAGCCGCACTTGATGAATTAAAACAGCTCGAGATCATCGCTGCCCCGCGCATTGAGAATGGCAGCAAGGGATTGCTTCTGGCCATGTGGACAAAGGTCCCCGGGCATCGGGATAAGATCGCTCGCCCTTCGGGACAAGTTCGCACCCAACCGGGACAATATCGCCATTTGTCGGGACAAGATCGCGCACCATGGCTGTAACAGCCTGATTCCAAAACGAAAATTTGCCGTTCTTTCCCTTCTACCTTCTTTCTACCAGTTACTACCAGAAACCAATTGTGGAAAAGTCACTACTCCGCTGACGCGGCCCTCCGTGTGGACATCCCGGCTAGCGCCGGGACCGGTGGAAAAACCGTGGACAGGCATGGACAACCCCGCAGGGGTTGCCCACACCTGACACACCGCTTTTCCACCTTGCCACACACTGCGGTCCTTGCCCAACCGAGCTGGATTGATATACCCCCCAACCCCGGAAAACCCCCTCCCCTGCAAGCCGAGTATCCAGTGGACCAGCTGCGTGTCGCGCGCGCCGTCGCGCCCAAATCGAGGCGCACGGGGACCCGCTTGCGGGGAGAGTGCCGGCCCGTAGGGACGATTCGGTTCTGTGCTCGAAATGTGGTGGGTTGTTGTTGCCCACCCTACGGATGTGGCAATCCGTGCCGGTCTGATGTCATCCGGGGTCGTCATCGTGGCGATTTCTCGAATCTGAATCACCAGACCGCTCAATTTCATCGCAGACCACGTCCGTCACAGCGGACGATGAAGGAGTCATATGCACGGTGTCGCTCCCATGTTTGTGAATCGACAGCCAGCGACGGACGCTTTACCACCATCTGGCAGGCCCTTCTTCACTTGGCATGGCATCACGTTCAGTGCCGGCATGTACCTTTGGTCCGTGTCGACGCTGCGCGGCACCAATGCCGAAGCGACGATCGTCATGGCCTCTCCAACACTATTCGACCTTGTCGAATTGACGCGGCGCAAGCCCGTCGAAGAACTCTTGCAGATCAATGAGGCCCTTTACGTCGTCGACGAGATCACAGTACTTCAATACGAGCGGACCTGTGAGGTGCTGGGGAAGATCGCGGCTGTTCAGCGCCAACTGGCACTGCAGAATCCCGGCGATTCAGGGACTGAGAATTCCAAGAAATCAGGGCCTTAGAAAGTCGGAAAGCGACTGGGCGCCCCGCCCTTCCTTTGATGCTCTACTAGAGCATCGAGAAAAATCAGTGAGTTGGAAGATTAGAGGATCCTTTCTTACTCAACTCAATTACTCAACTCAAAGTAGAGCACAGCAATGATTGTTTTGGTTGCGGCCGAAAAAGGCGGGGTGGGTAAATCAACGATTGCGAGCAACCTTGCGATCTACTTGGCGCACAGTGGCATCGACCTAGTGCTGCTTGACACTGATGCCCAGGCTACCTGCGCGCGATTCATCGAACGGCGTGACGAGGCTGCAATCCAGCCCCAAGTTCCATGTGTGCAGCGCACGGGGGAAGTTTCCGCAACACTGCGCGACCTGGCGCTGCGATACGAGGTCGTGATTGTCGATGCCGGTGGTCGGGACTCGCGGGAAATGCGTTCGGCGATGGTCGTCGCCAACCTGCTGCTGACCCCGGTGAGGGCCAGCCAAGCAGACCTGGAAACGCTGCCAAAGCTAAATGAGCTGATTAACTTGGCGCGAGGCCTGAATCCGGACCTCAAAGCGTCGGCCGTACTTTCGATGGCGCCTTCGAATCCTGTGATCCGTGAGGTGGAGGGGGCCCGCGAACTGCTGGCCGAATTCGACCAACTGGAACTAGCGGATACGGTGATCCGCGATCGCAAGGTGTACCGGGATGCGCTCTTGAGCGGAAAGGGTGTGGTCGAGCTCGACAACGCCACCGCCCGAGCAGAGATCCAGTTGCTTGCCAATGAGTTCTTTGAGTTGAGTAATTGAGTTGAGCAAATTCAAAATCAAATCAGCCGGTAGCGTAGGAAATACCGTCATGCCAACCACCACGGCGGAATTTGTCACTGGAGCTGCCATGGTGCAGTCCCAAACACGTCAGCGGCCACCCAAGCCGGTCCGGCTGAACCTCGATTTGGACCCGGAAGTGCACCGACGATTAAAGCTGCGCGCCACCGAGCAGGGCATCTCCATCGCGCAACTTGTGCGGACATTGATCAGCCGAGAAGTCGGCTAGAAGCCAAGTGAGATTCAAAATGGCACGTGGCCTGACTGTCAATGACTGTCTCGTACATAGAGAGGTGAACCCATGCTGCTCTTCCTAGACTATGACGGGGTCCTGCACCCGGATGCTGCGTACCTTATTGATGGCCGTCCTGTACTGAAAGCCGAAGGCGCGCTGTTCATGTGGACCCCCATCCTGGTCGAACTGTTACACCCCTATCCAGACCTGAAGATCGTACTCTCGACGTCGTGGGTGCGGGTACTTGGCTTTACCAAAGCACGCGACTACTTGCCCCCGCCGCTGCGCCGAAAGGTGATTGGCGGGACCTGGCATTCGGCCATGGGGCGCCACACGGAAGGTGCGCACCGCGTGGACACTAACTGGTTCGTCGAGTCTTCGCGGTACCAGCAGATCGCACGCTACATTTCCCGCGCCAGCGGCCGCGCCAGCAACTGGTTAGCCATCGACGACGACGCCGAGGGATGGGATGACGCGCAGCGCGAGCACTTGGTCGAGACCGATGGCGACACCGGCCTGTCGGACCAACTCGCTCAAGATGAACTGCAAACCAAGCTTAGATTGCTGTAGGAGGATGGGAATGGAAGTCGCATCTGAACGCAACAAGCGTCGAGCACTACGCCGCCGCGCCTTACGCTTGCATGTAAGGCGCGACTTCCTAAAGCGATTCGTAATCGATGGGCCTGACCCGTCGATCGTCGAACTCATTGCTGAGGTGCGCGCGAATCGCGGAAAGCTGCCGGCAGGGCTAGTGTCAGACCCTGAGCTTGCTCGCGAAGTTGAGGAGGCCGTGTTGCTCCCATTTGCCCTAGTAATCCGGGCACTGAGCGGGAAACGGACTGCTGGCCGCTAGATATGGCAATTCGCGAACATGGTGTAAGGCAGCGCATATACGTGTTGAACTCGGACACCCCCTTGCGACGTGCATGGCTCTTTGCGCACCATGCTGCAAAAGCAGTGCAATGCGCGACTTCGCCTGCCCGCAGGCAGGACCGTTCGACCACCCTGTCTTTTCCTGATCGCTCTCGACAAGAGCCAATTGCTCGGCCGGATGCGTGGCAACTGCTGCACGCCTACTAGGGTACGAAGGAGATCAAGTTGCCGTTCGAAACACTGGGACCAGAACTACTCGACGCGGTCTTGAACATACGGCTTACTTCGGTAGAAAAGGCCAAGTTGAAAGAGGATGCAGACCTTGCCGGGTTAAGCATGTCTGAACTGGTACGGCGCCGCTACTTTGGCAGGCCGATCATCGCAAACGCAGATACCGTAATGCTCAAGGAACTGCGGCGCATCGGTGGCCTACTGAAGCATGTACACAACCAAAGTGGCGGAGCCTACAGCAGCGATACGGCTGGAGCGCTAGTTGCGCTCAAAACCTTCATCGAGCAATTGAGCCATGGTCGGTAAGAAAATCCTGAGCTCGAAGGATAAGAGCAAGGCCGCGAGCATCCGCGATTTGGTCGATTACATCCGAGCCCCGGAAAGGGTGAATCCAGAGGAGAAAGTGATATACGCCAACGGGCGAGGGTTCATCGCGGATAGCCATGCCGCGCAGCGCGAAGAAATGGTCGCACTTGCGTCGGAGGCCGTGCGCAGCAAGAACCCGGTTAATCACTTCATCTTGAGTTGGCGGGAGGGCGAGCAGCCTAGTCTGACTCAAATCGAGGAGGCGGTTAGCATTTTCATGGCTGAGCTTCGGGTGCAGGATCACCAGGCTATCTATGGCCTGCACGCCGACACGGACAACATTCACTTGCACATTGCCATCAATCGTGTGCATCCGGACACATTGGCCGTAGTCAAGATCAACGGCGGGTTCGACATCGAGGCAGTGCACAAGGCCGTCGCGCGAATTGAGCACGTTCAAGGCTGGCAGCGCGAGCAGCGCGGCCGCTATCGAGTGCGAAAGGACGGCGAACTTGTTCGCGAGCACCTCGTTATGGACAAGCCCCAGCCGCGCCGACCCGGTCAGCGCAAGCGCGACATGGAGAACCGGACCGGCGAGAAGTCAGCGGAGCGCATCTGCATCGAAAAAGGCGCCCCGATTGTCGAACGGGCGCAGTCGTGGGAGCAGCTACACCACGAACTGGCCGAGAGTGGGATGCGCTACATGCAGAAGGGCAGCGGCGCCATGATCTTTGTTGGCGAGGTCGCGGTAAAGGCCAGCAGCGTAGATAGGGGCGCCAGCCTGGCCAAGCTGCAAAAGCGGCTCGGCCCATACCAGCCGCCGCGGCACTTGGCGCAGTTAGCTGTCCGGGAGCCAGAGCCGATCAATTCCGACGCGCCGCGCTGGCGAGAGTACATCACCGGGCGGAAACAGCACTATGCAAGCAAGGCGGCGGAAAAGCAGGCCCAAGACCAGAGGCAGCAGCGTGAGCGACTGGAACTGTCGGCCCGGCAACGGGTACGCCGGACTGAGCTGTTCGCCGGCAGTTGGCGTGGCAGGGGCGCTGCCCTAAATGCCTTGCGAAGCGTTGTTGCCGCCGAGCAGGCTGCCGAGAAGGCCGTCATGAAAGAACTGCACCGGCGGGAGCGCGACGTGCACCACCGACGGTTCCGGCCCTATCCTGACTTGGAGGCTTGGTATCGGCTGCAGGGCGAGCCAGAATTCGCTGAGCAATGGCGGCGCCGGGCAAGCTTGCCACAGGGCATTGAAGGCGGCAGCGACGAACCGCCAACGCCGCGCGATATCCGCGCGTTCACAGCCGAAGTTGTGGGTCTTCAGGTGCATTACATCTTCAGGGACCGGGCTGCCAACAGGGGAGTGGCTTTCGTGGACCAAGGTAGACGAATCGACGTGCACGACTGGCGCAACCGGGCTGCGATGCTAGCTGCGCTGCAGCTATCGGCGCAGAAGTGGGGCAAGTTCACAGTGAAAGGGTCAGACGAGTACAAGGAACTTTGCGCTAAGCTGGCAGCAGAGCACGGTTTTAAGCTCACCAACCCAGAGCTCCAGGAGACCATCGAGAGGGAGCGGCAACTGATAAAGCAGGAGAGATCGGAGGCTATCAAACCACGGTATCAGGCAGGCCGTGATCTGGAGCCTTGGTGAGGCGTTGAAGAAGAATGGTGATCATGGGCGAGCGAGCTGAGCGGGTTAGGTCGGAGATCAGGAGCCTGTTGCTCCACCGGCGTGTTGCGGAGAAGCTGGTAGCCAACCCTGCATTACTCGGCTGTGCTGTTTTCAATCTGGACCGGTGGCGGGATGCCGATGCTGGAGAGTCCCTCGATCGCCAAGAGTGGCGTCGGTTGCTCGACGGTCGACTTGACGACGTGCTGGCGGTATTAGTTGATCCGGGAGAGCGGGGTGTCCGAATGCGGAAGGCTTCGCCATTCCCGGGAATTTTGACCGAAGACGAGCGCCTCAGCATCATCAAAGCTTGGAAAACGGGGCAAAATGATGGCAACTCCGAGTAAGGACAATCGGCAACTGAGCAGCCCTCATTAAGCACGTTCCGTTATCCACGAACGAAGCGAGCGATGCGCGGGATGGGGTCGTGTCCTTTGTCGCTCAGTCGAGACATCGACTCGCGGCACAAGCCAGAGGTGAGATGTGAGTACAAAGGTAACGTTGACACATCACGAGGGCGAACCGTCCTGGCACCTCTACGAGGAGATTTTCGAGGTCGGTGTCGTGTACCTGGAAGTGCGCGGCGTGAGCGTGGATTTGACCACGCGCGAGGCGGGCGGCGCAGATGTGGTCTTGCGCCTGCCGCTCGAAACGGCGAAACAACTCGGCCTGCATGCGAGTGTGCCGCCAGAACGTTGGGAGAAGGTCAAATGAAACTCTTCCTCGATGACGAACGCGATACCCCGGCAGGATGGGTCCGTGCTTACTGGCCCGACGAGGTTATTTCGTTGCTCGCAACCGGCTTGGTCGCGGAGCTAAGTTTGGACCATGATTTGGGCGATGACGAACGTGGGACGGGGTATGACGTCATCCTCTGGATCGAGGAGGCAGTCGCTCTTCGCGACTTCGTCCCACCGAAAATTTCCGTGCATTCGGCGAACTCTTCGGCTGTGGAGAGGATGAGAGCTGGCATCGGAGCCATCGAAAAGTTGGGACGAGAGCGGGCCGCGCAACAGAGATTGGCCGACGGCAAGATGATCATAAAGATGGAGAAAGTTCGTCCGTTCCGAGGCTTTACGCATACCCCGGAAGAGGGCCAGGAACTATCCCGGACTAGCTTTACCGACACGCCACTACTTAAGCGGAAGAATCCATAGTTTCTTCCCGTTCGGGAAGCTTCTTGGCTCTGATGGTCAGAGTGCGCGCGACTCTTCCCGATCGGGAAGAATGAATCCGCGAGATACGTGTTCAACTCGGACATGTCGTTATGCGATCCGCATAACGACATGAATCAATGGCTTGGAGAAATGGATGTGTAAACGCCCTCTTCGATCTCACACTTGGAACGGCGTCACGCTCCGCGCGGGCATGCATCTTTGGTCAAATCCTTCTCTGCGAGGGTCCGATGCGGAGATTCCGATTGTCATGGCAGCCCCTACCCTATTCGATTTAGTAATTCTTGCTGAGCGGAAGCCGGTGAGGGAACTACGGGAGATCAATGACCGGCTCTTCGTACAAGGTGAAATTACAGCTCGGCAGCGCGAGCAGACGGAAGACTTCCTCAATCGCATTGATCAAGCCAACCGCAAAAGTGCTGCCAAGTAAGATTCTTGCATCAGAGGCATCGGTGGGTGCCCTCGAGGTTGCCAGGGGTCTACCCAGGATGAGCCTGGGCTGTGAGAAGCGAAGCGCCGAATGGCACCGGCGTCCGTTGCAACCACATGCTTCGCATGTGTGTTACAACGGCCATCCTGTTATGTTCTTGAGGGGCCTATGGCGCGTGGCGCAAAACAATGAATTTGAATGTCAAACAACTCATTGTTTTGAATTGCCTAACCCTGCAGAGCTCACGATCAGGTTCCGTCATTCAACACTCCGGCCGCTACGGTGCACCTCTTTGTCGATTGTGAGTTCACTGATTTTCTCGACTGCGAGCTGATCAGTATCGCGCTTGTCGCCGACGATGGGCGCGAGTTCTACGGTGAAAGCTCGGACTTCGGTCAAGCGAGCTGCAGCGCCTTCGTGCGTGAGGCCGTGCTACCGCAGCTCGGTCAATATCCGGGGCGCGTTTTCACACTAGAGGCATTGCGCACGGCTCTGTTGGCCTGGCTCGCGCAGTTCGCGGGCGAGCCAGAGCGCGTGCTGTGCTTCGACTACGGCGGGGATTGGGAGCTACTCGTCGACCTGGTCGGAGAGGCGCCTCTTGGCTGGCAGGCCTGTCACATTGGAGCAGCGATGGACGTCGGCCGACTCGAAGCCTACTTCCTGGAGCACGGCGGGCGCCACCACGCGCTACACGACGCGCGGGCACTCAGGCTTGCCTTCCGAGCGATAATCTGAGTCATAGAAGCACAGAAACCCGCTCACACTTCTGGCGTCCACCATGGGACATAGGGGCAACCTCGTCGGCTAGGCCCGTAACCATTACGCCATTGCCATGGTCAGCGCTTCTTCTGCCGCTACTCCTCGCCGGCGTCCTCGACCGGTTTCGTCGGGTTGTCGTAGCAAACGACCGACCCGCGCAGCGCCTCCTGGTAGGCCAGCCCATCAAACTGCTTGTCCCTCCACAGCCCGAACAAGTCCGGCGCCGGGCACAGCGGCGGAAATTCGGCACCGGCAGGCAGCGGCGTGATGCGGAGCCAGGCGCCCAGGACGTCCTGGAAACAGCGCTGACACAGGTCAAGGCTGACGGTGTTTCCGTCGCCAAAGACCGATTCGAAGCCGCCAAGGTGGTCAATCGATAGTCGCTCCTGCCACTCGCCAGGTTCGTCAGGGTTCATGCGACGGCCGCAGCGGTCGCACGCGCACGCGGCTAGTACTCTCACTGCACTGTATTGGTATTCACGCAAAGCTTGCCTCGGCAACTTAGGCGGCAAGGATCCCCGAAAAAGCCGGCAAAGGGTCGTCAAGCTAGAGCACCTTCGCCGTCCTCAAGAGGATATTTCGTCCCCCGGATGGGCAAGGCACGTAGTATCGTTCCCGTAGGGTAAAACAATCATAGCTGCGATGGGGCGACTTGCTGACGCTATTCGAAACTTGAAGTATGGGTCATCGACTGGATGCCCTTACCCGTTTTTCCAGTGGGGGGATGCACTATATCTTTACGTCGACGACGCCCCATGCACTCTTCGAGAACAGCTTTACCGCTGGCTGGACGTTCAGCCTGACCTTTTGGACCCATCCCCTGAATGCTCCATCCTCTTGGGTCCCCGGGGATACGCGATCACGGAAGCACGCTGGAACAGATTTCTAGCCTGGGCGAAGGTTGTGCTCACCCGCGAACTCGATGAAGCTCACAATCCAAGCGCGCAATCCTTCTAGAGATATCCGCATTTCTCGGTGTCACAACACCATTGAATGCCTGCGGGATTGATCGACTTTATGCGCTCCATCACTTCGACTATATGGGGGCTACGTTTACGGCTGCGGAGATCATGAGCGCACAATGGTGCGGACGCCACAGCCGAACTGACAGTGCCCTCCAGTTTGATCGCCAGCATTGTGACCCTTTTACCTCGCAAGGCTTGTCGGTACACGCTCGTCGTCGATCTCTATCGCGCGTAGGCGATCGGCCGCGGCTTGGCGCTCGCCCATGCGCGGGAGTTCCTCCGTCGCGATCTGGAGCGGGCCGATTCCGGCCATGAGCGGGCTTTCAACCATCCCTATTCTTTACACCTCTCTGCCTCTCGGGTACGTTCCCTATGTTCAAAAGGACAGGGGTGTAAGAAAATGTTACTTTTAGTATATGGGACTCCGCAAAAGGGACTGGCGACGCCTTGGGCGCCCTTGCTGCGCCTCTGAGCCTTTGCTTGTGCCTGCAGGTGCGCCTTCGGCCTACTGCTTGGTCAAATGAACTCGCAAAACAAAGAAAATCAGGAAGAAGATTTCGACATCGTCGAACCGGCGGCCTCGAATCTCGTGGAGGCGCTCCGTGACATCGGCTACTCGCTCGAGTCCGCGGCGGCTGACATAATCGACAACTCCATCTCGGCTTCAGCCCGCCGCATCGACATCCGGTTTGGGTGGAGCGATGACCAACAGCCGTGGATCGCCATCATTGATGATGGCAAGGGCATGAGGGAAACTGAACTGGTCGAAGCCATGCGCCCTGGCGGAAAGGATCCGCTCGGCAAACGAAAGGCCGACGACCTTGGGCGATTCGGACTGGGCCTGAAGACCGCTTCTTTCTCCCAATGCCGCGAGTTGACTGTCATTAGCCGCCAAGACGGTTCTCTTGCTTGTCGGCAGTGGAATCTGGATTTGGTCAGAAAGAGCAACCGCTGGATATTGCGCCGTCCGGTGGCATCGGAAATAGCGGAATTTCCGGTCGATGTCGCTGAGCTTGGCTCATCGGGTACGATTGTCCTCTGGCGTCAGCTCGACCGTCTCGATTTAGGTGCGGACCCGAAGCACCACCACCAGGTGATGAATGAGCGCATCGCGACCATCTGCGACCACGTGGCCCTGGTTTTCCACCGGTTCATTGCCGGCGAGCCGGGCAAGCCAAAGATTGCCTTCCGTGTTAATGGCTCGACCATTGACGGCTACGATCCGTTCAATGCCCGGCACCCGGCGACCATGCATCTGGGGGAAGAGGTGCTGGAAATCGAAGGCAAGACCGTGACGTTGTGTCCGTATATCCTGCCACACCACAGCAAGGTCAGCGCATCCGAATACACGGCCTTGGGCGGCAAGGAGGGCTACCTGCGTGGCCAAGGCTTCTACATCTACCGCAACCGCCGTCTCATCATCCATGGTACGTGGTTCCGCATGGCACGGCAGGACGAAATCACGAAACTCGCGCGTGTCCAGGTCGACATTCCGAACACGCTGGACCACCTTTGGACGATTGACGTTCGCAAGTCGCGAGCCCAGCCGCCCGAAGCGGTCCGACGGCGCCTGCGCGGCATTCTGGACCGCATCCGCGACAGCGCGAAGCGACCCTACACGCACCGGGGCACGGCAGCGCTCAATTCAACCAAGCAGCCCGTCTGGCTCCGGAAGCACCACAACGAGCGCATCTCCTATGTGCCGAACCTCGAACACCCACTGGTCCACGAGTTCCGCTCGGACCTGCCGCCGGCGATGCGACCTCGCTTTGACGGAATCATGGCAGTCATCGGCGCTTCCCTGCCCTTCGCGACCCTGTTCAACGACATCGCCTCCCGCCCCAATGAGACTGATACATCAAGGGAGACAACGGAAGCGCTGGAGGCCCTCGCGGCGATGCTGTACGGGGATAGTGGAACAGATCCGGCAGAAATAGAAAGGGTCATGAAGATTACCGAGCCTTTCTGCTCGACGCCCGAATTCGTGTCCCAGTACATTGAACGTCTTCAATCCAAGGAGAGCTGAGCGTGAGTCCGCAGGAGTTCGAGAACCAAGTCAGAAGCAATTTGAACCATCGTACGTCGGTAACACCGGACCTGATTCGCAGCGTGGTCCGACTCACCCTGCAGATTCAGGGAAACGACGCTCCCCAATTCGAGAGCGAAGACCTGTTCGTCGAGCAAATATCGCGCTCCATCGAAGAAAAGCTTGACTTGTCGATGCCGGATGCTGCCGTGGTGCAGTTGCCGTTCAACGAATGGCTTCCGGAGCGTCGCGCCGACACTGACCTGTTCTACTGGAACCGCTATCGTGATTGGCTTCTGCAGTCCGGATTCGCCAAAGAGGTCGTCGGCACAATCGGCCGCGATACCGATAAGATCGTAGGCCTGCTCGAAAATCCGGAAAAAAGTGGTCCTTGGAAGAGGCGCGGCCTTGTTGTAGGCCACGTACAGTCAGGCAAGACTGCCAACTACAATGGCGTCGTCTGCAAGAGTGCGGACTACGGCTACAAGGTCATCATTCTCCTTGCTGGCGTGCACAACAACCTGCGAAGCCAGACTCAGCAGCGGATGGAGGAAGCCTTCATCGGCGTCGATACTGACAAGAAAGACCGAAACCTACCGCTCAAGGACATCAAGACCGGCGTTGGCCGCATTTCCGACGTCACCCGATTGCCGTTCAGTCTGACGTCACGCGAACACGACTTCCGCAAGGATTCTGCAAAGGCGGCCACGTTTTCACTCAATGCGATCAGCGAGCCTGTCGTATTCGTCATCAAGAAGCAGGCCACCGTGCTGCAGAATCTTCACGAGTGGTTTCTTAGCCTGAATGACATCAAGGGCGGGAAGATTCAGGGCATGCCGATGCTGCTAATCGACGACGAGGCCGACAACGCGTCGGTAAACGTGGCCAAGGGCGAGGGCGACCCGACGAAGATAAACGGGTTAATTCGGAAGCTGCTCGCGCTGTTCGAACAGAATAGTTATGTTGGCTATACGGCGACGCCGTTCGCCAACATCTTCATCGACCCTGATTCCAGTCATGCGATGCTGGAAGATGACCTCTTCCCTAAGGATTTCATCGTCAACTTGGATGCGCCGGACAACTATGTCAGTGCTGCGCGCATCTTTAGCGACAACGGCGACCTTGTACATCTCGTCGAGTCGGTTTCCGATCATGTCGCATGCTTTCCGGAAAAACACAAGATTGACCACAAGGTGGAGACGCTTCCGCCCAGTTTGCTTGAAGCGGCTCGCCGTTTCGTGCTGGGCCGAGCAGTACGCATTCTGCGCGGGCGAGGACAGGACCATTCGTCGATGCTGGTGAACGTCTCGAGGTTCAATTCGGTACAGCGACAGGTCACCGCGCTGCTCACCAACTATCTCGAAGAAGTGCTGAATGCGATCAAGCTCCATGCGGCCTTGCCCGACAAGATGGCACTGCGCGACCCCACGATGCAGGCATTGAAGGAAACATGGGACCGGTTTCCGCCGTCCGATGGCGAGACTTGGGAACAAGCCAAGCCAGTCCTCGCAAACGGCGCTGGCGCTGTGGTTGTCAGGACGATCAACAACTCATCTCCCGACCGTCTCGATTACCGGAATTACCGCGAGAATGGCCTGCACGTGATTGCAGTTGGTGGCCTCAGCCTCTCCCGTGGCTTCACCCTTGAAGGATTGACCACGAGCTACTTCATCCGCAACTCCATCATGTATGACACGCTGCTGCAGATGGGGCGCTGGTTCGGCTACCGGGACGGCTACCTCGACCTATGCAGCATCTACATGACCGACGACGCGGTCGGCTGGTATTCGCACATCTCCATGGCGATCGACGAGCTCAGGGCCGAGTTCAGATTGATGGAGCAGCAGGGACGCAAGCCGGAAGAATTCGGTTTGAAAGTCAGAACCCACCCAGATTCTCTCATCGTCACGGCACGCAACAAGATGCGAACCGGCCGTAAGGTCGTCCATTCCGTCTCGCTGGCGGGAAGGCTGGTCGAAACGGTTTTCCTGAAATCGGCGCCGTCCGTGATTGAGAGCAACTTCAAGAAACTGGGTGCATTTATCGAAGTGCTGGAGACCGCGAAGGCGGCGCAGCACAACGATAACGTCGAATCGGACCTTGGGTACATGTGGTCCCATATCAAGGCGAATGACGTTTGCCAGTTCCTGCAGTCTTTCGAAAACCATGACGATGCCGGTGCCATCACCCAGTCCCGTCCCATTATCGAGTTCATCAAGGCCGACCCGGAGAATCTCGGCGAGTGGGACGTCTGCCTGTACACCCTGAAAAAGGGAGAAAAGCAGCAAGTTGGTCCCTTGCACATCGTGCCGCAGGCACGCGCATGTGTGTCCACGGGCGGCTGCTACCAAGTTGGTGGCGCCAAGATGAGAGTCGCCTCCCGTGGCGCAGAGCGAGCCGGCCTGACGAAGGAACAGATTGCCGCGGTCGCTGACGAAGCCGAGAACGCAAATGTATCAGACGCCGCTTATCGAACCCGCCGGACGAGGCCGCTCCTGATGCTTCACGTTCTCGATCTGTTCCGTCAAGGCGACGAAAACCAGGAATCCTTGGCCAGGCCGGTCTGCGCATGGGGTATCAGCTTCCCGGGAACCAAGGAGAACGGGCGCGGAGCGGAAGTGGAATACATGGTGAACACCGTCTGGTGGCAAGAGCAATATCAGCAACAGATTGAAGACGAGGACGATGAGGTCACCGATGCTGTCGGCAACTAACCCATGGGCCGGTATCGAAGCGACCGCCAATGTCGGGGAACTCCGCGCACGCCGCGCCGATGCGGCGCATCCGCACGACTTCTTTTGGGCGCTTGACGCGAAGGGACGCAAGCTCTTTCTGTACCGCGGAGCCGACCAGGATACCGATTGCCCGATGCCGAATCTGAAGGGCGTTGCGGTGGAGCATTCGTTCGACCGGCTGATTTTGCGGCTGATTGACAGCAGCACTGAAGATATCTTTGTTGCACTCTGTCACAGTTTGCTTGAGCGTACGAGACGCGTTGCGTCGGCCGCCTTGGTACCGGATGCCGTACGGTCCCACCTGGAGATCTGGCAGCGCTTCTTTGGCAAGTCAAATGCCGGAGTTCTTAGCGACCAGGAACTGCGCGGACTTTTCGGGGAACTCACCTTTCTGCAGTCCGAGCTCATTCGAAGGTTCGGGCAGTCGGCAGTACTTTTCTGGAACGGGCCGTCCGGGGCTCCTCAGGACTTCACTGTCGGTACCGCGGCGTTCGAAGTGAAAACGAGGCTTTTAGGTGGCGCGGCTGCCGTCACAATTTCGTCGGCAACTCAGCTGTGGCCATTGGGGGGCACCTTGCATCTCGTGTGCTACGGGATTGGCGAGGCATCCGAGCAGGGACATGCTGCACGATCGCCGGCAGCCCTCGTCGACGACATACGGGCTTGTCTGACCAATGCCGAAGCACGCGACGCATTTGAGGACCGCCTGCTTCAGGCTGGTTACCTGGACCGCCCCGAATACGCAATCCGATTCTTTGCAATTTCTACCGCAACGTTTTTCGAAGTGAGGGAAGGATTTCCTCGTATAGTTGCCGAGCATATTCCGGTTGGTGTGAGAAGCGTGCAATATGCCCTCGAGCTGCAAGCCTGTCTGCCGTTCGAGAGCGAACCTGATTGGACAATCATGGGAGCAAGCAGTGGATCTTGACGCGTTTCGCGAAGAACTGGCCCAGGATGTCCTCGTCCGCGCCGATACGTCCGATAACTTCACCGACGACGCGTTTGCCGAGGTCGTGGCCGAGTATCTTGCAGAGGCCGGTTCCATTGAGGACTTTGTGCCATGCAAGTACATCCATCGCGGCATGCGCGTGGACGGGTACTCGCTAAACTGGGAAGACGGTCTGCTAGAGCTCTATGTCGTTGACTGCAGACCTGGCAACGAAGTCGAGCGCATGTCGAAAGCGGAAATGACTCAAGGCTTTAAACGCGCCGAGACCTTCTTCGAAAAGGCTTGCACGACGTCATTCGTCGAACAGATGGAGGTTGCGCACCCGGCGTACGGCCTTGCCAGGACAATACTTGAGCAGGGTGACCAGATTCAGCGCGTGAGGTTCTATCTCCTGACGAATGCGCAGTTGACTGGAAGTGTGAAGGAGCTTCCTTCCCGCCAGGAGAGCGGCCGGGACTGGTCGTATCGCATTTGGGACCTCGAGCGACTCGCACGCACAATTGGCACCGGAAAGCCGGAAGAAATTGTCGTCGATTTCGAAGAGCTTTTCGGACAGCCGCTGGTATGCCTTCCCGCAGACGACGGCAGCGGCGAAGTGCAGTGCTTCCTCGCGGTGATTCCCGGAGATTGGCTGGCACGCATCTACGACCACTATGGAAGCCGACTGCTCGAACAGAACGTAAGAACGTTTCTGCAAGCGCGCGGCAAAGTCAACAAGGGCATCCGAAAAACCATACTCGACGAGCCGACACGCTTTTTCCCCTATAACAACGGCATCTCTGCTACTGCGGAAGAAGTGGCCGAGCATCGCCAAGGCGGCGTCACCTATCTGCAAAAAGTCAGGAACCTTCAGATCGTCAACGGTGGGCAGACCACCGCCTCAATCTTCAACGCATTCAAGAAGGACAAGGGCGCGCCAATAGACCAGGTCAGCGTGCAGATGAAACTGTCCGTTGTACCGCCCGAAATCGCCTCGGAGCTTGTGCCTAAGATTTCCCGGTTCGCCAACAGCCAGAACCGGATAAGCGACTCGGACTTTTTCTCCAACCACCCTTTCCATATCGTTATCGAGAACCTGTCCCGTCGCCTTTCAGCCCCGGCGAAGGACGGCTCCCAGATACTCACCCACTGGTTCTACGAGCGCACCAAAGGCCAATACATCAATGCCGCTTCATACCTGACGGAGGCAAAGAAGCGCGAATTCCAGACCAGGAATCCCAAGACCCAGGTCATCGATAAAACCGACCTTGCAAAGTACGTGCAGACATTCCGCTGTTTGCCGCATGACGTCAGCTTGGGCGGGCAAAAGAACTTCGCCAAGTTCGCCGAGTACATTGGCGCGGCTTGGGAGCATAGCCAGCATGACTTCAACGAACTCTGGTTCAAGCGCGCTGTGGCGGAGGCCATCATATTCAGGCGAGCGGAGTCGCTGGTGTTACGGGCTCCGTGGTATGCGCAAGGCTATCGTGCCCAGACCGTCACGTATGGGGTCGCAATGCTCGTTCGGAAGGTACAGGAAATGAAGCTGGAGCTCGACCTGCAGCGCATCTGGCGCGAGCAGGGGCTCAGCGGAGCGTTCGAGGAGCAGCTCTTGGAGTCTTGCAGGCTAGCGCAGCAAGAAATCATGGAGGGAGCGGCAAGAAACAATGTCATCAACGTTACTGAATGGTGCAAGCGCAAAGCGTGCTGGGATGCAACGCAGGAGGTGCAGTTATCTCTGTCCGGCGCGTTCGTGCAACTGCTCAAGGAACGTGACGATGCGCTCGCAGACACAAAGGACGCCAGGAAGGAGCAGAAGGGCCTTAGTGAGGCTGAAGCCTATATTAGCGTAGTGAACGCCGGTTCTGGGTATTGGAAGAACGTCCGCCACTGGGCTGGGGCAAGCGTCGATCTCAAGCCGTCGGATCTGACCATTCTGGATATCGCCTGTGCCATGCCGAGAAAGATACCGACAGAAAAGCAGGCACTCAGGCTTGTCGAGATCCGCGGCATCTTTGATGGGGCCAACGGATAGGGTCACAGCTTTAGACGAGCCAATCCGCGAGATTGGCTCAACTTTCGTCTACGCCGCCGACTTCACGTATTGTTCACCAATTGCCGCTGCGATTGTTTCGGCAATTTTCTTTGCCAAAAGCGGAGGGACGGCATTCCCGACCTGGTGGTACTGCTGCGTGCGATTCCCCTGGAAGAAGTAGTCATCGGGGAAGGTCTGCAGCCTTGCCGCCTCCCGTACCGTCAGACTGCGGCACTGCTTGGGGTCGTAGTGGATGAAATAGTGACCGTCCTTTGCAATGTGACTAGTCACGGTCGTTGCTGGGTCGCTTGCGATTTGGACGCGGAAGCGGTCCGAAAACTTGCCGCTCTCCCAGTTCTCGTGGTTCGGTTTCAATCCCTGCAAACTAAACTGCTCATGACCCTTCGGTGAGTGGTCATACGTCTCCGCAAACGCAGCGGCATAGACGTACCGACGAAGATCCTCTTGCATGTGACCACGAGCTTCATGATTCAGCCATACCTTGAGCTGCTTATTGGCACCGTACCATTTCCGAAGCTCAGGAACCGTGCATGATGCGGACGTGTATTTGTCCACTCTCAGTCCACCGGTCGAAAGATTGGCAATCAATGAACGTGCGTGTTGGCCAAGCTCCTCTGACAGCGGGCGCAGCTCGGAGTCCTTGGCCGCCTCTTTCGCCAAGTGCTTGAGATGGTGGGCAAGCAGAGCCAACCAGGTCTCGTCATCGTCCTTGCCCTTGCTGATTCGGCTGCGAAGTTTCGGCAGCATCCCGATCGCCTGGGAAACGGTCGATCGTCTTGATTTCGGTACTTGGTCAAGGGGGCGTGGCCACACGTCAAGGTCGTTCCGGACGCCAACAAGGATGACGCGGTGCCGGGCCTGTGGAATTCCATGGTCTTCGGCGCGGACAATGAAATCGCGGGCATCGATCTCGTCCGGATCCATGTGCCGGTTGTAATGGGTATCGGTTGACAGTGAGTGGATGCGGTAGCCACTGCGCGCCAAGTCGCTCAGAATGCTGTGAAAGATCCTCTGACCATTGACGGATGACGAAAGGATGCCTTTCACGTTTTCCATCACGAATACGGATGGACGGTAGCGCTGGATGATGCGCAGGTATTCACGGTAGAGGAAGTGGCGGTGATCGTCCTCCGGCCGGTAATCCTTCTTGCCTCGATTCCGGGCTCGCCCGACCAGCGAGTAAGCCTGACAGGGCGGGCCACCAATCAGCACCCAGAAGACGTCAGGTCCGATGCCGCTCTGCCGGATGGTCTCGTCTAGAATTTTGTTGTCTTTCGGCTCACCAAGTGTGAGCTGCAGCGCTTCTCTGCCTGCCTCTTCCCATGCATCGAGACTGGCAGTGTCGTATGGCACGTCGGCTTCACCGTTGCAGAAGCGGTAATATGGGGCGAGCGCACTTTCGCCGCTCCGCTTCAGGATCCGGTAGAAGGCGCGCAGCCGCAGCGTCGTGTGAGCGGATTGCTCCATTTCAGCGGACACGGCAATGCGAAACGGTTGCCCCTCGGCGGATGAAAATCCTTCCCCTAGACCTCCGGGACCTGCAAACAGGTCGACGATTGGAATGTGGCTTTTGAGGCGCATATCTTTCTGAGTTGGTTTCATCACCGGCCAGGATACCAGGACATGGACGTTGTCGACAAGGCTACGCGCTCCCGGATGATGTCAGGAATCCGATCCAAGGATACGAAGCCTGAGTTGGCCGTACGTCGCTTCTTGCACCGGCGTGGGTTCAGGTACACGCTGCACGACGAGAAATTGCCCGGGCGGCCGGATCTTGCGCTGCCCAAGTACCGGACTGCCATCTTCGTCCATGGCTGTTTCTGGCATCGCCATCCAGGATGCAGGTACACGACCACCCCACGGTCCAACGAACAGAACTGGCAAACGAAGTTCGAGGCGAACGTGTCTCGGGACGCTAAGAATCTCGAAGCGTTACGAGCTGCTGGCTGGACGGTAATCATAATTTGGGAATGCGGGCTACGGGAGGCGAATGTGGTGGCCCAGCTCGAGTGGTTGCCTGACGTCATCTCAAGAATGCCGGATGCGGTATATGAATGGCCAGCTTGTGGCAAAGATGTGGCGAGGCAGCGAGAATCTCTAAGATGAGCGCCCATGAAAACAGGCGCTCAGATCTTTGCTAAATTGGGTCGATTGGGTACAAAATTGACCGCGGGGAAGATACTTCGGATAGAGGCAGCGGATGGTATTCCGCCCGACCATTTTGCCAAGCTACATGGCGGCGGGGGCACCGGTTTCTTAAGCGGCTGCCCTTGCTCGATCTATCGATGCTGCAACATAAGCACGCCCTTCGACGAGAAGTGGTGCAGGTATAACCGGCGAAACTCCATGTTGGCGGCGGCCTGCACCATGGCTTGTTCAAGAAAATCTACAACTTCATCATTCGCGCCGCTCTTACTTGAGCTTGCATCAATATTGGCGTGACCAAGCGCCGTCAGGCCTCGATTGTCCTGGGCGAAGACATCAGCACCGCTCTCAATCAAACGCTTTAATATCTGCAGATTCCCGCGGTTCGCGCCAAAGAGGCCGGCCCCTCGTGCTGCACGCATCAGCGGTGTAAGGCCATCGTTGTCCGCGACATTGATGGAAGGCTCCAACAATGAAATGATCTTGTGCTTCCATCCTCCGTCCCGCGCATGAATTGCCGACAACAATGCAGTGCGCCCGATGGAATTCCGATGCTTAATCGACGTTCCCTGTTCTATCAGCCATGTGCAGACTTCTAACTGCTGGCTTGTGGCAGCGGGAAACAATAGTGTCTCCCCTTCTTCGAAGACATGCCTCGGCTCGACGCCCTCGGTATCACATAGGCGTTGGACTTCGTAGATATCGCCTCCCCTAACTGCTGCGGAAAGTTTCTTGAAGGCGGTCGGCGATGAAGACGAGGTCGCAGAAAAGTGTAATTCGATCATGGATATGTATGTCAGCATGGTCTATCAGCATCACGGATCATAACGACTACGTGGCCAAGTACTTGAGCGAACTACACCGGAAGTCGTCGTTGTGCTGGAGACGTGTAGATGGCCAGCAACTCCCTTGTTACGAGATCCTGCTTCCCGCTAACGACCGTTCCGGGCGAAGCGGAGCGGCGGCTAAGGGTCCGTTCTGTGACAGCCGCGGATCGATGGCAGCATCGGATTCCGGGTCGTCCACCCAAACCGGTAGCTACCAGTTATCCTTCAAAATGGGAGCCTATCGACGCACCGTTCCCTCAACTGAGACTCGGCCGTTTCCCGCCAGCGCCACCGTCCAACCGGCCCCCTAAAAGCCAAAGACCCCGCAAACCGCACGCCAGTGCTGACATAATGAAATAGCCGGCCCGGCGACATTTGATTCTGGTCTAGACACGAGCGGCTCAGCGGCGCCCGCGCGACCGAGTGGTGGGTACGCCAAGCGCGTCGATCGCCAAGCACACAGGCCCTCGGGCAGCCCCCTCCATGCAAGTCAGCTTTTGGGTCGCCGGGTTACCCCCCTACTCCGCTGGAGCACGGGCACATTAACGACGTTACTTTTTGCCCGTCATCGACTTGCTGATCAGGCTGACTGTTTCGCCATACGCTTTCATAACTTCGAAGGCTTCTGCGTTCTTGCCCTCTGCCATGAGAGTCTTGGCGGTGCCAAGAAACATGCGCTCTGTGTCTTTCAGCGCCTGACGGAACGCAAGGGCGTTCAGGAGTTGAAGGGTGGCCAGTACAAGAAAGGCGACAAGGACAACTCCGAGTACAACTGCTGCTGCCATTTTTTCTATCTCGGTTACATTGATTTGATGTCTTACGCTCGCCGCATCAGTCCTGGGAGCGCAGGTAACTACCCCAGTTTCCTTGCAAGATCTTCGGCTCGCGGATGGTAGTAGCGCTTGAGCATGCGGAGATCACGGTGGCCTGTGACTGCGGATAGCTCCAACACGTTCGTTAGCTTCTCGGCCAGTCTGGACGCTGCCTCATGTCGCGTGTCGTGAAAATGGACATCCCGCAAAAACCCAGCCATGGGCTTTCGGTTAGCCTCTCTGCAATCGGTGGTGTACTGCTTCTGAGCTCGCTCGATGGCCCGCGTGAATCCTTTGCGAAGCGCTAGGGCGGTAGTCGCGAAGACACGTCCACTACGCCTCACATCGGCTCCAGCCTCGTCGTCCTCGGGCGTGGAAAGCGCCTCAAGGATGGCTACTGCTCTGGTCGAAAGAGGAACGGTCCTAGCATCACCGTTCTTTGTGTCTGGCAAATGCGCCGTCTGGCGCTTCAAGTCCACATTCTCCCAGTCCAGAGAAAGTAGCTCGCCCCGACGCATAGCTGTCTCGATTGCAAGCTGAACGAGTGGCAGCAGCCATGGGTTGCGAGCCCCTTTGCTGAAAGTGCCATCAGACTGGCGCTCCCCTCCCGTCAATGCCGCAAACAGATAGGCCTCCTCTTCCGCCGAGAACCGGCGATCTCTCGCCTTGGCTTTCTCAGGCCGCTTCACACGACGGATGGGATTCTCGACGTGGATGCCCCACTCACGGTCTGCATGGTTGAGAACTGCAGACAGCACGTCTATCTCTCGATTAACGGTAGCCCCACTGACTTCCTTGAGACGACGATCTCGCCAGCATGCAATCACGCCGCTGGTGAGGGCGGTCATCTTGAGCTTCGAAAGAATGTGATCTTTAAGTATCACATCGATTTTTATTGACTCAATGGCTGCAGATTTCTTTGTAGGAGTAACGTCTCGCTGGTATCGCCTCAGCACCTCCCCAAGCGTGCTTTTCTCCGCTTCCTTTCTGTCAACGAAGCCGGAAGTCTCGAGTTCGCGCTCAACTGCGCGAACCCACTTCTCAGCGTCCTCCTTGTAGGAAAACGTCCGCGACTGACTTGGGAATCCCTTTTTTCTCACTTTCGCCTGCCACTGCAACTCTCCTCGCTTCGTGATCGTTCCCATACATCGATGTCCCAAATTTGTCCCAACAAATGCTACTTTCGCCTCCTCTCCCACTCAACGCAATAGAAATGTGATGCGTTCGGGACGTAGAGGCCGGAGGTTCGAATCCTCTCACCCCGACCAGATTTCGATGATCGCGACGATTGGCAACGATATCCTCGCGCAGCATCAAACGCAGTATTCACAAAAAGCCGCACAGCAATGTGCGGCTTTTTGTTTTCCCTTCGCGCTCCTGCGCCCCTCGTTTCTCCCCCCTTTTCTTCCCCCCGCGCAAGTAGGGTTGCAGCCGTGTCGCGCAAACGCCAACGGGCGCGCGCGCCGGCTTTACAAAAAGTGACCCCGACGGCAAACTGCCTCGGTCCGGGACTTCGCCCCCGCTCCCACCGCCGTTAACAAGCGCGCGCCTGGCTCCTTCAGGCTGACCTGCGCATCACGCACAGTTTTCGCCATGACACTAGGCTTAGCACTAGCCCAGAGCCGGCGGATCGCACCAGCGCTGCTCGCGCAGCTGGAGCAATCGGCCCGGGAGAAGAAGTCGCAATTGATCGACGAGATCATCGGCAGCGGCACGATGTCCGCGCACGATATCGCGATCTTTGCCGCCGACAAGTACCGCTTGCCGCTGCTCGATCTCGCGCAATACAACCTCAGCCGCGTGCCGCCTGCACTGGCCGGCAACCGCGAATTCCACGCGCATCGGCTGCTGCCGCTGGCGCGGCGCGAGAACCGGCTGATCGTGGCGATGTCCGATCCGGCCAACCAGGCGGGTGTGGAAGCGATCCAGCAGAAGTTCAACCTCCCCGTGGAAACCGTGGTCGTCGAGCACGACAAACTGATGAAGCATGTGCGCGCGGCCGGGGAAGCGCTGGGCACGCTCAAGAATATCTCGCCGGTCACGCCCACCGCGACGAAGATGATCGAGTATGACCCCTCGGCGGCGGCTGCCGCGCGCAAGGGGCCCGGCAACGAGATCGACGATGCGCCGGTGGTCCGGTTCCTCCAGAAGCTGTTGACCGAAGCGTTCAACCGCGGCGCCTCCGACCTCCACTTCGAACCGTTCGAGTTCTTCTACCGCATCCGCTACCGTGTGGACGGCGTGCTGCAGGAGGTTGCGCGTCCGCCGCTCGATATCCGCGACAAGATCGCCACGCGCATCAAGGTGCTGTCGCGCCTGGATATCTCCGAGAAGCGCGTGCCGCAGGACGGCCGCATGAAGCTGCTGATCTCGGTGCCCAAGGACAAGGAAGGCAAGGAAACGACCGACAAGGCCATCGATTTCCGCGTCTCGACGCTGCCGACGCTGTTCGGCGAGAAGATCGTGATGCGGATTCTCGACTCCTCGACCGACAAGCTAGACATCGACCAGCTTGGCTACGAGCCGCAGCAGAAGGCGCTGCTGATGGAGGTCATCAAGCGCCCGTATGGCATGGTCCTTGTGACCGGCCCGACGGGTAGCGGCAAGACCGTGTCGCTCTATACGTTCCTGAACATGTTGAATCAGGGCGACATCAACATCTCCACGGCCGAAGACCCTGCAGAAATCCAGCTGCCCGGCATCAACCAGGTCAACGTCAACGACAAGGCGGGCCTGACCTTTGCGGCGGCGCTGAAGTCGTTCCTGCGGCAGGATCCGGACATCATCATGGTCGGCGAAATCCGGGACCTGGAAACGGCCGATATCTCGATCAAGGCCGCCCAGACGGGCCACCTTGTGCTGTCCACGTTGCACACGAACGACGCCCCCACGACGCTGACACGCCTGATGAACATGGGCGTGGCACCATTCAACATCGCGTCGTCGGTACTCATGATTACCGCGCAGCGTCTGGCGCGCCGGCTGTGTACGTGCAAGAAGGCAGGCGCCCTTGCGCCGCAGGTGCTGATCGACGCAGGATTTGCCGAGGCCGATATCGATGGTTCCTGGACGCCTTATCACCCGGTGGGATGCGAGCGCTGCAACGGCAGCGGCTACAAGGGTCGATGCGGTATCTACCAGGTCATGCCGATTTCGGAAGCCATGCAGCAGATCATCCTGTCGCACGGCACGGCACTGCAGATTGCGGAACAGGCCCGGCGCGAAGGCGTGCTGTCGCTGCGCGACTCGGGGCTGCTGAAGGTCAAGCAAGGGGTGACGTCGCTGGAAGAAGTGCTGGCGACGACGAACAGTTAGCAGCAGAAGCGCAGCAGAAAAGGAAGCCGCCGGGCGCGCAGCCGGGGCGGCTCCAGGAGGGGTAGGCTGCGCAAACGGCATCCGCGCGACGATGCGGATGCCCTAAAAACAAAAGCAGTTCCATAGCAATTCAGTCGGGGGTCAAACATCATGGCGACGCGCGCACCAGCGGCGAGCGCCCGGACGGCAGCACCGTCGCGGGCCAGAGGGCGGAAAGCGCCCACGCAGTACATCTTCGAATGGGAAGCCAAGGACCGGAAGGGCAAGTCCTTCAAGGGCGAGCAGCGGGCCGAGAATCAGGCCGAGGTTTCGGCCACCTTGCGCAAGCAGGGGCTGACCGTCGTCAAGATGAAGAAGCGCAAGGCGGCGCGCGGCAAGAAAATCACAGAGAAGGACATCGCGTACTTCACGCGCCAGCTTTCGACGATGCTCAAGGCGGGCATTCCGCTGCTGCAATCGATCGACATCATCGCGCGCGGCCACTCCAACCCGAACTTCACGCAACTGCTGAACGACATCCGCTTCGACATCGAGGCGGGTAGCAGCATGGCCACGGCGTTCCGGCGCCAGCCGAAGTACTTCGACACGCTCTACTGCAATCTCATCGACGCCGGCGAGCAAGGCGGTATCCTCGACGCGCTGCTCGAGCGGTTGTCGCTGTACATGGAGAAGAGCATCGCGCTGAAGAGCCAGATCAAGTCCGCGATGATCTATCCGATCGCCGTGCTGAGCGTGGCCTTCGCGGTGACGGTGGTGCTGATGATCTTCGTGATCCCGGCCTTCAAGGGCGTGTTCTCTAGCTTCGGCGCGGCACTGCCTGCGCCGACGCAGGTCGTGATCAACATGTCGGACTTCTTTGTCACCTACTGGTATGCGGTGATCGGCATCCCGATCGGATCGATCATCGGATACTTCCACGCTCGCAAGAAGTCGGAGAAGGTGCAGCGCTGGCATGACAAGGCACTGCTGAAAATGCCGATCTTCGGCAGCCTGTTCCGCAAGGCGGTGATCGCGCGCTGGACACGTACGCTCGCCACCATGTTTGCAGCCGGTACGCCGCTCGTGGAATCGATGGAGTCAGTAGCCGGTGCGGCCGGCAACTGGCTTTACTATGATGCGACGCGCGAGATCGAGCAGTCGGTGCGGATCGGTACCAGCCTGACGAATGCGATGCAGGCCACGCATGTATTCGACAACATGGTGCTGCAGATGACGCAGATCGGCGAGGAATCCGGCGCACTGGACAACATGCTGCTGAAAGTGGCGGAGTTCTACGAGCGCGAGGTGGACGACGCCGTTGCCGCTATTTCCAGCCTGATCGAACCGCTGATCATCGTGATCCTCGGCGTGCTGATCGGCGGCATGGTGGTGGCCATGTACCTGCCTATCTTCAAGCTCGGCCAAGTGGTCTAACGAAGGATGGTGTCACCGATGCAAGCCGTACCGGGCGCCAGCGGCGCCATTCCGTTGGTCCCGCTGGACATGCTGGCGGCGCTCCCGCCAGCGTTCCTGATTGTCGTGGCCGGGCTGCTCGGCCTGCTGGTCGGCAGCTTCCTGAATGTCGTGATCCATCGCTTGCCGAAGATGATGGATCACGAAGAAGCCAACTACATTGCCGAACTCCGGGGCGAGCCGCTCCCGCACCCGGAGCGCTACAACCTCATGGTGCCGCGCTCGGCCTGCCCCCACTGCCATCACCAGATTGCGGCGTGGGAGAACATTCCCGTCGTCAGCTATCTGTTCCTGCGCGGGCGCTGCGCATCCTGCAAGACGCCGATCAGCATCCGATATCCGCTCGTCGAGGCCGTGACAGCCGCACTCAGCGCGCTGGCGATGTGGCATTTCGGGCCGACGGTGCAGGCGGTGGCTGCCATTGCCATGCTCTGGTCGCTGGTGGCGCTGTTCATGATCGATGCCGATACCCAGTTGCTGCCCGACCAGATCACACTGCCACTGCTGTGGCTCGGACTGTTGCTGAATCTGCAGGGCTGGTTCGCACCGCTGGCCGATGCCGTCATCGGCGCGGCCGCGGGCTATCTGGTGCTATGGACCGTCAACACGGTCTACCGGCTGGTACGCGGGCACGATGGCATGGGATATGGCGACTTCAAGCTGATGGGGGCGCTGGGCGCGTGGTTCGGCTGGCAGTCACTGCCGCCGCTGATTCTGCTGTCGTCAATCGTGGGAGCCGTGCTCGGCGGCGCGCTGCTGCTCCTGCAACGCAAGGGCAAGGACACACAGTTCCCGTACGGACCGTATATCGTCGGCGCGGGCGTGGTCTACCTGTTCTTCGGCGAGAGCATCCGGCCGCTGGTGCTGCCCGGGCTGTAGTTTCAAAGCTGGTATCGTTAGCGGCATCGCCACTGGAACGACTGTTGCCCCCATGCTGGAAATTGGCCTCACCGGCGGTATCGGCTCCGGCAAGACACGCGTCGCGGACATGTTCGCCGCACGCGGTGCCGCACTGATCGATACCGACCTGCTCGCCCACGAAATCACCGCCCCCGGCGGCCTGGCCATCGCCCCGCTCGTCGAAGCCTTTGGGCCGCGCTGCCTGCGAAGCGATGGCGCGATGGACCGCGATGCCATGCGCGCGCTGGTGTTTTCCGACCCTTCGGCCAAGGCCCGGCTTGAAGCCATCACCCATCCGCTGATCCGCCAACTGACAGAATCGCGCGCCGCCGCAATCCGCGCGGGCGGACAACACCCCTACCTGATTTACGTCGTGCCGCTGCTGGTGGAGTCGGGCACGTGGCGCGCCCGCGTGGGCCGTGTGCTGGTAGTGGATTGCCAGGAATCCACCCAGGAAGCCCGTGTCATGGCGCGCAACGGCTTCTCGCGCGAGCAGGTGCTGGCCATCATGAACCGGCAAGCCACGCGGACCGCTCGACTGGCGGTAGCCGACGACGTGATCGACAACGATGGTCCACCGGAAGCGCTGGCACCCCAGGTGGAAAGACTCGATGCGCTATATCGCTCGCTGTCGTCGTCTGCCCCCGCCTCCGCATAATTGGCTCGATTGCCGCACGATTGCACGCTCGCACGTCCCGCGTACGCCGCTTGAGCGAAATTCGAGGCCGATTCAGTTTGTCCTCGCGCCGTGACTCGCATAGAATGCGCTGAAACATGCTGGCAAATGTGTGCTGCGTGACGACTTTCGGCACAATTGCCGATCACGGGTCAGGCCACAGCCGGCAACGGGCAGCACGTAACGCCCCCGACTGAAACGAACCGCCCGAATGGCCAATCGGCGCGTAGCACGGATACCGACTTGATCCTGTACGAATATCCTTTCAACGAACGCATCAGGACACTCCTGCGCCTGGAGGACCTGTTCGATCGGCTGGATTATTTCCTCGGGCAGGAACATCCGCTGCAGCATCACGTTGCCATCACCACGATCTTCGAAATCATCGATGTGGCGGGCCGAGCCGACCTCAAGACCGATCTGATCAAGGAGCTGGAGCGTCAGCGTCAGGCGCTTGCGCCGCTGCGTGCCAATCCACAGATCGATCAGGACGCGCTGGTTTCCGTCATTACCGAAATCGAACAGGGCATCGCCGCGCTGAACCAGACCGTCGGCAAGGCGGGCCAGCTACTGACCGACAACGAGTGGCTGACCAGTATTCGCAGCCGCGCGATCATTCCGGGCGGCACCTGCGAATTCGATCTCCCGGCCTACTACGCGTGGCAGCACCGGCCTTCCGAAGACCGCCGCGCCGACATTCTCAAATGGGCACGCCCGCTGGCCTCGCTGCGCATGGGTGCCACGATGGTGCTGCGCCTGCTGCGCGAGTCGGGCCAAAGCGGCAAGGTGATCGCCACCGGCGGCAGCTACCAGCAAATGCTCTCCGGCCGCAGCTACCAATTGATGCAGGTGTACCTGGACGAGTCACTGCTGGCCTTCATCCCCGAGATGAGCGCCAACAAGTACATGCTCTGGGTCCGCTTCACGCAGCAGGACGGCGACATGCGCCCGCGCTCGGTGGACGCCGATATCCCCTTCCTGCTCAAACTCTGCAATTTCTGAAGTCCCATGCCTGCCGTCGTCAAATGCCCCACCTGTGCCAAGGACGTGGTCTGGGCACCCGAGAACAAGTTTCGCCCGTTCTGCTCCGAACGCTGCAAGCAAATCGACCTGGGCGCCTGGGCGTCCGAGAAGTACGTGATCGAAGGCAAGCCCGCCGATGCGTCGCCGGAATTGCCTGAGGATAAGGACGACTAGTTCTTGCTGATCCCTTGGTTTTAAGCTATCACCGCGCCGCCAGCACCCTCCTCCAGAACCCCACGCACACCAGCACGAACGCTGCCAGTCCCAGCCACTGCGCAGTACCGGCAAACCCCTCGCCGACCAGTGCCAGAGGCGCCTCCTTGCCTGACAGCCCGATCACCGCTGCCAGCGCCACGCCGATCAGGCTCTCGCCCACGATCAGTCCCGATGCCAGCAGCGTGCCGCGCCGCTCGGCATGATCGAGCACCGTCTTGACATCGTCGCCACGTGCCTCGGCGCGGCGGCGCTCCACTCTCAGCAAGGCCCATGACAATATGGCGCCGACGACCAGTGCCGAACTGATGGTGGGGGGCAGGTAGATGCCGATGCCTACCGCCAGCACGGGAAGCCGCGCCACGCCGCCACGACGGCGCAGCATTTCGTCGATGGCGATCAGCACGACGCCCAGCGCGATGCCAATCAGGATCATCGTCCAGTTCAACTGGTGCGTGAAAATGCCGGTGGCGATGGCCGTCATCAGCGTGGCCTGCGGGGCGGCCAGCGCATGGTTGGGGTCCATGTCTGCACGCGGCAACGCGCCCGCGAAACCATAGGCGTGGTAGAGCAGATCCAGCACCGGAGGAATGACCGCCGCGCCGACTGCACAGCCGATCAGCAGGGCCACCTGCTGCCGCCACGGCGTGGCGCCGACCAGCCATCCGGTCTTCAGATCCTGCAGGTTGTCGTTGGAGATCGACGCTACGGCTACCACGGCCGACGTGGTGAAGATGGCCAGCGCAATCGCAAACTTGCCGCCCTCCGGGGTATCCAGCAGCCCGTCGAGCGTGCCAAGGCCGAGGATCAGCAGCGACACCAGGATCACCGCGATGATGCCAATGCCTGAAATCGGACTCGCGGAGGATCCGACGAGGCCAGCCATATAGCCGCACGCCGCCGCTACCAGAAAGCCGAACACGAACGCGAACAACACCGCGCATCCCACCAGTTTCAATGTTGCCGCGCGGTCCAGCGGCGCCGGCGCCATGAAGTGTCCGAACGTGGCGGCCAGCACCGCGAGCAGCACGACCATTAGCAGGCCGATCCAGATCACCGGCATGTCGCGCTGCGTGCGAGGCAGCTCGCCGCCTTCCCCGGCACCACCTTGACTGCGGATGGCACCCATCGACGCGCGCACACCTTCGACCATCGGCTTGAACAGCGTAGCCAATGTCCAGATGGCGGCGATGCCAATAGTCCCGGCGCCTATGAAACGGGCCTGAGAACTCCAGACCGAGGTCCCAAAGCTCTGCAACGTGGCGCCCGCCGGCATCGGCGTGATGGCCGTCAGCCACGGCACCGCCACGCCCCAGGTCAGAACCAGACCCAGCAGCATCGCCAGGCCACCGACGATGCCAACCAGATAGCCCGCCCCGACCAACGCCAGCGAGAACCCCATCGACAGCCGCACCACCGACGCGCCCGCTGCAAACCAGGCGTTCGCACCTTCGGCCAGCACGCGCAATCCGCCCGCCGCGAAGCTGAACAGACCGGCCGCCACACCGCCCGCCAGCAGGTCGGCCAGGCCCGTAGCCTGCTTCGCGCCCGAGGCATCCTGTCCCGCGCTGCCAACGCGCAGGATTTCCGCCGCCGCCACACCTTCCGGATACGGCAGGTCGCTCTGCACAACCATTGCATGCCGTAGCGGAATGCTGAAGATAACCCCGAGCATGCCGCCCGCCGCGCAGATGGCGAGCGTCTGCCAGAACGGAAAGCCCTGCCAGTGCCCAAGCATCACCAGTCCGGGCAGGATAAAAATGATCGACGACAGCGTGCCCGCAGCAGATGCCTGCGTCTGCACCATGTTGTTTTCAAGGATGTTCGCGCCCGGGAACAGGCGCAGGACGGCCATCGAGATCACGGCGGCGGGAATGGCCGACGAGAACGTCAGCCCCACCTTGAGGCCCAGGTAGATATTCGACGCGGTGAAGACCACCGTGATCAAGGCACCAAGGATGATGCCGCGTAAGGTCAGTTCGGGCAGCGAGACAGCGTCATCGATACGATCGACACGTTGCATGGAGCCTCCTGAGGTTTGTTATTGGGTTGTTGGTTGATGGGTGTGAGACTTGTAGGCTGGCCCTCACCCCCGGCCCTCTCCCGCAAGCGTGAGACGGGAGCAAACACACGCCAAAAAGAGAAAACCCGGCAATCAGCCGGGTCTCCATCACAACATTAGCCGCGCGACTGTTCCGCCAGCCATTCGACCACCGGGATCGTCGCTGGCAGTAGCGGCCCGACTTCCACGGGCACTGACTGCCAGGAGAACGCCTGACCCTCGCGTCCCACCGGCTCGCCGCGCCAGTCGGTGATCTTGCAGAAATACAGCCGCACATAGGCATGCGGGTAGTCATGTTCCAGCGTGTGCCAGTGCTCGCTGCGCAGGATGTCGAGACCGAGTTCCTCGTGTAGTTCCCGCGCCAACGCCGCCTCGACGGTTTCCCCCGGTTCAAGCTTGCCGCCCGGGAATTCCCAGTAGCCTTCGTACGGCTTGCCCGCAGGCCGTTGGGCCAGCAGGAAGCGGCCGTCCGGCTGGATCATCACACCGACGGCCACCTCGGTGACCTTGCGGGTCTGCCCATCGGACGTCGTCACGGTTTCCTCCTGACCACTCATGCTCGGTTATTCCTTGTCCGCGACGAACGGCTTGCCGTGCTTGCCGCCCCAGTCGCGCGCGAACTGCCACGCCACCCGGCCCGAACGAGAACCGCGCTCGAGCGCCCAGACCAGCGCATCGCCGCGTGCCGCCTCGATATCGGCCGCACTGCAGCCGAAGTGCGACAACCAGTGCCCGACGATAGCCAGGTATTCGTCCTGCTTGGGTGGGTAGAACGACAGCCACAGCCCGAAGCGCTCGGACAACGAGATCTTTTCCTCCACCACCTCGCCCGGATGGATTTCTCCATCGGACGTGTGCTGGTAGGTCTCGTTGTCTTTCATGTACTCGGGCAGCAGGTGGCGACGGTTCGACGTGGCGTAGATCAGCACGTTGTCCGATTGCGCGGCCACCGATCCGTCAAGCGCCGACTTCAGCGACTTGTAGCCCGACTCGCCGTCCTCGAACGACAAGTCGTCGCAGAACACGACGAAGCATTCAGGCCGCGTGGCCAGCTTCTCCACGATATCGCCCAGGTCGCCCAGATCGTCCTTGTCCACTTCCACCAGCCGCAGGCCATCCTGCACGAATTCGTTCAGGCAGGCCTTGATCAGCGAAGACTTGCCAGTCCCGCGCGCGCCGGTCAGCAGCACGTTGTTGGCCGGCAAATGCTTCACGAACTGGCGCGTGTTGGCCACGATGGCATCCTTCTGACGATCGATGTTCTTTAGATCGGTCAGATGAATCGGCGGCAACTGGCGGATGGCCTGCAGATAGCCGATGTTGCCAAACAGGCTTTGCCGCTTGCGCCACCGGAACGCTACCGCCTCCTTCCAGTCCGCGTCGGTCAGTTCCGGCGGCAACCATTGTTCAAGACGGGCGAGAAAACTGTCGAGGCGTGTAGCGAGGTCGGACATGGGGGCGATGGCTCTGATGCTGAAACTTGAAGTTTTAGGATTTCAGGAACGGTAGTCGGCGTTGATCGACACGTAGTCGTGCGACAGATCGCACGTCCATACAGTCGCTTCCGCATTGCCACGACCCAGTGCGATGCGCACCGTGATCTCGGCCTGCTTCATCACGCGCTGGCCGTCTTCCTCGCGATACTCGGCATTGCGGCCGCCATCGCGGGCCACCCAGACGTCGTCCAGCCACAGGTTGACGCGATCCACGTCGAGGTCATCCACGCCGGCGTATCCCACTGCGGCAAGGATGCGGCCCAGGTTGGGGTCCGACGCGTAGAAGGCCGTCTTCACCAGCGGGGAATGGGCCACGGCATAGGCGATCTGGCGGCATTCCGCCACGTTCTTGCCGCCTTCCACGCGAATCGTCATCAGCTTCGTGGCGCCTTCGCCATCGCGCACGATCATCTGGGCGAGTTCCTGCGCCAGCGAGGTCACGGCATCGCGCAACGCTTCGAAAGCGACACCCTCGGCGCTGTTCACCGTGGCGCCGGATTTGCCCGATGCGATCAGCACGAAGGAATCATTGGTCGAGGTATCGCCGTCAATCGTGATGCTGTTGAACGAGTGATCGGCGGCGTGCGACACGAGCTTCTGGAGCACAGGCTGCGATACGGCGGCATCCATGGCGATAAAACCCAGCATCGTCGCCATGTTCGGGCGGATCATGCCCGCGCCCTTGCTGATGCCCGACATCGTCACGGTCTTGCCGTCGATCTCCACCGTCCGCGAAGCCGCCTTCGGCTGCGTGTCGGTGGTCATGATCGACTCGGCAGCAGCCAGCCAGTTGTCTGCGCGCGCGTTGGCGATGGCCGCCGGTAGCGCGGCGGTCAAGCGATCCACCGGCAGTTGTTCAAGGATCACGCCGGTCGAGAACGGCAGCACCTGACTGGCGGCGATGCCAAGCTGCTTGGCCAGCGCGTCGCAGGTGGCGCGCGCGGCGGCCAGTCCCGGCTCGCCGGTGCCGGCGTTCGCATTGCCCGTGTTCACCACCAGTGCGCGGATACCTGCGCCGCCCGCCAGGTGTTCGCGGCAGACCTGAACCGGCGCTGCGCAGAAACGGTTTTTCGTGAACACGCCGGCGACGGTGCTGCCCTCGGCAACTTTCACCACCAGCACGTCCTTGCGGTTGGCCTTGCGGATGCCACCTTCGGCCCAGCCGAGTTCGACACCAGCGACGGATTTCAGGTTTTCTGCCTGCGGCAGAGGCAAGTTCACGGGCATTTGCGTTCCTCTACGGACTTTTACGACTACTCGGTCTATCTGACGAACATGCCCGCTTGAACGCGAGTCCAAGCGGGCATGTTCTTGTTCTATCGCGAAGCGCGGCACGAAGTCTCCTTCGCGTCGGCGCCTGCAGCGGCGGCTGGCTTCAGCTCAGCTTGCCGTGGCACTGCTTGAACTTCTTGCCCGAGCCGCACGGGCACGGGTCGTTACGGCCAACCTTGGGCATGCCCGCGAGCGCCACGTCGTCGCCCCCCATGGCCGCGGCAGCCGCCATGGCAGTCCCGCTGCGTGCCGAAGCCTGCTCGACCGGGTCGGCACTGCCGGCGAAGTCGTCATGCTTGTACTGCACGTTCTCGAGGTGCGACAAGCCCTCTTCGATCTGCTCCGATGCCTGCTCCAGCTGCTCAGGCGACTGGATCTGCACGTTGAACACCACGCGCGTGACTTCGCTCTTGATGACGTCCAGCAGGCGGGCGAACAGTTCGAACGACTCGCGCTTGTACTCCTGCTTCGGATCCTTCTGAGCGTAGCCGCGCAGGTGAATACCCTGGCGCAGGTGGTCCAGCGCGGCCAGATGCTCGCGCCAGTGCGTGTCGATGCTCTGCAGCATGACCGAACGCTCGAAGCCGGCGAACGACTCGCGTCCCACCTGAGCAATCTTGGCGTCATACGTTTCGCGGGCAGTCTTCAGGACGATGTTCAGCAGTTCTTCGTCCTCGATGCTCTGCGCGGCTTCCACGGTCTTGGCCAGCGGGACGTCGAGGTTCCAATCCTCGCGCAAACGCTGCTCCAGGCCCGCGATATCCCACTGTTCTTCCATGCTCTCGGCCGGCACGTAGTCGCGGAACAGTTCCACGAGCACGCTCTCGCGCAGGTTGGCCACCATGTCGCCAACGTCCTGCGACTCCAGCACGTCGTTACGCAGCTTGTAGATTTCCTTGCGCTGGTCGTTGGCAACGTCGTCGTACTGCAGCAGTTGCTTGCGGATGTCAAAGTTGCGGCCTTCCACCTTGCGCTGCGCCGATTCGATCGAGCGCGTGACGATACCGGCTTCGATCGGCTCGCCTTCAGGCATCTTCAGGCGCTCCATGATCGCGCGGACGCGGTCACCGGCGAAGATGCGCAGTAGCTGGTCGTCCAGCGACAGGTAGAAGCGCGAGGAACCCGGGTCGCCCTGGCGACCGGCTCGGCCACGCAGCTGATTGTCGATCCGGCGCGACTCGTGGCGCTCGGTGCCCACGATATGCAGGCCGCCAGCAGCCTTGACCTGTTCGTGCAGCGATTGCCATTCGTCCTTGAGCTGCGCGATCTTCTGCGCCTTCTCGGCGTCCGACAGGCTCGCATCGGCCTCGATGAACCCTGACTGCTTTTCGACGTTGCCGCCCAGCACGATGTCCGTACCCCGACCGGCCATGTTCGTGGCGATCGTAATCATCTTCGGACGACCCGCCTGCGCCACGATCTCGGCCTCACGTTCGTGCTGCTTGGCGTTCAGCACCTGGTGAGGCAGTTTTTCCTTGTTCAGCAGGTCTGACAGATACTCGGACGTTTCGATCGACGTCGTGCCCACCAGCACCGGCTGGCCGCGCTCGAAGCAGTCGCGGATATCGCGCACCACCGCGTCGTAGCGCTCCTTCGATGTCTTGTAGATCTGGTCCTGCAAATCCTGGCGCTGCGCCGGGCGGTTGGTCGGGATCACGACCACTTCCAGGCCATAGATTTCCTGGAATTCGTAAGCTTCGGTGTCGGCCGTGCCGGTCATGCCGGCCAGCTTCTCGTACATCCGGAAATAGTTCTGGAACGTGATCGTCGCCAGCGTCTGGTTTTCCTGCTGGATCGACACGCCTTCCTTGGCTTCCACGGCCTGGTGCAGGCCATCGGACCAGCGGCGCCCCGTCATCAGGCGGCCCGTGAACTCGTCGACGATGATGACTTCATCGTTCTGCACCACGTAGTGCTGGTCACGATGGAACAGGCTCTGCGCGCGCAGGGCGGCGTACAGGTGGTGCATCAACGTGATGTTCTGTGGCGCGTAGAGCGATTCGCCCTCGCCGATCAGGCCCTGTGCAGCCAGGATCTGCTCCGCCTTTTCGTGGCCAGCCTCGGTCAGGTAGACCTGATGGCCCTTCTCGTCCACGTAGTAGTCGCCCGGTTTTTCCACGCCCGTGCCATCGGACTTTTCCTCGCCGATCTGGCGCTCCAGCAGCTTGGGAATGCCATTCATGCGCTGGTAGAGATCGGTCTGGTTCTCGGCCTGGCCCGAGATGATCAGCGGCGTGCGCGCTTCGTCGATCAGGATCGAGTCCACTTCGTCGACGATGGCGTAGTGCAGCGGCCGCTGTACCCGCTGCGACGGGTCATAGACCATGTTGTCGCGCAGGTAGTCGAAGCCGAATTCGTTGTTGGTGCCGTAAGTGATGTCGGCGTTGTACGCCACCTGCTTCTGATCGTGCGGCATCTGCGACAGGTTCACCCCTACCGACAGGCCCAGGAAGTTATACAGGCGTCCCATCCACTCGGCATCGCGCTGGGCCAGGTAGTCGTTCACGGTGACGACGTGCACGCCCTTGCCGGTCAACGCATTCAGGTACACGGCCAGGGTGGCGGTCAGCGTCTTGCCTTCGCCGGTGCGCATTTCCGCGATCTTGTTGTCGTTCAGGACCATGCCGCCGATCATCTGCATGTCGAAGTGGCGCATCTTCATGACGCGCTTGCTGGCTTCGCGGCAGACGGCAAAGGCCTCGGGCAACAGGGATTCCAGCGACTCGCCACCGGCATGGCGCTGCCGGAAGATCTCGGTCATGCCACGCAGTTCGTCGTCCGACAGCGACTCGAACTTCGGTTCGAGCGCATTGATCTGTGCCACCGTGCGGCGATATTGCTTGATCAGCCGCTCATTGCGGCTGCCGAAGACTTTCTTGAGAAGGCCCGTGATCATCGAGTGCTTTCACCTGCGCGAGCAACCGGCAGGAACCAGGTCGACCGAGCGCGAGGAATGAGTAGATTGGCGCGAAACGCCGAGTTTATCATGTGCCGATGTCCTGACCCGGCGTATTGCCAGCGCAGATTCTGCACAGTTACAACGGCTCTGGCGTAGTTCGGAACCCGGTCCCGGACTACGCCAGCAGGTTGGGACTGACGCGGTGACTTCAATGTTCCGTCCACGGGTCTGATAGGTGCTCCCCGGGTATTGCGCGCTAGAATGCGCGCATGCGCATGTTCACCCACCACGCCCTGCAGACCCCTGCCGCCAAGCCCCTGCAAGACTGGCTGGCCAAGTCCGGGCCGGTTTCCACGCTGATGCAGACCGCCCGGCAACTGGCCCTGCTGGAGGCGGAGGTTTTTGGGCTGCTCCCGCCCGGCATGCGGGCCGGTATCGCCGTGGCCGGTGTGAAGTTCGACAATCGGGGACCGCAAGCGGAGCACACGCTCCTGCTGCTGGCAGCCCATGGCGCGGCTGCGGCCCGCGTCCGCCAAGTGGTGCCGACGCTACTCTCGAGACTGCAGCAACGTGGCTCCCAGGTCACCGCAATCCGGGTACGCGTACAACCCGAAGTCGGACGTGGCGACTGGGACACTGGGCCGGTCGAGCGCAAGCCGCGCGGCGCCAATCTGCCGGAACTCGGTCTGCGCAGCATGGATGCACTGGCGCGCGATCTCGAGGATTCTCCACTCAAGGACGCCGTGCAGGCGTTGCTGGCACGCCACCGCTGAGTCTGCCGCCTGCGTTTGGAGCAGGCTGGAATTGACGCATCTCGCTATCCCGCAGAACGACCACCGCTGAAACGGCGACGGTTGACCACGAACAAGGAAGCGCCTCCCTGATCACCGCATTCTTTTCCCGGCCAACCCTTAACTTTTTGCCGGAATCAGGAGAGCGATCATGTATCAGGGCATTCTTCAAGCCATCACCGAAAGCGCGGATCGTTTCATCGAGATCCGGCGCCAGATCCATCAATTCCCGGAGGTCGGTTTTACCGAAACCAGAACGGGCGACCTGGTAGCGGAAATGCTGAAAGGCTGGGGCTACGAGGTCTCTCGCGGCATGGCCAAGACCGGCGTGGTCGGAACGTTGAAGGTGGGTAGCGGCAAAAAGCGGGTCGGCATTCGCGCAGATATGGACGCCCTGCCGATGGCCGAGACCAGCGGAAAAGCGTGGAGCAGCACGGTTCCAGGGAAATTCCACGGCTGCGGGCACGACGGGCATACGGCAATTCTTCTATGCGCCGCCGAGTATCTCGCCAGAACCAGAAATTTCGACGGCACCTTGCACCTGATTTTCCAGCCGGCCGAAGAACTGCTCTACGGCGGGAAGGTCATGGTCGACGATGGCTTGTTCAGGGAATTTCCCTGCGACGCCATTTTCGCCATGCACAACATGCCGGGATTCAAGGAGTGCGAGTTCTATTTCCGCGAAGGCGCATTCATGGCGTCGTCCGATACCTTGCACATCGAAATCCATGGCGTGGGCGGGCACGGTGCCATTCCTGAAAAGGCCATCGACGCCACGCTCGTCGCCTGCCACATTGGCACGGCGCTGCAAACCATCGTGTCGCGCAGTGTCTCGCCGTTCGAAGCTGCGGTGATCACCATCGGCAGTATCCAATCCGGCGAGGCCCCGAACATCATCAACAGCAAGGCGCTGATGAAGCTTAGTGTGCGCTCCCTGAATCCCGCCGTCCGCGCGGTGCTGCTGAAGCGTATCGGAGAAGTGGCGCAGATGCAGGCGCAGAGTTTCGGCGCTACCGCCGAAGTGATGCACGTCAACGGCAGTCCGGTGCTGATCAATGGCAGCGAGGCCACCGATTTTGCCGCCCGGGTAGCGCGCGACATGTTCGGGGCAGAGCGGGTGCACACCGACGCGCCGCAACTGCCGGGCAGCGAAGACTTTGCCTTCATGCTCGAGGCCAATCCCAATGGCAGCTACATGCTAATCGGCGCCGGTGACGAGCCGGGCTACTGCATGGTCCACAACCCGGGCTACGACTTCAACGACAAATGCCTGGTTCCCGCCGCCGCCTATTGGTGCGCCATCACCGAAGCCTACCTGAAGTAGTCCGGGCCTTCATATGACCACAGGGAGCCACTCATGAAAATGCAGGACCTGGCGCTGCTAGCCCTGCTTGGGCTGATCATGCTGCCCTTTGTCGCCTCATCGGCATTGCTCGACGCCTACAAAGGCTTCAATGCCGAACACGGCATGGTGATGGCATTCATCAAGTTCGGTGTCCTGGCAACACTGGGGGAAGTGATCGGGCAGCGCATCCGGACCGGCGGCTACCGGCTGGCACGCTTTGGTGTTCTGCCGAAGATGGTGGTGTGGGGGATTCTCGGCCTGTTCATCAGCATCGCGTTCAAGGTCTTTGCCATCGGCTCGCCGTATTGCGCCGAGTACTTGGGACTGGATGGCGTCGTCGCCGCCATGAACGGCGGATTCTCGATGCTGAAACTGGCGGGCGCGCTCACCATCAGCGCCCTGATGAACCTGATCTTCTCGCCGGTCATGATGACCGCGCACAAGGTTACGGACATGCATATCGCCCGTCATCAGGGATCGCTGCGCGCGCTGTGCCGGCCCATCGCCGTCGCAGAACATCTGAAGGCGATGGACTGGCAGACGCAGTGGGGATTCGTGTTCAAGAAGACGATTCCGCTCTTCTGGCTCCCGGCTCATGGACTGACCTTCCTGCTGCCGCCGGATTCGCAGATCCTGTTCGCGGCATTGCTCGGTGTCGCACTCGGCATCGTCCTGGCCATTGCAGGTCCCAAGCCGGCGACTGCGCAAGCCTGAGCAAAAGGAATGGCATGAAAAAAACCCCGCGCTCTTGCGAACGCGGGGTTTTTTTTCGATTTAACCGGGCTGGCCGTCAGGCAAATGCCGGCTGGGCCTGCGGCAGGAAGGCCACTGGGGCTTCCTCGATCTTGTCGAACGTCACGAATTCGTAGGCTTCCTGATCGGCCAGCAATGCGCGCAGGAGCTGGTTGTTCAGGCCGTGGCCGGACTTGTGTGCCACGTACGAACCGATCAGCGGATGGCCCACCACGTACAGGTCACCGATCGCATCGAGGATCTTGTGGCGCACGAACTCGTCGCCGTAACGCAGTTCCTCGTTATTGAGCATGCGGTGCTCGTCCAGCACGATGGCGTTGTCCAGGCTGCCGCCACGGGCCAGGCCCATTTCGCGCAAAGCTTCCACCTCATGGGCGAATCCAAACGTGCGTGCACGGGCAATTTCACGGACGTAACTCGTATCGGCGAAATCGATCGTGAAAGTCTGGCCAGTCTTGTCGACGGCCGGATGGCGGAAGTCGATGGTGAAGGCCAGCTTGAAGCCGAAGAATGGTTCCAGACGTGCGAGCTTGTCGCCCTCACGCACTTCCACGGCTTTCTTGACGCGGATGAAACGCTTGGCGGCGGGCTGCTCTTCAATACCCGCCGACTGCAGCAGGAATACGAAGGATGCGGCGCTGCCATCCATGATCGGGATTTCCTCGGCGTCGACATCCACATAGAGATTGTCGATACCCAGGCCGGCGCAGGCCGACATCAGATGCTCGACCGTCGAGACGCGCGCGCCGTCCTTCTGCAATACCGACGCCAGGCGAGTATCGCCAATAGCGGACGCCGCCACGGGAATCTCCACGGCTTCGGGAAGATCGACGCGAGTGAAAACGATGCCGGCATCGGCGGGAGCAGGCCTCAAGGTCAGCGTCACTTTGCGGCCCGAGTGCAAACCAATGCCAACCGTCTTCACCAGGGATTTGATAGTGCGCTGTTTGAGCATGACGGCCTCAACTATTATTAAAAGCTATTGGGCGGAAATTCTAATAAGGCGATACTACCACCAACCGGTGTACTGCGCTGCACCAAACTGTTTCCGCCTGTTAGACATGTAAGTAAAGCGCCCAATAAGGCACTTAATGACAAAGCTTTCGTATCAGTCGCGCAACGCTGCAAGCACCGCTTCAGCGCTGCTGACCTGGAATGCGCCAGGTTCCTCGACGAACAGGTGCGTCACCGCGCCGTCGTCGATGACCATGGCGTAGCGCTTCGCCCGGACACCCAGACCACGCTGGCTCAGGTCCTGGTCGAGGCCGAGCGCCTTCGCCCACTGGGCGGCGCCGTCGGCCATCATGCGCACCTTGTCGCCGGCGTGCTGCTCACGGCCCCACGCGCCCATCACGAAAGCGTCGTTGACCGAATGGCACCAGACCTCATCCACGCCTGCGGCACGCAGATCGTCGATCAGTTGAACGTAGCCCGGCACATGCTTGGCCGAGCAGGTCGGCGTGAACGCGCCGGGTAGGCCGAACACCACGATCTTCTTGCCCTTGACGAGTTCGGTCACCTGGAAAGCGTTGGGACCGAGGGCGCAGCCACCCGATTCCGTTTCGAAGAATTCGTACAGCGTTGCGTCCGGGACGCGCTGGCCAACTGCGATCATGGAATTGTGCCCTCTTGGTGGAAACCCTGCCTGCATCATAGAGACTGACATCACCGCGACCAAGCACGGTTTTACGTCAGGTGCGGCAGGCATTACATGCGATAGAAACGCCGCGCGGCGCGTCTTCTGGACGCGCCGCGCGGACGAGTACATCCCGCCGCCGGAGGCGGGAGATGAGTCCGGGGAGGCGGCCGATGGCCCGCCTGTCCCGGCAACGGGATGCGATGGACGACATGGGGCGCGGGCGCGGCACAGCCGGGCGCCCTGACGGGTATCGCGTCAGTCCAGGCAATCGCCGAGCGGATAGGGAGCGCTCGCGCGACGCGTAAAGGACCAAGGACCACCTGCCAGGCGCACGGCTGTTACCGCTGCCCTGCCGGAGCCCAACTCAGTCTGCCTGCTTGCGCAGGAAGGCCGGGATGTCGTACGTATCCACACCCTTTTCCTGCAGTGCCGCCACGTGAGCCGATGCGGACTCACGCGAGCTGCGCCACACGGCGGGCGTATCCAGGTTGCTGTAGTCCGGCGCGGCGTGCGCGTGCGACGTGGCGGCGGTCATGCCCGACATCATCTGCACCGGCATGTTGTCCGTACCGGTCTTCAGCAGCGTCATCGGCTGCTGCTTCTTGGCCGAACGGCCCAGGCCCGTTGCCACCACGGTCACGCGCAGTGCGTCGCCCATCGCGTCGTCGTACACCGTACCGAAAATCACGGTCGCATCTTCCGCGGCATAGCTGCGGATCGTGTTCATGACTTCCTTAGTTTCCGACAGCTTCAGCGAGCGGCTGGCCGTGATGTTGACCAGCACGCCACGCGCGCCGGACAGATCCACGCCTTCCAGCAGCGGGCTGGCCACAGCCTGCTCGGCAGCCAGGCGGGCGCGGTCCACGCCAGACACGGTTGCCGTGCCCATCATGGCCTTGCCTTGTTCGCCCATCACCGTCTTCACGTCTTCAAAGTCGACGTTCACCAGACCATCGACATTGATGATTTCAGCGATGCCAGCCACAGCGTTGTGCAGCACGTCATCGGCGCACTGGAAGCACTTGTCCATCTCGGCGTCATCGCCCATGACTTCGAAGAGCTTCTCATTGAGCACGACGATCAGCGAATCCACCGACGATTCGAGTTCGCCCGAGCCATGTTCGGCCACCTTGGCGCGACGTGCGCCTTCGAAGTCGAACGGCTTGCTGACCACGCCCACGGTCAGGATGCCCATTTCCTTGGCCACCTGTGCCACGATCGGCGCGGCACCGGTACCGGTACCGCCGCCCATGCCGGCAGTGATGAAGACCATGTGTGCGCCACGCAGCGAATCGGCGATCTGCTCGCGCGCCTGCTCTGCGCAGTTGCGGCCCACCTCAGGCTTGGCGCCAGCGCCCAGCCCCGTATTGCCGAGTTGCAGCACGCGCGACGCGCTGGAGCGCTTCAGAGCCTGGGCATCCGTGTTCATGCAGATGAATTCCACGCCCTGCACACCACGGCTGATCATGTGCTGCACGGCGTTGCCGCCCGCACCGCCCACGCCCACCACCTTGATGATGGTGCCGTCCTGAATCTCCGTTTCGATCATGTCAAAGTCCATCACTGCCTCCGAGAAAAATCAGTCCCCAAACGCTGCAGCCTCCCCGCCGCAACCCTTGGCTCCTGAACAAGAAACCATCAAAAACTGCCTGGCCAATATGGCCGGTGAAACGTCTGACCTGCTCTTCGTGCCGCGATCCGGGATCACGGCACTGAATCTTTCCTGACACGCGACGGCTTCAGAAGTTGCCGACGAACCATTCCTTCATGCGTGTCCACACCTGCTTGACCTGTCCGCTCTGCACCGCCACCTTGCGCCCGCGCATGCGCTGCACGCAGCCTTCCTGCAGTAGCCCCATCACGGTCGAATAACGCGGGCTCTTCACCACCTCGTGCAGGTTGCCGCGATACTCGGGCACACCCACGCGCACGGGCTTCAGGAAGATGTCCTCGCCCAGCTCGACCATGCCCGGCATCATCGCCGTGCCGCCGGTGATCACCACGCCCGACGACAGCAGTTCCTCGTAGCCCGACTCGCGCACCACCTGATGCACCAGCGAATAGAGTTCCTCGATGCGCGGCTCGATCACCGCCGCCAGCGCCTGCCGGCTCAGCGTGCGGGTACCGCGATCGCCAACACCAGGCACTTCGATCATGTCTTCCGGATCGGCAATCGCCTGCTTGGCAATGCCGTACTGCATCTTGATATCCTCGGCATCGGGCGTCGGCGTACGCAGCGCCATCGCGATGTCGTTGGTAATCTGGTCACCGGCGATGGGAATCACCGCCGTATGGCGGATCGCGCCTTCGCTGAAGATGGCGATGTCGGTCGTGCCGCCACCGATATCGACCAGCACCACGCCCAGTTCCTTCTCGTCCTCTGTCAGCACGGCCAGGCTCGACGCCAGCGGCTGCAGGATCAGGTCATGCACTTCCAGCCCGCAGCGGCGCACGCACTTGACGATGTTCTGCGCCGCGCTGACCGCGCCGGTCACGATATGCACCTTTACTTCCAGGCGGATGCCGCTCATCCCGATAGGCTCGCGCACGTCTTCCTGGCCGTCGATGATGAATTCCTGCGTCAGGATGTGCAGGATCTGCTGGTCGGTCGGGATATTGACCGCCTTGGCCGTCTCGATCACGCGGGCCACGTCCGTCTGCGTGACCTCCTTGTCCTTGATCGCCACCATGCCGCTGGAGTTGAAGCTGCGGATATGGCTGCCGGCGATACCGGTGAACACCTCGGCAATCTTGCAGTCGGCCATCAGCTCGGCCTCCTCCAGCGCGCGCTGGATCGACTGCACGGTGGCTTCGATGTTGACCACGACCCCCTTCTTCAGACCCTTGGACTCGGACTGACCCATCCCGATGACCTCGTAGCTGCCGTCGGGGCGCAGTTCCGCCACCACGGCCGCCACCTTCGAGGTGCCGATGTCGAGACCGACCAGTAGGTCCTTGTATTCCTTGCTCATCGACTTTTCTCCGCGTTCTTGCTCTTGAGTCGCGTCGGATTGTTATTGGTATTACCGGCCGAAGCCGCCTGGGGCGCCGCCGCCGTGCCTGTGGCCGCCGCCTTCGCCGCTGCCTTGGCTGCCGCGGCGGCCTGGGCATCGGTCAGGAAGCGCACGCTGGCCGCGCGGATCGCAAAACCATTGGGGTAGCGCAGGTCGGCATACTCGATCTGCTTGCCCCACTGCTCCGTCAACTGCGGCCACGAGGCCACGAAGCGCTTCACCCGCGCCTCCATGGCAGCGCGGTCTTCATCGTTCTGCTCGCGGCCGAGTTCGACCACCATGCCGTTGGACAGCTTCGCGCGCCACGCGTAGCGGCCCGACAGCGCCACCGCCAGCGGCTCGGCCTTCATCGGCCGGAACCACTCGCGCATGATTTCCAGCTTTTCCACTACGTCTTCCTCGCTGTCCTGCGGGCCATCCAGCGCCAGCAGTTGCGCATCCTCTTCGGCCTCGGCCGTGTTGGCCACGAACACCTCGCCGTAGGTGTTTATCAACCGGCCGCTGTCCGGGCTGCCCCACGTGCCCAGCGCCTCGTGCTCTTCCACCTGCACCGCCAGCCCGTTCGGCCATTCGCGCCGTACGCTGGCGTGGCGCACCCAGGGCACCGACTCGAACGCCTGACGGGCCGCGTTCAGGTCCAGCGTGAAGAAATTGCCCGTCAGCTTGCCCAGCGCGTTGGCGCGCACGCTCGGCGCGTTCACGTGTCGCAGCTGACCACCTTCCATCGAGGTCAGCTCCACATGCGTGATGCCGAACACGGGCCGCTGCGCCAACCACAGCAACCCCGCGCCAAGCGCCATGAGCGCCACCAGCGCGTAGAGCGCTGAGGCGATCAGGTTGAGCAGGCGCGCGTTATGCCACATGGTTGGTCGGGTCTTCGGGTCGTCGTTTCAGGGTTACTCGGGCTTCCAATGCTCGTTCGGATGCAGATCCAGCGTGGCCATCGCCAGCACCTGCATCACGAAATCCTCGTAGCTGATGCCCTGCGCGCGCGCCGCCATCGGCACGAGCGAATGGCCGGTCATGCCAGGCGAGGTATTCATTTCGAGCAGGTACGGCTTGCCGTCGCGCGTCAACATCACGTCCGCGCGGGCCCAGCCTCGGCAACCCAGTACGCGGAATGCTTCGACGGCCAGCGCGCGGACTTCGTTCTCCAGCGCTTCAGGCAAAGTCGAGGGGCACAGGTATTGGGTATCGTCAGTAAAGTACTTATTTTGATAGTCGTAGTTCGACTCAGGCGCAACAATCTTGATAACTGGCAGCGCCGCGGCGCTCGCGCCCTCGCCCACGACCGGGCAAGTCAGCTCCGCGCCGTCGATGAAGGACTCGGCGATGACGTCGTTATCCAAGTCGGCGGCCTTCTGGAACGCGGCCTGCATCTGGTCGGCGGCGGTCACCTTGGTCAGGCCGATCGACGAACCTTCGCGTGCCGGCTTGACGATCAGCGGCAGGCCCAGGTCACGCACCACGGCGTCGAAATCTGTGTTCGCGTCCAGCATCGCAAAGCGCGGCGTCGCCAGGCCGTGGGTCATCCACAGCCGCTTGGTCGCCTGCTTGTCCATCGCCAGCGCCGAGGCCAGCACGCCGCTACCGGTGTAGGGCACGCCCAGTTGTTCGAGCAGGCCCTGCATCGTGCCGTCCTCGCCGTAGCGGCCATGCAGGGCGATGAAGACGCGGTCGAACTTGGCTGCAGCGAGCTCCGCCACGGACTGCAAGGCGGGATCGAACGCGTGCGCGTCCACGCCACGGGACTTCAGCGCGGCCAGCACGCCGTTGCCGGACATCAGCGAGATCTCGCGCTCGGCGGACTTGCCGCCCAGCAGCACGCCAACCTTGCCCAGCGATTTCGGATCGATGTTGGGATGGGCCACGAAGCTCATTGCTGGCCTCCCGTCTGGTGCGACACCAGTTGTCCCGGTACGGCGCCGATCGAGCCGGCACCCATTGTCACGACCACATCGCCAGGTCGCACGGCATTCAGGATCGACTGGGACATATCCTCGATCTGTTCCACAAAAACGGGTTCCACCTTGTTTGCCACGCGCAACGCGCGGGTCATGGCGCGGCCATCGGCGGCCACGATTGGTGCCTCGCCAGCGGCATAGACTTCCGCCAGCAGCAGCGCATCCACGGTGCCGAGCACCTTCACGAAGTCCTCGAAGCAGTCGCGCGTCCGGGTAAAGCGGTGCGGCTGGAAGGCCAGCACCAGCCGGCGGCCCGGGAACGCGCCGCGTGCGGCGGCCAGCGTGGCGGCCATTTCCACCGGGTGGTGGCCGTAGTCGTCCACCAGCGTGAACGTGCCGACGCCGTCGGGCGTCGCCACTTCACCATATCGCTGGAAGCGGCGACCCACGCCATGGAACTCGCGCAGCGCCTTGACGATGGCGGCGTCGGGCACCTCCAGTTCGGTAGCGATGGCGATGGCGGCCAGTGCGTTCTGCACGTTGTGGTCGCCCGGCAGGTTCAGCACGATATCCAGCGGCGGCTCGGCGTGGCCGTTCAACTGGCGCAGCACCGTGAAATGCATCTGGCCATCCACGGCGCGCGCGTTGATGGCACGGATCTGGGCGTCCTCGGCAAAGCCGTAGCGGACCACGGGCTTGGACACGAAGGGCAGGATCTCGCGCACGTTCGGATCATCGACGCACACAACCGCGATGCCGTAGAACGGCAGTCGCTGCGTGAACTCCACGAACGCCTGCTTGAGCCGGGCAAAGTCATGCCCGTAGGTGTCCATGTGGTCGGCGTCGATGTTGGTGATGACTTCCATCACCGGGAACAGGTTCAGGAACGACGCGTCCGACTCATCGGCCTCGGCCACGATGAAATCACCGGTGCCCAGCCGCGCGTTGGCGCCGGCCGAATTCAGCCGGCCGCCAATCACGAACGTCGGGTCCAGCCCGCCTTCGGCCAGCACCGAGGCCACGAGGCTGGTCGTGGTCGTCTTGCCGTGCGTGCCGGCGATGGCTACGCCCTGCTTCAGGCGCATCAGTTCGGCCAGCATCACCGCGCGCGGCACCACCGGGATGCGCTTGGCGCGGGCGGCCAGGACTTCGGGATTTTCATTGGCCACCGCGGTGGATACCACCACGGCGTTGGCGCCTTCGACGTTCGCGGCATCATGGCCGTGGCAAACGCGTGCGCCGAGCGAGGCCAGGCGCCGCGTGGCAGCATTGCTGCCCATGTCGGAGCCCGAGACCTTGTAGCCCAGGTTCAGCAGGACCTCCGCGATGCCGCTCATGCCGACGCCGCCGATGCCTACGAAGTGGATGTTCTTGACGATATGCTTCATGGAATTCGTTTCACTTTTCGCCCGCCGCCTGCCGGCAGATCTCGGCTACGCGCCGGGTTGCCTCAGGTTTGGCCAGGCTGCGCGCCGCGCGCGCCATGTCCTTCAGTTGCTCGCGCGTCAGGCTGGCAATGGTTTTCGCCAGTCCTTCCGCGCCCAGTTCGTTCTGTTGCACCAGCAACGCCGCGCCCTGCTTCGACAGGAACATCGCGTTGGTGGTCTGATGGTCGTCCACCGCGTGCGGGAAGGGCACGAACAGCGCGGCCACCCCAGCGGCCGCCACTTCCGAAACCGTCATCGCGCCAGCGCGGCAGATAACCAGGTCAGCATCGGCATACGCCGCCGCCATGTCGTCGATGAATGGCACGGCCTCGCCGGCCACGCCCGCTGCCGCGTAGTTCGCGCGCAACTGCTCGATCTGTTTCGCACCGGCCTGATGCTTGACCGTGGGCCGGGTGGCCTCGGGCAACAACGCCAGCGCCTTCGGTACGACGTCATTGAGCGCCGCCGCGCCCAAGCTGCCGCCCACCACGAGGATGCGCAGCGGCCCGGTGCGGTGGTCATAGCGCGACTCCGGCGCCGGGATCGTCGCCAGTTCCGCGCGCACGGGGTTGCCGGTCCACTCGCTGTCCGGCAGTGCATCCGGGAACGCGCACAGCACGCGGTCGGCCACCTTAGCCAGTACCTTATTGGTCAGCCCGGCAATCGAGTTCTGCTCATGCAGCACCAGCGGCCGACCCAGCAGCGACGCCATCATCCCCGCCGGGAACGTGATGTAGCCACCCATGCCGAGCACCACATCCGGCTTCACCCGGCGCAGCGCGCCGATGCTCTGCCAGAACGCGCGCAGCAGGTTCAGCGGCAACATGAACTTGGTCACCAGGCCCTTGCCGCGCAGTCCGCCGAACTGGATAAACTCCATCGGGATGTCGTGCTTCGGCACCAGCGTGGCTTCCATGCCCGTGCGATTACCCAGCCAGACCACGCGCCAGCCCTCGTCACGCAATGCATGCGCGACCGCCAGCCCGGGGAACACGTGTCCTCCGGTGCCGCCAGCCATGACGAGAAGGGTGCGCGCTGTCATACCTTCCCTCCGCGCATCAACACTCGATTTTCATAATCGATCCGCAGTACGATCGCCAACGCCACGCAGTTCATCAAAATGCCCGAGCCGCCGTAGCTCACCAGCGGCAACGTCAGCCCCTTGGTCGGCAGCAGGCCCAGGTTCACGCCCATGTTGATGAACGTCTGCCAGCCGATCCACACGCCCATGCCCTTGGCTACCAACCCAGCGAAGGTGCGGTCGAGTTGCAGTGCGGTGCGGCCGATGTTGAAGCAGCGGCGCACCAGCCAGTAGAACAGCACAATCATCACCAGCACGCCGATGAAGCCGAACTCCTCACCGATCACAGCCAGGATGAAGTCGGTATGCGCTTCGGGCAGGTAGTGCAGCTTCTCGATGCTGCCACCCAGGCCCACGCCCGTCCATTCGCCGCGTCCGAAGGCGATCAGGGAGTGCGTGAGCTGGTATGCCTTGCCCAGTGCATTACTCTCTTCCCACGGATTCAGGTAGGCAAAAATCCGCTCGCGCCGCCATGGCGATGCCGTGATCAGCAGGCCGAACGCGCCCACCGCCACGCCCACTAGCCCGGCGAACAGCTTGCCGTTGATACCGCCCAGGAACAGGATGCCCATGGCCACGGCCGCGATCACAAGGAACGCGCCCATGTCTGGCTCCAGCAGCAGCAGCATGCCCACCACCACCACGGCCACGCCCATCGGCAGGAAGCCCTTGGCGACGGTTTGCATCCACTCCTGCTTGCGCACCGTGTAGTTGGCGGCGTACAGCACCACGGCCAGCTTCATCAATTCGGAGGGCTGGAAGTTCATCACGCCGAGCGGAATCCAGCGCCGCGCACCGTTCACGCCCTTGCCGACGAATGGCACCAGCACGATCACCAGCAGTGCCAGCGCGATCAGGAACAGCTTCGGGGCGTACTTGTCCCAGACCTTCACTGGAATCTGGAATGCCACGAGCCCCATCGACAGGCCGACAAACAACGCAAACGCGTGGCGCGTCAGGAAATGCACCTCGCGGTAGTTGGCGTAGCGCGGCGAATCGGGCAGCGCAATCGACGCCGAATAGACCATCACGAGGCCGAACGTCAGCAGCACGATCGCCACCCACAGCAAGGGCTGGTCGTACTCCATCATGCGCGAACGGGTCGGCTTGACGCCCGAGACCGCGTCACGCAGCCCACCCCAGGCATTGCCGATGGTGGCGCCGATGAATCCGCTGCGCTTGACCTGCGACTCGCTCATGGCATGATCCCCCGGGACAAGG
>Ga0209025_1000789_pt1 | contig 51945 bp, 57 predicted proteins | sample AraplaMF_Col_mLB_FD_184256 | JGI IMG/M metagenome (GOLD analysis project Ga0209025, IMG submission 184256) | Arabidopsis root microbial communities from the University of North Carolina, USA - plate scrape MF_Col_mLB (SPAdes) (version 2) | ecosystem: Host-associated > Plants > Roots > Endosphere... | reverse complement strand
CCGCGAATAGCAGCTTTTGCCACATCAGCAAGTTCCCTTAAGTGAATGTGTCCTGGGACAATATCTATATATGAATTACAAATTGCAATAAATGGTTTATGAAAATCCTCTTCTTTAACGCCTGCCGCATGAAGCAAACTTCGATGCGGCGCCCGGTCAATACCTTGTTTAATCATATTGCTTCGCATCGGTTACTCTCCTATCAATTTACTTTATTTTCTTCATAAATTTTTTCACCATCTTCTACTACTAGCTTACGGAATTCTTCTAATAAACAATTTGTATGTGTTCCTGGTTTCCCAGCACCAATTTCTCTTCCGTCAACCTTTGTTACTGCAATAACTTCAGCTGCTGTACCTGTTAAAAATACTTCATCTGCTACATACACATCATGGCGAGTAAATAATTCTTCCCTTACGTCATAGCCAAGTTTCTCACCAATTTCCATAATCGCATTTCGCGTAATTCCTTCCAGTGCTCCTGCAGAACTTGGTGGTGTAATTAATTTATTACCTTTTACAATAAATACATTGTCACCTGAACCTTCTGCAACATAGCCTTGCTCATTTAACATCAGCGCTTCCTGCACACCCGCAAGTTTTGCTTCAATTCTAACTAAAATATTATTGAGGTAATTCAATGATTTCACTTGTGGTGATAATACATCCGGGCGATTCCGCCTTGTTGCCACTGTCACAACGGGGATTCCCTTTTCATAATATTCCGCTGGAAACAGTGCTAGTTGTTCCGCAATGACAACAACATTTGGCTTTAAACACGAATCAGGATCTAAACCAAGATTTCCAGCCCCGCGTGATATAACTAGACGAATGTACCCATTGGATAACTGATTACGTCTTATTGTTTCTACAACAATATTGGTCACTTCTTCCAACGTATATGGAATTTCTAGTAAAATGGATTTTGCTGACTCGTACAAACGAATGAGGTGTTCTTTCAATCGAAAAACATTTCCGCTGTAAACACGAATGCCTTCAAATACCCCATCACCATATAAATATCCATGATCATAAACAGAAACTTTTGCTTCATCTTTTGGAACAAATTCTCCATCCAAGAAAATCCATTGCTCGTTCACTTGAAAGCGCCCCCTATATCCTTGAAATTTTTATTGTTTCTTAGTTTACGCTCCCTTTTCAAATAAATCAAAGAAATTTTTGAAAATTTCAAATTTTTAAATTTAAGAACAACCTATTATATATTGATATCCCAACATTGTTAACGTTTACAAAATGTCAAAAAATTTTTTCGACATTTTCTTCTACAAAAAAATTTTTTTTGACGAGAAGGATTTTTGTCAAAAGATGCGAATGTATTGTACTCAATAAACGGACGATCTATCTATTTTCAGGAAAATGAGTAGTAATAAAGCGAGGTGGAAAAATAAAATTTGAGGATAACACTCATATTTTTTCATCGTTACTCATAATCCTATTTTCAAAAATCATTTTGACAAATTTGAGGGGGCTAAATATTATGGCATGTTTACAAATTAAAGGAACTAGACAAGAAGTAATGGAAATGCTTCAGTTATTTGATTTTATGAATACAAAAGGACTGTGTAAATTAGAGGATTATGTAGAATTACTTCATGATGTAGAGCAAAATAAAACAACGCAAACTCCGCTTTATATTGCTTCTGTTGATGTACAATCAAATGATTATACAATGCAAGATGAACAAAACGATCGTTTTGTATGTGATATGTTAACTGGAGTTTATAACGACTAGTTTATTTATTCTTCTGCCGCACGTGTGAACTCTTCTGCTAATTAGTGAATATTCTTCCGAAAAAGGAACATATTACTAGATGGCAGGAGGTGAATACTATGGCGAAAATTGGCGTAGAAAATTCTTTAACAAATGTACAACAAGCACTACAACAAAAGGGGCATGACGTAATCTCATTACAATCTGAAAATGATGTGCAAGGATGTGATTGCTGCGTTATAACCGGTCAAGATTCTAACGTAGCGGGGATTAGCAATGCTGTGATAAAGGGATCTGTTATTGACGCAAGAGGATTAACAACTGAAGAAATTTGTCAACAAGTCGAAAGTAGAATTCAATAAAGTGAAACCTTATTGAATAAGGAATCCTATCGAAAACTTCACTTTACGAACCCATCACACATTAAAGATGGGACCTCTTTCGGAAATACATTAAAAGAAGGCTACTATTTATAAAAAGTAGCCTTCTTTTCTATATTTAACTAACGGGAAAGTAACATATACTGGATGAAAGCCCTACCTCTCTCTCATCATTACGGCTCCAACGACCGCTCCTGATACACTAGTATGTGTATACAGTTTACAAATACAATCCATCATATACGTGATCACCAAAGTTGTTGGCATTATCGCCCGATCTTTAGCAATTCAGTGATTTGTACTAGTAAAGAATAACCAATATATACTAGCTGTAACCGAGACACGAAAATACATTATATCCCGTTACAATAAAAATGTCAACACTTTCTTCAAAATAAAAACAGACTAACAAATGAGCCTGTTTACTAAAATTGCGCTTTTTCCTTTAGTACGTATACAACAAAAGCACTCACTAACATGCATAAACCAACAGCAAAATTCTTGATGTTAATCATCTATACCTCTCCCTTATTCTTACATAAATCATCAACTTCTATATATTACGATTCAGCTTATATTCGTATCATCTTTAAACACACTTCATCTACTATATCATAATTTCCTTAAAATGCAAGTACCCAATTAAAGCTTATTTACCAATTTCTGCACTGCATTAGGCACTGTTTCCAACGCTTTTTCTACAAGGTGTGTACCACTATGTAAGTGCATGACTTGAATCCCTTTTGCCCCAACTACTAAAAATGCAACAGGATTAATGGAAACACCAGCACCACTTCCACCTCCAAATGGATGTAAGCCCTGCACCTCTGTTTTTCGTTCACTCACATTAAAATCACTTCCACCTGCCCCAAAACCAAAGGCAACTTTTGAAACGGTTAAAATAATACTGCCATCTGCTGTTGATACAGGCTTTCCGACAACCTTATTCACGTCCACCATTTCTTTTAAATTTGTCATTGCTGTTTTCATTAAGTTTTCAATTGGATGTTGCGTCATAGAAACCACCTCTTTTTCCTTTCAATTCCTTTTTATCGTTTCCAAAAACAGCGAAGACATACCAATTTTTACAACTTAACGATTCTTGAAAGTAAATCTTCCTTCTATAACATTCTTTTCCCGAAAATTACCATCCGCGAATCATAGGATAAAAAAGCGAAAGTAGCTCATATTAAACATGAAGCTCTTTATGAAAGGAGATATCACATTGACTGATAAACACGAAGAACGTTATAGAGAAAATGAAGATCATTTTGAAGAAGAGTACGCCGCTGAAATTGCACCGAACGGTGTACCATACAATGACAAAGAACACGAAACGACAAAAGCCGGCGGAGCAACAGCTGGATTTATCGCACTCGCCCTTGCCGTCTTATCTTTATTCACTTTTCCAGTACTCTTTGGACTTCTTTCTGTCCTAATTGGTATTTATGCTTATAACCGCGGCGCTACTGTTACAGGTGGAATAGCTGCAATTGTTGGCGGCTTAGCGGCAATTGTCGCATTAATATTCCGAGCGGCCCTTATCAGCCTATTCTTCTCTCTTTTTTAAACACAATAAAAGGTATCTTGCTTCTCGCAAGATACCTTATCCTGTAAATACATCCTCAGATGGATAGCGAATTTTTTGTTTTGCTGGCCGTGCAAGTGAAAATACAAGTGTTAGCGGTCCAATTAATCCGCAAAACATAACAAACATAATCACACATTTTCCAAATGCTGATAATTTAGCTGTAATCCCCACTGTTAATCCAACTGTTCCAAATGCTGAAATTGTTTCAAATAAGAGTGCCATAAAACTAAAATTTTCAGTGAGCATCAGTATAAATACTGCCATAAAAATCAAAAATTGACTGGCAATGACAATCGCTAAAGCTCTCGTCACTGTTGACATTTTTATCGTACGACGAAATAAAACCAATTCTTCCTTTTTCTTGAAAAACGAAAGTACAGATGTAATTAAAATAACAAAAGTGGTAAGTTTAATACCGCCTCCAGTCGAAACACTTCCCGCTCCAATAAACATAAGCACCATCGTAAAGAACAGTGTTGACTCTCTCATACTTCCGTAATCAATTGTATTAAATCCAGCTGTACGCGGTGTAATCCCTTGGAAGAACGATGCCCATAACTTCTCACTTAATGATAAAGAACCCAATGTTTTTGCGTTACTATATTCCAATACGAATATGACAAGCATCGCACCCACAATTAACACAACCGTACCAATAATCATGATTTTTGAATGCAGTACTAGTTTTCGAAAACTGCGGCTATACCAAATATCAATGAGTACGGTAAAACCTAATCCACCTGTTACAATTAACGAGCAAATACCAATATTAATAATAGGATCGCCAACATATCTCGTTAAATTATCTGGCCATAAGGCAAATCCGGCATTATTATAAGCAGCCACGACATGAAAGAGGCTGTAATATAGTCCTTTTCCGAATCCGAATTCTGGAATAAAGCGAATAGATAAAAATACAGCACCCACTAATTCAATACAAATCGAGAAGAAAAACACCCGCTTTACTAATTTTACAAGCCCGCCAATATTTGTTTGATTTAATGCTTCTCCAATAAGAAGGCGATGACGCAGCCCTATCTTTTTACCTAACACCCAAACTATTAAAATAGCAATTGTCATTAAACCTAAACCACCAGTTTGTATAAGAAACATAATGACAACTTGGCCAAATATCGTAAAGGTACTATTTACATCTACTACACCTAAGCCTGTCACAGTCGCCGCTGACGTCGCTGTAAAAAAAGCATCTACCCAGCTAATAGACGTTTTTGTTGAAATTGGCAATTTCAACAATAGCCCCCCAACCATAATCAAAGCAAAAAAGCCAATTGCTAAAATTTGCGGTGGACTTAATCGTATAAAACGATCATTTAAGTCTCGTTTTTCTATCATTCTCATAGCACTAACTCCCTTAATCCGTCCTCCAAAATATGTAACATAGTTGAGCATAATCTTTTTTTCTATGAATTTCAACTTTTATTTCCATTTAAAAAATAGAAAATTCCTAATTCCTTCACTCCAAGTTCACATTGAATTCACATCGGTCTTTTATAGTATAACTATCAAAGCTGTTCCTCCCTAATAATGAGACATCCCCAATGTCTCGAACAGCTTTCTGTCCCTAACTTAAATTGACATAAATTGTCCCCCCTTCCTAAGCCATCTTGCAATATAAAGATGGTTTTTTTTATTTCACTACTACTATTCCCTCCTGATATATAAATCGATTTTAAATTTCCAATATATAAGTCGCTGCTATACAAAATACAACATGACAACGACTTGCTTTCTCCCTTTGTTTAAAACCCCGCATGTGGCAGAAATAGGCCCTGATCGCTTCTCTGCATGGCCTATTTCTCTCGCCCCCCTAAAAAAAGAGGTTTTTATGTCGACTTTTTAATTTACATAAAAAAGAAGAAGTGAATACACTTCACTCCTTCCTTGACTTGCTGCCTTTTTTTGAACGATATTCTTTTCCTTTATTATCATCACCAGCAACAAACTCTGCACCAAATTCCTGTTGATATTGACCAGCTTTAGGTGCTCCTTGATTCCCGCTCCCTTTACTACCATTACGATTCGTCATACAACTTCCTTCCCTTCTTTATCATAATATTGTTAGTATGCTTCGTTTCATTCAAAATACACATGAAAAGCCCTCGTGTGATCACGAAGGCTTTGACAAAAAAACTATTTCCTAATATAAAATCAGTGACGCTTTTCTCACTGATGGAAAGCCCATCCAATCGGGGCATGCCAGCAGTTGCCTCCCACCTATCTTCTTCGTTTCTCTCTCAATCCTGAGGTGGCGGGGCTGACCGCTCCTATACATAGCCAGTCCCTCCCAGGCCATTTAAAAAAATGCTTTTCTGCCTTTTTCTCATAGAATGACTGAGTAGTTACAAATAATTTATACTAGATTAATTTTTGTGAAATAGAAATCATAGTCATCATTTCCTCTTCAGATAAAGTAGAAAATCGTTCTTTCAAGTACAACTTGTTCTGCTTATCCATCTCAGCTACTAACTCTTTTCCTTTATCAACAATCTCTAAATACACGACACGGCGATCTAATGTACTACGCGAACGTGTTACGAGTCCTTTTTTTATTAGTTTTTCTGCTACAGCCGTAATATGACTATTTGATACATTCAATTCATTCGCAACACGAGAAACCATTTCCTTTTGGTTTCGATTTAAAATACGCAACACGAGAAATTCATTCCACGGAATATAATTCTCAAAAATCTTGTTCATATCATTACGGATTGTGCGAAACATAGCAAAAAAATTTGTCGATAAATTCTCGATTAACAACTCGCGATCATTAACCATTTTATACAGCACCCCTATGTATTTAATATAGTTAAATAAAAATATTATTAACTATATTAACGTACTTTTTTCATTTTGTCATCCCTTTCATTTGGAAATTCATGTATCTTTTCTTCATTGTTTGGAAATAGATGATAAAGGTTGCTTTTAAAATATGCTGTACATTTGATCAGCGCGAAAAGAGGCTGTCCAAAAGTTTACTTTTTGGACAGCCTCTTTCGGTATGATTCAGCTCAGCAAATCGACTACTTGTATGTCGAATATCACCGAACGGTCTTTATCCCACATTAACGGGCAGTAAAAGCTAGAGAAGAGTAAGGAAGAAAACTGCCCGTAAAAGCCCGATTGGTGAGAGCTTTCCATCAGTGAGAAAAGCGTCACTGATGGAAGTTTCACTTTATTCCTTATACTCAAATTCCCTACAAAATGGTACAATAGGAAAAAGTTAATTATTACCATAAAGTGAGGGGGATGAAATGAAAGAGCCAGAAGAACAGTTCTCAAATTTAAATTTAAAAGAAAAAATACTTGTAATTAGTGCAATCAGCTTATTAATTCTACTCCCGTTTGCTCTTATCTTTTTCGTTTATGTTGGTGTCTTCCGCCTTACCGGGGTCGAATATACATCTCGAACAGCCCTTCTTCTCTTTTTTATATTAATTACTGTTTTAGACCTCTTTAGTAATTTTACCATTAATTCATGCAAATTAATTTTTAGTGCCACCTTTAACAACTTGCCAAAATGGCTCTCTTTTCTCCTTCTTGCCATGTTACAAATTTCTTTAGACTGGATTACATTTCATATCGCAGACGAATGGATGAATGATGTTACTATTTCTAATACAGCAGAGCTATTAATTGTGTTGTTCTTTTTTATACTCGATAAAATATGGCTTACCGATAAAAAGGAAAAGTAATATTACAAGCTTTCCACAAAAAAACTTGATACAATATGAGCAAATATAGAAGGGAGTGTCATGTATGACATTACAGAAATGGTTTGAAAAAGGCATGTCCTTTGATACATATGTAAATAATATGACAGTAAACCAATACGAATTACTACACATTTACAATAACTTCTTAATTCCTAATGAACTTCTTCCAATTTTAGAAACACGCCAAAATGACAATTTAAAGGTTATCGTTTTAACCGCAGATTGGTGCGGTGATGCCCTTCTTTGCGTACCAATTTTGAAACGCATTTGCGAAGTTGCTGGCATTGAGATGAGCTTACTCATTCGTGATGAAAATTTAGAGTTGATGGATCAATATTTAACAAATGGTACAGCACGTGCAATTCCAATTTTTATTTTTATCGATCAGGACGGGAATGAAAAAGCAGTATGGGGACCTCGAGCACCAAAAGTACAAGAGTTAGTTACCTCCATGCGTGCAACACTTCCTAGTAAGGAAGATCCAAAGTTCGAAGAAAAACAGCAAAATATGTATGCAGAATTCCGTAAAACATTAGCTTCTGACACAGCACTTTGGGAACACGTTATGGAAAATATAATAGAAAAAATAGCAAAATAAAAAACTGCCAAATGGCAGTTTTTTCATTATAAAACAAAGAAATAAAACACCGCAGCAAGAATGAAACGGTAATATGCAAATGGTGTTAATTTTACACGAGATAATAATTTTAAGAATGAAACAATTGCTAACATCGCAACTACAAAGGCAGTAATAAATCCGCTCGCAAATAACGGAAGATCCGCTGCACTTAATTCACTCCAACTTTTAATTAAATCAAGACCTGTTGCTGCAACCATCATTGGTACTGCAAGAATAAATGTATATTCAGCAGCCGCTGTATGAGATACACGAGCTAATAATCCACCACTAATCGTAGATCCAGAACGTGAAAATCCTGGCCATAGCGCTAAACATTGAAACATTCCAATTGTGAATGCTTGTTTATATGTAATCTCGTCCAATGTTTTTGCTGTGCTTGGTTTTGAAAACTTCTCAGCGATAATCATTAAAATACCACCAGCAACTAAACTAATAACAACCGGTCCTGGCCCAAATAAAATTCCCTTAATTTTGCTATGAAATAAAAAACCAAGTAAACCAGCTGGAATCATTCCGATAATAATATGTAATAAGTTTAATGATGGACCCTGCTTTACTCGTCCAACTCCAACTAATGACCATAATCGTTTCCAAAATACGACAACAACTGCTAAAATGGACCCTAATTGTACAACAACTTCAAATGTTTTTGCTTTATCTCCTTCAAATCCAATTAAATGCCCTGTTAAAATCATATGTCCTGTTGATGATACAGGTAAAAACTCTGTCAATCCTTCAACAGCACCCATGATTAATCCAATTAACCAATCAGCCACACTCGTGCCTCCTTAATGCGATTTAATGCTGTGTTCACACTTTATCATAATACCTCATCTTTACAAAACACGCATCGTTTTTTTCGATTTTATCCTAAATGTATGGATACGTATTCCTTTTCTAAATTCTTATTCAATAGTATGATTAAAGCGGTTTGTTTGTATTTTAGAAAGGAGTAAACATGAAAGAAACTACATCAATTTCACAAAAAATAAAACAATTTGTCTTATTATTTTTCCCCATTTTCGTTACACAAATATCATTATTTTCCATGAGCTTTTTCGATACTACGATGTCAGGCCATGCAAGCGCTACTGATTTGGCTGGCGTTGCAATTGGAACAAGTGTATGGATTCCAGTTAGTACAGGATTAACAGGTATTTTAATGGCCACTACTCCGATTGTCGCACATCTTATCGGTTCTAAACAAAAAGAAAAAGTCTCTCATATTGTGACACAAGCTGTATATTTAGCGATTTTTGTCAGTCTAATTGTTATGCTAATTGGCTTTTTTGCAGTTTCACCTATTTTACATGCCATGCATTTAGAGCAACAAGTTGCACAGATTGCTAGTCAATTTTTAAGTATTATCGCATTTGGTATCATTCCACTATTTGTCTATACAGTACTCCGCGGTTTTATTGACGCCTTAGGAAAAACAAGGACAACTATGATTATCACTTTACTATCTTTACCGATTAATATTGTGTTGAACTATGTATTCATTTTTGGTAATTTCGGTTTTCCTAAACTCGGTGGAGTCGGGGCTGCAATTGCCTCAACAACCACATACTGGTGTATTTTACTGATTACGATTATTATTATTTGTACGAAAGAACCGTTCTCTTCCTATGGTGTCTTTCAATGTTTCTATCGTCCCTCTTTATCCAAATGGAAAGAATTATTAAAACTCGGGATACCTATTGGATTTGCGATCTTTTTTGAAACAAGCATTTTTGCTGCTGTTACGTTATTAATGAGTAATTATAATACAACAACCATCGCTGCTCACCAGTCTGCAATAAATTTCGCGTCTCTTTTATATATGACACCACTCAGTTTATCTATGGCGATGACAATTTCTGTTGGATTCGAAGTCGGTGCAGCCAAGTATAAAGATGCTAAGCACTATAGCATAATAGGAATCGGATTGGCACTCGCTTTTGCATGTGTTTATTCGCTCTTACTATTTGTATTTGATGAGCATATCGCTTCAATTTATACAAATGATCCTGTTGTACTCGACTTAACGAAACAATTTCTCGTATTTGCAATTTTGTTCCAATTTTCTGATGCCGTGGCTACACCAGTACAAGGTGCACTTCGCGGTTATAAAGATGTTAATGTCGCACTTATTATGACGCTCATTGCCTATTGGGTCATAGGTCTGCCGCTTGGTTATCTCCTCGCAACCTATACATCTTTGGCTGCAAAAGGATATTGGATTGGACTTATTTTAGGATTGGCTTTTGGGGCAATCTTTTTACTCGCTCGTTTATTACAAGTCCAAAAAAATATATTGGAGCAAAAAGCCGCTAAATAGCGGCTTTTTAATATCTAAAAAATACAATAAGAACAATCCTCTAATTTTTGTGTTCATTTATTTTTCAAATATATAATCGATAATCTGTAATATTTTAAAAAAAGGATAGGATTCCTCATAAAAGAGAGCTATAATAGATTTTGATATTTCGAAAAAGGAGATTAATTGAATATGAGGAAGATTATGATTGTACTACTACTATTCCTTTCTTCTATGCTTCCTATCAAACCAGTCAATGCAGAGACAAATCAGCAAGAACATTTGTTAATCGTCAATGTCGCGACTAATAAGATGGCATATTATGAAAAGGGTAAACTTATTAAAGAGTTTACAGTCGCTACTGGCAAAAGCAGCACTCGAACACCTTTAGGGACGTTCAAGATTGTCAATAAAATTAAGAATCGTCCATACTATAAAAGACGCATTCCTGGTGGTGATCCACGTAACCCATTAGGAGATCGTTGGCTTGGTCTAGATGTAAATGGAACAAAAGGAACTACATATGCTATTCATGGAACTAATAACGCAAGTGCTATTGGAAAATGGACAACACTTGGTTGTATTCGTATGTATAATGATGATGTGCACTGGTTATTTGACCGCGTTCCTGTCAATACAAATGTAATTGTTACAAACAAATAAAACATAACATCATTCTTTTTTTGAGAAAAAAGTTCTTTATTAAGAACTTTTTTCTTTTTGGAAATATAATTGTTTATTCGCTATAATATGTTTTATGAATATAATTTCTCTTCTTCTTTCAGACTTCCCCATTCTTCATAATGATTTTCTCTATTTTTTTATATGTATAAGCTCTCATTCAACGCTTATCATACCGAGTGCATATTTCTTGCTTATAGCGCGCAACCTATCCATACGGCGAAAGGAGTTGCAACAATGGAAGAAACAGAAGAACAACAATCCCATCAAGAAGAATTTGCACCGGAAATTTCACCTAGTTATCGTCAAGATGTACATCCTCCCTCTCGTTATTCGAACATGTCGTTTTTAGTAGGAATTGTCGTGTTTGCAGCTGTACTACTATTACTTATTACCTTCGTATATTTTAAATAAAAGACAGGAGAAGTATATATGGATAATAACCGAGCAAATGTAAGCAAAAGGGTTGTAAAAACTCAAAAGGGTTATGCTGGAGATTCTTTAAACGAGCATAGAGCGATTGAAAATGCAAATCTTGAATTGAGTAAAAAGGAGATTGGGCAACAAAACGAGAACTTATGAGGCAAGGTTACTATAATAAAATCGATTTATACCAGTAAAAAAACATAAAAACCTCTCTCTTTTTTTGGGGACGAGAGCATCTGGCCGTGTATTGGAGCGGTCAGGCTTTTTTTTTTGCCACAGGCTGGGTTTCTCATACGGAAGGAGTAAGTTTTCTACATAGTGGCGACTTGTATGTTGAGAGATTAAAATGAATTTATATGATTAATGAATGAAAGAGGCGATACAAATGATAAACTATACGTACTACATTCAAAAAGCGCTCCCGCACTTACCTATTCATTCCTTTCATCAAGATGAAAGCGGTTGGGATAATGTTGCTGTTATCGTAAACGATGAATGGTTATTTCGATTTCCTAGAAAAATTGAATATGCAAAAAAAATCCCTCGTGAAAAGCACTTATACGAAGCAATATTTCCTATACTGCAAGCTTTGCATATAGAAGTACCAAACTACCATATTCTATATGAAAACGAGGGAGATTCTATTCCTATTTGCAGTTACTATAAAATGATTCACGGCAAACCATTCAAACCATCTTACTTACATAATCTCTCAATGAGTGAAAAAACGAATATCGCTACACAACTAGCGTCATTTCTTGCTGCTTTACATACAGTTCCTACTACACTTGCAAAAGAGTGGGGCTTTCAAGTTGAGCAAACTATTAAATATTGGCAAGATTTATATACAAAACTAAAAGATTATCTATTTAACACCTTTACAATAGAAGAAACTAATCAATTGGACACACTATTTCAAAGATTTTTAGAGCAACTCTATACAAGCACTTCCTTTCAAACCGTTATTCATGCCGACTTAACACATAATCATATTTTATTTCATCCTCAGACAAAGAAAATTGCTGGCATCATTGATATAGGTGACGCACAAATTGGTGATCCTGCATTTGATTTTGCTGGGTTATACGCTGACTATGGGCATGACTTTACAGTAGAAGTGTACAACAAATATATTGCTGTAACGAACAACAAGGATACAACATTTTTCGAGCGAATTATCTCTTTTTATCAATATAGCCCTACACTCCATGATCTCGTATATGGTTTCGAAACAAACAATGAAAAAATAATTGAAACAAACAAACAACAACTATTACGAATTTTTGAGGGAATGCGCTAAATGCTTTCCTTTTTTTCTTCTCATGCTATTATTTATCCCTTTCATAGTACCCTTTTATAACTAGTAAATGACTATTTTTGAAAAATTGGTGAAAAGGTACAAGCTTGTCCGGGAGCCATTCATATACTATAAATGAGCATAGTTCTTTCTTAACCCTCTCTAACGGAAAGAAATTGAAGCAACTGCGATGTTCGCAGTTGCCTTTTTTTATTCTTTCAATAGTGCCATTGCAGTTTGCAAAAATAATTGTGCACCGCGAATTAACGCTGTTTCGTCTACATCAAATTTAGGATGATGATGCGGATAACATGTTTCTTTATTTTCGTTCCCTGTTCCTAGTTTTATAAAACAGCCTGAGGCCTTTTGTAAATACGCTGAAAAGTCCTCTCCCCCCATAGAAGGGGACAGCGAGGTAACGCTTTCTTTTCCAAACAATGTAATCGCACTATCTTCTACTATTTTCGTTACATACAAATCATTTATGACCGGGTTATATCCATACCGATACGTATATGTGTACGTTGCATCATGTGCTGCTGTAATTCCTTTTACAATTTGTTCAATAATCTCTTCAGATTCTTGTCTTAGTCCATTCTCAAAGCAACGCACCGTTCCCATAATCGTCGCTGTCTCAGGAATAATATTATCGGCCGTTCCACCATGAAATTGCGTAACCGAGACCACGCGTTGTTCAAATGCATCAGTCCGTCTTGAAACAAGATGCTGTAAATTTGTAATAATTTGTGCACCGATTACAATTGGGTCCACCGTTTGCTCCGGATGGGCAGCATGTCCTCCTTTTCCTTTAATTTCAATGGTAAATACATCAGGTGCCGCCATCATCGGCCCGTAAGAAATTCCTATTTGTCCACTATCTAGTCCCGACATGACATGTAAACCGATAACATAATCTACGCCATCCATAACGCCTGCCTGGACCATTTCTTGTGCTCCGCCAGGGTATTGTTCTTCAGCATGTTGAAATAAAAGACGAATTTCCCCTCCCCAGTTATCATCATATTTTGCCAAAGCTTCTGCTACACCTAATAAAATTGCCGTATGTGCATCATGACCACAAGCATGCATAACTTCTGGTACAGTTGATGCATATGGCTTCATTGTCTGTTCTTGAATGGGAAGTGCATCTATATCTGCGCGAATTGCAATCGTCTTTCCCGTACCTTTTCCTTTTCGCGTTGCCATTACACTGCATGCTGTTGGTCTTGTTAGATCAAAATAAGAAAATGAATGCAATGTGTCATATACAAACTGTGCTGTATGTTTTTCCTGAAATGACAACTCAGGGTGCTGATGCAAATAACGCCGCCACATACGAATATTGTCTTCTGAAAGGTAATATAACCAATCTACTTGAGATGTTTTCATTCGCTTCAACTCCCTATTCTGTTTTTACCAATTTTATTCCATCATGAATGACCGTATTCCCCTGTTTCATAAGAGTTTATGTACAATCTTAGTTAGAAGTAACAGATTCTTGTTTCTTTCCTATGCAAATAAATTACAATTCTATGTGGAATGTAATATAATTGTTAAGTTAGGGATTTTCTTTTTTAACATTTAGTGCTACTATCAGAAAAGAGCCTTTACGTCTTGTATTTACCTAAAATGTGGAATTTTTGTGTTTTTCAAAGTGATGTAGGATATGATACTTACATACGGATACTATTTTATAGAGGGGGACAGACATGAAAATATTAAAAGAAATATGGTCTCAACCACTCACGCAATGGATTGCAAAAACTTGTTACTACCTTGCGATTTTACTTGCTTTACTATGGTTGTATGGATTCCAAGATACAAATACAAGTACATTTATTTACAATGAATTTTAGGGTGGGAGCGTTATGAAGTTATTAGAACAGATTGAAAAATGGGCGCTTGAAACGCCTGACCAAACTGCTTTTGTTTGGCGAGATGCGAAAATTACGTACAAACAATTAAAAGAAGACTCTGATGCATTAGCACATTGGATTACTTCTCAATTTGGAGATGACCGTTCACCAATTATGGTATACGGACATATGCAACCAAAAATGATTGTCTGTTTCCTAGGGTGTGTCAAAGCTGGTCATGCGTATATACCAGTAGATCTTTCCATTCCAGCTGATCGTGTATTGCGCATTGCGGAAAGTTCTGGTGCAAAGCTGCTTTTATCTCCAACTGATATTACAGTGGAAAATTTACCAGTTGATATGATTGATGGAAACAAATTAGAAGATATTCTTCTTACTCATAAAGGAAATGTCCCAAATCCTGAACATGCAGTAAATGACGAAGACAACTTCTACATCATTTACACATCAGGTAGTACGGGAAATCCAAAAGGCGTACAAATTACGTATAACTGCCTTGTAAGCTTTACAAAATGGGCGGTTGAAGACTTCAATTTACAAACCGGACAAGTCTTCTTGAACCAGGCACCTTTCTCATTTGACTTATCTGTTATGGATATTTACCCATCATTAGTAACAGGTGGTACACTATGGGCAATTGATAAAGATATGATTGCACGTCCAAAAGATTTGTTTGCTTCTTTAGAACAATCAGATATACAAGTTTGGACATCTACACCGTCCTTTGCAGAAATGTGTTTAATGGAACCATCTTTCTCAGAAGGTATGCTTCCAAATATGAAAACATTCTTATTCTGCGGTGAAGTATTATCTAATGATGTTTCAAGAAAACTGTTAGAGCGTTTCCCAAAAGCTACGATTATGAATACATATGGCCCAACAGAGGCAACTGTTGCAGTAACTGGTATTCATGTAACTAATGATGTAGTGGAGAAATATAAGTCTCTTCCAGTCGGTTACTGTAAATCAGATTGCCGCATCATCATTATGAAAGAAGATGGTACAATCGCGGCTGATGGTGAGAAAGGTGAAATCATCATTGTTGGTCCAAGTGTAAGTGTTGGATACTTAGGAAGTCCTGAATTAACAGAAAAAGCATTCACTGTTATTGACGGCGAACGTGCTTATAAAACAGGTGACGCTGGCTATTTAGAAAATGGACTTCTTTTCTATAACGGTCGTCTTGATTTCCAAATTAAACTACACGGTTATCGTATGGAATTAGAAGAGATTGAACATCACCTTCGTTCTTGTTCATATGTGGAAGCTGCTGTCGTACTTCCAATTAAAAAAGGTGAAAGGTATGACTACTTATTAGCAGTTGTTGTTCCAGGTGAACATTCTTTTGAAAAAGAATTCAAACTAACATCTGCGATTAAAAAGGAGCTCAATGAACGATTACCGAATTACATGATTCCACGAAAATTCATGTATCAATCTTCTATTCCAATGACGCCAAATGGAAAAGTAGATCGTAAAAAATTATTGAGTGAGGTTACAGCATGACCCCATATGCATCATTTTATTTTTTCGCTATTGTAGGCATTTTGCTAATCCCTACCATTATTGCGGGGTTACAAGGGAAAATGCTACGCAAATATAATGCGGTCGTAACACTTATTATGCTGGCTGTTATCTTTTCAGATAAACCAATACAAGCTGTTGCACTAGCAATATTTGCAATTTGGCAATATGTTTTGCTTAAGGGCTACTTAACGTTAAGGCAGCGCGAAAACAAAACGAGTATTTTTTGCACCGCTGTTTTTTTATCGATTTTGCCGCTTATTTTGGTAAAAATCGTACCTGCTATTCCAGCTTTAAAATCAATCGTATTTTTTAATGAAATACCAGCTATCAAATTAATCGTGTTTCTTGGTATTTCATACGTAACATTTAGAGCTGTACAAATGATATTTGAAATTCGTGATGGTCTGATTAAAGAAATATCACTATTTAAGTTTTGGGAGTTTCTTTTATTTTTCCCAGCGATTTCAACAGGTCCGATTGATCGTTATCGTCGATTCCAAAAGGATGTAGAGAAACCGCCATCAGCGGATGAGTATAAAGCAATGCTTTATACAGGAATCAATCGTATTTTCCAGGGCTTTCTTTACAAATTTATTATTGCGTACTTAATTAAAAACTATATTTTGGATGCAGCAATTTCTAAACAAGCTACATTTGTTTCATTTATGACTGATATGTACTCTTATAGTCTATATCTATTCTTCGACTTTGCGGGATATAGTGCGTTTGTAATTGGTGTGAGTTACTTAATGGGAATTAAAACACCTGAAAACTTTAATAAACCGTTTATAAGTCGTAACATTAAAGACTTTTGGAACCGTTGGCATATGAGTTTATCATTTTGGTTCCGCGACTTTATCTATATGCGCTTTGTCTTTTTTGCGACAAAGAAAAAATTAATTAAAAACCGCTATACAATTTCTTATATCGGTGCATTTTTAAACTTTGGAATTATGGGCATTTGGCATGGACTAACGTGGTATTATATTACGTATGGCTTGTATCATGCAATTTTGTTTATTGCGTTTGATATATTTGAACGTAAAAATAAAAAGCTGAAGTTTTGGCCAAATAATAAATTCACACATGTCCTTGGAATTATCATTACATTCCACTTCGTTTGTCTCGGCCTTCTACTCTTCTCGGGTAACCTAGGCAGACACTTTTAGTTAAAAACTTCTTAGGAAGTTACACATAATACATTATGGATATAAAGGAGAATAAACAATGGCTGAATTTAAAGATCAAGTATTAGATATTTTAGAGGAAGTTTGTGAAAATGACATCGTAAAGGAAAATACAGATGTACAATTATTTGAAGAAGGAATTCTTGATTCTTTCGGTACAGTATCCTTATTAGTAGAATTCCAAGAACGTTTAGGCATTGAAGTGTCTATTTCTGACTTTGATCGCGACGAGTGGGCAACACCAAACATGATTATTAAGAAACTGGAAGATATGCGATGAAAAAACCGACGTTTGGCCCGGTGCTTCTAGCATTTGCTCTTTTTTGCGTGATGTTATTTATTCCATCACGCTTCCTTTTACCACTTATTGGAGAGCAAAAAGTAGACGATGCCGCAACATCTTTAAAGAAAGAAATGTTTCAAGGCATTGCTATGCAACAAAAAATGCTAGAAGATCCAAAATACCTTCCGATGTTTGGTTCATCGGAATTTTCTCGATTGGATGTGTACCATCCATCGAACTACTTTAAAGTAAAAAATCAAGAATTTACACCGTTTCTTATCGGTCGCGGTGGAACACAAAGTCTTACTCACGTATTAAGTCTAGCTTCCTCAATGGATCAGTTAGAAAATCGCAAAATTGTCTTTGTCCTTTCACCACAATGGTTTGTAAAAGAAGGTTTAGATGAAGTACATTTTGCACCAAACTTTTCGTCTCAACAAGCGTACCATCTCATCTTTAACAATGACATAAATCCTGAGATGAAAAAGCAAATTGCGAAACGCTTATTAAACTTTGAAATTGTTCGTAAAGACACACTCTTAAAAACTTCTTTAGAAGGAATTGTGTATAACGATACAAAACATAATGTGAAAGCGGCGGCAGCTAAACCATTTGCATACGTATATCGTAATATTTTAGACCGCAAAGATTTAGTTGCATCAATATTTGATATTAAACCGCGAAAAACACATTTAGATCATGAATTAAAATCCCTTGCTTGGGAAGAAATTCGTAACCGAGCAGAAAAAACTGGTGAACTGGAATCGAAAACGAATCCATTCGGCATTGAAGACCCGTACTATAACAAGGGAATTAAGAAGAAATTAGAACGTCTAAAAGGTTATCGAGCAAATGAATCATTCAATGAATCACCAGAGTATGACGATTTCCAATTAGTCTTAGACATTTTAAAACAATCACATGCAAAACCATTGTTTATTTCTGTTCCTGTTAATGGTCCATGGTACGATTATGCTGGATTCCCGAAAGAACGCCGTGATGTATACTATAAAAAAATTAATGAACAAATTGCTAAAGCTGGATTCCCAGTTGCAGACTTTTCAAGCCACGAATATGATAAGTACTTCTTAAAAGATACGATGCATTTAGGCTGGAAAGGCTGGGTATATGTCGACGAGACACTTCAGCAGTTTTATAAAACTAACTAAGGTGAACGCTTGAATTTTCAAGCGTTCTTTTTTACTTGTAGATTGTGCTTTGTAATCTAGTTAATGTTTCCTTCGTCTCTTTCACCACTCGCATAATCATGTGCTGGGCCTCTTCTGTTTTTGCTAATGACGAAGCTTGCCCTGCCCAAAGTGACATATACTCATGATTATTTTGTTTCACTGCGGCCTGGCGAATTTCTGTTGTTACTGCATTTTGAATTGGATACGCTGGAAATCGCTCTTCTTTACTTCTCATTTGTTCGATAAAAGCATTTTGAATTCCTCTTGCATACTTACCTGAAAATGCCCGTGTCATTGTCGTACTTTGATCTGTACTTTTTATAATTGCTTCTTTATGTGCATTATGAGCTGCACTTTCAAAACAAGTTAAAAATGCCGTTCCCATTTGTACTCCTTCTGCACCGAGTGCATAAGCTGCCACTACTCCCCGGCCATCCATAATTCCGCCTGCGGCAACAATTGGAATATGAGGGATCGCATCAACAAGCTGCGGAATCAGTGCAGTTGTTCCAATCATAGAATCTTGTTCTTTTCCTAAAAATGTTCCGCGATGTCCTCCTGCCTCACTTCCTTGTCCCACAATAATATGTACGCCTAAATCTTCCAATACCTTTCCTTCTGCTACATTTGTTGCCGTACCAATTATTTTGATCCCGTGACTTTTTAACAACTCTATTTCTTCTCGTGTTGGTGTATCAAAAGTAAAACTAAAAACAGGCACGTTCTCCTCTATAAGAACTTTCAGCTGTTCTTTATAATTCTCTGGTAACTGCACTGATTTCTTCACTATTTCTAATTGCAATTGTTCCCGAATGGGTTGTAGTAATTGTTGTGATTCTGCTACTTCTTTTTCATTCATTTGTATATCGTTTGTAATAAACAAGTTCACTGCAAAAGGTTTATCTGTTAACTGACGAATTGCACGTACTGAAAGGCGAATTTGTTCAGAACTCATATATCCTGCACCTAATGTTCCTAATCCTCCGCTATTAGACACAGCAGCTACTAACTCTGGTGTTACAACTGTTCCTGCCATTCCAGCTTGAATAATTGGATATGTAATTTGCAACTTCTCACATACTCGGCTATAAAACATTTTTTTCTCCCCTTTCTCTTATACTTTCTTGACCAATAAAACTATTTCCTTCTTTCTTCAATTATTGAAGAGCCATTACATGAATATAGTGTAAGAAAGGAGGGAATTTGATGCAGTACCCAAAAGCGTTACAATACGGAGATACCGTTATGATCATCGCTCCAGCAGGTCCTCCGTCTATTGAGCACATTCTGCAAGCAAAACAAAAATTCGAAGAGATGGGCTTATGCATTATCATTGGAAAGAGTGTACAAGAAAAACGAGGCTATTTAGCTGGAGATGATACCGTTCGTCTTCATGACCTACATGAGGCCTTTACAAACCCACATGTGAAAGGGATTTTTTGTGCTAGAGGAGGATATGGGACTGGTCGCCTTCTACCTTCTATTAACTATGAGCTCATTCGAGATAACCCTAAAATTTTCTGGGGTTATAGCGATATTACAGCTTTACATATCGCTTTCGGACAATTGGCACAACTCGTTACGTTTCATGGTCCCATGATGCAGGAAGTTGGAAAGGGACTTGATACTCTCTCTTTTTCCTCTTTCAAACAACTTTTCCGTCCGTACTCTATTATTTTAGAAGGGGCAGCGTTTCTTCATTCTTTCAATTGTTGCGTCACTGCTCCTCTTGTCGGGGGAAACTTAGCTGTCATTACAAGTACTCTTGGTACACCGTACGAAATTGATACAAAAGATAAATTATTATTATTGGAGGAAATCGGCGAAGAACCTTATCGCGTTGATCGTATGTTAAATCAATTACGCTTAGGAAAGAAATTTGAACAGTGTGCCGGCGTTATCTTTACAAATTGTCACAAGTGTACATCTACAAAACCAGCTTTATCTATTTCTGAAATTCTATATGATTATATTATCTCTTATAATATTCCACTATTGTATGACTTACCAATTGGTCATATCCAGCCAAATATAGGAGTTCCTCTAGGTGTCCCTGCTACAATAAATGGGCAACAAAAAACACTTTCTATCTCTTCTGGTATAAAGTGAAACTTCCATCAGTGAGGAGTCCTTCATCCTCCACCAATCAATCTTGAAGTGGGAATCTCATATTTCCCATTAATGCGAGGTAAATTTGAATAGAAATAATAAAGGAGAAGCAAAAAGCTTCTCCTTTATTATTTCTATTCAGTTATTCTTGTTGTTGTTATTGTTGTTATTTCTGTTATTCCAGTAATTCCAGCAACAGTTGTATTTGTTTTTGTTATTATTGTTGTTATTATTGTTGTTATTATTGTTGTTGTTATTGTTGTTATTACGGTTTTTCCAATTGTATAAGTTATCCCAGCAGCAGTTGTTATTGTTGTTATTGTCAGCCATATATATCCATCCCCCCCTTGGTCAAGCTACTAATACTATATGACGCAAAGGAAAAATGGTAACGGTACTTTATTGATAATAGTTAAAAATTCTTCCGGAAGCAATGTCAGCAATTTCTGGAGGTGTAAATGTTTTATCAAGATCTGTGCCGATATTTAAGACTGCTGTTGCTTCGGCATCAATGCTTTCAAATAACTCTTTTCCACGAATCGAAATAACAGGTACATCTTCCGGCAATGCAGCTTGTAAAAACTCAAGTTGCGTAAAGAATGGTAAAATCCATCTTCCTTCCCCTTGAAAATAGCGTAAATGCACGATTCCTTGTGTATCTCCTTCTTCTATATCAACTGTTCCTGCAACATAAACATGTGTTGTTAATAGTGTTTCATAAAATTCTTTTTGCTTTTGTTCATCTCCATCAGTTAATGCTAATAATGTTTCTAGTTTTTTTATTGGAATATGTGCCATACGCCCCACCCTGCTTTCAAAATTATTGTAATGTAATTATACAAAATATTCTTATTTTTTTCTATAAAATTATTTTTTTACTATAAAGCTAAGTAACTTCTCCTTTCTCAGTCCGCTAATAATAATCATTCTAGCTATAATTAAAACATTCAATAACAGCTTGTTTACATTGTCTTTTCAAAAATGGGTTCCAACTGATATCGAACATGTCCTCCCTCAACGAAAATATTTTTTGTTAAGTTTATTCAAAAAAACACGTAAAAACCTCTTACAATAAGCATAAAAATGTTTTATTATGTATTAAAATACAAAACTAAGAAAGGGGCACCACAGTGAAAATTTGGTTTTATGAAAAAATTAATAACACAAATGATTTACTCGGTATTTGGGATAACGTCCCTACTATTCCGCGAATTGGTGAGAAAGTAGAAATTTTAAAGAGAATACGTACTGTAACAGACATTAAATATACAAAAAACGGGAATAAATTCCATGTTGAAATTCTTATTTCTTAAAGAAAAAAGCTCTCCATTTTTCTTTAGGAGAGCCTTTCTCTTTCATCTGCTTTTTTTATCACAATTGTATCATTCACTAGTTCCACTTTTACATAATCACTTTCTTCTAAACCTAAATGATTGACAGCTTCATCAGGTAATTCGACAGCCATGTAGCGATCGGTGAAGACAACTTGACTATATGTAGCCTGCTCTGCAATCACGTCAGTTTGTTTTTCTTCTTGAATGATCCGCAATGATGGCAGTCCAACTTCTTTTACAGTGCGCCAATTTCGACGAATAAAGGGAATAAGCCATAATAAGCTAATAATAATGATAACAAGACCGATCCATAAATTACTCGGCGCTTGCAATTCAGCAATTTTTACTGGTTCTTGTGTGCCGCTATCAGTAAATTGAATAATGCTAACGACAGTATTGTTTAAAGCATGCACAATTATATTTGTCCATAAGCTTTTCGTTTTAATGTATAAAAGGCACATAACAACACCGAATAAAAAGGCACCAATCACATCTATGTGCCCAAATCCAAAAATTAGTGAAGAAATGATAACGGCCCGTTTCAAGCCCCACTTATACGCCATTCGGTTTAAGAAAAAGCCTCGAAAGATTACTTCTTCCATAATTGGAGCAAATATACAAGCTGAAATGACACTTAAAACTTTTGTAAAAGTAGTGCTCATATCAATTACATTTCCATCACTTAATAAATCAACTAAAAAGTCCGGAATTAGCTGAGCTAGTAAGTAAAATTGAACAAACGAAATGCCGAATGAAAATATCATTCCCATAGCCGTAGCAATTAAAATAAGTCGCCATGGAATGGATGATGGTTTATCAAAAAAACTTGTAAATACCACATTATGCTTTTTCATCTTATAAAACAACCACAGTAATGGAAATACAAAGAAAACGAAAGTGTCTGAAACAAATTCGAATACATTATTTCCAGCCCCTATTACTTCTAGCAAAAGGTATGTAATGAATGAACTTAAAATCATCCACCCAAAAAAACTACGAAGTCGAATACGTGAAAATGTAAGGTTAATAGAAAACACCTCCAACATGATATATCTATATTATAGTATCAATATGCTGTAATTTCTTCCTTTATTTATAAAATTAGCTCTGTATCATCCTACAACTCTCTAAAATAAATCCCCGCTTAAAGCGAGGATTTATTTTTATAGCACATCACGTTTTTGGAACAATGCACTCGAAGCAACGAGTAAAACAACAAAATGAGCTAACACAAATAACAAAGAAGTTGTAAAGCTAAACTCTGTAAATATCGGCTTTGCCCCTTGACTGAGCAACACATTACTATCATACATATTTAAATTCAAGTGAAACATTACAATATACTTTGCTATACCTTGGGCAAATTGGACGATTAGTATTTTTAACATTCCCTCTAGGAAGAAGAAAAACAGTGTAATAACTAATGGTAAAACTGATTTTCTAAAAATATTTGCTAATAAGAATGCAACTGTTGGATAAAAGAAGATCGGTAAAATATTATAGGCAAAACGTTTTACCAAAATTGCAAAGGTTACCGTCCCAATGTCCCCCCCAAATGCAATGAGGCCAATTAACATTGCTGTAAGTAAAGAAGCAATACATACGAATAATATCGCTAAGAGAACTGTAATATACTTTGAAAATAAGATCGTAACTCGCTTTCTCGGACGAATTAACAATTGTTTAATTGTCCCTTTTTGAAATTCATCTGTAATTGTGCGGGATGCAAGCGTTATTCCAAAGATTGTTGCAAACGTAGCAATCATGCCGATATTTTGCTCTGCATACATAATGAATCCTTCAATTTTGATTTCAGGCGGAGCCCATTTTTTAATAATAACTGCTCCTGCAATTTCTAATACTGCTAACACAACTAATAAAATATACATACTCTTTTTCGCATGTAACTTTAAAAATTCATTTTGAATTAATTTTATCATTACGCTTTCCCTCCCCCTGTAACTGCTAAGAACTCATCTTCTAATGATTTATTTTGAACTGTTACACCGTACACAAGAACATCAGCATGCACTAATTTTTTCACAAGTTGCGGAATATCCTCTTTCATGACAGATACAATAATTTTGTTTTCTTGTATAGTTCCTTTAATCAGTTCATTCGCTTCCTCTACTTGATCTACTTCAAACGCTACTACGATTTGTTCATCGCCTTTTACCTGTTCACGTAAACTATACTCTTGTACAAATTGTCCATTCTTAATAATAACGACACGATCACACATCAGCTCAATTTCACTTAATAAGTGACTTGATACAATGACTGCAATGTTTTCTTCCTTTGCTAAACGCTGTAAGTAATCGCGAATTTCACGAATTCCCGCCGGATCTAAACCATTTGTCGGTTCATCTAAAATTAAAATTTTCGGGTTATGCAGTAGTGCTTGTGCAATCCCTAAACGTTGTTTCATACCAAGAGAATATGTTTTTACCTTTTTATGTATCGCATGTTCTAGCTCAACTAGCTTTATAATTTCAGCAATCCGTTCTTTACCAATTGGTGTAACAGCCATATTCGCAAAATGCTTTAAGTTTTGCATTCCTGTCATATAATCATATAGTTCAGGATTCTCTACAATCGCACCAATATACTCTAACGCTTTCTCCCGTTCAGTACGTATACTGTGACCACAAATAGTAATATCGCCTTCTGTTATTGAAATCAGCCCTGTCATCATACGAATTGTCGTCGTCTTCCCACTTCCATTTGGTCCAAGAAAGCCGTACACTTCCCCTTCCTGTACTTCAAACGAAAGACCACGAATAATTTCAGCACTTCCTATTTTTTTATGAACATTTTCTAATTTCACCACTACATTTCCCAATGCCTATTCCTCCTTTAAACCTCTAATTTTTTGTCGATGATATAAGACGCTATGAATATGAAAAGGAAAGTCGATAACAAAACAAAGCATATATACGAAATACTTGCCCCTTCATTTATATAAAATGATGTTTCGAAAAAACCATTTTTATCTATAAATCCAATATGTTGAGTAGAGAATATATATTTGTCCATTTTTTCCAAGAGCGTAGTTATAAAAAATTGAATTACACCTAGAAGCAAAAAGAAAAATATAAATAATACTTTACTTAATAACGAGTTCACATCAAAAAGTTTTATAATTGCAATTATGAGGTATATAGAAACTAAAAAACCCGTTATATCTATAACCCATAAAAAGATAGAAAAGAAATGATGAAGCAACCCAAATTTATAAAAGTATTGCATCGCTCGTTGAATCTCTCCATTTGTGTTTTTCCCGTAAATATCTAATGAAAAAAAATGAACAAATCCTAAAGCTATTAATGACAATAAAACAACCATTATCGTAAAAAATAATAGGTTAGCATATATATATTTTTTAGCAGGAATAGCTGTATATCGAATCATAGAATTTTTTAACATTCTCCGAAATGATGAGACTGCTATTAATCCAATTGAAAATACCGTTATAGTAAATAATAATATAAACAAAACCAATATTACATTTTGTTTCATTGGAGTCATGTGCTTAGCAGAACCCATAAAATTGAATAAAAGAATAAGCGAGATTGTAATAAACCCTAGATAAATAATCCATATTTTCTTTTTATTACAGTTATATAAATAATGAAGAAGTGGATTCATTGTCCAAAAACCTCCTTGAACAACTCGTGTATTGCTTTTCCTCTTTGAAAACGAAGATCTTCTACATTTTCATGTAACACAATTTCTCCGTCCTTTAAAAAGATGACTTCATCAAATAAGTTTTCAATTTCACCGATTAAATGAGTAGAAATTAAAATGGTACTATCTTCACGGTAAAATTGAAGAATTAACTCTAATACATGCTCCCGTGAGACAAGATCGATTCCGCCAAGCGGTTCATCTAATACATACAGTTTTGCATGCCGTGAAAACGTTAAAATAAGTTGTAGTTTTTCTACCATTCCTTTTGATAAAGCATTAATTTTTTCTTCTAATGGAATTTTCAATTTCGCGATTGTATCCACAGCTTTTTGAATATCGAAATCTTCGAAAAAATCACGATAGAAAAACAAAGAATCTTTTACAGTCATCCACTCTTCAAATATAGGACGGTCGGACATGAATGAGACGATTTTTTTCGTTTCTCGATTTACTTTCTTATTAGCAATGAAAATATCTCCTTGAGAAGGATGCTGTAAACCGACAATCATTTTCAGCAACGTCGTTTTTCCGCTGCCATTATCCCCAACAAGTCCAATAATTTTTCCTTCTGTTATTTTGATATTTACATCTCTAATAACAGCTTTTAAATCGTAACGTTTCCACAAATTCTCTATTTCCACTAATTCTCGCATCTGTTCTCCCCCTTTTTCTCTTCTAATGAAGAATGAAGAATGGACAACATTTCCTCTTCTGAAAACCCTAAGTTGTTCATTCCATTTATAAAGACATGAAGCAACTCTTTCGCCATATCTTTTCGCATATCCATAATTTTCTCTCCTTCAGTTGCTACATATCTTCCCATTCCTCTACGCGTCACAACGATACCCTCGCGTTCTAACTCTTGAAATGTACGTTGAATTGTATTTGGATTCACTTGTAGCTCACCGGCTAATTCACGGACAGAGGGGATTTTACTACCAGGTGATAAATGACCTGTTGCGATTTCTTTTTTTATGTATTCCATCACTTGAATGTAAATCGGGATGTTGGGAGAAAATTCAATTTTCATTTCTTCCTCCTAATGTCATAGTGTACTAATCAAATAGTACACTATGACATTAAAAATGTAAATATTAACCTGCTATATTATTTTTTTAATATAACTGAAATTCACAGCATATTCTCAATAAAAATCTATATAATAACAATGTTATGTAAACTTATTCCTCAAAAAAAAGAGTGCCCTATACATATAGAGCACTCACCTTATTAAAAGTTAAATACAAAATCATGTTTTTTGTATCTGTATATAAACCATTTCGCACATTTGGATTCATTTCATATGTAGTACTCACCAGTAAAACCCATTAGAATGAATATAGTTTTACTGGTTTGTTTTTACACTTTATCCCGCTATTCGTGGGCAGTAATACTCCCACCTCAAGATTCGACGAAAGCATTGTCCAGCTCTAGCGGCTAGAATCTCCGGCCGTTTCCGCTTTTCTTAAGAAGTTAGGTGGGAGATAAACTGCCCGTAAAAGCCCGATTGGTGAGGGCTTTTAATCAGTGGGGGATGAAGAAAACCCCCACTGATTAAAGTTTCACTTTATTGTACTTTTACTTGTGCTAACACTGATTTGAAAGTATTGATTACCGTATCTACTTCTTCATAACTAATTGTAAGAGACGGTTCAATACGAATTGTTTTTGAATTAATTAGCGTTCCTGCAACAAGGATGCCTTGATCAAACATTGCTTTCGATACTTCATATCCAATTTCATCTTTATGGAACTCAATACCAATCATTAAACCTTGACCACGAATTTCAAATACTTTGTCTTCATGTCCTTCCGCTGCTTTTTTCAATCCGTTTAAGAAATACTCCCCAACTTCTGCAGCTCGTGCTGGTAAGTTCTCTTCCAATAAAACATGAATTGTTGCAATTGCAGCAGCACATGCAAGTGGATTTCCACCAAACGTTGTTGTATGCATGAATGGGTTATCAAACCAACTTTTAAATACTTGTTCTTTGGCAACAATTGCACCTGCTGGCATTACGCCTCCGCCAAATGCCTTCGCAAGACAGATAATATCCGGCACTACATCATACAGTTCTGCCGCAAACATTCTCCCTGTACGTCCCATCCCAGTTTGTACCTCATCAAAAATAAGCAATGATCCAAATTCATCACAGAGTTCTCTTACTTCTTTTAAATAATTTTCTGGAGGTAAAATAATACCGCCTTCCCCTTGAATTGGTTCTAGAATAACAGCTGCAACATCTTCACCTACTAATACACAAGTTTCAAATGTTTTTCTCATCATCTCGATATCGCCAAATGGAACGTGACGGAAACCTGGAATTAATGGTAAGAATGGTTTACGGAACATTCCTTTTGCTGTTCCAGATAAAGATCCAAGACTCTTACCGTGAAAGGCACGTGTTGTTGAAATGAAAGTTGTTCGTTCACTATACATTTTTGCTAATTTTAATGCCGCCTCCACACTTTCTGTCCCACTATTTGTAAAGAAAGCATATTTCAAATCACCAGGTGTAATATCTGCTAAAATCTTTGCAAGAATCGCACGAAGTGGATCTAGTAGATCCTGACTATGCAATGCTTGACGCTTTAATTGATCTGTTACAGCTTTCACCACTTTCGGATTACGGTGTCCAACATTATAAATCCCAAATCCACCTAAACAATCAATATATTTTTTTCCATTGATATCCATAAAACAAGATCCTTCATCAGACCATTCTACTGCTGCAAATTGTCCATCTTTTGTTACTGTTTTTCTGTAGGCAAGAAAACCAGGATTAACATGCTCTCTAAATCCATCTACTGTTTCTTTTTGGATCCAGTTCGCCTCTTCTTCAGAGACCTTTTCTTTTTCAATTAACTGCAGTACTTTCATAATATAATCATTTACATTTGAATTGTTTACATCCTGCTCATTTGATTTACTTTCTATATTCGTCACCATTTATTTCACTCCTATAGTCTTTTTATTTGCAAACCAACCAATTGGTTCTACTTCTAGATTTATATTAATCTGCTTAATTTCTTGAAATTCTTCTAAACCAAACGTTCCTAAACTACGACCGATCCCACTTTGCTTATATCCGCCCCAAGGCGCCTCGTTGTATGTTGGATGATAACTATTAATCCATGTAATCCCAGCGCGAAGCTTGCGGATTACGCGCATCGCTTTTGCCCCATCAACAGTAAACACCCCTCCAGCTAAACCGTAATCTGTACCGTTTGCTAGCTCAATCGCTTCCTGTTCACCTTTAAACTTTTGGATTACTACAACAGGACCAAAAATTTCTTCCTGCACAATACGCATTTCAGGTTTTACATTGACAAAGACCGTTGGTTCAATAAAGAAACCATCACCTTTTCCATCCGCAAGTATACGCTTTCCTCCGCAAGCAATTTCTGCTCCTTCGTCTTTCCCAATCTCAATATAGCGTAATACTTTTTCCATATGCTCTTGACTTACAAGTGGTCCCATCTCTGATTCTAGGTTATCACCAGGTCCAACATTAATTTGCTTTGCTCGTTCTACGAAATGAGTAACGAATTTATCATATATACTTTCCTCTACAAGAATTCTCGATCCCGCTGAACACACTTGTCCAGTACCTGCATAAATACCAAACAGCGCATAATCAACAGCGGTTTCAAAATCTGCATCTGCAAAAATAATATTTGGAGACTTCCCGCCAAGTTCTAGCGAAATCTTTTTCATATTATCCGCCGCTGTTCTCATAATGTGCTTTCCTGTTTTCGTTCCACCCGTAAAGGAAATCATGTCAACTTTATCACTTGCTGCAATCTCGTTTCCTACTGTTGGTCCAGCTCCCATTACCATATTTGCAACGCCTTTTGGCATATTTACTTTCTCAAGGATTTCAAATAATTTTGTTGCAGTGACTGGTGTCACTTCAGAAGGTTTAAATACAATTGTATTTCCAGCTGCTAAAGCAGGTGCAATTTTCCAAACACTCATTAGTAACGGATAATTCCAAGGAACAATTAAACCACAAACACCAACCGGCTCTCTGACTACCATAGCTTGCATTGGATCAGCTACATGATATGTTTGGCCATCTGGCTTTGTAATAAGCCCAGCATAATAACGGAAGCAAGCTGCCGCATCCCCAATATCACCTTCTGCCTCGCGATGTGTTTTTCCATTATCCATTGTTTCAAGACGTGTAAGTTCTTCCTTATTTTTATCAATTTCATCTGCTATTTTAAATAAATAAGATGCTCTTTCAGCTGCGGATGTTTCTGGCCAAATTCCGCTCTCAAAAGTCGCTCTTGCCGCTTCTATCGCGGATTTCACATCCAGGATCGTTCCTTCAGGCGCATATGCGATAACCTTGCCATTCGCAGGGTTAATAATAGGTCGTTTTTCTTGATTACTAGACTCTTTCCACTCACCGTTTATATACATTTTTAAATCTAGCACTATTTAATCCCCCTTTGTCGATCGTTCATATATTATATAAGCAATAATTGTGCCAACATTTAAAATACCAAGTAATCATACATTTCTTTAAATAAAACGCATGAACCTATGCATTTTTGCATAGGTTATTACATTTTGAATAATTACAACAAAAATAATAAAGAGAAAGGAGTCGTCCCATTAGACTTCCCCTTTCTCTTTTAAAAATATGAAATTGTATCAACTGCTCCTCCCTTTTCATTCATGATTTTTTGAAATTTACGACTTACCGAAGATTGGCTAATGCCAAGAGCTTTTGCGGCCTTCGTCGTCGTTTTATACTGCTTCATCGCAAGTAAGATTAATTGCTCTTCTACAGAATGTAATGCTTCTTGTAATGGCAAGACCCTTGTAATAACTGGCTTAGATTTTTTAAAGTCATAACCAGGTGTTAAAAATTTACCAACAAATTCAGCATCAATAACTGGCTCATCTGCTGATACTACTAAACGCTCAATCATATTTTGTAATTCTCGTACATTTCCCGGCCATGAATAAAATTCTAATAAATTTAGTGCATCAGGGGTTAAATGGTAGTTTTTATTATATTTTTCATTTAATTGTTGTAAGAAGTGAAATGCGAGTACTGGAACATCTTCCATTCTCTCCCTTAACGGAGGAACTTGTAGTGGAATTACATTTAAACGATAAAATAAATCTTCACGGAACGTACCAGCTTCCACCATTTTTTCGAGACTTTTATTTGTAGCCGCAATAATTTGAACGTTTATTTTCGTAGGAACTGTGCTTCCGATTGGAATTACTTCTTGCTCTTGTAACACTCTAAGTAATTTCACCTGCAAATGTAATGGCATTTCGCCAATCTCATCCAAAAATAAAATTCCTTGATCCGCTCGCTTAAAATATCCTTCTTTTCCGTTTTTATCCGCACCGGTAAAAGCACCTTTCGTATATCCGAACAGTTCACTTTCCAATAATGATTCTGGAATTGCACCGCAATTTAGTTTTAAAAACGGCTTTGAATATCGATTTCCTAGTTGATGAATTGCTTGAGCAATCACTTCTTTTCCAACACCCGATTCTCCAGAAATAAGCACATTAGAAGAAAAATCAGCTATTTTTTTAGCTTGATTAATAATTTGTTCCATTTTCGGACTGCAATAAATAAGTTTCTTAAGAAAACGATCTTTATTTTTAAAGTTGTCCAATTCCTTTTTATATTGTTCAGATATCTTTTTCATCTCATGCAATTCCATTTTTAATCTCGTTGCCTCGGTAATATCCCTTGATGCAATAATAATGCGGTGCAGTTCTCCTTGTTCATTAAACACAGGGTTTCCAACCGCTAATATTTTCCTACCACTTTTCGTTTCTTGTACAATCGACACCTTTTTCTTTTTCTCTAGTACTAAGCGAGTAACAGATGGACTAAATAATCCTTTCCGCTCTAAATCTAATAGATTTTTTCCTAAAAGATTCTTGAGATCTCCTCCCCAAAAATCATTAATAATGGTTTCACTATAACGAATTAATTCCCCTTTATGATTGACTACTAATATTTCATCATAAATACTAGATAAGATTGCATGTAAATCTTTATTTAAATCCTTTATATATTCAATTTCCATGGCCATATCCTCAACCATTGGCAAATCTTGTACAATAATAATCATTCCTTCAATACTTTGATCAAAGCTAGGGATTGGACTATAATCAACTAATACTCCCATCTCATTCGTTATTTGTAACTGATTTAAAATCGTTTTTCTCGTTGCATATACATTGTTAATATGTTCACCATTAAAAATCTGTTCTGCTGGGACATTCAACACTTTTTCAGCAGTAGATTTAATCATCTTTAAACCAGATTCATTACAATTTACAATTTTCTTTTCCCGGTCGACTATAAAAATCCCCATTGGAATAGACATTAAAATAATTTTTAGTATATCTACACTTTTATTTTCCTGCCTAAATAATTCTGCAAAAACATCCTCTCTTCTTATGTACCCTTTTAACTCTCCTATTTCATTTTTCACAATAGCAATAGGTGCCCCAATAATTTGAAAGAGAGCTGTTAAGGAAATATTTTTGCTAAGGTGACAAATTGTATTTAGTGAAACAGCATTTGCAAGTAATGCCTGGGCAGTTAATTCCTCATTTTTTGATAGCAGTTCCTCCACATGGACGTATGCAAATAATTGATCTTCCCTTTTTAAGAACAGAAAAGGCTCTTTTATATTTTTAACATCTATATTCCATTCCTTTTCAGGTTGATCAATAGGTAGAGAAACAATCTGTCTAATTTTTTTATGAGCAATGGAAAACATTCCACTTCTCCTCCTTCGGGATACTTAATATGTATTGTATCACTAAAAACAGATTTTTTTAATTAATCTGACAATATATGTTTTCCTTTAATTGAATAGAAAAAGGAAGATGAATGCTACCATCTTCCTTTTTACTCTCTCATTAATCACTGCCACTATTTAAAATATCCTCTTGAATATAAGCTAATACCATCCCTGGAATTACCTTATCTCCCGCTTCTACTTCTAAAGACTGTACTTCTCCACTACATCCCATTTTAATCACTTCCATCTGACCATTCATATTTTTAATAGCAAACAGTGGTTCCCATTCATAAATTCGTGATTCCCTATTAATTGACACTTTTTCAACCGTTCCATAACATGGACTCGTAACGATTTCATAATACAAAATGAATCATTCCCTTCTTTTATTCTATTCATATTGTTCTGCTAACATTTGTAACTGAAGAATCATATGGAAAAAACTTCGGAAATCTTCTACATCTTCTATATATTTTTACTAGTTTTATAAAGCAATAATCGTGCCAAATAAAAAATATAACGTTTATTCAGCCTTCTCTCTGATACTGATTTACAAATTCCCTCTCTTTCTTTATGAATTGTTGAATGCCTTATGCAAGCTTGCATAAATTTCATTTCCCCAACATAAAAAACATCGGAAAAATTCCGATGTTTTTTGTTATTTTATATTTCCTGCACTTCTTCAAAATGCATTTGCGGTGGAGCTGATCGGAACATGTTCGTAATATACAACAAGTAACCAATTCCAACAGCAGCCCAGCTAAGTCCAAGAATTAGCGAATGAATATTGAGGTTAAACCATAACACAGCTACTGTACCTGCTCCGAAAATAGGTAGAACTAAGAAATTAAAAAAGTCTTTTGCTGTTTTATATCTTTTTTGCTTGATAACATAGTAAGCAATGACAGATAAATTAACAAAAGTAAATGCAATAAGCGCTCCGAAATTAATAAGAGATGCTGCTGTTTCTAAATCGATAAATATAGCGGAAAGTGAAATTATTCCCACAATAATAATGTTATATACGGGAGTTCGCCAGCGAGGATGAATGTATCCAAATATCTTCTGCGGGATTACATTATCCCGCCCCATTACGTATAATAATCGCGACACACTTGTATGAGAAGCTAAACCTGATGCCATTGTTCCCATAAATGTTCCTACTAAAAAGAAAGTTTGAAATAGTTTTCCACCAACGTATAGCGCGATTTCTGGTGCCGCTGATTCTTGATCTTTAAATACGGATGCATCTGGAAAAAAGGATTGTGTGAAATACGTAGTACTAATAAATAAAATGCCGCCAATTAAAGCGGTAAGAAAAATAGCCCGAGGAATTGTCTTCTTCGCATTTGGTGTTTCCTCCGAAAATGTAGTTACTGCATCGAAACCTAAAAATGAAAAGCAAAGAATTGTGGCCCCTGCAACGAACGATGATATTTGTATATCTGATTGAAAAAACGGCCGAATGGAAAAAACTTTTCCAGTTCCTTCTCCTGCTAGCAATCCTTTTACAACAAGAATTACAAACACAGCCATTACTAATATTTGAAACACGACTAAAAATGTGTTGAAATTAGCAGTGACATTTACACTAATAATATTTATAAGTGTAATTAGTAGGACAAATCCAACGACCCATATCCAAGAAGGAACACTCGGAAAAAGTGCAGACATATAAATCCTCGTTAGTAGTGCGTTCACCATTGGTAAAAACAAATAATCCAATAACGCTGACCATCCAACAAGGAATCCAAGCCTTGTACTAATTGTCTTCTGTGTATACGTATAAGCAGATCCCGCAGTAGGAAAAACCTTTACCATTTTGCCGTAGCTTGCAGCTGTAAATAACATTCCTGCTAATGCAATAAGATAAGCTCCAGGAACATGACCACCTGTTTTTTCAGAGACAATTCCAAATGTATCGAATCCCACCATCGGCGTCATATACCCGACACCTAGCATGACAATTGACCAAAGTCCCAATGAACGTTTTAAACCAACTACTTTCCCCACCTATCATTCCTCCTACTTTCTCTATCTAATTCCCATGTAACGTTTGATAATTAAACTGAAAACGCTTTCAATAAATCGCGCATATTACATACCGCACTCCAGCCTCCCTTTTTATTTTTAAAATATTCATGCAATTTTTAAGCCAAAATTTTTTGGGTTAAAAAATTAAAAGGATAAGCCCATTTTTGCGCTTCAAAGATACACCAGGTGAGTTTATTTTCTTTACATTTTTGTTGGTTTTTTATTCATTTTGACATAACTTATTCAATCTCTCATACCACTATATACACATGAAGTGAAACTTTAATCAGTCGAAAAACAACAAATTCATCACATAATAATAACATTTTGTAAACTATACATATCAAAAAAAGCTGCCTTCACATATGAAAGACAGCTTTTTTAATCCTATCTATTTAAAAGCTAAATACGAAATCATCATCTGATAATTTTTCAACATTTGTTGCTTTTACATAACCATTCCCTTTTACAGAGAAGAAATCATGGTTTTTCGTATCTGTACGTAAACCATTTAATACGATTGGGTTAATTTCTTCTTCTTCAAAGTGCGGTTCTAATCCTAAGTTCATTAGCCCTTTATTCGCATTGTAACGAATAAAACGATTCACTTCTTCCACAAGGCCAATTGATGTATAAATTTCCTCTGTATACGCTGTTTCATTGTCATACAGCTCTAATAACAGATCCTTCGTTTCTTTTTGTACTTCTTGTTGTTCTTCGGCAGAAAGCTCTGCAAAAACTTGCTGTGCTAAAATACCGACGAATACGCCGTGGATGGACTCGTCCCGGATTATTAAATTAATAATTTCTCCACTCGCCGTTAATTTTCCTTGCCCTGCTAAATACAGTGGATAGAAGAATCCACTATAGAACAAGTAGCTTTCTAAAAATACACTTGCTACCATTGCCATATATAGCTCTTTTTTCGTTACTTGAGGCTTTAATAAACGACGGTAGTAATTTGTAATGATACTTGATTTTTTCTCAAGTAACGGATGTGTATCTACCCATTCAAAAATTTCATCAATTTCTTCTTCAGTTGCAAGTGTTGTGAAAATATGACTGTAACTTTTCGCATGCACTTCTTCCATAGCTCCCATGAACGCAAGCACACTCTTTGCTTGTAAGTTCTCAAGGTGCACAAGAATCAGCGGCATTCCTTCGCCGCCTTGCTTCGTATCTAGAAGTGTTAATCCCCCTAGTACACGCTTATAAGCAATTTGTTCTTCCTTCGATAACTGCACCCACGTATTTTTGTCAGAAGAAACTGCGATCTCCTCTTCTGTCCAAAACTGAGCGATGTTTTGCTTCCAAAACATTAAACTAAAATCGTCTTCTTTCTTGTTCCAGTTTACCGCGCGCATTGAATCGCCCCTTTATTATATTGTTGCATCTAACGTGCGGTTAAACTTCCATTTCAAAATGAAAATTTAACCGCACGTTAGAACGTAAATTACATAACTAAGCATGAGCAGGGTTTTTCTGACCCTGCTCATGCTGTTTTATATGATAAATATCAATTGTATGCTCTTCTACTAAAAAAATACATTATACTGTGCAGGCTACACACTCTTCCACACTTAATTTACGTGTTCTTGTGTAGTACAAGCTCTTTAATCCTTTTTTATGAGCATAAATATAGTAACGTGCTAATTCACGAGTAGAAATATCACTATTTACATACAGGATTGTACTAATCCCTTGGTCAATATGTTCTTGAATTTCTGTAATTAAATCGATGAGCTTAAACTGATTCATATCGTAAGAAGATTTATAATACCAGAACGTATCTTTTGATAAATACGGCATTGGATAATATGTTGTCGCATTTGCGTACGTTCTTGATTCGATTTGGCTTACGATCGGCATCACTGATGAAGTAGCATTCTGCACGTAACTGATTGATTGTGTAGGTGCAATTGCTAATCTGTATGCGTTATATAAACCATGCTTTCGCACCTGTTCTTTTAAACTTGTCCAATCTTCTTTTGTCGGAACATGAATTCCTTCAAATAACTGCTGAACTTTCTCAGTTGTCGGACTATAATCCGTTGTTTCATACTTCTCAAAGTATGTGCCATTTGCATAATCTGACTTTTCAAAGTCCTTAAAGGTTTCACCTTTCTCTTTTGCAATTTCCATACTTTTTTCAATAGAGTAGTAATTCAACATCATAAAGAATGTACGAGCAAATTCTTTCGCTTCTGCACTTTCATAAGCGATTTTATTTTTCGCTAAATAGCCGTGTAAGTTCATCGCTCCAAGACCAACAGAATGTAGTTCCTCATTTGCTTTTTTCACAGTCGGTGCGTTCGGAATAATTGTCATATCAGAAACAGCCGTTAAAGCTTCCATACCTGCATGAACTGCTTCACGAATTTCTTTATTCTCCATTACGTTCACGATATTTAATGATCCTAAGTTACAGTTAATATCACGACGGATCATGTCATCTGTACCGTAGTCATTGATTTCAGATGTTTCCTGTAGTTGAAAAATTTCTGTACAGAGGTTCGACATCTTCACAGTTCCAATATCCTTTAACGGATGTTGCTTATTCGCATTTGATTTAAACATTAAATATGGATAACCAGACTCAAGCTGAATCATCGCAATTTTAATGAGCATATCGCGTGTACTAATATCAAGCTGCTTCTTTCTGATATTTGGATTGCTCATCAGTTCATCATACATTTCATCAATGTCGATATCATCTAAATGTTTTCCGTACTCTTTATACACTGTATAAGGCGCGAAAACATGGAATGGTTCGTTTTTCTCAGCAAGCTCAAAGAACTTGCTTGGTACGATAATTCCGATGGAAAGAGACTGAATACGGCTCTTCTCGTCGGCATTTATTTTTTTTGTATCGAGGAACTCAATAATGTCCCAATGGAAAATATTTAAATATACAGCTCCGGCACCTTTTCTTTGCATGTTGTTACTCCATACATTTAAAACGTATGGGGAATAGTCATTTCTGCTACCCTCTCTATATCGCTATAGAGTTCAGACCATATCTTCTTCTCACCAAATTCTTTGTTTAGCCATTCATCATATTTTTATTATATATACCATTTGAATTTGGTTTGTTTGAGAAGCCAGGTTCGAGCTATATAGTCGCCTACATAGCTACTTGGTCGTTGAACCTTCTCCTTATCTAACAGACTTAGGAGCTCGGCTGCTGATTTCCTGCAATCTTGGATTTTTAGGGGGCGCTACGTAATTTCTCCGTAGTATCCTACCTCGATATACTCAGGCGTTCCAGCAATTGACCCGGTTTTATAGTTGAGCCATAAGTTAACCCAACTGATTCGCATACGAAAACGAATCTTCAAGCAATTTCATAACTGGTACAACACCACTTGCTGCGTTCTCGATACCTTTAATTTGTTCACCGCGTGCTCGTAGTTTACTCAAGTTGAGCGCTACGCCTCCACCAATCTTACTTAACTGCATCGCTGTATTAATATTAAACCCAATCGAGTTTAAGCTGTCGTCCATCTCTAACAAGAAACAAGACACCATTTCTCCTCTTCTGCTTCTTCCTGCATTTAAAAAGGTTGGTGTCGCTGGTTGATAGTTTTGTTTGACGATCATACTTGCGAATTGCTTCGCCTTCTGAGCGTTTCCTCGTCCTAAGTATAACGATACGATTGCTACGCGATCAGGATAGCTTTCTAAATATTGTTTTTGATCATTCGTTTTTAACGCGTAATCTTTATAAAACTTAGAAGCTGCCATATAAGATTGAAACTCAAACTTTTCGCCGTATGCGATTTCGTATACAGCCTCCACCTCGTCCATCTTATATTCGCTTAACACATCATAGTAGTAGTCATGCTCTAACATATACTCGATGCGATTCGCCACGCTATCAAAAGGAACGGTATTCTCTTTCGCTTCTTCCATAAAGACAGCTAGTGCCTCTTTATCTTTGTGAAGCTGATAGAACCCGTCCTGCATTTGCGTGATCTCATTATTCAATTCAATGTGTCGCAATCTCCAGCACCCTCTCTTTAAAAACTTCTACATCTTTATTTGTTCCAGATAACTCAAATTTTGATACAATTGGCACTTCATATCTCGTTGAAATCTTGTCTGCACTTGCCCCAAACATATCTCCCCAATTACGATTTCCGCTTGCAGATACTCCTTTTAAACGTTCATGATTACGTTCTAAAAATTTCAAAACACGTTCCGGCACATTTCCAAAACCTGTTGTATACGTAATAAGGACAAATTCTTCATCTAATACGAGATTTTCATTGATTTGAACGGCCGGCATATTTAATTTGTGAATGAAACGCTTCACGTTTCCTGTCATAGAATCATATGCAACTAACATCTCCGACCCTCCTTTTACATCTTTTCACGTCATGTTCGCCCTTGATGAATTCTCTATATATTGTATTACTTTTTAAAAAAGGACACAAGATATATGTATAATTTCTTTCTTTTTAAAAATTTATTTTTTCGACAAAAAAGGCCGCTCTTTATACAATACAAAGAATATGAAACAACATTCTAAAACACATGTCAATAAAGTGTATTTCAAAAAAGTTGTCAACGGATTTACCCACATTTCCAAAAAAGTTCCTCTTATCAAATTGTCAAAAAAGAAAACATAAATGCGAAATCTATTTCTCATTTGTCAAAAAAAAACGAACAGTTCCCTTATTAGAAACTGTTCGAAACCGGTTACATATTATATATAAACTAGAACCCTTTTTAGGGAAATAGGAGCGTCTGACCGCACATAGAAACGGTCAGAGCTTTTTCCCTACCGCACTCGTGTAATCCTATTCTTGAAGTTCTACACGCACGATATCGCTCAAAAATATATGATGGAAAATTTCATCTTTACATTGCATCGTAAAAACAGGTGATTCATCATCGAAATACGCAATCGTACCTTTAACTTTTTGAATCGAATTTTGTAGTTTTGCTATTACAAGCACACTTTGTTCGTGTTCGTATGCTTTTTTTAATTGCTCCATGATTTCCTTCATTCGCTTGCGCTTCTCCGGAAACATAACCATCCCAACAAATTTTCTTCCTTTCTCATCTTTCCAAAAACAGTCCCAATGCGGAAGTATTCCTTGTTTAAACTCTCCCAAATAAACTTCTCTCCTTTCTCGTCATCCGGCTCTTAATAATTCTTTTCCTTACGAGCGCGGTGTTTCCATATATGTATAAATGATCTTTCCATCATGCTGTGCGTTACCTCGAAAATATTTAAAGTCTTCTCGCGCTACTAAAACTTCGCGAAATGTATAAAACACTTCTTTTGTTACAATATATTCTTGTATTTCTTTATTTTTAAGCTGATCTAAAATTATATTTACTTGTTGTTTATCCATACAAATCACCTCTCTGTCGTATTCTTATTTCACGACTACCTTTGAATATATCCAATAGATCCTATTTCAGCAAATCATTTTTTATCCCGCATTAACGGGCAGTAATACTCCCGCCTCAAAATTCAGTGGATGCATTGTCCAGCTCTAGCGGCTAGAATCTCCGGCCGTTTCGCCCCCTCGGACGAGGCAAAAAGCGCCTCTCTGTCAGGGGCGTGGGCGTCCTGCGATTCTGAGCGAGCCGCTTCCGCTTTTCTTAAGAAGTAAGGTGGGAGATAAACTGCCCGTAAAAGCCCGATTGGTGAGGGCTGATAATCAGTGGGGGATGAAGAAAACCCCCACTGATTAAAGTTTCACTTTATCGTGCTCCCTCTTATGATACAATAAAATTGATATTAGGAGGGGTAACATGATTCGGAAAGCAAAACAAACAGATGCTAAAGCAATTTCTCCTTTATTGTACAACGCACTTCATGAAATTGCTGAAAAATTGACAGGCGGCACAAACGAAACGGAAGTTCTAGAAGGTTTAGAATATTGGTTTACGAAAAAGCAAAACCGACTCAGTTATGAAAATTGTTTTGTTGCAGAACGAGATGGAAAGGCTGTTGGTATTATTGTATCCTACCACGGAAGTGACGCAACGAAACTAGATAACAAAATCGTAAATCGATTACGAGATGTGAAACAAGATTCTTCTATTATATTAGAAAAAGAAGCAGAAGAAGATGAATATTATATTGATACTTTATCTGTTTCTTCTAAATATGGCGGACAAGGTATCGGTTCAAAATTAATTTCTACAGCTGAAACACATGCTCAAAAAAAGGGGCATGAAAAAATTGCATTACTAGTAAACTTAGAAAACAAATCTGCGTTTTCTCTTTATAAAAAACTCGGTTATAAACAAGATAACACACTTTCACTTGTGGGCGAACCATATGCTCACTTAATTAAACAAATATAATAAAACGGCACAATTAATCATAATTGTGCCGTTTTATTATGGAGTATGATACTTATCTTACTTTATGTATATGTTACAAATACATTCCCTTCCATTACTTCATGGAAAGTATAAATTGTACATCCAAACGGCTCATTATGAAATTGCAGTGGTCCACGCCAGCCCCGCGTACGTAACTCTTTCCCTATCATCGCATTAAAATAACTATGCCCAATAAGGCTAATCCGCTGATATACATTGGCATACCCAACTAACATATCGGCTGCTTGTTTCGCTCTTCTTTGTACTTCTATATAAGATTCAACATCCTTCGAATAACCAACCGTCCAAAATGCTCGGCCTAAAAAAAGCCATACTTCTGGTTTACACTTTATCCAATTCGGAACAGGTAAACTTGAAGGAACAGCAGCTTCGCGAAAAAGGGCATTCTGTATAAACATAACGCTGCTAGTCAACATCGCCCCTGATTGAACAGCTATTTTTTGATCACTTGAAACGATAAATTTAGAGGATTCTACCACTTCTATCGTTTCAAGTGGAATTTCTATTTCTCCCACAATACCTTCATGCTCGTATCTTTGCTGCCATACTTGAAATTCCTGCATTGTAATCGCTTTCTTTTGAACACTAGAGCTTCCATGACGTATGAAAGAAATTTGCATCTTTCTCACTCTCCGTTCAACATTTTTCTACATATATATCCATTTTAATTTTTCGCCATCTTTGTCTAGACGGGCCTAAACAGTCGGCTCCGCACAATACAACATGACCGCTACCTGCTGCTTTAAACCTTGCCGAAGGCCCTGACCGTTGCTATGCATAGCCAGATGCTCTCGCCCCCTAAAAAAAGTAAGGGTTTTTATGTCGATTTATTTAGAAACACACTTATATCATCCAGCACTTCCATCTTCATGACTAGAATAAGAAGAAATGCTATCAGCTCCCTCATAGTATATGTATGTTTCATGTTCACGAATCATTTTTAATTTCGTATATGCAAATAAAAACAACACAATAGCTATAAAGCTTCCTATAATCTCAAATACCATATAATCGTCTCCGTTTCATAACACTCCTATATTCACCTTACAATAAATACGAGATTGATACTATAAATTAATTGTGAAAAATTAGGATTTTTTTCAAAAAAATATCATGGAAACATTTACAAAATGGGAAATTTCGTTCACAATAAAGAAAAATACAAAAAACGAAACTTGTTCTCTTTTTCGTAAAAATGTAACAGGGAGAGTTGCTTATGAAAATCGCAGAAGCTGGAGATATCATTGAATTTAAAAACGGTTTACAAGGGCGCGTTCAAAAAGTAAATAAAAACTCCGTTATCGTTGATGTAACAATTATGGATAATTTCAGAAATTTAGATATGGAACCTCTTACTGTTGTAAATCATAAAAACTATAAAATTCTTACACGACATACATAGAACACTAGAAAAGAGGGGGCAAGCCCCCTCTTTTCTTAACGATTATCTACTGTTTCTGGATATAAATCATGATTCATTAAACGATATTCAGCCATTTTTTCATATTTTGTACCAGGGCGTCCATAGTTACAATATGGATCAATCGAAATACCGCCGCGTGGTGTAAATTTGCCCCATACTTCAATATAGCGTGGATCCATTAGTTTAATTAAGTCATTCATAATGACATTCATACAATCTTCATGGAAATCTCCATGGTTGCGGAAACTAAATAAATATAATTTTAAAGATTTACTCTCTACCATTTTTTGTTCCGGAATATAGCTAATATAAATTGTCGCAAAATCTGGTTGTCCTGTTTTTGGGCATAAACTTGTAAACTCTGGACAATTAAATTTTACAAAATAATCGCGATTTGGGTGATTATTATCAAACGTCTCTAAAATTTCTGGGCTATATTCAAATAAATATTTTGTATTTTGATTTCCTAATAATGTTACATCTTTTAAATCTTCATCTTTTCTTCCAGTCATCTAAAATTCTCCCTTCACTTATACACCGCGTTTATTCCCCCACACTAAAGCGTGGAGCTGCGGTAATACTTTCGCATCATTCATTTCCTTACATTGCACTGCTTTATCAATAAGCCACTCATATTTCATAAGAAGACGCTCAATTAATGAAGTATCATCCGTCGTCTTCGTATCATCATTGCCAACTTGCAAGAAAAACGGAACGTGCGGATAACGTTCATGCACTTCTTTTGCGTATACAAAATCTTGATCATCAAATACAACTACTTTTAGGCTTATATTTTTTCCATCTAACTTATCTATAATAGAATCTAACATAGCAAAATTCGTTATCATTGTTGAGCTCGGTGGTTTTGGCGAAATTGTTACTTCGTCTATAGCAAGTAACCAATCTTGCCACTTACTTCCTTGCGTTTCAACTGCTGTACGAATCCCCTTTTGTTGTAATAACGAAATGAATGCCCCTAAATGCTTTAACAAGGCAGGATTCCCACCTGAAATCGTTACATGCGAGAAATTTTCTCCACCAATTTGCACTAGTTCAGAAAAAATCTCTTCTGGCGACATTTGACGAATTTGCTCTTTTGCCGAACCATCCCATGTAAATGCAGAATCACACCAGGCACAGCTATAATCACAACCTGCTGTGCGAACAAACATTGTTTTTTGCCCAACAACCATTCCTTCTCCTTGAATTGTCGGCCCAAAAATCTCTAACACAGGAATGTTACTCACCCATCATCCACTCCCGTCTTACTTCTGCATAGCTTGTTGGTGTTTCAAACAGGCGCACAAACTCAACACGCGCCCCTTTATATTCATTTTGCCTGGCACCTTTTGTTAACGCCTCTTCCATTTTCTCAAAAATCCATACAACCATATTTTCAGCAGTTGTATTCATAGCTGGAAGTGTTTCATTTAAGTAACGATGATCTAAATATATTTCAATTTCATTTTTCCAAATTTCCTTTATATCACCAAAATCAATCGCTAGACCAATTTCATTGACATAACCACTAATTCCGAAAATTACTTTATACGTATGGCCATGAAGGTTTTTACATTTCCCTTCATAACAGTGCAAATGATGGGCAGCATCAAATGTAAATTCTTTGCTCACCATAACACGCTTATTATGATACTTTAGTTGCTTACGCTCAATGTCCTGATCTATTTTTTGTAAATTTTCAACAATGCGAAATCCAAAGAAGTCTTGTGTCATTATGCTTTCGCTCCTTCACGCTCTTGTACATACTTATCAAGTCCTGCACTGCGAAGCTGACACGCTGGACATTCACCGCAACCATCACCAATCACTCCGTTATAGCACGTTAACGTTTTTTCACGGACAAATTCAAATGCTCCAAGTTCGTCTGCCAATTTCCATGTTTCAGCTTTATCAATCCACATAAGTGGTGTATGAATAACGAATGGATAATCCATCGATAAATTTAGTGTAACATTTAGCGATTTCACAAACACATCACGGCAATCTGGATAGCCGCTAAAGTCTGTTTCACACACACCTGTTACAATATGGCGTGCCCCTACTTGTTTCGCTAACACAGCTGCAAACGATAAAAACAATAAGTTACGTCCATCCACAAATGTCGACGGCAACTCGCCATCTTCATGGGTAATTTCCATATCTGTACGCGTTAACGCATTAGGAGCGAGCTGGTTTAACAAACTCATATCAAGCACAGTATGCTTTACACCTAATTCTTTTGCGATTTCTGCCGCACAGTCGATTTCGAGCTTATGACGTTGATTATAATTAAACGTCACTGTTTCTACTTCTTCAAACTGTTCTAGCGCCCAAAATAAACATGTTGTACTATCTTGACCACCACTAAAAACAACAACTGCTTTTTCCTTTTTCATTTCACTCATTCTCCTCTATTCTCGATTCCAAGAAGAAAGAGCGTTCTTGAACTGTCATACTAAAAAAAACAAAACAATACCTAAAAGGATATTGTTCTCTTCATAGTTTTTTATAGAGGGAGTTCGCGAACCTCTCCCATGCTAGGCATGGATTGTCTTCTTTAACTTTCACATTACATTGTAACATACCGAGTAGATGTGTGAAAAACGTCTATTTTTTCTGTTTTTTCAAAAAATAACATTTCATTTTCTTCCATATTAATAGTATGATAATTTTATATATCAAACCTTTTATTTCTCGGTACAAGGAGGTTTTTAACCTGAAGCTTTTTATTATGTACCTCTTCATAAATATATTATTTATTTTAGTTACAATGTTAATTTATCACTCATTTTGGAGTGAAAAGGGAAATCGCTCTCCAAAGCTCAATTCGTTTGTATTTATTCTCTCCTGCAGCATTATCACTATTGTTTGTATGTCATTTGCTGCAAAAGTTGATTACGGTTTTCAATTTGACTTCCGACATATCGTGCTCGTTGTCGGAACATTATCGGGAGGACCAATAGCAGGCGGTGCCATTTTAGGTGTTATGAACCTTTATCGTTTTTTTATTGGCGGCAGCGGCTTCATACCTTCACTTATTGCCTCTATTATTTTGTACATTTTTCTCTTTACTACATACAAAATATATATAAAAGGGAAAATCAAAACAAAAATGTATTTAGCTTTTTTCTACAGCCTTATTTACGGTATTGGCTGGATTCCCTATTTTCTATCTATCGTTCCAAACCCAAAGGACTATACATCTTATTTTATTATATATGAGTTATGCACAATTATAGGAACGATCTTAATTTTATACTTAATGGACGTTTTACAATCACAAGTCCGTTTTGCAAAAGAACTTGTGAACGCCGAAAAATTTCAACTCATCGGTGAAATGGCTGCTTCTATTTCACATGAAATTCGAAATCCACTTACATCAACAAGAGGATTTCTTCAATTGCTACAATCAAAAAGCCATTCAGAACAAGAAAAACTGTTATATTTAGACATCGCTATGCGCGGTATTGATCAAGCAAACCATGTATTAACAGACTACTTAACATTTGCAAAACCAAGTATTGAAAAAGTCCAAATATTACAGTTGGAAGAAGAATTACTTCATGCAATTACGCTCATGACTCCATTAGCAAACCTTTCTAACGTTTGTATACATTATACGAAACAAAGTAAAACATTTTATATAATGGGAGAAAAACAAAAGCTCAATCAATGCCTTTTAAACATTATAAAAAACTGTATTGAAGCAATGCCAAATGGCGGGGACCTTACAGTTACTGTAACACCTGCTAATAAACACATCCAATTACATATTCAAGATACAGGAATCGGTATGGACGCCGAACAAGTAAAACGCCTTGGTTCACCTTTCTATTCTACAAAAGAAAAGGGAACAGGTCTTGGAATGATGGTTGTCTTTAGTATTATAAAAGCAATGAACGGAAAGATTGACATCTCTAGCAAGAAGAACATCGGAACAACTTTTCTTCTTACATTCCCCTTAACGAAAAAAACGTGATGCAGGTGCATCACGTTTTTTTCGTTTCCTCTACAAGTTCCGCAAAAGCCTTCACTTTCCCATGCTGCGGCGGCTGTTCTTTTCGCGCTTTCCATTGCCTTTCTTGCTCCCGTTTTTTATTTCCCATTATTTCAACTCCTTTTCAGATGTCCTTATATATGTTCCAACATATGAAGGAGGAATATACATATACTGAGTGGTACAAAAACGATAAAAAATCCATCAGCTAGTTAATCAACTGATGGAAGTTTCACTTTATCTTTGTAAAATTGCATGTTTCGCTTCTTTTAATTGTGTTAGATGACGCTGTTCATGTAAATCTAAAAATTGCACCCATTGATATAAATTAAGCTCATCAAGTACAGGATGTTTGAGCGATTTTTCGAATAGTTCTTTTTCATTTACAATACTATGAAGAACATGTAACAGCTTTTCTCTTGAACTTTGCAGCAATTGTATCATTTGTGTTTTTTTCATTAATGTTTCTGTTGGTTGCATTTGTTGAGGGGCTTCTCTCTTTCTTGTTCGATCGAGTGTAACTTGAAGGTCTTTTGGCGGAACAACTTTTCTTTCAGTTTTATGAAGTCCATATACTATAGCAGATGTAACGGATTGTTCAACAAGGTGAAGGTGATGTAACACTTGCATAATGCTCCATTTATCACGGCGTGGTTTCATATTAATTTCTGTATCGCTTAACATTTCAATTTCTGATAAAATCATTTGTCTCGTAGATGCCATTCCACGTAACAACGTTTCCATATTCATATTTGCATAAGATTGCATCATAATTTATCCCCCCTTATTTTGTTAAAAAGAGGCGCTTCTATTTCAGAAACACCTCTCACTTAATTATTCTAAATTTTCTTTTATTATCTCATTTTTCCCAATTTTTGTCGATTGTAAATCTATAAAAAATAGTGAATATTTTTACAATTCTGTGTCATCTACTCCGTTTAACCAAGTATGAATTTCATCGATAACACCTTTCACACACCCATCTGCAAATGGTGATGTTAAATTTGCTACATCAACTAATTGTAAGAATGATTTACTACCACCTTGACGACAAAGATGAACGTAATCATCCCATGCCTCTTGACGATTCTCTCTAGAACGCTTCCAAAATTGGAATGCACAAATTTGTGCTAACGTATAATCAATGTAATAAAATGGTGAATTATAAATATGTGCTTGGCGTTGCCAAAAGCCGCCGCGCTCTAAATAATCATTCTCTTCGTAATCACGATGTGGTAAGTACTTTCTTTCAATATTACGCCACGCTTCTTTCCGCTCAGCTGGTGATGCTTCTGGATGTTCATATACAAAATGCTGGAATTCATCAACAGATACACCATATGGTAAAAATAGCAACGCTGAACTTAAATGTGAGAAATAATATTTCTCTACATCTTCCTCAAAAAATAATTTCATCCATGGCCATGTGAAAAATTCCATACTCATAGAATGAATTTCACACGCTTCATATGTTGGCCAGTTATATTCTGGAATTTCATAATGGCGGCTTTCATACACTTGGAAAGCATGTCCCGCTTCATGTGTTAACACATCAATGTCACCGGATGTTCCGTTAAAGTTTGAGAAAATAAACGGCGCTTTATAGTTTTCAATATATGTACAATAGCCTCCGCCAGCTTTTCCTTTTTTCGCAACAAGATCTAGTAAATTATTTTCTAACATGAAATTGAAAAATGTATTTGTCTCTTCTGACAATTCTTTATACATTGTTTTACCATGATTTACAATCCAGTCCGCATCACCTTTTGGCACTGCATTACCAGATGGATATTCAAAGTTCTCATCATAATAAGCAAGCTTTTCTACTCCAATACGAGCCTGTTGCTTTTGTCTAAGTTCAGTTGCAACAGGTACAATATAATCAAGTACTTGTTTACGGAAGTTTGCAACCATCTCTGCATTATAGTCCGTACGATACATTCTTGCATATCCAAGCTCGACAAAATTATTAAAACCAAGTTTCTTTGCAATTGTCGTTCTTACCTTTACAAGTTCATCATAAATACGATCTAACTCTTCTTCATGCTCTGCTAAATATCCATAATATGCTTCACTTGCTTGTTTACGCATATTACGATCTCTGTTCTCCATAAACGGAACAAGTTGTGATAGTGTTCGTTCTTCTCCTTCAAACACAATTTTAGCTGCCGCCAATAACTGTGTGTACCCAGAAGACAACTTGTTCTCTAACTGTAAATCTGCTACTACTTCATCAGAGTATGTTTTCATTTCAGCCTCTGCGAGTGCAAATAACTGTATACCATAATATTCTTCTAATTGTTTACGAAATGGCGATTGTGTTAATGCCTCGTAATACTTTGTCACATACCCTTTCACAATTGGTGAATATTCATCAAAGAAATCTTGTTCTTCTTTATAAAATTCATCCGTCGTATCGACACTATGACGAATGTAACATACGTTATACATCGTGCTAAAGTCATTGCGAATCTCATTAATCTGTGCAATTACTTCTTTTTGTTCTTCCATTGTTTTAGCATTCTTAAACTCTTGTAAAGTCGCTGTAAACTTATCCTTCACTTCATCCATATTTGGACGTTTGTATTCATAATTCTCAAATGACATAGAAATAGCCCCTTTCTTTTCTAAAAAACATTCCCTTACTATAATTCCATATATTTCGTAAATTCCCTTTATTCATTGGGAATTTTCACTCTACTTATTCTTATAGATACCCTTACATCAGTACGTACTAAATTCTTTCTTTATTCACTCTACATCTTAATCTATAGAAATCCATTTTGATTTTCCGGCACATAGATCGCTTGACCTGCACTCGCATGTGGCAAAAATAAGCCCTGACCGCTTTTATGCATGGGCAAACGCTCTCGCCCACCTCAAAAGAAAGAGGGTTTTTATGTCGTTTTTTCAATTTGCATTTATATAGTTACCGCCTGCAGTCACAGAAATAACAAAAAACTTTGAATGAATAGTTCAAAGTTTTTTATTATTTCTCATATTTCCCTATCTTTTTTAACAAAGCTATGAGTTGATCTTTTTCATCATTTGATAACATATGTAATGAATCATGTATGACTTCCTCATGATTCGGAAAGATATTAGAAATTAATTGTATCCCTCGTTCCGTTAAATAAGCGTAAATAACACGACGGTCATTTTGGCTAGGCTTTCGCTCAACAAGTCCTTTTTTCTCTAGTTTATCAATAACATATGTAATACTACCACTTGCAATTAAAATCCTTTCTCCAATTTGCTGCAATGGTTGAGTTCCCTTATGGTATAACAGTTCTAGTACAGCAAACTCGGTTGGATTTAATCCATTGCTTTGAATAGACTTATTGGCAGTATCCATTACAGAGCGGTGCACACGTGATAAAGCAATAAATAGTTTTAACGATTTAGAAACATCTTCTCTTTCATACTGAGATGTCATAACACTTCCATCCTTTACTAAATTTCTTTTCAAATAAAGATTATAAAAAACACTGCCCGCTTCAACATATTACAACAAAAAGCTACAAAAACACTACACATTTCAGAATGTTTTTATATAATAAATATAAAAACAAAAGGAGAAGCATTTTGAACGTAAAACTCCGCAACACATTTATATATATTTTGCTTGTTATATTGCCAACCCTTTGTATTAGTTCTCTCTTGTTTTTGTACGAAAAATATACATTGGAAAAAGAAAATAAACAAGCAGCTCATTCCGCCGTCTTTTTATATAGAGACTACTTAGATCGTTATCTAGGTGAAGCAACCTCTGCATTAGAAATGCTTGCGTTAGTTATTAGCACAAAAGCACAAAACGATACTGAAATACAACAAGTTCTCCATAGTACAGATGGAACCGTTGAACGATTTGATGGCCTGTATTATGCTCATACGGATTTGAAAGTTTCATTATCATCATCGGGATTAAAAGTTCCTATCGATATTACTGATCGTTCTTACGCAACTGAAACTTTGAACAATAAACAGACAACGGTTTCATCTGCAATTACAGATCGTGCTTCTGGCCATAAAGTGATTGTGATTTCCACTCCTGTTTTCAATAAAAACAAAGATGTTTCCGGGCTGCTATTAGCAACCCTACGGTTTGACTATATTGCAACGTCTTTAAATGCGATTAAACCAAAATATCACTTTGAAGTACTGGATAAGTATGGCGTTACATTTTTACACGATAATAATCCAAATTTTGCCCTAAGACAAACAAAACAAATGACTATTCCATTAACAAGATTACCGTGGAGCGTTGCTATTTATCCATTACCTATTAAAGAAACCATTTTATATCGTAACGTATTTACGGAAAGTTTAATAACATTATTTCTTATGACTATTTTATTTTTAGTTATAAAATACATTCTTCTAAAAAGACAAACAAAATTAGAGAGAAAGCAAAATGAATTACAAAAACTAGAATTAGTTGGTTCTTTCGCTGCAAGTACAGCTCACGAAATCCGCAATCCTCTTACAGGTATTAACGGGCTCATTACTCTTTTAAAAGAAACACATACAAATGAAAAAGACCAATTTTATTTTTCTGTTATTGAGAAGGAAATTGAAAGGATTAATGAGATTGTCAGTGAGTTCCTTATTCTTGGGAAACCAACTGCTATTATTGAAAAAACATACGATTTAAGAGACATTGTAAAAGAAGTTTCGTTAATTATTCAATCAGAGGCAAATTTACATAACGTTGAACTTTCCATACGTATGCCTGAACATTCAATTCCGATACGTTGTTCAAACGATCATATTAAACAAATTATTTTAAATATTACAAAAAATTCTTTTGAAGCAATGTCATTAGGAGATTCATTGACAATTACAATTGATGCAAGTGAAAATACAGCACAATTACAAATTAAAGACACTGGAAAAGGAATTCCTAAACACATTCAAAAACAAATTTTCCATCCGTTTTTCACAAATAAAGATACAGGAACGGGACTAGGCCTTGTCGTATGCAAAAGAATCATTGAAATTTATAATGGTCAAATTACGATTGAAAGTACAGAAAATATTGGAACAACAGTATACATTCTACTCCCGCTCTATTCACGGTAATCATCCCTTTTCTTCATGGGATGATTACTTTATAAATGTTGTCCAAATTGCATGCGATTTCTCATTGTACGTCACTTTGAAAAGTAATGTTTTTATCATTAAAAACCATTTTGATACCTTCTTCTCTTTGTAACGCTGATATTTCACAATAAGCGCGTCCAATTCTTGACTTACTTGAATTGTCTCCAAGCTATTAAATCCACTTGTAAGTCCTAAATGAATCATTTCTTCGCGCTTCACATGAATATCATACAAAAGCTTGTCCA
>Ga0209025_1000788_pt1 | contig 51988 bp, 47 predicted proteins | sample AraplaMF_Col_mLB_FD_184256 | JGI IMG/M metagenome (GOLD analysis project Ga0209025, IMG submission 184256) | Arabidopsis root microbial communities from the University of North Carolina, USA - plate scrape MF_Col_mLB (SPAdes) (version 2) | ecosystem: Host-associated > Plants > Roots > Endosphere... | reverse complement strand
CTGACCACGGAACTCGCCCGGCGCCAGCAAAGCAACGACGCGATGGTGCAGGAAACGCGCGTGCTCTCGAAGAACGCGCAGGACATCGTCAAGGAGTTGCAGGCGAAGGTCGGCGCGCTCGACGGACAGGTCGTGGAAGCGCGTGACAAGCAGGCCGCGCTGGAGCAGGTCTACCAGGACCTGATGCGCAATCGCGACGACTGGGAAATCGCGGAAATCCAGCAGTTGCTGACCAATGCCGGCCAGCAGCTCCAGCTCACCGGCAATGTCCAGGTGGCACTGGCGGCGCTGCAGAGCGCTGATGCCCGCCTGGCGCGTTCCGACAAGCCGCAGTACAACCAACTGCGCCGCGCCATCGCCCGCGACATTGCGCGGATGAAGGCCGTGCCCGATACCGACCTGACTGGCGCCGCGATCAAGCTCGACGAATCGATCAACCAGATCGATGCATTGCCGCTGCTGTCCGGCGAACAGATGCTCGACCGCACGCCGGGCGAAGGCCGCCACGCGGCGAAGGGTGCCTCGGCGCCTGCCGCCAGTACGGCTGCCCCGGCCGGCAATGTGCTGACGCGTACGTGGGACTACATCGTGTCCGAACTGGGTCACGTGATCCGCGTGCGCAAGGTGGACGATACCAACGCCTTGCTGCTGTCGGGCGACCAGGGCTGGTTCCTGCGCGAGAACGTCAAGCTGCGCCTGCTCAATGCGCGGCTGGCGCTGCTCTCGCGTAACGAGCCCGTGTTCCGCAATGACCTGGCGGCTGCCCAGGCGATGATCGGGCGCTATTTCGATACGCGCTCGCGCCGTGTGCAGGGCGTGCTGACGCTGCTCAAGCAGTCGCAGGCCAGCGCCGTCACCGTGTCGCTGCCGACGATGGCCGAAAGCCTCAGCGCGCTGCGCGCCCTGAAAAAGGAGTAGCCGCATGCGACTGCTTTTCTGGGTAGCTGTCCTATTTGGCGGCGCGGTGGGACTGGCGCTGTTCACGCAGTTCAATCAGAGCAACGTGGTGCTGTTCTACCCGCCGTACCGGGTGGAAATGTCGTTGAACCTGACACTGGCGCTGCTGCTGCTGGTCTTCTTTGTTATCTGGACGATCATGTCGGCGTTCCGACATCTCGCCGAGATGCCGCGCCGTGCCGCGGCCTATCGCGAACGCAGCCGCATGAGCAAGGCCCAGGCCGCGCTGCGCGAATCCATCGAAAACCTGTTCGCGGGGCGCTTCGCGCGAGCCGAACGGGCTGCCAAGGAAGCTCAGGTCTGGCCGGAGCAGGCGCAGACCGCCGCGCTCGTGGGCGCGCGTGCCGCGCACCGGATGCAGGAATCGGGGCGCCGCGATGCCTGGATGGCGCAAGTGACCGATCCTGATCGGGAGCAGGCCCGGCTGGTGTCGATGGCCGAACTGCTCGTCGATGCACGCGATGCCGAGGGTGCGCTTGAGACTATCGCTCAATTGCAGGAGAAGGGCGGTCGCCAGATCCACGTGCAGCGCATCGCGCTGAGAGCGCACCAGCATCTGAAGAACTGGACCGAAGTGCTGCGGCTGGCGCGCTCGCTCGAGAAACGCAACGCGCTGCATCCGGTGCTGGCGCTGCGGCTCAAGCAGATGGCCGTGGAGGCGATGCTGGAAGAGCGTCGCCATGACGCTGAGTCGCTCTATCACTTCTGGCGCTCACTGTCGGCCGATGAACGCCACGCGGTGCGCATCGCCGAACAGGCCGCACGCTATTTCTCGGCGCTGAACCGTCAGACCGAGGCGCGCCGCATCATCGAGGAAGCGCTCAAGGTCAATTGGGACAGCCGCCTTGTGCAGCGCTACGCCGACTGCGCGGAGCCCGGCAAGGCGCTGCCGCAGATCCAGCAGGCCGAACGCTGGCTCGTCGATCACCCCAACGATGCCGATCTCTACTACACGCTCGGGGTGCTATGCCTGGGCGAACAGCTCTGGGGCAAGGCACAGTCGAACTTCGAACGTACGCTGAAATACGCCGACCGCGACAGCCAGCGCCGCATCTGCGTGCGCGCGCATCTGGCGTTGGCGCGGTTGTTCGAGGAAACGGAACGGCCCGAGGAAGCGCAGAAGCATTATCGGGAAAGTGCGATGCTGGCGGCTTGATCGCCGCTTTTCCCGCTGTTGGTTTTCTCCCCTCTCCCGCTTGCGGGAGAGGGGAGAAAACCGAGAGGCGGCGAAAACTCTTCACTCTTCCCGCACCTTCGACCCCTTCACCTTCCCATACCGTTCCAGCGCCTCCATCCGCGCCACGCTGTGCTGCACGATGGGCCTCGGATAGTTCTCGCCCAGCCGGACCCCCGCAGCCGCCAGCACCTCATCCGGCGCTGTCCACGGCGCATGCACATATCGATCCGGCATCTCGGCCAGCACCGGCAGATACTTGCGAATGAACTGGCCTTTCGGGTCGAACTTCTCCGATTGCGTGACCGGATTGAAGATACGGAAATAGGGCTGGGCATCGCAGCCGGTGGAGGCCGCCCATTGCCAGCCGCCGTTGTTCGATGAAAACTCGAAATCGTTGAGCTGATCGGCAAAGTATTGCTCGCCCGCGCGCCAGTCCACGCCCAGGTCCTTGACGAGGAAACTGGCCACCACCATGCGCAGGCGGTTGTGCATGTAGCCGCTCTGGTTGATCTGCAGCATGGCCGCATCCACAAGCGGGTAGCCAGTCTGGCCCTGGCACCACGCGTCGAGATACTCCTGGGTCGTGTCGGCATCCACCCACTGCAGCGCGTCGTATTCCGGATGGAAGCACTTGCCTTCGGCCACGCGCGGATGGTGGTGCAGGACCATGAAATAGAAATCTCGCCAGATCAGTTCGGACAGCCAGACGGCCGCGCCGGCGCTGGCCACGCCACCGTCGCGCACGGCTTCGTGGGCGGCGCGCACCAGCGTGCGGATCGAGATCGTGCCGAAGCGAAGGTGAACAGACAGGTAGCTTGGGCCACGCACCGCCGGGAAATCGCGCCGGTGCCCGTAGTCGCCAATCCGTCCCATGAAGTCATCGAGCAAGGCCCGGGCGCCGTCGCTGCCTGTGGGCATGGCGATATCGGCAAGATTGGTCGGCGCGAAACCCAGCGAGGCCAGCGCAGGCAGGGCATGGCGATGGGCCGATGGCACCGGCGCGAGCGCTTTCGCATATGGTTCGACCGGATACTCCCGCAAGTCGAACGGCTGCACGGCCTTGAGCCACGCGTTCTTGTACGGCGTGAACACGCTGAACGGCTTGCCTTGCCCGGTCAGGATCTCGTCGGCCTCGAAGATGCACTGGTCCTTGAACGTCAGCAGATGGCGCGCGTCCCGGGCCAGCGCTTCGCGCACTGCTGCATCGCGATCGTTGGCAGCAGGTTCGTAGTCGTGGTTGGCGAAGACGACCTCGATGCCGAGTTCGGCGGCAAGGCTGGGGATGGCCTCGCGCGCTGTGTCATGGAGCACGATCAGGCCGCCGCCGGCCTCGGTCAGCGTCTGGCGCAGCGGTTCCAGTGACCGCAGGATGAACTCGACGCGACGATCCTGCTGGAGTCCGCGTTCAAGCAAAGGGTCCAGGATCTCGCGGTCGAAAACGAAGGCGCACCATACCTGGCGGCAGTGCTTGAGGGCATAATGCAGCGCCGCATGGTCGTCGGCGCGCAGGTCGCGCCGGAACCAGACCAGTCCGCGGTCATAATCCCGGTCGATCCGGTACGGCAGGCGCCCGGTGGCTGCGCCTGCGTCAGTGGAAGATTGAGGTGATCTCGGCATCGCCGTAACCTAACATAGCCACCAGTCATTCCGTATTTGAAGAGTTTTCCCATGGCCATCACACTCGACCGCATCCTTCAATCCCAGGGCTTTGGCACACGCCGCTATTGTGGCGATCTCGTGGAGGCCGGGCTGGTGGAGGTCAATGGCGAGCTGTGCGAGGACCCGGGCGCGCGCTTCGACGTGGATGGCCTGCGCCTGACCGTCGATGGCGAGGAATGGCTGGCTTGCACCAAGGCTTACCTGATGCTCAACAAGCCCACGGACTACGAGTGCTCGCAGAAGCCGCGCCACCATCCGAGCGTCTACAACCTGCTGCCGGTGCCGTTGCGCCAGCGTGAGGTGCAGGCCGTGGGGCGGCTCGATCACGACACCACGGGCCTGCTGCTGCTGACCGACGACGGCCAGTTCATCCATGCCCAGACTTCGCCCAAGAAGCAGGTGCCCAAGGTCTACGAAGTGACCACATTCGACCCGGTCACTTCTGAGCAGGTCGAGGCACTACGCACCGGCGTCAAGCTGGACGACGAGCCAGCCCCGATTGCCGCCGATGCCTGCGAGGCCATCGGCGAACGCACGCTGCGCCTGACGTTGATGCAAGGCAAGTATCACCAGGTCAAGCGCATGGTGGCCGCCGCAGGCAATCATGTGACGGCGCTACACCGGAGCCACATCGGCAATCTGGCCCTGGACCCGGCGCTCAAGCCCGGCGAATGGCGCTGGCTGACGGCCGAGGATCTGGCCGCGCTGAAGCCGTCGGCGGGTTGATGAGCTTCCGTTTCCGAGTTGGCCGAAGTGCGGAAAGCGTTGTTCGGACACAGAACATTTACGCAGAAGTCGGGCGTTGATTTGGTAGAATGCAAGCCATGGCGACGCCCGAAGCTCACATCAATCTCACCAATCAGTTCCTGATTGCCATGCCCGGCATGGCCGATCCGACGTTTTCGGGTTCCGTTGTCTACCTTTGCGAGCATAACGAGCGCGGCGCGCTTGGGCTGGTGATCAACCGGCCGATCGATATCGACATGGCGACGCTGTTCGACAAGATCGATCTCAAGCTCGAAATCCAGCCTGTTGCCCACCAGCCGGTCTACTTCGGCGGCCCGGTGCAGACCGAGCGCGGCTTCGTGCTGCATGATCCGGTCGGCATCTATGTGTCGTCGTTGGCGGTGCCCGGCGGTCTCGAAATGACGACGTCCAAGGATGTGCTGGAAGCCGTTGCCAATGGCAGCGGTCCGCATCGTTTCCTGCTGACGCTCGGTTACGCCGGGTGGGGCGCGGGGCAGTTGGAAGAAGAACTGAGCCGCAATGGCTGGCTGACTGTCCAGGCCGATCCAGAGATTATTTTCAGCGTGCCGCCCGAGGAACGTTTTGCGGCGGCCGTTCGCCTGCTGGGCATCGATGTGGCGATGCTGTCGGGCGAGGCAGGGCATGCCTGAGTTGCCGGGGCGCGAGACGCCCCACGACGGCACGGTGCTCGCGTTCGACTACGGCGAGAAAAAAATCGGCGTGGCGCTCGGTAATTTCATCACCCGGCAAGCACGCGCCCTCACCATCCTTCCCAATATCACGGTCGATGGCCGCTTCGAGGCAGTTGGCGCGCTGATTCGCGAGTGGACGCCTGTGCGCCTCGTGGTCGGCCTGCCGGTCAACCCCGATGCTGGTCCCGATGACGCCGAACAGGCTTCGATGCGGCTTGCACGCCGCTTCGGCAATCAGTTGAACGGTCGCTTCGACCTGCCCGTGGAATGGGTGGACGAGCGCTATTCCTCGCGTGCGGCGTCCATGGCGGGCGCCAAGCGCGGTGCACTGGACGCCGAGGCTGCCCGGATCATCCTGCAACAGTATTTCGACGAACTCCCGCTATGAACCAGACCTCCACTCCCGACGCCGAGGCGCTGTACCACGCGCTGCGCGACCAGGCCCAGGCCCTGATGCCGACCAGCGACCGTGCGCGCTGGTCGGTGGCCGGTATCCACTCTGGCGGCGCCTGGATTGCCGAGCGTCTGGCTGCGGATCTGAACCTGGGCAGCCACGGCGTGATCAACGTGGCGTTCCATCGCGATGACTATGCGAAAAAGGGTCTTCATAGTCAGGCGCAATCGACCACGCTGCCATTCGACGTGCAGGATCGCAACGTCCTGCTGATCGACGACGTACTGGCCACCGGCCGCACGATCCGCGCCGCGGTCAACGAACTGTTCGACTACGGGCGCCCGGCCCGCGTGGCGTTGATGGTGCTTGCGGACCGTGGTGGCCGCGAGTTGCCGTTCGCTGCCGAGTTTGCCGCCACCACTGTGGACCTGCCGCAAGACAAGACACTGGTGCTGTCACACCAGGGTGAGGGCGCCGCCATGCGTTTTGCCTTCGCCACTGAAGCGCGCACCTGAGCGCCGAGCCGGTGTCAACCGGCACCGCCCCTTGCGCGTCAAGCACCCCAGCCATACCTAGACCGAATCCAGCGCCCGACCCACCTGCCATGACCAAGACGTTCCGCAACCCGCAGCTCACCAAGAACGGAGAGCTCAAGCACTTGTTGTCGATCGAAGGGTTGTCGCGTGACATGATCACGCACATCCTCGACACCGCCAGCCAGTTCGTATCGCTGTCGGATTCCGACCGCGAGGTCAAGAAGGTGCCGCTGCTGCGCGGCAAGAGCGTGTTCAACCTGTTCTTCGAGAATTCGACGCGGACCCGTACCACGTTCGAGATCGCCGCCAAGCGGCTGTCCGCCGATGTGCTGAACCTGAACATCAACGCATCGTCGACGAGCAAGGGCGAATCCCTGCTCGACACCATCAACAACCTGTCGGCGATGTCGGCGGACATGTTCGTGGTGCGCCACGCCAGTTCCGGCGCCCCGTACCTGATTGCCGAGCACGTGGCGCCACACGTCCACGTGATCAACGCCGGCGACGGCCGCCATGCGCACCCGACGCAGGGTCTGCTGGATATGTACACGATCCGGCATTTCAAGAAGGATTTCACGAACCTGACGGTTGCCATCGTCGGTGACATCCTGCACTCGCGGGTGGCCCGTTCCGACATCCACGCGCTGACCACGCTGGGCGTGCCCGAAGTGCGTGCCATCGGCCCCCGGACGCTACTGCCCTCGGGGCTGGAGCAAATGGGGGTGCGCGTCTTCCACAACATGGAAGAGGGACTGAAGGGCGTGGATGTGGTGATCATGCTGCGCCTGCAGAACGAGCGGATGAGCGGCGCGCTGCTGCCGTCCGCGCAGGAGTACTTCATGGCGTATGGCCTGACGCCGGAGCGGCTGGCCCTGGCGAAGCCCGACGCTATCGTGATGCATCCCGGTCCGATGAACCGCGGCGTGGAGATTGACTCCGCCGTGGCCGACGGCCCGCAGTCGGTGATCCTGAACCAGGTCACGTTCGGCATCGCCGTGCGCATGGCAGTCATGGGAATCGTGGCTGGAAATAACGACTAGGAAGCACTATCAAAATGATTCTGGCGTCGTTGCGCGACCTTGCCGTACCACTTGTACTGTCTGCGGTCGCGCGCCTAGCCATAACCGCTTCGCTTCCTTTTGATAGCGCCTCCCAAAGCGAACAACGAAAACCGAACCAGACATGAAGATTCACATCCAGGGTGGCCGCCTGATCGATCCGGCCGCAAACCTCGACGCCGAGCAGGACCTGTTCATTGCCGCCGGCAAGGTGGTGGGCGTCGGCAAGGCGCCCGCCGATTTCCATGCCAACAAGACCATCGACGCACGCGGCCTGATCGTGTGCCCGGGTCTGGTCGATCTCTCCGCACGACTGCGTGAGCCGGGCTTCGAACACAAGGCGACGCTGGAATCCGAAGTGGCTGCGGCATCGGCGGGGGGTGTCACCAGCCTGATCTGTCCGCCCGATACCGATCCGGTACTCGATGAACCGGGCCTGGTCGAGATGCTCAAGTATCGCGCGCGCAAGCTGAACCAGACGCACGTGCATCCGCTGGGTGCACTGACCGTGGGGCTGAAGGGCACGACGCTGACGGAGATGGGCCAACTGACCGAGGCCGGCTGCGTGGGCTTCAGCCAGGCTGAGGAGCCGATCCAGGACACGAAGGTGCTGCTGCGCGCGATGCAGTATGCCCAGACGTTCGGCTTCACACTCTGGCTGCGTCCGGAAGACCCGTTCCTGGGAGGTGGCGTGGCGGCGAGCGGCGCCGTGGCGTCGCGGCTGGGTTTGTCAGGTGTGTCGGTCATTTCCGAAACGGTGCGCCTGCATACGATCTTCGAACTGATGCGCAGCACCGGCGCGCGTGTGCATCTGTGCCGCCTCTCGTCCGCCGCGGGTCTGGAACTCGTCCGTCAGGCGCGCAAGGAAGGTCTGCCGGTGACTTGCGACGTGAACATCCACCACGTGTCGCTGACTGACATGGACATCGGTTTCTTCAACAGCCAGATGCGCTTCACGCCGCCGCTGCGTAGTGGCCGGGACCGCGACGCGATCGTTGCCGCGCTGGCCGATGGCACCATCGACGCATTGTGCTCCGACCATACGCCGGTGGACGACGACGAGAAACTGCTGCCATTCGCCGAGGCCACGCCTGGTGCAACCGGGCTGGAACTGCTGCTGCCGCTGACGCTGCGCTGGGCGGCCGAGCACAAGGTGCCGCTGGTCAAGGCGCTGGCTCGCATCACCAGTGAGCCTGCTCGCGTGGCTGGCCTGCAGGCCGGTGCCCTGGCAGCGGGTGGCGCGGCAGATATCTGCGTGTTCGATCCGAAACTGGTCTGGAAGGTGGAACGCAATGTGTTGAAGAGCCAGGGCAAGAACTCGCCATGGCTCGGCTACGAGATGGAAGGGCGCGTGCGAGTGACGTTGGTCGGCGGCCAGGTCGTCTACGAGCAGCGCTGAAGCGAGTCGCCAGGCGCTGAACAAGGATCGGGATTCGACGATGATCTGGTTACGCAAGCTGCGACTCGGGCTGCATCTGTTGCACGCGATGCTCCTTTGCCTCACGGTCTTCCCGTGGGCAAACACTCACACCCGTGAACGCCTGATCCGGGCCTGGTCGCGCAAGCTGCTGGCGCTCTGCAACATCGAGGTCGAGGTGCAGGGCCTGCCGCCCGGGCAAGGCGCCCCGCGTGGGGCCATGCTGGTGTCGAACCACATTTCCTGGCTCGATATCTACGTGATCCACAGCTGGCAACCCGTGCGCTTCGTGGCCAAGTCCGAAATCCGTAGCTGGCCGGTGGTCGGGTGGCTTTGCGACAAGACCGGCACCATCTTCATCGAACGTGGCCGAAAGCGCGATGCCCACCGTGTGCTGCATCACATCACCGAGGTCATGCAGCAGGGCGACCTCGTCTGCGTGTTTCCCGAAGGCACCACCACGGACGGCAGCCACGTGCTGCCCTTCCACGCCAACCTGATGCAGGCACCCGTCGCGGGTGGATTGCCGGTCCAGCCGGCCGGGCTGAGCTACGTGGATGCCGCGACCGGCAAGCCGACCCTGGCACCGGCATATATCGACGATATCTCGCTGGGCCAATGCCTGGACGCCATCCTGCGGTCACCGCCGATCAAGGCAAGGCTGACGTTTGGTCCCCAACTGCTGGCGCATTCGGCGAGCCGAAGGGAGTTGGCGGAGGCGGCGCGGGAGGTGGTGGTGTGTCTGGTGGGGGAAACCCCCGAAGCGGCCAGCGAGGTGGCCGACCGGCTGCGGCAGGCTCCGCTGGCCGTGGCATCGCCGCCGGTGGCCGCCACGTCCTGAGGGATGCCGATCCCGGCCGGGCAAGCCTCCGGGGAGATTTGCGATTCGGTTAAACTATGCGGCTTTATCGCGCTGGTTGCTGCCGATCTCATGCGGTCGAAGCCAACCTGCGGAACGACCGACAAGCCACACACCGCCCGCACCGCGCGCGAGGCGTCAGGAAAGGGAAGCACATGAAATCCGTGGCTATCGTGCAGTCCAACTACATTCCGTGGAAGGGCTATTTCGATATGATTGCCAGCGTAGACGAATTCATTCTCTACGATGACATGCAGTACACGCGCCGTGACTGGCGCAATCGCAACCAGATCAAGACGCCCCAGGGTGTGCAGTGGCTGACGGTCCCGGTGCAGGTGAAGGGTCGGTATGACCAGAAGATCCGCGACACCGAAATCGACCCGTCCGCCGATTGGGCCCGGACGCACTGGCGCACGTTGGAACAAAACTACCGTCGCGCACCTCATTTCGGCGAGGTGGCACGTTGGGTTGAGCCGCTGTACTGCGATGCCGCATACGAAAACCTGTCACAGCTCAATCGCATCTTTATCGAGGCGATCTGCGCTTATCTCGGTATCGAAACCAGGATCTCGAACTCCTGGGACTATGAGCTTACAGACGGTAAGACGGAGCGGCTGGCGGACTTGTGCGCGCAGGCAGGGGGCACCGAGTATGTATCGGGCCCGTCGGCGAAGGATTATGTCAATGAAGCAGTCTTCGCTGACCGTGGCATCCGGCTGACCTGGTTCGACTACGCTGGCTATGTCGAGTATCCGCAGCTTTGGGGCGAATTCACGCATGGCGTTTCTATTCTCGACCTGCTGTTCAATTGTGGTGCCGATGCGCGCTGCTATATGAAGCACGTCCAGCCTTGAAGTTGTCGGTCGTTGAATAGTCGTCAGGAAAGGCGCAAACCAGGAGATTGGCAATGAAGACACCATTGGTGATTTTCGGAGCGGGCGATATTGCACAGCTTGCCCACTACTACTTCAGCCACGACTCCTCGTACGAAGTTGTGGCATTTTGCGTGGATGCGGCCTATCTGGAGCAGAGCAGTTTTTGCGGCTTGCCGGTAGTACCCTTCGAGGAAGTGGCAGATCGCTATCCGGCCGAAGGCCATGCCATGTTCGTTGCATTGAGCTATGCAAAGGTAAATGCCTTGCGCAAGGCAAAGTACGAGGCAGTGAAGGAAAAGGGCTATCGCTTGGCCGCCTATGTCAGTTCGCGCGCAACGGTATTGAATGACGGTCAGATCGGCGAGAACTGTTTTATCCTGGAGAACAACGTCATCCAGCCGTTCGTGAGCATCGGTAACAACGTGACGCTCTGGAGCGGCAATCACATTGGCCATCATTCGACTATCGCCGACCATTGTTTCCTTGCCTCGCATGTCGTTGTCTCGGGCGGCGTGACGATCGGGCAGCAATGCTTTATTGGCGTCAATGCCACACTGCGCGATCACATCACGCTGGGCGAACGCTGTGTGATTGGGGCCGGTACGCTGATTCTTGTTGATGCGGAAAGCGAGGGCGTCTATGTGCAACAGGCAACGCCGCGCTCTGCGGTCCCCAGCTCAAGGTTGCGGAAGATATGAACAGGAACGGCCGTTGGCGCAAGCTGGGGTGCATTTTCTGCCCGGATGGTTCGCTTTCCTGGATGCGAAGCCATGCTGCGGTTCCCATTGCACAACCACTGGGCGGCGATCTGTTTCGCGTCTATTTCAGTTCGCGGGACGCGGGAAACCGCAGTCATACAGGCTACGTCGACATCGATATCACGCGGCCCTCGGTGATTGTCGCGCAGGGACGGGAACCGGTACTGTCTCCGGGCGAACTGGGCGCATTTGACGACAGTGGTGCCATGGCGACATGGTTGACACCGGGTCCGGATGGCGATCGGCTCTACTATATCGGCTGGAACCTTGGCGTGACCGTACCGTTTCGTAACGCAATCGGACTTGCTGTGGCCCATGCGCCCGGTGTATTCGAGCGTTACGCGCGCGGGCCTATCGTGGACCGCACGGTCAACGAACCCCATTTTTGTGCCAGCTGTTGCGTGCTGCGTGACGAGACGCAATGGCGCATGTGGTATCTCGCCTGCACGGAATGGCGAGCCACGCCTAAAGGGCCGGAGCATCGGTATCACATCAAGTACGCCACGTCGGAAGATGGCATTCACTGGCAACGCAACGGTGTCGTGGCCATTGACTACGCCAATGACGCCGAGCTGGCAATTTCCCGGCCATCAGTGATGCGGGACGCGGACTGCTGGCGCATGTGGTACTCCTATCGGACTGACTATTACCGGATCGGTTATGCCGAATCGGAAGACGGTATCCGGTGGGTGAGGAAGGACGACGCGAGCGGCATTGACGTTTCGGAGAGCGGATGGGACGCCGAGATGATCGAGTATCCTTTCGTGTTCGACCACGCTGGACAGCGCTATATGCTATACAACGGCAACGGTTACGGCGCGACAGGCTTTGGTCTTGCCGTGCTGGATTGAGAACATGACACGCGCTTTTGACTATCTCTATATTCTTGCAACGATCTTGCTGACGACATACGGGCAGTTGATCCTGAAATGGCGTATCGGCAAGTTCGGTGCAATGCCGACAGCACCGTTTGAAAAGCTGCGTTTCCTTATCCTGCTATTGCTGGATCCGCTCATTTTCTCGGGTTTCTTTGCCGCGTTTCTTGCATCGCTCGCCTGGATGGCGGCCATGACAAAGTTCGATCTTAGTCAGGCCTACCCGTTCATGAGCCTGAACTTCGCCATCGTGTTGTGCCTGAGTATCTGGTTTCTGGGCGAGCCGTTTTCCAGCCCGAAACTGTTCGGTGTAGCGTTAATCATGTTGGGTACTGTTGTCGCGGCCCGCGGCTAGATTCGATGAAAGACCAGACTATTCCATTCAACTTGCCGCATCTGACCGGCGACGAATTCACCTACGTGGCCGAGATTGCCCGCACGCGCAAGCTGGCGGGAGACGGGCAGTTCACCAAATGGTGCAGTGACTGGATCGAGCAACGTACGGGGTGCGCGCGAGCCCTATTGACGCATTCATGCACGGCAGCCCTCGAAATGGCGGCGCTGCTGCTGGACATCCAGCCGGGCGACGAAGTCATCATGCCGTCCTACACGTTTGTGTCCACAGCCAACGCGTTTGTGTTGCGGGGCGGTGTGCCGGTTTTCGTCGATATTCGCGAGGATACGCTGAATCTCGACGAACGGCTGGTTGAGGCCGCGATTACGCCCCGTACGCGTGCCATCGTTCCGGTTCACTACGCTGGCGTTGCTTGTGAAATGGACGTGCTCAATGACATCGCGCGCCGTCATGGCCTGAAGGTCGTGGAGGATGCCGCGCAGGGTGTCATGGCTTACTACCGTGGCCGTCCTCTTGGTGCGCTGGGTGATCTCGGTGCGTTCAGTTTCCACGAAACCAAGAACGTGATTTCCGGCGAGGGCGGCGCATTGCTTGTGAACGATCCCGCGCTGGCACTGCGTGCAGAGATTATTCGTGAGAAAGGTACGGACCGCAGCCGATTCTTCCGCGGGGAGATAGACAAGTACACGTGGCAGGAAGTTGGCTCATCGTATTTGCCCAGCGAGGTGATTGCTGCATTTCTGCGCGCCCAGCTCGAACATGCCGAGGCCCTGACCGCGGACCGCATGGTGAGTTGGAATCGATATCACGCGGCGTTTGCCGATCTGGAATTCAGGGGCCTGTTGCGCAGGCCAATCGTTCCAGAGCACTGCGACCACAATGCTCACATGTACTACGTATTGCTGCCCGATCACATCGACCGGCAAGGTGTCCTGGAAAAGCTCAAGGCAGCCGGTGTTGCATCGGTGTTCCACTATGTCCCGCTGCATTCATCGCCCGGTGGTCAGCGCTACGGTCGGGTGCACGGTGGGCTGGCAGTGACAAACCGCCAATCCGAGCGCCTGATTCGCCTGCCGCTGTGGGTCGGGATGGAGGAGCAATTTCCGGCAAGAATTGCGCGCATCATGATGGAAGCGATCGTCGGTGCAGACAGCTAATGCAAAAGTCCGAAATGATGAATGAACGCACTGATCTGCTGGATGAGGTGGCTGGATATTATTCGGCCAAGCTCGCCGAATATGGCCAGACCGCGCAAGGCGTGGACTGGAACGGGGAAGAAAGCCAGGTGCTTCGATTCGCGCAACTGGCCAGGATTATCGGCGATACCAAGGACTCGTTCAGTGTCAACGACCTTGGCTGTGGCTATGGGGCACTCAGGGAGTACCTGGGCGGGTTGTATCCGGCACTGACCTACACGGGAATCGATGTTGCCGAAGAGATGATCCAGGCCGCTGGGCATCGTCATGGTGCCGATGCGTCGACGCGTTTCATCGTCGGGAGCGAACCGGATGCGACGGCCGATTTTGGCATCGCGAGCGGCATTTTCAATGTCCGGATGGCGCGTGGTGACGGTGAGTGGCTGGATTACATCAAGAGCTCACTCGATACCATGAACCGCACCAGCCGCCTGGGATTCGCATTCAATTGCCTGACCTCGTATTCCGATGCGGATAAAATTCGCAACACGCTGTACTACGCGGACCCATGCGAGTTGTTCGATCATTGCAAACGACACTATTCGCGTAACGTCGCGCTTTTGCACGACTACGGGCTGTACGAATTTACGATCCTGGTCAGGAAGGACGAAGGCGCCACGCCGAAATGACGCATGGTGCCTGTCCGGTTTGATGGCAGGCGGATACTTGCACGTATCCGCTGCGCATCAACGCGTCGCTGCTGCCTGTCGTACGTCTTGCGCCGGCATGGAATGCGGGCATCGTACGTTATGGATCACAAGGCCGCCGCGGTCGTGAATTACCTTGTCGACGAGTGTGGACTGGAAATGCTCCTCGCAGTAGATGCGTAGTCGCTCCAGGCGCCCCGGTGGCATGCTGATCGATAAGCCTTCCGCGCTTGCCAGGCGAACCAGAAAACCACGACCAGCCGTTTCCTCCTTTGTCGCGACGGAGAACGGCGCGGGCGTGGAGACGCCCATTGGGTAGATCTGCACGGATTGTGCGTCCGTGAATCCATCGAACGGTGGAAAGGCGGATTCATAGGGGAAGGCGGGACCCCACACGAACAAGGTTCCCTCCGGAAGCCCCTTGAGTTGCAGTCGAGCCTGCGAAAGCCGGGATTGTGCCTCGACCTGATAGGGCCATACCGCATGGAAGGCAGCGGCACTTGCCAGGAGCAGCGCAAAGCCCGCGAGACCACGCGCCCATGCCGGGCGACCATTCAGCCCGCACACCGCCACCAGCAACACGAATGCGCAGAGTGGATAGTTGACGCGAATCACGCCGGGCCGTCCGATGGCGCCAAGCGCGAACACGGCAGCACCCACCAGCACGCCAAGGATGACGACCACGCGCGATGGGCTCACGAGCGTGATGATCAATGCGCAGGCCAGCAGTGGCCACAGTTGATCCACAAATAGCTGGCGTAACGATTCCAGGCCCATGCCGAATCCACGTTGCACCCATGCATGAAGGTCTACGTCTTTCAGCATGGCGTTGAGCTTGGCGGGGTCTGTCAGTTGCGGGTCCACAAAGAACCAGTCGCTGACAAGATCGATGTCGTTGGGCGAGTACCCGTACCGCGCCAGGACGTCGGGCCGGTTCTTCACCTGGTTGCCGGCGCGGAAATCGGTGTAAGGTGCCCGCGCGATATTGAATTCATGGAATGTCTTCCACGCAGTCGTATCGTAGGCAGCCTTGTTCAAATGCGCCGCGCCAGCGATCGAAACAGCCAGGAGGACAAGCGCGGCCTGCATTGCCCGATTGCGGACCAGCGTCTTCCAGGGCATGAATGGCACGCCAACCGCGAGGACAAGCCAGAATTCCTGGTCCCGTATCAAGTAGGACAGGAAGCCGAGCAGGCTCGCCAGGACAAGGCTGAACTTCTCTCCGGTCTCGGCATACGTACGCCAGCCCAGGACTGCGGCCACAGCCAGCAAACCAGCGTTTAGCGTGAATTGAGGAAACAGCACAGGCCAGACGAAGATCAGCGTGACGGCGATCAATGCGTGAATCCAGGTCACACGCAGGCGCATCAGGAAGTGGAGCGTGGCAGCACAAGACACCACGATGACGAGTGTGGAGGCGACGGTGTAGCCGACGACATTGCCAAACTGCGGCATGGCCCGGACGATATTGCCCCATAGGACGTTCGAGAAAATAAGGTTCGGCGAGCTTTGGGCAACAAATCCATAGCCGTGGGCAATCATCGACATGCCAACGTCATCGTTGGTCTCCCACATTGGCGTGAAATACGCCGAAAGCAGGAGAACCAGTCCTATCGACATGAAAATTGCCAAGGCAAGATGTTGATAAGCGCCCGATCGCGATCGGTGGGCGCTGTTCTGAAAAAGATTCTTATGCATCGAAGGTTGTTCTCGGGCCTTCTGGTGAGGTTGGCAGTTCATTGCCGGCGATTCTACGCGGCAAAAATCCGGGGCGGGTTCGCAGCGGCTGTTTTTGGGTGGGTCCCTGGCGCACCGTGTTATTCAGGCTTCACGCAAGCGGGTCGCGATACTGGGGGCAATCCACCTGTACCAACGAACGCCCGGCGGGGTCGCTGACGAGTCTGGCGGCCGTCAACTGTCCGCCCCACACACAGCCGGTATCAAGCGCCATCAGGTCGGAGCGCATCACCAGCCCAAGTGTCGACCAGTGACCCACGACCATCGTCATGTCGGCGGTGCGCCGTCCCGGAACGTCGAACCATGGCATGAACCCGGCCGGAGCCGTCCCGGGGCCCTCCTTGGTCTTGAGATCCATCACGCCGTCCGCGTTGCAATAGCGCAAGCGTGTGAGAGCGTTGACGATCACGCGATGACGTTCGATGCCCCGCAATCCGTCATGCCAGCGGTCGGCGGCATTGCCAAACACATCGGCAAGAAAGCCCTGCCAGTTGGCGCCTTGCAGTTGGTCTTCCACTTCGGCGGCCAGGTCCATGACCTGGGAGGCGCTCCATTGCGGCAGTACGCCGGCATGGACGACGAGAAAATCATCGATGCGCTGGGCGAGCGGGCAAGAGCGCAGCCAGTTCAGCAGGGCTTCGCGATCCGGTGCGGCGAGCACGGTATGGAGCGTGTCCGATTTTCCAGGCTTGCGAACCCCCGCCGCGACCGCCAGCAGATGAATGTCATGGTTGCCCAGCACCGTGCGTGCGCGAGGCCCCATGGTACGGATGGTACGTAGGGTTTCCAGCGAATCCGGTCCGCGGTTGACGAGATCCCCGACAAAGCACAGCCTGGCATCCGTTGGGAGCCTGGAGAGCACTTTCTGCAGGGATGCATTGCAACCCTGCAGGTCTCCGATGGCGTAGATGTCTGTGTCGGCTTGGGAGGTCGAGGAAATTGGCATGGCGTGAACCGGTCTGGGCCGAGAAGAGGCTGCGGTGAAAAAGGGGCGAGGTGGCGCGCTTCCCGTGGCGTGTTCTGAGCGGTTCTGACTTCGGATAGAATACGCGTCACCTCAAAGCGGACGCTCCCAATTTTGCCATTCATCCGGTGCATGCCGGAAGCCATATCTAGGTAGCGCCGCCTCTACCGTCCCTTTCCAGTCGGAAGACTGCACAACTGGGCGGCGCTCGCGTGCCGGATCGGTGGAATTTCGTGATCACGTACGGAGCCACAGCAATTGCCTAACATTCTTGTCACCGGTGGGGCCGGTTTCATCGGAGCCAACTTCGTGCTCGACTGGCTGGCGGACCCGCAGGCCGACGGCGTGGTGAATGTTGACAAGCTGACCTATGCAGCCAATCTGCGGACGCTGGCACCGCTCGATGGTGATCCGCGTCATGTCTTTTCCCGCACGGATATCTGCGATCGCCAGGCACTCGACGTCCTGCTGGCTACGCATCGGCCCCGGGCTGTGGTGCACTTTGCGGCGGAAAGCCACGTCGACAGGTCGATCCACGGTCCCGCGGCTTTCATCGAGACCAATATTGTCGGAACGTTCACGCTGCTTGAGGCAGTCCGGGCGTACTGGATAACGCTCGACGCGGAGGCGCAGCAGGCATTTCGACTGCTCCACGTGTCGACCGACGAAGTCTTCGGCTCGCTCGGACCCGACGACTCACAATTTTCGGAAACCACCGCGTACGCGCCAAACAGTCCGTATTCCGCGTCGAAAGCAGCATCCGATCACCTCGTGCGGGCTTATTTCCACACCTACGGACTTCCGGTCCTGACGACCAATTGTTCGAACAACTACGGTCCCTATCAGTTTCCGGAAAAGCTGATACCGCTCGTTATCGCCAATGCGCTGGCGAGCAAGCCGCTTCCTGTCTACGGCGATGGCCTTAATATCCGTGACTGGCTCCATGTCATGGATCACTGCCGAGCAATCAGGGAAGTGCTGTCGCGTGGCGTGCCTGGCGAGACCTACAACGTTGGCGGTATCAATGAGCGGACCAATCTCGATGTGGTGCACGCGATATGCGACGTGCTCGACGAGATGCGACCGGACGGGCAAGGCTCGCGACGACGCCTGATCAAATTCGTCCCGGACAGGCCTGGACATGACCGCCGCTATGCCATTGACGCTGGCAAGCTTGCGTGCGAGCTTGGATGGGCGCCTCTGGAAACTTTCGAAAGCGGATTGCGCAAGACGGTCCAGTGGTACCTCGACAACCAGGCCTGGGTCGAATCGGTGACCTCGGGCGAGTATCGGCAATGGATGGCGCAGCACTATGCGACCTAGTGCTAGACCTGCCCTCCTGGTCCTTGGCAGCAATGGCCAGTTGGGCTTCGAACTACGGCGAAGCCTGGCATGCCTGGGCGAGGTCGTTGCGCTCGATCGCGCGGCATGCGACATCACGAAGCACGAGGAATGCCTCGCGGTGCTGGCCCGTTACCGGCCGGATGTCGTCGTCAATGCGGCTGCCTACACCGGTGTCGGTCAGGCGGAGCAGGACCCGGATGCGGCGTTGCTCGCCAACGGTACCGCGCCGGGCTGGCTGGCCGCGGCGACACGCGATCTTGGGGGCCTGTTCGTACATTTCTCGACGGATTTCGTCTTCGACGGGCGGCACACGCAACCCTATACCGAAGAGGATGTCCCGATGCCACTGTCGGTCTATGGCAAGACAAAGCTAGAGGGCGAAAGGGCGGTACTGGCTGCCGGAGGGTCTGCCATCGTGCTCCGAACAGCATGGCTGGCAGGGGTGCACGGGTCCAACTTTCTCAAGACGATACTGGCACGTGCGAAAGCCGGGGAGCTGTTGCAGGTGGTGGCAGACCAGGTTGGTACGCCAACCTCTGCGGCGCTCGTTGCCGACGTGACGGCACACATTGTCGCCCGGTACTGGCTGGCTGCCGGGGTACGTCCTGGGTTTCCGACCGGTGTGTACCATCTCACCGCGGGTGGAGAGGCATCCTGGCATGCTTACGCGTGCGAGATTTGCCGATTTGCCCAGGCGCGCGGCATGGCCCTTCGGTTGGGGCCGGGCGACGTCGGCGCGTGTGCTGCGCGGGACTTCGACGGCGGCGTAGAACGACCGGCCTATTCGGTGCTGGATACCACGCGTCTGCGCGAAACATTTGGCGTGCATTTGCCGCAGTGGGAGCAAGGTGTCCACTGGCTGCTGGAACAACTCATCTCTCGGGAACAGACCCATGCGTAAGGGCATTATTCTTGCCGGTGGATCCGGTACGCGCCTATATCCGGTTACGCGAAGCGTTTCCAAGCAACTGCTGCCGGTATACGACAAGCCGATGATCTACTATCCGCTTGCCACGCTCATGTTGGCTGGCATCCGCGATATTCTCATCATCACGACACCGGAAGAATCATCGCGTTTCGTTGAACTGCTGGGTGACGGTTCGCGCTGGGGGCTCAATCTTTCCTATGCGGTACAGCCTTCTCCGGACGGACTCGCGCAGGCATTCCTGATTGGCCGTGATTTCATCGGCAATCGACCGAGCGCCCTGGTGCTGGGCGACAACATCTTCTATGGGCATGATCTGGCCCGCCAGCTCCGGTCCATTTCGGCAGGGGATGCGGGTGCGACGGTATTCGCCTATCACGTCCAGGATCCTCATCGCTATGGCGTGGTCGAGTTCGACGACAACTATCGCGCTATCTCGCTGGAAGAAAAGCCCGAGAATCCACGTTCGCACTATGCCGTGACGGGCTTGTATTTCTACGATAGCCAGGTGTGCGACTTCGCGGCGGACGTCAAGCCGTCGGCACGGGGCGAGTTGGAAATTACCGATGTCAACAAGCGCTATCTGGAAGCGGGACAACTCGATGTCACCATATTTGGACGGGGACACGCGTGGCTGGATACCGGCACGCATGAGTCGCTGCTAACGGCAGCCAGTTTCATTGCCACGTTGCAGAATCGGCAAGGGCTCATGGTGTCCTGCCCTGAGGAAATCGCCTATCGCAATGGCTGGATCAGTGCCGAGCAGGTTGTCGAGTTGGCGGAACCTCTGCGCAAGGTGGCTTATGGCCAATACCTGCTGCGCGTCATCAATGAGCTTTCCGGGGATCTGCGGCCTTGAAAATCACTGCGACGCGGCTGGCGCTACCAGAGGTCATGGTTATCGAGCCGAAGGTTTTCCACGACTCGCGTGGCTTTCTTTACGAAGCGTTTAACGCGGCCGACTTCGCCATGGCGACTGGTATCGTGCGTGAGTTCGTGCAGGACAATCATTCGCGTTCCAGACGGGGTGTTCTGCGTGGCTTGCACTATCAAATGCCCAATCCGCAGGGAAAGCTGGTGAGCGTGGTATCGGGTGAGATCTTCGATGTAGCAGTGGATATCCGCCGGAATTCGCCGAATTTCGGCCAATGGGTCGGCGCGACGCTTTCGGGCGAAAATCATCGGCAAATGTGGGTGCCTGAGGGATTTGCCCATGGTTTCGTTGTCATGTCCGAAACCGCCGATGTCCTTTACAAGACCACTGATTACTACCATCCGGAATCGGAACATTGCATACGCTGGGATGACGCGGATCTCGCCGTGGCATGGCCCGATCCTGGCGTGCCGCTGATCATGGCTTCGTCCCGGCTGGGCGTGCCCCTCTCGCAAGCGCAACTATTCTGAATGGTCTGGACACTGTGAATACAGGCAAGCGACGGGCATGGCTCGCATGGACGTTTGTCGCCATCTTCTGCGCTGTTCTCGCTGCCGGGGTTGTCGTGCCCGTGTATGCGGACGAGGCTGCCGGGGTGCTCATGCGTGGGATGTTCCTGACGAATGGGTGGCGGCTTAACACGCTGATGCCTCAATGCGGCCCAGGATTCCTGCAACCCGTGCCATGGCTGCATCTGCCCGGCGCGCTGGCGTCCGATCTGATCATGCATGCGGCGGCTCCTCTGGGGGTTCGGGGGCGGGGGATGCTCATTGGCCTTGCGTGGCTTGGCATGACGGTCGTTGTGTTCCGGGCACTGATCCGGTCCAACGTCTTGCGGACGTGGATCCTCGCAGGATTTGTCGCGGTACTCGGCCTTGGCGTGCTGCCGCTGACGCTGGTGATGATGCGTGGGGAACAGATGATGCTGTTCCTGTTGTCGGTCCTGCTGGTCTTTCCGCTTGTCCTGCGGCGCGATGGGACGACCCATCGACATGGCGAAACAGCATTGCTTGCCGCAGTGTTCTGTCTGGTTGTCAGCCTTTTCTTCTACACCCATCCCAAGACCCTTTTCTTCATCCCGCTGGTCGTCCTGTCGGCGGTGGCAACTTTCGGCTCACGTGGTCGCTTGTGGATCGTTGTCGTTACCGCGTTTGCGCTTGGTGCCGCCTGGCAGACTCTGCGGTTCGCTGCGGAGGTAGCCTCGTGCCCGGGTGCGCCCCAGATGTCGGCGATCCTCGCGGGCAATACGCTGTCGCTAGCCGGGATGTGGACTGCGCCGGGGGCTTTCGTGCTGAAGCTGCTCGTGAATGTCCAACAGGTGCCGGACGCCATCCTCAAGCACATCGTGTTTGCAGATGGCTATCAGTCGGCGTGGCTGGCCCCGGCGCCCGGGTTGGTCGCAGGGTGGCCAGTCGGCGACGTCAATACCTATATCCGGTATGCCATCTGGGGAACATACTGGGCGGCGCTCGTTGTTCCGCCTCTGCTCGTCATTGCATGCTGTGTGCGTCTTGTCGCGGCGGGTCCGCTATGGTGGGCGGGGGCATTCTGGATCGCGTTGGCAGGGCACGCATCCCTGTTCGCCACGTGGAATTTCTACGCCGCGACACTGTTACTGCCACTTGCGCTGTGGTGCCTCGTTTTTTCGATTGCGGCTATTCTCGAGCGCTGGCGTTCGGCTGACTCGACGCGAAGTGGCTACATCGCGGCCGTTGTTCTGTCACCGCTGCTGGCACTGTTTCTTGCCAGTGCGGCTCTGCTGGTGATGCGCGTCTTGCCGCCGACGATAGAGTCCGGCCGATCTGCAGAGTTCGGGTTGCCAAAGCAAGGTTTGTCGGTACCCACGCTCGGCTTCGAAAAGCAGCGCGACGGGATTCGCCGTTTTGCCAGCCAATGCGGCATTCAAGGCGACGGCGCGCGGCACCTTGTCGTGGATAACCTCACGTTTTTTGCTTTTGACAACCTGCGCGAGCCGCTGCAATCAGACTACCTGTACGAACACGGCTTTGGTGTCGATCTCAGGGGCGATGCTTTGCCGGCCCTGCTCAAGGGCCTGGGAGCCCCCGGCATCATCGCCCAATGCACCATGTTCCCAACAGTCTTCGGAGACCGGGTGCGCCGTGACGGAAATCTCTGCTGCGTGGACTTGACGCAAGAACGTTGATCGGGCTCAGCGGTCGGCCGGATCAAGGAATATGTTGCTGAATGTGGCTTTGTGACGGATTGAGGTCAAACTGGTAACAGCCGGGTACAAATGTGGCATTTTGCTGGCGGAAGACCGGCCTACCTCAGCTAGAATGTCGCCCGACATGACAGAGGCATGACGCGCCGCGGCATCGCACTTTGCATCACATAAAAGTGACTAATAATATATTTTTTTGTCGGTAAACAAGGTCAAATCTCCGCGAAAGTGACGTCGCCCGGACGATGCCGGAGCCTGCACCAACTGACGCTTCCGGTCATGGTTGGCTTGCGCAAGTCGTTTTCGAGGAAATGTATAACGATGAATAAGTTCCCCCTGAAGGCTCATGCGTGACTTGAGAGCAATCGGCATACTGGCCGGTGCTACGCTGGTCAAGGCGTTGGCCGGGCTTGCGACTGCGAAGATCATCGCTACTTCGGTGAACCTGGGGCAGTTTGGCCAGCTTTCTCAGTTCATGGCACTTACGGCATTTGCTGGAATGCTCGCAGCAGGAGGAATCGCGCCCGGCGTGACGAGGGCCATCGCGGCGCACAAGGGAAGTGAGCGCGAACAAGATTGGCTCGGCGTCATTTCACAGATTTACATGGCCACGACCGTCGTCCTGGCGCTGGTCATCCTGCTGTTCTCGTCGTCCCTGTCCTCGCTGGTTTTTGGCGCGGATGACTATCGCTGGGCGGTGGCATTGCTGGCGATTACTCAGGCGCTGGTCGGTTTTTGTGCGCTCTATCAGGCATTTGCTTCGGCGTACGGAAGGTATGAGGTCATTCTGGCTTCCAACGCAGTGGGTGCGGTAATCGGCATAGCGTTGCTGGCGGTGTTGACGCATTATTGTGGTTACAGCGGCGCTGCGCTCGGTGTGGTGCTGCTGCCGGCCATGCCGGGTGCCACCTTGCTGATCCTCAAGTTCCGGAGCGTCCGGAGCAAGCTGACGGTGGGCTACAGGCGTGTCGATCTGGTGAAGGTCGGGCATATGTTTTCGTTTTCGGCGATCACCCTTGCAGGGGCGGCGAGCATTACGCTGGGACAGATGGCCGTGCGAGATCTGCTGGGTTCGGTGTCTGGCTGGGAGCAGGTCGGGTATTGGCAGTCGACGATCCGGATCTCGGACGTCTACATGCAGTTCATCAGCGTATTTCTGTTGAGCTATGCCATGCCAAAGCTCGCCGGCATTGGCGATCGGGACATCGGCCGGGCCTTTATGGGCATACAGGGAAAGGCGCTTGTCCTGTTTTGCCTGGGTGGCGTTTTCCTTTGGGGAATCCGACATGAGTTGTATCGGCTGCTGTACTCGGCAGAGTTTGTCGGTGCAAGCAATTTGCTGGCACCGCAATTGATCGGGGACGCATTCCGGGTGGTTGCTGTCAGCATTTCTACGCTGTTCATGGCCCGTGGCACTGTGAGGGTGTCGCTGGTCTACGAAATTCTGCAGGGAATACTGCTATTTGCTGGTACGTTCCTGATGGTTAATCACTTTGGTGGAAGCGCCCCGGTCTATGCCTATGGCGCAACTTATTTTGGGCTGATGGTGGGCATGATGCTGATGTACCGATCGCGGTTCAGGTTGGCGGCGAAATGAAGATCGTATTGCTATGCACCGGCTACTCGCTGGATGCGGATACTCCTTCGCTATCGGACGAAATGGCCGAGGCCCTCGTGCGCAAGGGGCATGATGTCAGCGTCTTCGTCGTGAACTGGTCGAAGCGGCCCTACGGCAAGCCTGTTTCCGTCCGAAACGGGCGCCTGAGTGTGTACATCGCCGATCCGTTCCAGCTGCCCTTCGGGCCGCCGCTGCTCAAGAAGGTTGCCAAGTGGACACTGTCGTCCATGAGCGTGGTGGCACAGCTCCTGAAATTCCGCCGCGAGAACAAGGCCGATGTGGTCGTGGGATTTTCGCCGGCCACGGCGATGCTAGTGCCCATCGTCATCATGACGGCCTTGACGCGCGCACGGACTTTTCTCGTTCAATGGGATTTTTTCCCGAACCATCACGCGCAAATCGGTTTGCTCCAGGGCGAAGTATTGGTTAAAGGCCTGAAAAAGCTTGAGACGTGGCTGATGCGACGGTTCGAGGTGATCGGCTGCATGTCGCCGAGGAATATCGCTTATCTGCAGCACCACTATGATCTGTCGCCCGCACAGAAAATTGTAGAATTGCCGATCTGGTCTTCGTTTCCGGAATCTTCTTCCGAAGCGAGGGACGCGGCGCGCGCGTCTTTCGGACTGCCACCGGACACCACCATCCTGGTTTTCGGCGGGCAACTGTCCAAGGGCCGCGGTATCGAGGATATTCTCAGCGCGGCCAAAGAGGCGGCCCAACGGGCCATACCGTGTGTGTTCCTGATTGTCGGCAACGGTGAGCAAGAGGGGATGATCAAGGATGCCATTGGCTCGGGTGCGCATAACCTCATGCACATGGCCGGCCTGACTCGCCAGAAGTATCTCTCTTTGTTGTCGGCCTGTGACATCGGCATCGTCAGTACTGTCCGGGGAGTTGACGTGCCAACGTTCCCTTCCAAAACCTTGGACTACATCAATATCGGGCTGCCGGTGCTGGCATCTGTCGAGGAAGCTACTGATTTCGGCGAATTTGTTGAACATAGCGGCATTGGCCTGGCAATTCCGGCGGGGAATGCCATCGCTTTCGTACAAGCTATCGAGCGGATGATTGCGGCTGGACCTACTGCAACGTGGAACAATGAAAAAGCATTTGCCGAGACAAGGCAGCGCTTCCAGGTTGATCGGGTTTCCGACCATCTTCTTGAGTCGATCGGGCGGCATTGAATGCAGACCGATGTCACAAGGTATTCGGCTTCCGAGTTGCAAATGACGCGCGCGGCATCGCTTGGCGTGCGTTTCGCGCCGCTTGCATTCTTCTGCGTCTGGACCCTGCTGCCCTTGTTCCTGATCTTCTGGGGGCCATTCGATTTTCAACTCGACCAGCCGGATGCGCTCGTCGGGTTTATCTTTGCGTGCGTATTGGCATTTGCGCTTGGATACTCGCTGTTTGCCGTCACGGCAACGGTGCGGATCAAGCGGGCACCCGCTCCGCATCCACGTATCAATGGTCTCTTCCTTGCTGCGTGTCTTCTATCGTTGCTGTTAATCGAGCCATCTATTTACGCCTATACGGGCAAGCACGTTTGGCAGTTGGCTTCTGTTCTCAATCAGCGTGAGGTTTACCAGCAGTTGCTGACGGGCCTCGAGGCGGCATCGCCGCTGCGTAAAACGATGTCGGCGCTGCGTGGCCTTGCCGCCCCTGTCGTGTTGCTGGTGTTGCCGACTGCAGCTGTGTATTGGGCCGATCTAGACCGTTGGGCACGCCGCTCAGTCGTGGGTGTCGTAGGGTGCTTTCTGTTGTTCTCCCTTTTTCGTGGAACCGACAAGGAGATGGGAGACCTGCTGGTTTTCTTCTTTGTCGGCCTCAGCATTGCCGCCGGCTTCAGGGCTGTCCGCGGTATTGGCCTGAATGGAAAAGCGATGCGGCGCAGGTTTCTTGTCGGCGTCTGTGTTGTGCTGATTTTTGTCATCATGTTCACAGTGCGCAAGGCCGCACGCATGCAGGGAGTGCTGTCCTTCTGCCTGTACAACGAAGTCGCCTGCTTCACGGTGGATGGCAGTTCGGAGATTATCAATCTCATCAGATTTTCATTCGGCATGCTGACTGCATATCTCAGTCAGGGCTACTATGGCCTCAGTCTGGCACTGAATGTTGATTACAATTGGACCTTTGGCATAGGTCACTCATCGTTTCTGGTGTCTTTCCTGAGTTCTTTTTTCGACACCGAAAGTATTTATCAGGACGGTTTGATGTATGCCTTGCGGGTGTCTGGCTGGGATGATCGTTATGTCTGGTCTTCGGCGTTCCCCTGGCTGGCCTCGGATCTTACGTTCTGGGGGGTACCGCCACTGATGTTCCTGATCGGTGCCATGTATTCTCGCGCATGGATTGCTGCCATTGCGCGGCGGAGCCTGTCCGGGATCATGGTGTTTGCATTGTTGTCCGTATTTATCGTCTATTTGCCCGCGAATAATCAATTGGCCCAGAGCCCTGATTATTACGTCGCGACAGTGGTTTGGTTGGCTATCTTTGTACTTGAGGGTGTGCGAAATGTTTCTCGGAAAGACTTTGTTGATTACGGGCGGGACCGGCTCGTTCGGTAACGCAGTACTGCGGCGATTCCTGAATTCGGACATTGGCGAAATCCGCATCTTCAGCCGCGATGAAAAAAAACAGGATGACATGCGCAAGCGTTATGCCGATCCGAAGCTGAAGTTCTATATTGGCGATGTGCGTGACATGAGCAGCGTTGCCGCTGCCATGCGCGGCGTCGACTATGTTTTCCATGCTGCCGCGTTGAAGCAGGTGCCCTCTTGCGAGTTTCACCCGATGCAGGCTGTGCGGACCAATGTCCTCGGTACGGAAAACGTGCTCGAGGCGGCTGTCAATGCCGGCGTCGAACGTGTGGTCTGCCTGAGTACCGACAAGGCTGTGTATCCCATCAACGCCATGGGCATCAGCAAGGCGATGATGGAGAAAGTGATGGTGGCTGCCAGCCGCAATCTCGAAGGCACGGGCACTGTTATCTGCGGGACACGATATGGCAACGTGATGGCCTCGCGTGGCTCGGTCATTCCCCTATTCGTGGATCAGGTCTTGTCGGGACGACCGATCACTATCACCGATCCGACGATGACACGCTTCATGATGACGCTGGCCGATGCGGTGGATCTCGTGCTGTATGCATTCGAGCATGGAAACAACGGGGATATCTTCGTCCAGAAAGCGCCTGCCGCAACCGTGGAGGTCCTTGCCAAAGCCATCCTGGATCTGATGGCAAAACCCGAGCACGGCGTCAATGTCATTGGCACCCGTCACGGGGAGAAGCTGTATGAAGCGTTGCTGAGCCGCGAGGAAATGGCTTGTGCGGAAGACATGGGCGATTACTTCCGAGTACCGCCGGATGGCCGTGATCTGAACTATGAAAAGTTTGTCGAAAAGGGCGAGCAACGCATCACGCAAAGCCACCATGGCGAGGACTACAACTCCCACAATACGACGCGACTCGACGTGGAGGGCATGAAGGCACTGCTGCTCAAGCTCGATTTCATGCAGCGCATCGCCCGTGGCGAGCATGCCGTTGCGGAGGAGTGAGCGGGAATGAAAGTCCTGATAACCGGCGCTGACGGTTTTGTCGGCAAGAACCTTCGCTTGACGCTGTCCGAGCGCAAAGACGTGCAAGTCAGCACGTTTACGCGCGAAGACGACCCGGCGTCGCTGCCTGCCCTGGTGCACGAGGCAGATTTTATCTTTCATCTGGCAGGCGTGAATCGCCCCAAGGATCCGGCCGAATTTGCATCGGGCAATGCCGGCCTGACCCAGGTGCTTGGCGACGCGCTCTGTGATGAAGCTGTGAATCATCATCGTCGCGTGCCAGTCATCTACACGTCGTCCACGCAAGCTGAGCTTGGCAATGCCTACGGTGCGAGCAAGCGCGATGCCGAGCAGGTCCTGTTCGACCTCCAGGCCGCTCACGGTATTCCCGTTCACGTTTTCCGCTTGCCTAACGTGTTCGGCAAATGGTGCCGGCCGAACTACAACTCGGCCGTGGCGACGTTCTGCCATAACATCGCCCGCGATTTGCCAATCCAGGTCAATGATCCCGCGGCGCCGGTGACGCTCGTGTACGTGGACGACGTTGTACAGCGTTTCGTGCAACTGATGGATGGGGCGGATGCGGAAGCGGACGAACGCGGGTTTGCCTCGGTGACCCCCCGGTATAGCACTACCGTTGGTGAGCTTGCCGACAGTATCCGGGGCTTCCGTGAAAGTCGGAGCACGCTGATGACGGATCGCGTCGGAACCGGCTTGATGCGCGCGCTCTACGCAACGTATGTGAGCTACCTGCCGGTGGAGACGTTTGCCTACGAGGTGCCGCAGTATGGCGATGCACGGGGTGTCTTCGTGGAAATGCTCAAGACACCTGATTGTGGCCAGTTCTCGTTTTTCACGGCTCATGCCGGTATTACTCGCGGCGGCCACTATCACCATACCAAGACCGAAAAATTTCTTGTTATCAAGGGGCAGGCGCGTTTCAAGTTCCGCCATATGCAGACTGGCGAAACCCATGAGCTCGTAACCAGCGGCGACAAGGCGGAGATCGTCGAGACGGTGCCGGGGTGGACGCACGACATCACGAACATCGGGCAGGACGAGATGGTGGTGATGCTGTGGGCCAATGAGGTGTTCGATCGCGCGCGCCCGGATACATTCGCTTGCCCGCTGTGATTGGCAAAATCGGACAGATAGAAACTACGATGAAGAAACTCAAAGTCATGACCGTGGTCGGAACCCGACCCGAGATCATCCGCCTGTCCCGCGTGCTGGCCCGCCTTGACGAGTACTGCGAGCATGTCCTGGTACACACGGGCCAGAACTACGACTATGAACTGAATCAGATTTTTTTCGATGATCTCAGCATTCGCAAGCCGGACCACTTCCTGAATGCGGCAGGCGGCAGTGCGGCCGAAACCATCGGCAAGATCATTATCGCCATGGATGAGGTGCTGGGTCGGGAGAAGCCTGAAGCCCTCCTCGTTCTGGGCGATACGAATAGCTGCCTGTCGGTGATTCCCGCCAAACGTCGCAAGATTCCCATCTTCCACATGGAAGCGGGGAACCGTTGTTTCGATCTCCGGGTTCCGGAAGAGACCAACCGACGGATTGTCGACCATACGGCCGATATCAACCTGACTTACAGTTCGATTGCCCGTGAGTATCTGTTGCGCGAAGGATTGCCGCCCGACATGGTCATCAAGACCGGCAGCCCGATGGCTGAAGTGCTCGCACATTACCGTCCGGGTATCGACGCTTCGGATGTGCTGACCCGGCTCGGCCTTCAGGAGCATCAGTACTTCGTCGTGAGTGCGCATCGCGAGGAAAACATCGACTCGGATGCGAATTTCGGCAAGCTGGTACAGGTATTGAATTCAGTCGCCGAGCAATATGGTTTCCCGGTTATTGTTTCCACCCATCCGCGCACGCAGAAGCGGGTGGATGCAATGGGCACACGTTTTCATGAGAATGTGAAACTGCTGAAGCCGCTTGGCTTCACGGACTACAACAAGCTTCAGGTTTCCGCCCGTGCGGTGCTGTCGGACAGTGGCACGATCAACGAAGAATCGTCGATCATGAATTTCCCGGCGCTGAACCTGCGCGAGGCGCACGAGCGTCCCGAAGGCATGGAAGAGGCTGCCGTGATGATGGTTGGGCTGGAAGCCGCTCGCGTCATGCAGGGTCTTGCGATTCTCGAGGACCAGCCGCGCGGCGAACAGCGCCTGTTGCGGCAGGTTGCGGACTACAGCATGCCGAACGTGTCGGACAAGGTGCTGCGGATCATTCAGAGCTATACCGACTACGTCAATCGTGTGGTCTGGAAGAAGTATTGATTCATGGCTCCCCGCGTTCTCCTACTGACCCAGTGGTTTGACCCCGAACCCACCTTCAAGGGATTGGTGTTCGCGCGCGAACTGGTGCGGCAGGGCTTTGAAGTCGACGTGTTGACGGGCTTCCCGAATTACCCGGGAGGCCGGATCTATCCTGGCTACCGCATGCGGTGGCGTCAGCGTGAACTGATCGATGGTGTGCATGTGACCCGGGTACCCCTGTACCCCAGTCACGACAATTCCGCGATACAGCGTGTGCTGAACTACGTCAGCTTCGCGGCGGCTGCGCTGTTGCACGGCATGTTCGCCCGGCGTTGCGACGTGGTCTATGCGTATCATCCGCCGCTGACTGTGGGAATCGCCGCATCGATCCTGCGGCTACTGCGCCGAACACCGGTGGTCTATGACATCCAGGACATGTGGCCGGATACGCTTCGGGCTACCGGCATGATAGGCAACCCGCGGGTGCTGGATGTCGTCGGGAAGGTCTGTGCATGGGTTTACAGGCGCATCGATCATATCGTCGTGCTGTCGCCGGGGTTCAAGCGGCTGCTGATCGAACGGGGCGTGCCCGAGAACAAGATCGACGTCATCTGCAATTGGGCTGACGAAGCTGCATTAGGCACGCCCTCGGGGGCCTTGCCGCCGAATTTTCCAGGCCCCGAGCGCTTTCGCATCGTTTACGCCGGGAACATGGGTCGGGCGCAGGCGCTGGATGTGGTGCTGGAGGCTGCAGCTTTGCTGAAGGCGCGCGGGGTGGCAGTCAGCTTCGTCCTGGTCGGGGGCGGAATCGACGTCAAGCGGTTGTCGACCCTGGCGACGGAGAGGGGGTTGGACAACGTCGTATTCGTGCCTGCCGTGCCCATGAGCGAGGTCGGAACGTTACTGAATGCGGCCGATGCGCTGTTGGTGCATCTGCGCCGCGATCCGTTGTTCCAAATCACGATCCCGTCGAAGACGCAGGCATACATGACGAAAGGAAAGCCTTTGCTGATGGCGGTGGACGGCGACGCGGCCGATCTGGTGCGGGCTGCAGGTGGCGGTATCGTTGCGGAATCGGAGGACGCGGAATCCGTCGCCAGGGCCGCGCAGCGACTTGCGGAAATGCCCGTGGCGGAACGGGACGCCATGGGCGCTCGTGCCCAGGCGTACTATCGCGAGCATCTGGCACTGGAAGTCGGTGCCTCCAGGTTTGGTGACATTTTCAGGAAGCTGGCTCGGGGCTGATCCGTATGAAGCGCTTTTTCGATTTCTTTGTTGCCCTGTTTGCGCTGGTGTTGCTGGCAATCCCTTTGTGCTGCCTGGCAGTCCTGGTCCGGATCAAGCTCGGCAGCCCCGTTCTGTTCGCACAGACGCGTCCCGGCAAGGACGGCAAGCCGTTCAGGATGGTGAAGTTCCGCACCATGACCGACGAGCGGGGGGCGGATGGTAAATTGCTGCCCGACGCCGAGCGGCTGACACGTTTTGGCCGGTTGTTGCGCGCGACGAGTCTGGATGAGTTGCCGGAGCTGTGGAATGTGCTGAAGGGCGACATGAGTCTGGTGGGCCCGCGTCCGCTTCTGATGGAATACCTGCCGCTTTATTCGCCCGAGCAGGCGCGTCGGCACGAGTTGCGGCCCGGCGTGACGGGATGGGCGCAGATCAACGGGCGCAACGCACTAAGCTGGGAAGACAAATTCGCGTTGGACGTCTGGTACGTCGACCATCGGTCGTTCTGGATGGACATCAGGATCCTGTGGCTGACGGTACGCAAGGTGTTGGTGCGTGAAGGTGTCAGCGCTGCGGGGGAAGCCACGATGTCTCGTTTTACCGGTTCGAAACACTAAATTGCGACCACGATAACTATGAAGAGATTTGCGATCTTTGGAGCAAGCGGGTTTGGCCGAGAGGTCATGCCGGTTCTTCGTGAGCAGCTCGAGCGTACGGAGTCGACCCCGTGGGATCTCGTCTTCGTCGACGACAACCCCGGCGCGGCGATGCTGAATGGACATCGGGTATTGACCTATGCGCAGTGGCTCGCCGAGCCGGCTAGCTACCGCGGGATCAGCCTGGCCATCGCGAACAGCGACGTGCGGGAGAAGCTTGCGGCGCGATGCGTGCAGGATGGCGTGTCGTTCGTGGAACCGCGAGCCGCGAATGTGGTGGCGATGGACGATGTGATCGTCGGTGAAGGCGCCATCCTGTGTGCATTTGTGATGCTGACGAGCAACGTTCGCATCGGTCGGCAGTTCCACGCAAATATCTACAGCTATGTGGCCCATGACTGCGTGGTGGGCGACTATGTCACATTGGCACCCGGCGTGAAATGCAATGGAAATGTCGTGATCGAGGATCATGCGTACATTGGCACGGGCGCCATCCTGAAGCAAGGCAAGCCAGGGGAACCTCTCGTTATCGGCCGCGGCGCAGTGGTTGGGATGGGAGCGGTAGTCACCAAGAATGTTCCTCCTGGTGCGACGGTGGTGGGTAACCCTGCCAAGCCGCTCGAACGCCGCACGAATTGAATTGACGGTCGGAGACGCCATGCTAAATACACCGTTTTCCCAGTGGCCAAGCTTCACTGCAGAAGAAGCCGACGCCGTCCAGCGTGTACTGCTGTCGAACAAGGTCAACTACTGGACCGGAACAGAGTGCCGTGAGTTCGAGAAGGAATTTGCCGAGTGGACGGGGACACGCCATGCGCTGTCGCTGGCGAATGGGACGCTCGCTCTGGATATTGCGCTCAAGGCGCTGAACATCGGTCCTGGCGACGAGGTGGTTGTGACGCCGCGCACGTTCATCGCGAGCATTTCCTGCGTGGTGAACGCCGGTGCCACGCCCGTATTCGCCGATGTCGAGCCGGACAGCGGCAACCTGTCGGCACAAACGATTGCGAAGGTACTTTCGCCGCGCACGCGCGCAGTGATCTGTGTGCATCTAGGCGGCTGGCCTTGCGATATGGACCCCATCATGGCGCTTGCAGCCGCGCATGACTTCAAGGTGATCGAGGACTGCGCGCAGGCACACGGTGCGCGGTACCGTGGCCGTGCCGTGGGTTCGATCGGACATATCGGGGCATGGAGCTTCTGCCAGGACAAGATCATGACCACCGGCGGCGAGGGTGGCATGGTGACGACCGATGACGAGGCCCTGTGGCGCACCATGTGGTCCTTCAAGGACCATGGCAAGAGCTATGAAGCGGTGTACGAGCGGCAGCATCCGCCCGGATTCCGGTGGCTGCACGAAAGTTTTGGAACGAACTGGCGCATGCTGGAAATGCAGGCCGTCATCGGACGCATCCAGTTGCGCCGCATGGCAGAGTGGACCGCGCTGCGCACCCGGAATGCCGAGGCCATCTGGAGTGCCTGCCGCCCGTATGCTGCCGTCCGTGTTCCCCAGGTACCGAAGGATTCGGTGCATGCGCATTACAAGTGCTACGTATATGTGAACCCTGCGGAATTGGCACCGGGCTGGACGCGTGACCGCATTGCGGAAGCCATCAACGAAGCCGGCGTTCCCTGTTATCAGGGTTCCTGCTCCGAGGTTTATCTGGAGAAGGCTTTCGATGATACGGGCTGGCGCCCGGCGGAGCGCCTGCCGGTGGCGCGCGAACTGGGCGAGATCAGCTTGATGTTCCTTGTTCATCCGACATTGACCGAAGCCGAGATCCAGAAGAGTTGCGCAGTCATTGCCGACGTATTTGGACGGGCTAGCCGGTGAACAAATTTATCGCCCTTTTGTTGGGCCTGCCGCGTCCTGCAAAGCGATGCGTGGTGGTAGCCCTGGACGTGGCGCTCTCGATTGCGTCGGTCTGGCTGGCGTTCTACCTTCGGATCGACCAGACCGGTCTCCCCGTGCTCCAGCAGAAGTACGTCTATTTTCTTGCACCGATCCTGGCGTTCCCGCTCTTTGTCCGCCTTGGCCTCTACCGGGCGATTTTTCGCTATACCGGCATGGCTGCCTTGGCCACGACCGCGAAGGCCGTGGGCATATATGGGGCATTGTTTTTCGCCGCATTGCTGCTCTTCAAATGGGATGGGGTTCCCAGAAGCGTCGGCCTGATCCAGCCGATCCTGTTCCTGCTGTTGGTGGGCGCCAGCCGCGCGCTGGCGCGAATCTGGCTGGCGGGCAGTGTTTCGCGCGGACGTCAATGGGAGGGCAGGCTGCTGATTTATGGCGCAGGGGATGCCGGTGTGCAGACGGCGTCGGCTCTTGCGCTGGGATGCCAATTCGCGTTGCTCGGCTTCATTGACGACGACCCCGCGAAGATTGGCCGTACGATTAACGGGCTCGATATCATCGACCCCGCCGACGTGGGCGATGCTGTAGAGAGCATGGGCGTAACAGATATCCTGCTCGCTGTTCCGTCGCTCGGTCGTACGCGCCGCAACGAGATCATTGCCAGGTTGCGCGAGCTGCCGGTGCACGTACGCACCTTGCCAGGCATGTCGGATCTTGCCGCTGGCAGGGTTACGATCCGCGATTTCCAGGAATTGGATGTCGAGGATTTGCTGGGCCGTGCTCCGGTGCCTCCGGATCAAGCGTTGCTCGCGCGTAATCTGGCAGACAAGTGCGTACTGGTCACCGGTGCAGGCGGCAGTATCGGCAGTGAACTGTGCCGGCAGATCGTGTTCGAGAAGCCGCGTCGCATCCTGCTTGTCGAGCATAGCGAGTTCGGTCTCTACACGATTCATAGCGAACTTGAAGCACTGTGTCGTGAAAACAAGCTCGCCGTCGAGATCATCCCGCTGCTTGCAAGCGTATCCAAGCTTGGCCGTTTGCGCGAGATTTGCCAGAAGTACCGGCCTGCCACGGTGTATCACGCCGCTGCCTACAAGCACGTGCCGCTCGTGGAATGCAACCCGTCGGAAGGCGTGCTGAACAATATCTTCGGTACGCTCAATATGGCGCGTGTCGCGATGGAATGCGAGGTCGAGTACTTTGTCCTGATTTCGACCGATAAGGCCGTGCGGCCCACCAACGTCATGGGAGCAACCAAACGCATGGCGGAGTTGGTGCTGCAGGCCATGGCGGGTGCGAAAACGCTTGATTTCGAACCCCTGGACAGCCGTCCGTGCACAGTAACACGCACCCGTACGGTGTTCGCCATGGTTCGCTTTGGCAACGTGCTGGGCAGTAGCGGGAGTGTGGTCCCGCTGTTCCGTCGCCAATTGCAGGAAGGGGGGCCGTTGACGGTCACGCATGAGGAAGTGACGCGCTACTTCATGACGATTCCCGAGGCTGCCCAACTCGTGTTGCAGGCAGGCGCAATGGCCCACGGCGGGGAAGTTTTCGTGCTGGACATGGGGCAGCCGGTGCGGATCATGGATCTGGCGAGACGAATCGTGCAGCTCTCGGGCCTGACGGTGCGCGACGAATCGAACCCGTCCGGAGACATAGAGATCGAGGTGAGGGGCTTGCGCCCGGGTGAAAAGCTATATGAAGAGTTGTTGATCGGAGACAATCCGGAGGCAACCGCGCACGAACGGATCATGAAGGCTCGCGAAGAGTACGTCGAGTGGGAGAGGTTCGTCGGCGTGCTTGCCTCAATGCGCCATGCGGCCGAACAGAATGACGTCGAAACGCTCAGACTTATTTTTGGCGAGCACGTTCACGGGTATGGGCAGCGCGAATTGGCGGACGGCGACGTCACGCTGGTGTAAATCGGGTCGAATGCAGAGCAGTTGATGCCTCGGAAGCTCTTCCGGGGCTTGAGGGGAGTGCTAACAACAATGAATCACGGATCGTTTCTTATCAAGGACAATTTCTTCTCGCCGGAAGAAATGGAGCCGATCAGGCAACTCTGCTTGCAGCTCGACAAGCAGAAAAGCAATGTCCATGAGGCAGGCCGCTACAAGGATCTGCAATGGCACAAGGTGGATCTCGTGGCCGAGGAACATCCCTTTCTCGGCAAGATCTATGATTTTCTTGGGGCCAAGCGTGATGGGCTATGTGTGTTCTACTACCTGTCGCCGGGGGCCATGCTGCATCCCCACCGCGACCTGACAGGCGCGTCGTCCAACGCAAGAATTCGCTTTCACGTTCCCGTTATTACCAACGACAACGTGTTCTTCGAAGTGTCCCGGAAGCGGGTCAGGATGCTGCCCGGCCAGCTGTGGTCACTGGATACGTCGTATCTCCATAGCGTGGAGAACCGCAGCGACCAGACGCGCGTACATATCGTGATCGAGTGCGATATCGATGAGAAAGTGGTTCGGCACCTTCCCCCGAAGACGCTTGCATCGAGAGTCCACGATGCGCATTTCTTCTTGATTCTCGGGACGGCTTTTGCCAAGGCCATGGCGATTAATTCGTGGAAGAATCCACGATATTTCGTAAATCAGTTGCGCATGATCGCCAAGTTCGTGGGCTGGCGATTCCTGGGGCAAAGTCGCAAGGACATCTGAAAAAAATGCCGCAGCACTGGGAAACCAGGGCTGCGGCATTTTTTTATGGGTCGCCAGACGTGCTACGGTCTCCTGCGTACGAGAACCGACAGGGCGATGCCGAAGATGAGTCCAGCAAGCGCGCCGAGCCCAATGTACACGGTTCGGCCGGGCGAACTGGGCGCGACCGGCACATACGGCGTATCCACCACGCGCGTCGGGTACGTGCGAACAGATTCCAGGCTGTACTCGAGTTGCGTCTTGCGGCGTTGCAGATCGAGGATCTGACGTGAAACGGTGGCGACAAGGTTTGTCGCAAACAGGTCGCGGGCTGCAGTACCTTCGTTGGACTTGGTAGCCTTCAGTGACTGAAACGCCTTGGAATATTCGTCTTCGGCTGTAGCCAACCGTGTGCCGGTGTCAGCCAGATCCTTCTTCATGCGGTCAACAACATCGTTGAACATCTTCGTATGCTCATTCCCGAGCAAGTTGTACGATGCGTTGAGGGTCTTTTGGGCCAGATCTCGTGATTCAGCATTGACTTGGACAGTCACCAGATCCTGGCCACGGCCCGGCGTGGCGCGTAGCGTCTCGAAGATGAGCGTGGACTGTGCATTATCTTCATACGGCTTCGGCAACCCCAAGGCGCTGAGCACGTTGAAGCGATAGGTCGGTTGGTTCAACAGTTCCACTGCGGTCAACTGCGTTTCCAGCGGCCTGACGGTGACACCTGAATCCACGAAAGTAGTCACTTGGCCAAGCTTGACGACCATCTTGGCCGTCCAGCGCGGCGTATGGAACTGAAACAGGGCAAGGCCCAGTACTGCACCCAGAAGAGCGGTGGTCAATACGATTTTGATCGAACGCGCAGCAGCGATGCGCAATTCTTCCAACAAACCAGTCTGTGTGGGGGGGCGATCTTGCATTTCGGGGGATGCTTGTTCCGTAAGCCGCTATTGTAGCTCTTTTGTTTCATTGCCCCGCGTGAATGCGCCGGTCCGTCGTCACTGCTGAAGCAATTCCGTCCATCTGTCTATGATTGCGTCCAAGTCATAGTTTTCTGCGTCGGCTCGTGCCACATTGCCAAGGCGTAGGCGCCGCAACTCGTCTCCCATCAGGCAGGTCAAGGCTTCAGCCAGCGCGGTGGCGTCCTCGGTCGCAGTCACAAGCGCATTCTGCTCATGGCGAAGGATTTCGCGCGGCCCCGCTTCGCAGTTCGTGGAAACGATGCCGAGTCCGAAGGACATGGCTTCGATGAGCACCAGTCCAAAACCTTCATATCTCGAACTCAGGCAAAAGACGGACGCTTCACGATAGTGTTCCTGGACATCGTGGACGGTCCCGGGCAATGTCACGGAACTGCCAAGTCCAAGTTCGTGAACCATCTGCTGCAGGGCGGCACGCTCTTCGCCTTCGCCTATGATCTCCAGCGACCATCCAGGGGATGACGGCGCAACCAGAGACCATGCCTTCAGCAGGATGTCGAACCCCTTCGCGTGCGTCAGTCGCCCAACCGCCAGCACGCGCCGCCCGACTGCTACTGCAGTGGTTGGAGGAAGCGGGAACGGGAGAGGATTGGCGATGACCATCACACGGCAACGTGGCGCCAGGCGGGCCTGCCAGACGTCCTTGTCCCGCTGCGTAAGGACGACAACCGCGAAGTCGAACATGGCGGCAATACGTCTTGCCAGCCGACGCGTTCGCTTGCCCAGATCCTCATCGAAATGGCAATGCTCCCATGCGATACGCCGCAAGGGAATACCGGCAGTGGCAGGGAGCGTGAACAGCGTGAGCATGGTGTCAACTTCGATCAGCACGTCTACCTGATGCGCTCGCACAAACCGACGGATCCCGGCAACCGTGCTGAAGTACTGGCGCTTGAACGAGGGCCGCTGATCGAACAGGGTGTCGTGCACGACATTGGCATGCAATGGGAAAGCGCTTGTCTTGTCCCACAGGCTCAGGATCAGGATGCGATAGCCACGCGCAGCCAATGCGTTGGCAATGACAGCTGTCATGCGTTCGGCGCCGGCATAAGCATTCAGTGTGCCGGTCAGGAAGCAGACAGTCGGGCGGGTGCTCATGCCGAGGCCAATTCGCGGACGAGCCGGTAGCGCCACCAGAGCACGATACCGACGATCACGGCCAGGCCATTGCCGAGCGCATAGCCCGCAATGGCTCCCCAACTCCCCAGGCGTGGAATCAGGATGAGGTCGCATAGCAGTGTGGTCACCAGCACTGCCGCCCATTTGATGGCGACCCACCGTGGCTTGCGCAGATGAACGATCAGCAATGTCAGGGCAACATCCGCGAACACCAGGGGAGAAGCCAGCGCAGCCACGCGCAGCAATCCTGTTGTGGCCTGGAAAGCGTGTCCGTAGAGCAGCGCCACGATCCATGGCGCGCAGGCGGCAATGGCAAGTCCGCCGGCCAGGCCCAGTCCAGCCAGGCCCAGGGCTATGCGGCCGACAGCAGCATGCGCATCGCCGAAGCGTTGCTGTGCATACACATAACTCGGCGCGATAGCGGCCGCCAGGATGGTTGCCATCATCGTGAAGTTGTCGAGAATCTGCATGCATGCGGCGTAGGCGCCAAACTCCGCGGCGGGCACGGCGGGTTGCAGTATCAGTTGATCCACGCGCCGGGCACCCATCATCAGGATGAAGCTGATCCAGAACAGCGAACCGGAACGCAACAGAGTCCGCGTCAGCCCCGGGTTCCAAGACGGCCGGCCGCTGGCACCCCGGCTGCAATAGTTGGCTGCCAAGAGGCAGGCAAGCACGACTGCCTCCAGCGCGAATGCCATGGCGTACCCTGAAACGTCGGTCATGGACGCGGCGAACAGCGCGCCAACCAACATTGCCTTGATAGCGAGGGCGGTCAGGCTGAACAAGGTACCCGGGCGAATATTAATGTGGGCCTGCATCCATGCCGTGACCACGCCGAATGGTTCGCGCAGCAGGATGGCGAGGCCGAGCCATAGCGCCGCATGCCAGATATCCGTCACGGGCTGGGTAATGGCGAGGTACGCGCACATGAGCGCGTAGCCGGCAATGCCGCCAGCAAGCCGCAGCACGAACGCATGCCACAACAGTTGATGTTGGGCCGCAGGCGCGGGCATCGCCACAAGCCGGGGTACAACTACTTCGGCACTGCACACAAGTGCAAACGATGCCGCCACCAGCACAATCGATTGCGCATACTGGAAGTGAGCGAATCCCTCCGGTCCCAAGGCGCGTGCGAGCATGGCCACGATGCCGATCCCGACGCTCACCTGCAGGCCGCGCTCGGCCAGCATCCAGAACAGATTTCGCGCGACGCGCTGTCGCATCAGGCTATCTCCGCGGTGGGCACGGCGGCGCCAGCGTGCAGGGTCGCATAGAGTGCCAGCCAGCGTCGCGCGACGGACTCGATGGAAAACGTGGCGAGTGCGCGCTCACGCCGCGCGGCCTGCGCGGATGGTGCGCCGCGGCCGTTGCCGAGGGTATTCGCCATGGCCGTGGCCAGGGCATGCACGTTGCCACGTGGCACGATGCTGCCAAGCTCACCCAGCACCTCCACTACGCCCGGCGCATCAGTCGACACGATAGGGCACCCGCACGCAAGCGCTTCCACAAGTACCATGGGCAGCCCCTCCACACTGGAAGATAGCGCGAAGGCATCAGCGGCGTTGAGCAGTGCCGGGATGTCATGGCGCTGGCCCAACAGCGTCACACGCGATGCGAGACCCAGTGATGCCACGAGGTCTGTCAGCGGTCGCCGCAGTGGTCCGTCGCCGGCGAGAAACAGGTGCGAGGGGACCTGCGGGTCCAGTTGTGCAAAGGCGCGAATCAAGATGTCCTGGGACTTCTCAGGTACCAGCCGGCCGACATTGAGCAGGAGGCGCGTGTCGGTGTCGATGCCCAGCTGGACGCGCATCGCTTGCCGCGAGGCGGGGTCTGGTCGGAAACTCTCCATGTCGATACCGTTGGGCATGACGATGACGCGCGATGCCGGCGCTCCGCCCGCAGTGATCAGGCCGAGTCGGCCCTCCTGGCTGACGTGGGTGGTGATACGTGCCCAACGATCGGTCAACCGGTACGCAAGCATGCGAAGCCGCCCGCCCTCCCTGAAGCTGTGCCCGGTGCATACCAGCGGCGGGCATTTGATCACCCGCGTCAGCGCCCGGGCAAAAAGATTGGCGTGCACCATATGTGCGTGCATGACATCGGGCTGCCATGACTGGACCAGTGCGCGTGCCTGCCAGAGTCCGAGTGCCATACCGCCCGGTGTCTTGCGCATATTCAGTTCGGCCACATGCACGTTCGCAGGCAGGTCGATCTCGCACCCTTGCGAGAGGCTCAGGATGGCAACGGCGTGCCCCATCGCCAGAAACGCCCGCGCCAGCGTCACCACCTGGTGTTCGGCGCCTCCGACCTTGAGTCCGGTTGTCACCAGCAGGATGCGCATCGATGAAGGTTCCGCATTGGCGGCCGAGGCCATCAACGCGCCCCATACCCGGTCAGCAACGTCCGCACCGTCTTCACTGCAATCAGCAGGTCGAGCGCGAACGAGCAGTGCTTGACGTAGTACAGGTCGTAGCTGAGCTTGGTCACGGTTTCGGCGTGGGTGCCGACGTAGCCCTGCTGCACCTGCGCCCATCCCGACAGGCCCGGCCGCACGAGATGCCGGTACGGGTAGTAGGCGATTGTTTCCGAGAACGTGTCGACCATCGGCGTCTGTTCCGGGCGCGGACCGATGAGGCTCATGTCGCCAGTCAGCACATTCCAGAGTTGTGGCAGTTCATCGAGCCGGTACTTCCGGATGATCCGTCCGATTCGCGTCACGCGCGGATCGTGCAGCATGGCGAATTGCGCGGTGGCGCCCTTGTCAAAGGTCATGCTGCGAAATTTCAGAATGGTGAACGGCTCGCCGAGCAGGCCCACGCGGGTTTGCCTGAACAGTATCGGCCCCGACGACTCCAGCCGCACCGCAACGGCAGTCAGCAGCGCCAGTGGTGCGGCCAGCGGAGCCAGGCAAAGGACGGTACAGACGTCGATCAGCCGCTTCACGAATCCGTAGAGATAGTGACGCGCGTAGTCATCCAGAAAGTTCTCGTCGATATGGCTCAGCCCGACGCGGCCAGTCAGCATCTCTCCCACTCTTTCCACCGAATACAGGCGCACATGGCTCAGTTTCAGGCGTGCGAGCGTGCGGGTGCGTTCGGGGTCCGCCGTGGCGGATCGGTCGAGCATCAGCCCGTCGCAGAAGACCGCATCCTCGATCGAGCCCAGGAACTCGAATCGCGTCGGTGCCGCAGGCGCGGCGCCCGGCATGGTAAGGATGGACTCCAGGTGTTCCAGCGTCTTCGGGTCCGTATAGCCCACCAGCGGTACGTAGTCCTGCACGAAACGGCGGTAGCCGAAGGCGCTCCAGCCCAGCGTCGTCAGGTAGCCGAGCAGTAGCGCACCCCGCGAATACTCGATATGGAGGCTGGCGAAGACCAGCAACAGCAGCAGGAAGGGAAGGGTGACGGAGATGCCGACGATGCTATTGCCTTCCATCGACGGCAGGTGGAGCGACCGGTGCAGCAGCACGAATGCGCAGAGATATGGAGCGATGGCCCAGAGCAACGTGCGGCGGAACACGTAGGTCACGATCCCCGCATGGTGCAGGGCTTCGGCAAGGACGATGTTGAGGCCGAACAGCAGCAGGCCCAGTAGCGCCCAGGCGAGCATGCGGTTCACACGGCGGACGGTTTCTGATCCCCGCGTGCCGGCAACGGTGCCGCGCGGTGTGCCGAGGCGGCTGGCAGGCTTGTGGAGGCTCATCTCAGGTGGGCTCCACCAACGAAGCTGTCGTGCGGCGCTGTCCGAGCACTTGCCGATAGACTTGCCATGTGGCCTCGGCCATTGCATCAATGCGGAAATTCTCTTCCCAACGCACCCGCGCGGCGTGGCCCATCACCGCGCGGCGCGATGGATCGCGCCCGAGTTCGGTCAGGGCCACGGCAAACGCGGCGGCATCATCGACGGAAACCAGCCACGCGGCATCGGTGGGCCCGGCCTGCTCACGGATGCCGGGGAGATCCGAGGCGACCACGGGAAGACCTGCCCGCATGGCTTCGAGAACGGAAAGAGGCATCCCTTCGTGGTCTGACGCCAGCGCGAAGATCTGCGCCGAGGCAAGAAGGCCGGGGATGTCCGCCACATTGCCCGGGAAGCTGACACGACCGGGGGCGACCTGGGCGGCCAACTGCTGCATTGCTTCCCGCATGGGTCCTTCACCGGCCATGACCAGTTCGCAATGTTCGAGCGGCGCTTGAGCGAATGCGCGGATTAGCACATCGGGGCGCTTGGGCGCCGCGAATCGGGCCACCGTCACGATCCGGCTCAGGGGCTGCGCCGGATGGGCGCGCGCTTCCGTATCGGCCACACCATTGTGGACAACGGTGACACGGCTGCCTGGTACCGGGAGTTTGCCCGCAAGGGCGCGCTCGGCCTCTGCGACGCAAATGAATCGTGAGGTGAGGGGAGCCAGGCAGGTTTCTGCCACGCGCGCCGCCACCCGGCGCAAGCGAGGCGCCGCCGGCTTGAATGCGAAGCCGTGCACGGTGTAGATGACGGGAATTCCAAGTAGCCAGGCGGCGAGACGGCCCAGAGCACCCGCCTTCGCACTGTGCACGTGGACGAGGTCCGGTGCGGCCTGGCGCAGCGCGGACATCAACTGGCGTAGCGCGGCGACGGCGCGGATCGGCGAAAGCGCATTGTCCAGCATCGATAGGCGTATGGTTCGGGCGCCTACGGCCTCGGTGGCGGCAAACAAGGGACCATCCCCCCCTGACAGCAGGGTCGCGTCGATCCGGTCACGCAACGCACGCATCAGGTCGGCCACGTGGGTTTGTGCTCCGCCGATCTCGGAATTCGTGATGACATAGGCGACACGGGGTCGGGTGGGGGACATATAGAGCACGAACGCGAAGGAATGTTGGTTTCGAGGCACTGTGCCCGGGCATTCTGGCCGCCTGTTCCAGCCAGGGCGGCCGGTGGTGCGATGGCGCACCGAAGGCGGTTTCCAGATGCCCGGGTGATTATAAACTGGCGCAGACTTCGCAATCCGGCACAATACGGCTTTTTGGCGCCCTGCCCGCGCCCCGTCCCGCACGTTTCTTGCTGCGGGCGGACTCGCACGATGAACTCTGTCTTCGGGAAGCCACAATGCAAATTGAACCCTCGATCTTCAAGGCCTATGACATTCGCGGCATCGTCGGCAAGACGCTGACGCCGGAAGTGGCCCGTTTCATTGGCCTGTCATTTGGCTCGGCCGCCGTAGAACTTGGCGAAAAGGCCGTCGTGGTCGGCCGCGATGGCCGGCTGTCCGGCCCCGACCTGCTGGGCGGACTGGTGGAGGGCCTGCGGGCCGCCGGGCTGGACGTGATCGATGTTGGCATGGTTGCCACGCCGATGGTGTATTTCGGCACCAACATCGAGCTCGATGGCCGTCGCGCCACATCGGGGATCATGGTCACCGGTAGCCACAATCCACCCGACTACAACGGTTTCAAGATGGTGCTTGGTGGCAAGGCCATCTATGGCGACCAGATCCAGGCACTGCGCCAGCGCATCGAGGCCGGCAATTTCACGAAGGGTGGCGGCAGCTACAAGCTCGTCGATATCCGCCAGCAGTATCTCGACCGGATCATCGGCGACATCAAGCTGTCCCGTCCGATGAAGATCGCCCTTGATGCCGGCAACGGCGTGGCGGGTGCCTTTGTAGGCGACTTGTTCCGGGGTCTCGGTTGCGAGGTGGTGGAGTTGTTCTGCGATGTCGATGGCCATTTCCCGAACCATCATCCGGACCCGGCGCATGTGGAGAATCTGAAGGATCTGATGCAGAGCCTGCGCGAGACTGACTGCGAGCTTGGGCTGGCCTTCGATGGCGATGGCGACCGGCTGGGCGTGGTGACCAAGGATGGCCAGGTCATTTTCCCCGATCGTCAGTTGATGCTGTTCGCCGAGGAGATCCTTTCTCGCAATCCCGGTCAGCAGGTCATCTACGACGTGAAATGCACGGGCAAGCTGGCACCGTGGATTCGCGAGCATGGCGGCGAGCCGCTGATGTGGAAGACGGGCCATTCGCTGGTCAAGGCCAAGCTCAAGGAAACTGGCGCGCCAATCGCCGGCGAGATGAGCGGCCACGTGTTCTTCAAGGACCGCTGGTACGGTTTCGATGATGGCCTGTACACGGGCGCGCGCCTGCTGGAAATTCTCTCGCGCCACGCCGATCCGAGCGCTGTGCTCAATGGGCTGCCGAACTCGAACTGCACGCCTGAGTTGCAACTGAAGGTGGCCGAGGGCGAGGCGTTCACGCTGCTCGACAAGATCCGCGCCAATGCCAAGTTCGACGGTGCGAAGGAAGTCATCACCATCGATGGCGTGCGCGTGGAATATCCCGATGGCTTCGGCCTGGCCCGACCCTCCAACACAACGCCCGTGGTGGTCATGCGCTTCGAGGCGGACAACGATGCCGCGCTGGCCCGTATCCAGGCCGAATTCAAGCGCGTAATCCTTGCAGAAAAACCGGATGCAAAGCTCCCGTTCTGAGTCCGTGGGACAGACTTCGGTGACGTCGCCGGCGCCAGTGGCGCCGGTTTCGTCATTTGCCTTGCCCGCACGGCCGCGCATCCTGATCGTCAAGGTCTCGTCGCTGGGCGATGTCGTGCACAACATGCCGCTCGTGCATGACCTGCGCGCACGCTGGCCCGAGGCCGAGATCGACTGGGTGGTGGAAGAGGGCTACGTCGATCTCGTGAAGCTGTTGCCCGAAGTGCGCCGCGTGATTCCGTTCGCGCTGCGCCGCTGGCGCAAGGGTTTCTGGAAGGGTGAGACCTGGGCGGAAGTTGGTGCGATGCGCGCGGCCATTCGCGAACACGCTTATGACGCCGTGCTCGAAACCCAGGGATTGCTGAAGACCGCCATCGTTGCGCGCAGTGCGTCGCGCACGCGTAGCGCGCCGATCGTCGGTTTGGGCAATGCGACGCAAGGCTCCGGTTACGAGCCTGCCGCGCGGCTGTTCTATACCGCCCCGGTCAAGGTTCCGCGCCAGACGCATTCCGTGCAGCGCTCGCGTTTGCTCGGCGCGGCTCTGACCGGTGCCACGCCCGCCGATCCGCCCGCGTTCTTCGGACCATCGGCGCAAACGCTGCATGTCGATGATCCGCTGTGGGCCGATCTGCCTGCGCGATTCGCGGTCTGCTTTCATGCCACGGCGGGCGCGAAGAAGCGCTGGCCCGTCGCGCATTGGCATGACCTCGGCAAAAAGCTTCACGCCGAAGGACTGACCGTGCTGCTGCCGTGGGGCAGCGAATCGGAGCGGCGCGATGCCGAGGCACTGGCCGCGGGCATGCCCGGCGCGCAGGTGCTGCCGCGTTTCTCGGTGATGCAGGGATTCGGGCTGATCAATCGGGCCGAGGTCGTAATCGGCGTGGATACGGGTCTCGTGCATATCGCGGCTGCGCTCTGCCGGCCGACCGTCGAAATCTACACCGCCACCTGGCGCTGGAAGACCGAAGGCTACTGGTCCGACCGCATTGCCAATGTGGGCGACGACGGTCAGGTGCCGTCAGTCGATGATGTCTACGCCGCTGCGCGGCGCGTGCGCGGAGCGAGTGTTTGATGTTGCGCTGGATTTATACATTGCTGTGGCTGGTCATCCTGCCCGTGGCGCTGCTGCGTCTGGTCTGGCGCTCGCGCAAGGAACCCGGTTACGTGCATCACGTGGGCGAGCGGCTGGGGCAGTACGAAGGCATCCCTGCTGCAGGACCGTGGCTCTGGGTGCATGCGGTATCCGTCGGCGAGACGCGCGCCGCGCAACCGCTGATCGATTCGCTGCTGGCCGCCTATCCGGGCCACCGTCTGCTGCTCACACACATGACGCCGACGGGCCGCCAGACCGGCGCGCAACTCTATGGCGACAATCCACGCGTGCAGCAGTGCTACCTGCCTTATGACATGCCGTGGCTGGTGCGCCGTTTCCTGTCCTACTTCCGGCCCGAAGCGGGGATGATCATGGAGACCGAGGTGTGGCCGAACCTCGTTCACGTGACCCGTCGCGCTGGTGTGCCGTTGTTTCTGGTCAATGCCCGGTTGTCGCCGCGCAGCTATCGACGGACGGCCCGTTTCGGCGGCGCGGCGGCGGCGTTGTATAACGATTTCACGATGGTGCTGGCGCAGACCGCAGGCGATGCCGAGCGGTATCGCGCGCTCGGCGTCAGGTCCGTGCAGATCACGGGCAACCTGAAGTTCGACATGCAGCCGCCGGACACCGGCATCGCGCGTGGCCAGACGCTGCGGCAGGCGCTGGGTGGCCGTCAGGTGCTCGCGGCAGCGAGTACGCGAGAGGGCGAGGAACCGTTGATTCTCGAAGCGTTCTCGCGCTGGCCCGGCAAGCAGCGGCCGCTGTTGTTGCTGATACCGCGCCATCCGCAACGGTTCGATGAAGTGGCTGGCATGGCAACGCGCTCGGGCTTCTCCGTGCAGCGACGCAGCGCCCTCCACATCGACAGCGCCGGGGCAGAAGTCAATGCAGACGTGCTGCTGGGCGACTCGATGGGAGAGATGGCGATGTACTACGCGGCATCTGACATTGCCTACATCGGCGGTAGCCTGATTCCGCTCGGCGGACAGAATTTGATTGAAGCCTGCGCCATTGGCACCCCCGTGCTGATGGGGCTGCATACCTTCAACTTCGCACAAGCTACCGAGGATGCCATTGCGGCCGGCGCCTGCCTGCGCGTGGCCAATGCCGACGAACTCATGATCGCTGCGGCGGCCGTCCTCGATGATCCCTCGCGGCTGGCTGAAATGCGCGCCAATGCACTGACGTTCGCCGGGCTGCATCGCGGCGCCACCGCGAGGACGCTTGGGGCACTCGCGCCAGTGTTGCGCTGACATACATGACCGAAGAAGGCCGCTAGACTGGATTGTCCAGTGGTCTTCGATCCGCTTGTCTTCGCGCGTGACGTTGCCGCGCTATCCGTGCCGTTCTCCGGGAAAAGGAGCCTCGCCCATGCCGCATTTTCTGAAATCCCCCCGATTCGCTGTCGTTCTGGCGCTTGGAGCGATCACGATGATGTCTGCTTGCACTACAACCGGCCAGCCGCCGGACAGCCCATCTGCCAGTGCCAGTCTCAGTGAGACCCGCTCCGGTGGACCCAGCCGATGGGAACTGGTGCGCTGGACCCGTGCCGATGGCACGCGGCGTGATCTTCCGCATGGCGACAACGGCGAACCCATCGTCTTCAATTTCAGTGACGGGATCGATTCCAGTCAGGGTACGGTCAGCGGCACAAGCGGTTGCAACCGATTTACCGGGGGATACGGCAAAACTGCTTCCGGCGTGAGGTTCGATCGGATCGCGGGCACGCGGATGGCCTGCCCGGGTCCGCGTATGGATACGGAAACCGCGCTGCTGAAGGCGATGCAGTCGCCGTTCACGACGGTCGGGACGCAGCCCTCGGCTGGATCGACGGGGCGACAGGTCATCTGGAAGACCGCGGACGGCGAACTGCTCCAGTTCGTGGAACGGGAAGGTGTCGGCCGGCGTGGTGACAAGGTAGATCCTGCGACCGGCAGCGTTGGGGGCACCGAGAAGATTGTCTATATCGATTCCCAGCGCGTCGAATGCTCGGGCGTTGGCAAGATGCAGTGCTATCGCTGGCGCGACGCGCCGGACAAACCATGGCAGCTTTGGTACGGGCCGATCGAGGGTCTGGATTTCGAGTCGGGCGTGACCTACAAACTGCGCGTCAAGGAGTATCAGGTGCCGAACCCTCCGGCAGATGCTTCGGCGATTCGGTGGCAGGTGCTGGAGGTGGTGGAGCGAAGACGGGGGAACTGAATATGGATCGATTAGAATCTGGTTGCATGGGCGAGTGACGAGGTGTCATTCGCCCGTATAAGTTACCTCTAGCCTCCCTATGAATTTCAGCAAAAGTGGACTTACTACGCTGGCCGATGTTCTGGTTTTCGCGTTCCCCATTTTGGTCCTTTGCGTTCCGCGGGGAGCAGGCCTTTTCCTGGCCGGCATTGCTATCCTGATGTTGGCCGGGCGACGTGGCATGGGGCGGGCGTGGCGCGAGTATTCCGACTTCCTTGTGCCGCTCGCCGTTTCCGTCGTGTTGTTCGTGGCGGTCTTCATTTTCTCCAAGGTGTACCACGATACGCCTTGGAACGTGATCGATAATCCCTCCCGTGCGCTTCTGGCCATCCTGGCCTGCTGGGTCATTGCGCGGACCTCCCCCGATCCTGTTCACCTCTGGCGCGGTATCACGATCGCGTTGGCAGGCGCCTTCCTGATCGTCGTCTACCAAAAATTTGTGATGGGCGTTCCACGGCCATCTGCCTGGATCCAGGCAATCGCCTTCGCGAACATGGTTGCCGCGCTGACGCTGGTAGGATTTGCGAGGCCCGGCACCAGTCGCGGCGAGCATGCCGAAGCCTGGCTCAATGTGCTGCTCGGGACCAGCATTCTGATGCTGAATGGCACACGCGGCGCACTGGTTGCCATGCTCGTGGCGATCGTGCCGATGCTTATGGTGCGTTATAGGCGCCTGAATTTTCGGACGTTTGTCCTGGCGCTATGTGGCGCGGCCGTGCTCGGGGCCGGTGCCTACCTGGTGCCTGATAGTCCGGTTTCCGCGCGGGTCGACGATGCGGTACGGGAAATTCAGCAGTATCAGCACGGTCAGATTGAAACATCTGTGGGCGTACGTTTGAAGATCTGGCACCTGGGTATGCAGTACTTTGCCGAGCATCCCTGGAGTGGTGTCGGGGTGGGGCAGTTTGCCCGGATCCTGCATGCGTCGACGTTTTGCCAGGAAACGCAGTCTACGGCGTGCGTGCTTGAGCATGCCCACAATGACATCGTCGAAACCGCATCGACGACCGGCATACCGGGTCTCATCGTGTTTCTTGGACTCTTCCTAGTCCCTGCGGTGCTATTTGCCCGCGTGATGCGCGCATGCCGGTCCAATGTCTGTCCGAAAGGCGTGAGTCTTGGCGGCGGCGGCCTGGGTGTGGTGCTGTCAGCATTGATCTGCGGCTTGACGCAAGTCACGCTCGCTCATCAAGCCAACGTTGTCTTCTATGCCGGCCTGACGGGATTGCTGCTGGGAATGGCGGCTCGCGAATCGCGTGTGGCACAGCGCCACACGCTGGCACCAGTTTCGAGTTCAAGCATGACTTCTAACGTGGTTCGGATGACCGCTGTCACCGGAACCTGAATCGACTGCGGTTCAGGAGCGTGGCAGAGCCGATGGCGCCACGCTTTCTTTCCTGCCTCGACTGCTGCGCATTTGCGTCGGCGCTGGGGCTGCCCCCATCCGCGCTTTCTCTGGCAACCGATACATCGCCCCGCTCTGCTCCGTCAGCAGCGTATTGATCCGCACCACATCTTCTTCCGACAGCACGCCTGTCGATGCCTTCAGCCGCATGCCGTTCATGATCGTGTCGTACCGCGCTTTGGCCAGGTCGCGGCGTGTCGAGAACAGTTGGGCTTCGGCGTTCAGTACGTCGATGTTGATGCGCACGCCTACCTCGTAGCCGAGCTGGTTCGATTCCACCGCACTCTGGGCCGAGCGTTCGGCGGCTTCGAGGGCCTTCACCTGGGCCAGGCCGTTGAACACGCCCGAGTAGGTCTGCCGTGCCTGCTGTGCGGCAGTGCGGCGTGCGTATTCGAGATCGCTACCGGCCTTGTCGGCGAGCGCGATGGTCTCGCGTACGCGTGACTGGATCTGGCCGCCGGCGAAGATCGGAATATTCAATTGCACACCCACCACGCCCGAGTTATAGCGGCTGCCCACATTGCTGAGCTGGGTCGCCGTGCCCTGCGCGTTGGTGTAACCGTAGGAGGCCACGAGATCGACCGACGGCAGGTGGCCGGCCTTCGCCTTGTTGGTCTCGCGCTGGGCGATCTCGAAGTTGTATCCGGCCAGGCCCACCTGCGGATTGCTCTGCTCGGCCTGTGCGGCCCAGGCATTCACATCGGCTGGCATGGGGCCGGGGATCGTCGCTGCGGGGCGCAGGCCCATCAGTTCGTCCACCGGCTTGCCGGTGATCTGCTGCAGCGTGGCGCGCACCACCTCTAGCGCGCTCTGGGCGGCAATCTCGGTGGAGGTGGCGAGGTCGTAGCGAGCCTGCGCGTCGTTGGCGTCCGTGATCGTTGCGGTGCCGACCTCGAAATTGCGTTTGGCCTGTTCGAGCTGCTCGCCGATGGCCTTCTTCTGCGCACCGGCCAGGTACAGGTTGTCTTGCGCGGCAAGTACGTCGAAGTAAGCCTGCGAGGCGCGCGTGATCAGATCGAGTTGGGCCTGCTGGAAGGTGACATCCCCGGCCAGCGTGGCCAGTTCGCCCTGCTTGTAGGTTTCCCAACGGTCCCAACGGAACAGCGGTTGCGTCAGTTGCAGGTTCCAGGTGTTCGCGTTGAAGTAGCGGGTGGTATCGACCGGCGAGCTGTAGTCGGCCATGGTGCGCTGGGCGCCCGCCGTGCCTGCCACCTGGGGCAGCAACCCCGCGCGTGCCTGCGGCAAGCGCTCGCGCGTGGCCAGCAACTGTGCACGGGCGCTGGCGAACTGGGCGTCATTGGCTTGCGCGTCGTGATAGACCTGCAACAGGTCCGCCGCCGTGGCAAACGGCATGTGGAACCAGCTCAGCAAGGCAACCGCGAGCGCCAGGGGTTTCCTGGCCCCGGCGGGGACGGCGGACAGCGCAAAACTCATGACATCTCCAGCACGGCGGCACGTTCAGCGCCAATGTTCGGTTACGGCGACAAGCGATACGGCGGGGGCGAGGTACGGCGGGTCTTACACTGCGTCGGTTTTGTGACCGGGTACTGCAGCCTAGTATTGCGGAACGGACGGATCGATCTGGGTCGACCAGGCGTGGATGCCGCCGGTCAGGTTGTAAACCCTGGCGTAACCCTGGCGCTCCAGGAAGTTCGCCACCTGCATGCTGCGCGCACCGTGGTGGCAGATGCAGACGATCTCGGCTTCCTCGTCGATGTCGTTCAGGCGGGCCGGAATCTGACCCATGGGGATATGCGTGATGCCGGGCATGGCAGCGGTGCGGATCTCGAGATCCTCGCGGACGTCCAGCAGCACCGGCTTGGCGCGGCTGGCGTCGGCCAGCCATTGCGCCAGTTCGGGGGCAGTGATTACCTGCATGGCTGGCTCCGGTTCAGAACTTGAAGCGCGACGGCTGGGCAGCGCCTTGCAGCGGGCGGGCCAGCGTCTCGAACAGGTTCACTACCTTGTATTCGGTTTCGGAGACGCGCGTCACAAGGCGGGCTTCCATGACCGGGGCGGTGCCGACGATGGCGACGATACGGCCCCCCACCTTGACTTGCGACAGGATCGAGGACGGCAGCTCCGGCACCGAACCCGAGACACAGATCACATCGTAGGGTGCGGCCACGGCCCAGCCTTCGGCGGCGTTGCCTTCGGCGACTTCCACATTGGTCACGCCTGCGGCGGTCAGGTTCTGGCGAGCCAGTTCCACCAGTTCGGGACGGATGTCGACGGTCAGCACGTGGCGGGCGCGATGGGCCAGCAGTGCGGCCATGTAACCCGAACCCGCACCGATTTCGAGAACATTTTCATGCTTGCGGACGTTCAGTTCCTGCAGCAGGCGAGCTTCCACGCGCGGGGGCAGCATGTTCTCGCCGCCGGGCAGCGGAATCTCCATGTCGACGAAAGCCAGTGCAGCGTAGGCTTTCGGTACGAACTGCTCACGCTTGACCACGGCCAGCAGGTCCAGGATTTCCTGGTCCAGCACGTCCCATGGGCGGATTTGCTGTTCGATCATGTTGAATCGGGCTTTTTCGAGATCCATCTTGC
>Ga0209025_1000785_pt1 | contig 52247 bp, 51 predicted proteins | sample AraplaMF_Col_mLB_FD_184256 | JGI IMG/M metagenome (GOLD analysis project Ga0209025, IMG submission 184256) | Arabidopsis root microbial communities from the University of North Carolina, USA - plate scrape MF_Col_mLB (SPAdes) (version 2) | ecosystem: Host-associated > Plants > Roots > Endosphere... | reverse complement strand
GCAAGAACTAGAAACTTATATTCATTACTACAATCACAAAAGAATTAAAACAAAACTAAAAGGATTGTCCCCTGTGCAATACAGAGTTCAATCCTTAGTAGCTGCTTAATATATTTGTCTAATTTTTGGGGTTCAGTTCATTAATAGGAGTCTTTTTGTATACATCATTTTCTCTTTTTCTTCAAACTCTTCTCATACGCATAAAGCTTATGAACCTCTTCCTTAAATTCATTCAGAAGTACAGTGTTTTCATCATTTGAATAACGTACTGCATTATACGCATCTATAATAATATCCCTCTGAATATGTATACCTTCATCATCATGAATTCTTTCTAACCACGCTTCAACTGTTTCTCCTCGTTCCCGGTTTAAAGTAGGGGATAATTTACTTTCAAGTTTGAAAATTTCTTTTCGAATTTCATTATGTGGTGGTTTATTTCGCTTCATTTGTTTTTGGCTCATACCTTCTTTATCAGTAATGATTGTAGATTCGAAGACTGGTATATTTGGTAAACTTAAATGTTTTCGATGTTTTATTATTTTCCAAACGATATAAATGGCGATGGTGGTACAGACTATTATGGTTATGCTATTTATAAGAGTTGGATCAAAAGGAAGTGGCTCCAGATCATCTTTAATAGTAGGATCTTTTAGATTCCCTTTATTCGACCAAAAATCATCTGTTTCTTTTAATGCAGCTGCCGAAAACAACGGATTGATAGCGTATCCGAATCCTAACGCAACTACTTGAACGATATAAGAAAAAACAAGACGAATATAAGGGAATACCGGAATAAGTAAAGCACTAATTGTTCCAATAGCAATAATAGAAGTGAAACGTAATAGCTGTTGATTACGATTTGAACCTGTTTGCCAAAATGTAATCATAATGTGTAAAACTAATAATAACAATTTCCATAACGGTGGAAAAGGGGCATGAAATATAGCTGAAAATACAAACCATAAAATACCGCTTAACGACTTTTGCACCGGATACCCAGGTCCAATTGCATGTACGATAAAGAAGAAAAGCGGTAACATAATTGTGCCAAAAAGAGAAAAAGGTAGGATGAAAGAACAACCGACTATTTGAGCAACTAACAGTATTACAAATCCTGTTGTTTTTTTCTTCATTAATTTATTAATAAGAAGTACTCCTACATAACCGGTCGCTAAAAATATAGCAATACCAACTATTTCGTCTCTTTCCGTTAATAACGAAAGGAGAAGTAGCAGAATAAAGTCATTAACGTGATAGAGCCAAGTTTTCAACTGCTTCCACCATCCCTTCAATATTTATGAGAAATGTAGGTTGCGTTAGAAGAGGGAGCTCATTCTTCTGTATACCGATGTAAATCATCGTAGACGAGCGTTCTCTTTTTCTCGTTACATAGTGAAGAAATCCTTGTTTTGGAAGAAGTGTACTATCATCTGAAATACGTGCCAATTCCTCTAATGCCTTCCCATAATGTATTTGTCCTTCGTTTAATGGTAAGTGCAGAGGGCCACCTTCTGCTAATACACTAATAAACAATTCAAACGGAATTTGCTGCTTCGTTGCGTACTGGCAAATATATGTTGCATATGAAATAAGTTCTTCTACATCATCTCTCCAACCAAACCCGCGATTAGCAGCTAAAGAAAGACAAATCGTCCAGCTATAATTTTTTACTGGTTCATATTGTTTTGCTTGTAATTCCTGCATTTTAGCAGATGCTTTCCAATGAATAGAGCGGAATGATTCACGTTCATATCGTTTCACACCGATAATAGATGTTTCATCATTGTAAAAAGAAAAATTCGTTCGATATGAACCATTTAATAGTTGCTGAAGTTCTTGCAAACCTGCTACTTCTTTAGGAGAAGGATACACAATAATTTCGGTCTTTAATTTATCAAAAACAGGTAAATGTACATTCAATTGATGAAATGGATCTTTTAATACACATTCGAACTGTTCAATTTGAAACACACCACGCTTCGTCGCAGTTAATGTTAAATCCCATTTTTGCGCTGAATGTGCAGGTTGTGAAAATGGAAAGGAGAATAATGTCTTTGAAATTTGTTCAATTCCTTGATCTTTATGCGGTATAAGAGATGAATGTAAATGAAAATAACAAACCCCGTTCACGAGTGGTATGCTTGCTCCATTTTTTAAATGAATAAAAAATTGTCCAGTTTCATCAGGAAATAGCCGAGTCGTTTGTTTCTCATTTATAACTTGAAACTTTTTCTCTATGAAAGCGACGTATTTATAAATGAAAATCGCAAATAAATAATAGAAGAAAAAGAGAAACATAAGCATGCGTTGCGGGAAAAAGAATGTGAAAAGTAACGCGACGGGCACAGTTAATTGAATAATATGAAGCTGAAAAAATAAAGGTACAGTTACAACGCGTTGACCATTCATGCTTGCTCAATCTCCACTGGTACATCAACCTCTTTTAAAATTCTTTGCATAATTTCTTTTTTTGTTGTGCGTAATGCACCTTCCATCGATAAGACGATACGGTGATTCCAAACAGAAGGAACTAAAAATTGTATATCTTCAGGCGTACAATATTCTCTGCCACGTAAAAAGGCTAACGCTTGAACAGCGCGTACTAAAGATAAAGTGGCACGCGGGCTTACACCGTTAGTGATGTAATCATGATTTCTTGTAGCGTGAGCAAGTTTAATTATATAATGTTCCAACGGTTCTGATACGAAAATTTCTTTTACTCGTTTCTGTGCTTCTAAAATAGTTTCTAAAGAGATTACAGAGGTTACATTTTCTAATGGTGTATCGTTACGAAAACGTCGCATCATTTGTAGCTCATCTTCTGGAGCCGGATAACCGATTGAAATTGTCATTAAAAAACGATCGAGCTGTGCATCAGGAAGAGGGAAAGTTCCTTGTGATTCAATTGGATTTTGCGTCGCAATAACAAAGAACGGTTTCGGAAGAGGAGTGGACTTCTTTTCAAGCGTCACTTGTCGTTCTTCCATCGCTTCTAACAAACTAGACTGTGTTCTCGGCATAGCACGGTTAATTTCATCTGCTAGTAAAATGTTCGTTATAACTGGTCCAAGTCTTAATTCGAATTCGCTCGTTTTTGGGTTGAAATATTCAATACCTGTTACATCACTCGGAAGTACATCAGGGGTAAATTGAACACGAGAGAAATTACCACCAATACTTTTTGAAATTGTTTTCGCAAGTAACGTTTTCCCAGTACCAGGCACATCTTCAAGCAGTACATGTCCATCAGCAAGTAGAGAAACGAGTAGTAGATCAATAACATTTTCCTTACCAACAAACACAGACCTTATATTTTCTTTTAATTTATGAATCATATGTATCATTCCTTTCAGTATAAAAGAGTTAATGTTTCTACATTTTAACAAATTATTCTGAAAATTGGTAGTATTTTTCAATTTAAAGAAATGGATATTTAATTATTAAATTATACTTGTATATTTTGGAATATGATTATACAATATCGTTATACGATGTATCGTAAATCGATATATCATAAGACGATGTATCGGAGGTAGGTATAATGAATGCAAAAGCACAAAAATATATTCCGTTAACAGAGGCGACGTATTACATACTTTTGTCATTAGTGAAACCAATGCACGGATATGGAATTATGCAAATGGTTGAAGAGATGACAAAAGGGGAAGTAAAGCTCGGTCCTGGTACTTTATATGGGAATACGACGAAGTTACTAAAAGAGAAGTTAATTGTTGAAGTGGCCTCTACAGACAGAAAGAAGTGCTATGAGTTAACGTCGTTTGGGAGAGAAGTGTTAGAGCTAGAATATAACAGGTTACAGAGATCTGTAAGGAATGGAAATAGGATATTAGGGGAGTGAATGGAAGATGGAGACAAAGAAGGTATTTAAATTTTTCGCTGGATGGAGTTTAGAAAAAGAGGAAGCCTTTTTAAGAAAAATGCATCAACAAGGTTGGGCATTACAAAAATATAATATAATGTATACGTTTAAGGAAACAAAACCGAAAGATGTAATATATAAAGCAGATTTTAGATTAGATTATAAAGATACAAAAGAAAAACAAAAAGAATATATTGAAATATATGAAATGTGTGGGTGGAAACATGTAACGAGTTTTGCGAAATGGAATTATTTTTGTAAAGAAGTAGAAGAGGAAAATAAGTTGCCTGACATATATTCAGACAAGGAAACGAGGGTACAAAAACTTACTGAGTTGTTACAGTTCGTTGCGATTATGTTTGTAACGTTAATGCCAGCGCTTTACTTATGTTTTCTTGGTATATCAGAATCTGGATTATATAAAGGTATGGTAGGCTTTTTTGGTTTCGTATATGTATATATACTTATTAATTTATATTGGAAGATTAAAAAGTTGAAAAAGGAAATATTATAACAAAGAGTGATATTATTAGAGAAGATAATTATTGTCTAGGAATCATCTTCTCAAATCTTTATATATATTTATTTTGTTCATTCTTTTTTACATAATAAAAGACGACCTTTTTAAGTCATAGAATTAAAAGTTACAAAGATAACTACCAGTAACAATACCTAAAAAAATCATAAATGAAGAAGAAATAATTAATAATAACGAACTAGCAATTAATATCACTTTATTAGATTTTTGATTTTTAAAATGGTAATAAAGTAAAAGACCACAAATAGTAGAAAGAATCCATATTGTTAGACCGTAAGAAGTCGTTATTTTCTTCCAATCGAAGATCCAAAAGTAAAAGATTACTATGTGACAAGTTAATAGTAGAAATGTAGATGGAATCATTCACTTGTTATTTAAAATCATTTGTTTTAATTCTCTTCTGTAAATATTACTAAAAGGGTATGAGGTTTAACATATAATAAGGAAGGAATACGTTTTTTGTTACCATATTAAACGGAAAAATCCCTTATAGAAAAGTCTATTTCTACAAGGGACAATCATGTTTTTATTAGAAAGACTGATTTTGCGCGGGTTTAATAAATTGTTCAGGGTTTTCAACAAGTCCGCATACAGCGCATTGGACTCGGTATGTAGGTCCTTGATAAGCCATATGAAAAGCATTCATCGTTTCATTAGTATACTCTTCTTCTACTTGACCAGTTTGAGGATTTAACTTTACTGGTTTTACTTGTTGCTCAAGAATGTTAAAGCGAGTACGATTTGTTTTACAGCTTGGACAAAGCATTGGTTCCATATGTATACACCTCCATTTGTAGCATTTCTTAAACAGTATAATTTTATGCAAGTAAAAAAACTTTCTCAATATAAATAGGTGTTTAAAGTATTTAAAATTCAGAAAAAATAAAATATAATAAAAGTACGAACTGGTTATGTCCAAACCAAATCTCCTGTTTTATGCCAATAAGCTGGGAGGCCGAGAAATCGGCCTCATTTTTTTATGTTCATTTGTAGGAAGAACAAGGTTTTTTTGTAGTTTTTGTCGAATTTTTAGGGATGAATACAAAAGGGGGATGTAACATGAATTTAAAAATGAAATATATCATTTTATATGTAGAAAAGTTTGAAGAATGTTTAAGATTCTATAAAGATACTTTACAGTTACCTATAAAAGCTGAGCATGGTACATATATTGAATTTAATACTGGATCTACAATATTAGCGATGAATACACGAGAAGACGTGAAAGAATTAACAGGACTACCGCTTACAGAAGGTGAATTACAATCTTCTCACTTCGAATTAGGATTCGTAGTTGAGAATGTACAAGAAAAAATTGAGCAATTCAGAGAGCAAGGCATTAAAGTTTTAGTTGAGCCAATTGTGAAACCGTGGGGACAAACAATTGCCTATATTGCTGATCCAGATGGAAATTATATTGAAATTTGCAGTTCATTAGAATAGAGGGAGAAAAAGAGATGGGATTTCCGAAACTAGAAACAGAACGTTTACTTTTAAGAGAACTTACACTATTAGATGCAGAAATGATGTTCCAATATTTTGCGAAAGAATCTGTTATACGATATTTCGGAATGGATTCTTTCGAAAATATTGAGCAAGCGAAAACAACGATTCAAACGTTTAAAAATCGTTATGAAGAAGGCAATGTGTTTCGCTGGGGAATAGAGAAAAAAGGGACGGACCAATTAATCGGAACGTGCGGATTTCATTTAATTAACAATCATCATAAACGAGCTGAAATTGGTTATGAATTAGATGATATATATTGGGGAATGGGATATGCATCCGAAGCATTACAAGCCATTTTAACTTACGGATTTGAAACGTTACAGCTCATAAGAATCGCTGCTGTCGTATATGTGGAAAATGAAGCTTCTCAAAAATTGTTGAAAAAAGCAGGGTTTCAAGAAGAAGGATTACTTCGAAAACATATGATTCAAAATGGAGTTGCTCATGACACCATTTTATTTTCTTTATTAAAAGAAGAGTGGAAGAAGCAATGAGTACGAGTGAAATTATAAGTATAATGAAGAAACATAAAGAAAACCGATTCATTATCGGAATAGATGGTTTAAGTCGTTCAGGAAAAACAACATTCGCAACAAAATTAAAAGAAAATATGAAACAAGAAGGCATTCCGTTTCATATTTTCCATATTGATGATCATATAGTGGAGCGTAATAAACGATATCAAACAGGATATGAAGAATGGTATGAGTACTATCATTTACAGTGGGATATTGCATACTTGCGGCAGAAATTTTTTCAAAAGTTACAACATGAAACGAAATTGAAATTGCCTTTCTATTATGATGATACAGATTCATGTGAAATGAAAAAAGTCCAGATCCCTATTGTAGGTGTAATTGTAATTGAAGGAGTTTTTCTACAGCGAAAAGAATGGAGAGATTTCTTTCATTATATGGTGTATTTGGACTGTCCAAGGGAAACAAGGTTTCAGCGTGAAAGCGAAGAGACACAAAAGAAACTTTCAAAGTTTCAAAACAGGTATTGGAAAGCAGAGGAGTATTATTTAGAAATGGAATTGCCGAAGGATAGGGCGGATTTAGTCATACAATGATTCGAAAATAGAAGGGTGAATACAATGAATATTTTGTGGGATTTTGATGGGACGTTATTTGATACGTATCCTGCATATACGAAGATGCTTTCTGAAATATTAGGTGATACAGTAGATGAACAAGAAATATACAAAAACTTGAAAATATCATATTCTCACGCAATTCATTATTATAATATTTCATGTGAGCAGGAAGAAAAGATTAAAATTTTGAAGAAGAAATTTACTCCAAAAGATATGAAGCCTTTTGCTGGTGTCGAAAAGGTTTTGAAATTTGCAGATAAAAATGTAATCATGACCCATAAACATAAAGCAGGGGTTATGGAAATTTTAAAATATTACGGATGGGATAAATACTTCGTCGATATGGTTACAATTGACGATGGTTTCCCTCGAAAACCGAATTCTTTAGCGTATGATCATTTACATAGGAAGTACAATATTGATTTAGCTATTGGAGATAGAGAGTTAGATTTATTACCTGCAAAGGAATTAGGTATTTCAACATGCATGTTTCAAGGGATTTGTGATGTAGCGGATTATTCTTTGGCACATTACTCGGAATTTTTTAAGGTAGTGGTTGATAGAGAGGTTTCTTTATAAATGGTTTGAAAATAACCTTTACTTTTCATACAAAAAGTAGAGGTTATTTTATATGTAGTAGGTTAATTATTTTGGGAAGCTTTTTCAAGAGCTTTATTAGTTTCTTTAAAAGGATTGGCTTTACAGGTTATACATGGTACACCTGCATATATATTAGTAGAAGAAAATTTACTTTCGTTAGTTTCAAATTAAAATAAGATTTTTAATAATGGAGAGGGGTTAAGATATGGACTTTCAAAAAATGTTTAAAAAATATCGAGACGACCATCAACATCCAATGAATAAATTTTTTCACTTTATTGGTATTCCTACAATTATCATTTCTATATTCATTTTATTCGTGAATTGGAAATTAGGGCTATCATTATTTATATTAGGATGGATTTTTCAATTTGTAGGTCATGCAATTGAAGGTAAGAAGCCGACTTTCTTATCAAACCCAGCATATTTGGTAGTAGGTCCAATATATTTTTTAAAAAAAGTATTAAAAAGAAATTAACTCAATAAAAGTGCTATAGGCGGTAAAATAAAACCAAATTATAGTTATTCGTGCTAGTATGAAATCATAGCTATACAGAAGGGGTGGGTTATGATGAAAACCGAAATAGTCCTCAAAAAGAAGTACAGTATAATAAGCTATATATCTTTATTTATTGGAATTTTGTGTTTTTTATTCGTTTTTATAACTCCAACGAGGATAGCGAATGCGGGTAATATAGTGGGAGATTATATTACTATTGCTCTTACAGGCGTAGGTATCATACTTTCAATAATTATAATGACGAAAAAAACAGAGAAGAAGGGGATAGGTATTCTTTCATTCATACTGTCCTCATCATTTTTTATATTTTGGATCATCACGATTATCTTATTGTTTACTGGTCAAATTAATTTCGCACCGTAATATGCAATAAAAAGAGTCCTTCATGTGAGAAGGACTCTTTTTATTCGGTATCTTCAGGTTGATATTCTAAAATATCCCCTGGTTGGCATTCTAATGCTTTACAAATTGCTTCTAAAGTTGAAAATCGAATCGCTTTTGCTTTTCCGTTTTTCAAAATAGAAAGGTTAGCCATTGTAATTCCAACCTTCTCCGAAAGCTCTGTTACACTCATTTTTCTTTTCGCTAACATTACATCAATATTAATTATTATTGCCATATTATTCACCTCAGACCGTTAAATCATTTTCTGATTTTATATTAATAGCATCTTTTAATAGTCTTTGGAGAACGGCAGCAAAGACAGCGATAACCAATGAAGCAAAAATCATAATCATTCCAATAATAATAATGCCCGGGGCGTCATCTCTCTCTGCCACGAGATAGAAAAGTGGCATGCCTAATACATATAATACACTAATTGTTAATGCACTGTTCTTAATATTTTTTAACGCTTTTACAGACAATTTTGAGAATGCGTTGTTTTTGTCAATATAGTTTAACAGCTTAAACGTTTGGTACAGTGCGAAATAGTAAGGTATTGCTGTTGCGTATAAGTTGATAAATACAAGATATTTAATATATGCAATATCAGGATATAATTCTGCTGCAAAATCCCCAATTTTAGGGACCAAAAATATACACATAGCTAGAACAGGGATTCCAATCATAATCACAACGGTTTTTAAAAATAGTGTGGATCCTTGTTTCATAAAAAGCACCTCATTTATTTAATATCTTATAAATTTAACATAAAATTTATCGTTTAACAATAAATTTTTATTCATTATAATCATTCTTTTGTTGTTAAATAAATTTTGAATTTAAACGAATATAATCGTTCCTTATTTCTGTAAATGATGTTATGTTAAAAGTAATGATTAATCCTTTTGTATATTAAGAGTTTTTAGAAAATCAATATTTTGCGTAATTTGACGAGGTGTTAATGAAATGAAATCGTACACACAATTTGAACGAAGAAAACACATACTAGATGAGTTGGAAAAGTATAACAGAGTGATGGTAAATGATTTAGCAAAGGTATTAAATGTTACAACAGAAACGATACGAAGAGATTTAGATATGTTGCACAAGGAAGGACAGCTTACGAAAATACATGGTGGTGCAATTAAGAAAAAAGATCAAACACTAGAATTTCATTTTGATAAACGTCGATCTGAGAATATTGAAGAAAAACGAAAAATTGCAATGGAAGCAAGTAAAATCATAGAAGATAATGATATTATCGCAATTGAAATTGGGACAACCACAATGCAAATTTTAGATTTCATATACGATAAAAAGAATTTGACAATTTTAACAAACTCGATACCAGCTGTCAATAAAATTATTGAGCTGAAAGACCAATACGATTCCTTTGATTGCAGGTTAATAGTCATTGGGGGAATATTGAATACGAATTCCTTAGCATTGTCTGGAGAAATGACGTTAAACTATCTGGATCATTTCACTGTTAATAAATTATTTGCATCTTGTGATGGTATTTCACTAGAAAAAGAACTGACATGTTCGTATATTGAAGATGCACAAATATTTAAGCAGCTAAAGAATAATGCAAAACAAGTTGTAATGATGGCTGATGAGTCAAAATTTAATTTAACAAAGTTTTATAAAAGTGGGAGTTTTAGTGATATAGATGCATTATATACAAACGCTAAGCTCGATGAAGTATGGCAAAATATTTTAACAAATAATGGGGTTGAATTAATAACAGTATAGAAAAACGAAAAGACTATTTCTTAATAAGTTGAGAAATAGTCTTTTTTATTGTTTGTATGTTGTTTTATTTTGTTAATTTGTTGTTTTTTACAATTAGTTAACAAACAAACAACATTGTGTTAATAATGAACTCTTACAATATGAATTAGGAGGTGGCAAGAATGCAAATAAAACTATCAAAAGCTGTGTTCTTTTTACTACCAGTTGGAATACCTCTAATCTTGTTTTGGATTATTCCGAATTTCATTAGTTTAGGTATTAGTTTTACTGATTGGGATTTTATGACGAATGATTTTAATTTTGTTGGTTTAGAAAACTATTTTAATTTATTTACACAAGATTCTTTTATGCAAGCATTGCTCAATACGTTTTATTTCGGAATTGGAACAGTCATTCCAACAATTGTATTGGGCTTAGGTTTCGCATTATTCTTCCGAAAAAAATTTAAAGGTTCTGCATTGTACCAATTAATGATTTTTTCACCTTGGGTAACGCCAACAATAGCTGTATCCATTGTGTGGTCACTTTTATATGAACCTCAATTTGGAGTTATTAATAAAGTGCTAAACTTTTTCGGGATACCAGGTTTGGACTGGCTTCAAAGTAGTAAAACAGCGATGTTAGCAGTCATTATAATGACAGTTTGGAAATTAGTTGGTTGGACGATGATCTTCTATATCGGCGCATTAGAAAAAGTTCCAGATAGTTTATATGAAGCAGCTAGTATTGATGGAGCAAATGCATGGCAGAAATTTCGATATGTAACACTGCCTATGGTTTCATCAACAACTTTCTTCTTAGTCGTCGTCAATACAATTTCTTCGGTGCAGGCTTACGATCAAATAAAGATTTTAACACAAGGTGGGCCTAGTGGTTCGACGCGTACGTTACTGTATTTATTCTTCCAACAAGGGTTTGAACAGTTTGATATGGGATCTGCAACAGCAATCGCATTTATCATACTAATCATTACAATTTTACTATCTGTTATTAACAAAATAATAGGTGATAAGTGGGTGAACTATTAAGGTGAATAATATGAAAAAAGGTCCATTAATCGTAAAGCATCTCTTTTTAGCATTATCAAGTATACTATTTGTTTTTCCGTTCATATGGATGGTACTTGGTTCGTTTAAAACATCTAGTGAAGTATTACAAGGAGGTTTTTGGCCTAAAGAATTTCACTGGGAAAATTATCGACAAGTATTAGACATACTACCATTTAACACATATTTATTTAATAGTTTTTATACATCTTTCATCATTACTATATATGTGCTTGTTTCATCTGCACTGTTTGCGTATATGTTAGCATTTTACAAGTTTAAAGGTAAAAATATTACATTTAGTGTCGTGATGGCAACCTATATGATTCCTGGAGCTGTTTCGTATGTTCCTGTATATGTAATGTTAGGGAAATTCGGGCTACTTGATTCACATTTTGGATACATGATTTCTATGGCTGTTAGCGTATTCGGTATTTTCTATTTAAAACAAACGTTCCACAAAGTTGGTTTTGAAATAGTAGAAGCAGCCAAAATTGATGGAGCAAGTGATTGGCGTATTCTTTGGAAAATTATTTTTCCAATGACACGATCATCATTTGTAACACTAGGATTGGTCACATTTATTGGTAATTATAATAATTACGTTTGGCCAGCTCTTATATTGAAAGATAATACGCAAAAGTTAATTACGAATGGAATTGCTGATTATTTCATTAATAGTTCCTTAGGGCGAGATTGGTCACACATTATGGTGGCAAGTACAATCGCAACGGTGCCGCTCTTAATCGTATTTTTGATTCTACAAAAATGGTTCTTATCTGGTGTTACTGATTCAGGAATAAAGGGGTAAGTAAATAGTAAAGGAGATTTATGGGATGAAAAAATTTTTCATGCTTCTAACAGTTTTAACATTGTTTGTTAGTGCACTTGCGGGTTGTTCAGGCGGAAAAGGAAGTACGGTCAAAGCGAGTAAAGAAGGGGAGAAGGTTGTTGTTCCATTCATTAACGGAGTAGGGGGCTCTCTTGCAGATCGTGTAGATCAAATTGTGGAAGAATACAATAAAAGTCAGGACAAATATGTAGTGAAAACGACAAAAGCGGGTAGCTACGATGAGTCATATCAAAAGTTACAAAGTGGATTTGCAGCGAATAACCAAGAAGCAATTGCATTACTAGGTTCTGATGTCATGCAAGAATATGCTAAAAAACAGTTAATCGTACCTATAGATGAATATGTTAAAAATGATACTAATTTCAAAAAAGAAGATTATGGAAAAGGGTTTATGGAGCAAGCAACAATTGACGAGAAGTTGTATGGAATTCCATTCTACGGTACAACGCAAATTCTTTATTACAATAAAAAAGCATTAGCGGAGAATGGCTTTACAAAAGATGATTTAAAGACGTGGGAAGGTGTAGAAAAGGTAGCAAAAACAGTCGCAAAACGTGGTGAAAATGGAAATGTGACATATGCGGGCTGGATGCCGATGTGGGGGACGTCAAATTTAATTGATGCGGTTCGCAGTGCCGGTGGAAACGTATTAAGCGAAGATGGTAAAAAAGTATTAATTAACGATGACACTTGGGTTTCGGTATGGGAGAAATTCCGTACATGGCTACATGAAGATAAAATTATGAAAATACATTCAGGTGGTACTGGATGGGAATATTGGGATAAAACTGTAATTGATTTAGTTGAAGGTAGAACGTTAGGATTTACAGGCTCATCTGGTGATCAAGGATTTGTTTTTAAATCATTAGGAAAAGGAATGACGGAAGAAGAACGCCTTAACACATTTGAAGCATTACCTCAGCCTGCTTGGGGTAATAATAAACCAGCGCCAAAACTAGAAACATATTTATTCACATTAACGAGAAATATTGATCCAGAAGTAGCAAAAGGCGTATATGACTTTATGAAATTTGCGACAAGCACTGAGAAAACGGCTGAATGGTCCATGGCTACAGGTTATATCCCTGTTCGTAATAATGTAACAGATTACGGCCCATATGCTGAATTTGTAAAAAAACAACCACAAGCATTAATCCCAGTAGAGCAAGCTAACAATAATGGAGTGGGACCATTTGTAGATCCAACGGGCGGAAAAATTAATGACGCTTTAAATGTAGCGAAAGATAAAGTAGAGATTGAAGGAGTTCCAGCAAAGAAAGCGTTAGATGAAGCAGCTAAAGTTGCGCAAGAAGAATTAGATAAAGTTCTGAAAAAGAAGAAGTAAACCGGTTTGTAGTATGAACATGAGGTGCTTCTGAGCGAAGGAAGTGCCTCTAAAATTCACTTGAAAAGGTGTGAAAACAATGATCGAAATAACAAGTACGATAACACTTTCCCCATTCATAAAAAACAAACATTGTTTCCAAATGGATGAAACTGATATTATAAATTTCACATTAACGATTGATCAAGGAGATAGCCGGAAAATTCCACTTTTATTAATCGTAAGAAATCCTAACGGTTATGTACGTATACAATATCAAACTCCAATTGTAACTGAAAAACTAGTCGTTTCGAAGGATTCCATGTTTTGCTCTGCTGGTTGTATTGGAGGAGAAATACAACCAGGTACTTGGGAATTAGAAGTCATATATATCCCTCATTGTGCAAAGAAAGTAGTAAAGTTTACCGGAGAAAAAGTTGACTATACAGTAAAAATAGAAGTGAATGATTATTTGGAACGAAAGTATAATAGAGAGCACTTTTGTAAGGGAAATGTTTTTATCGATGAAGACCGTTTTAATAAGGTAGTAAATGAAGAACATCGCTGGTACAAAGGGGATTTTCATGAACATACAGATTTAACAGACGGCGAGATAGATGATGAACTTGGAATGCAAGTATGTGAAAAACAAGAATTAGATTTTTTATATGCGACGGAGCACAATATTATTATGCCATCTTATGAAAAAGGAAACACATTAATTATACCATCTATGGAACTTACAACTCCTTTCGGTCATTACAACATATTTGGTATAAGAGAATTCGTTGATTTTACAGAGTATGTAGATGAATCATTTAGCGTCGAAAAAATGAATGCACTATTTTCACTCATGAAAGAAAAAGGCTATGTATTAAGTGTAAATCATCCATTTATGAAGCCTTGGGCGAACCAAATTAATATTAACTTAGAAAATGTTCATACAATGGAAATTATGTGTGATCCAACTTATAAAAAAAGTAAATCATCTACTTTAGAAGCTTTGCGTTGTTTCGATCAAATGTGGTCAAATGGTATTAAAATCTGGGGAATAGGAGGAAGTGATTCTCATTTACATCCGTCAAAAACATTCCCAGGATCAAAAGACCCATCCATTTACGGTGAACCAGGAACATATGTATTATGTAATGGTTTATCTATTAAAAACTTAAAATCTGCGATCAAAAAGGGACGAGTTTATTTCTCTCGATTTAGAAAAATAGCGATAGACATTCAAAACGAAGGTAAAACGATTTATGTCGGTGATGAGGCTAAAGGAAATATTATTTACAACATTTCTACTGACAAACCGTGTGAGTGGAGACTAATAATAAATGGGCAAATAATTGAACAAAAACCTGGCAGCGACGTAACTTTTGAATTTTCATTAAATGAAGGGGCGTATGCTAGGGTTGAAGGATGGGAAGAGGACGAATTAGTAGCGTTTATTAATCCTATTCATAATAAAGTTGAGAATAAAAATATGAAAACATGGGATGAAGTTATAGGGGGAATAAAAGGTGAATAAAGCGATTATTTTTGATAAAGATGGAACATTAATACAGTTAGATTCAGTTTGGTACAAAATTGTGCATCGTGTGTTAGATGATATTTTTCAAACATATCCAAATGAAAAAAGTAAACGAGATGATTACTTAACGATTATCGGCATGAATGATAACGATTTTGAGAGTACAAGTTTACTAGCTTGTCGCACAAATTACTTTATTGCGGCTGCATGGTATTCGTTATTAGAAAACCGACATGTAGATAAAGATAATTTCATTCATAATGTATGTCTTTTATTCAAAAAGTACTCTACAGCAGATGACCTTATATTTACAGAAGTAGAAGGTGCAAAGGAAACGTTACGATATCTAAAAGACAACGAATTTATTATTGGGGTTGTTACGGCAGATGATGTTGATGCAGCTATTCATTCTCTGAAGATGACTGAGTTATATGATTACGTAGATTTTTTAGGTGCGGATGATGGTGTGAATAGGACAAAACCTGAAAGTGACTTTTATCATATGTTTAAAGAAAAATTTTCACTAACTGAAGATGATGTGCTTATGGTAGGTGATACATTAACAGATGTTACATTTGCAAGAAATAGCAACATTAAAGTAGTGGGCGTTTTATCGGGTGCGAGCAAAAAAGAAGATTTAGAAGGAAAAGCGGATTATATTTTAGATAGTATGAAGGATATTTCGAAGGTTTTATAAACTGTTTCCTGAATGTTTTAAAAACAACAAATAAATACAACTCAATTTCTAGGAGGATACTATGGCTCAACTATCATTCAAAAATATTTACAAAAAATATAATCATGATGTGACAATCGTAAAAGATTTGAACCTAGAAGTAAATGATGGAGAATTTATCGTTTTGGTTGGCCCTTCAGGGTGTGGGAAATCTACAACATTACGTATGATTGCAGGACTTGAAGAGATTTCAGATGGCGACTTTTATATCGACGGAAAACGTGTAAATGATATTACACCGAAAGATAGAGATATTGCAATGGTATTTCAAAACTATGCGCTGTATCCGCATATGAGTGTTTATGAAAACATGGCATTTGGATTAAAACTACGAAAATATAGCAAAGAAGAAATTGACCAGCGTGTGCAACGTGCAGCAAAAATTCTTGGGCTTGAGCAGTATTTAAGTCGAAAGCCAAAAGCACTTTCAGGTGGACAGCGTCAGCGTGTTGCCTTGGGCCGAGCGATTGTTCGAAATGCAAAGGTATTTTTAATGGACGAGCCTTTATCAAACTTAGATGCGAAGTTACGTGTTCAAATGCGTGCTGAGATTACGAAACTACACAAGCAGCTACAAACAACAACTGTGTATGTAACACACGATCAAATAGAAGCTATGACGATGGCGACTCGCCTTGTTGTGCTCAAAGATGGGATTATACAACAAGTAGGTACACCGACAGAAGTATATGAAAATCCTGAGAATGTGTTTGTCGGAGGATTCATTGGTTCTCCTGGAATGAATTTTTTCAAAGGCGTATTAACAGATACTGCAGTTATGGTTGATAAATGGAAACTTGAAGTGCCAGAAGAGAAGATGAAAGGTTTGCGAGATAACGGATATGCGAATAAAGAAATCATAATAGGAATACGTCCAGAAGACTTTTATTATGGAAAAGCAATCGAGACTTTACCATATAATGCAAAAGTAACGGTATCTATTGATGTAGCAGAATTAATGGGAGCAGAAACATATTTATACTCCAACTTAAATGGACAATCTTTTGTTGCACGTGTTGAGGCTTCAGTTGATATGCAAAGTCAATCAAATATAGATCTAGTTTTGAACCTGGACAAAGTTCATTATTTCGATTCAGAAACTGAGAAACGAATTGTTTTATAGATAACAATTAAGGTGATTGTATTTTTAAGGTTTCTTCAACTAAATGAATAGTAACATGGCCGATTATCCATTACAGGAAATCGGCTTTTTTTATATAAAAGATCGTGTAGCGTACGAAAAACGCTTTTTGTTGGCAGCATCTCATCGTTAGCAAGTTGAAATTTTATAATGCCTCCAAAAAAATATATCTTTATAGTGAATTCCCCCTGTGATTTAGAAAATCAGTAGTGTATTTTAGCTATTTATAAAAAAATATTTTGACCCACATAAAATTATTTATCCCTTCGAATATATATAAAGAAGAAAAAAATCATGGTAAAGCACTATTAAAAGGCACTATGACAACTATGGTGGCCTGCAGCTCATTTCTGATCAAAAGTAAATTTACACAAAATCGTATATCATTTCGAATTATATATATGGATATCATTAATGTTTATATTTATATAAAAGGTGAGGAAGAAATATGAAAGAAATGTATGAAGAAATCACTGAAGTATTAAAGGTATTGGCGCATCCTATCCGTCTATCCTTAGTAGAAATAATGCGAAAAAAAGGCCCTACTAATGTAACAACAATGTATGGAAATTTACAAATGCCTCAAAGTACAATTAGTCGACATTTATTCAAACTAAGAGCTGCTAAAATCATTACAGGTACTCGGAAAGGATTAGAAGTTTTTTATGAAATAACGGAAAATCGTACAAAAGCGATATTATCAAGTTTGATTTAAATGCTAATTTTAATGAAAAGATGCGCCATTCTTTCTGTGGAAACTATAGGAAAGGATGGCGTTATTGTATGTCAATTTTTGAATTTAATGAATTACAACTATTGGATTAATAAATTGAAGACGAGAATATAAATACATAATATCGTTATATTTATTTTTATTGAAGTTTTGTATTTTCATAAAAAATCAATTGGTTCATGAAATAGATCCAGTTTCGGTAAAATCAGTTGTAATAAGTGATTATTACCTTCGTTGTGCATTTTATTCGATTTATATCGTTTTTAGGAAACTAGTTATTGTTAGTTTTGTGACAATGGGGGACTAATAATATAAAAGAAAATATACTTGCGTACACTTAATAAAAAGTCGAAACCCTATTTACATACGAATTGTTACATTGAGGATGTCGAAAACAGCTTATGGAGGAACAAGAATGATGAATCTTAAAAAGATGATGGGACTAACATTAGTGGGAACGGTAGTACTAAGTTTATTAGGTACAGGAATCTTGATGAACGATAATGAGGTTAAAGCTGAGACAAAAGAGGCGGGACATCAACCCAAAAATATAATTATGATGGTTATGGATGGAACGAGCTCTTCAGCAACAACGTTAGCTCGCTTGTATAAAGGGGCACCGCTTGCATTAGATGAAATCATAACGGGAGGTGTTCGCACATATTCAGCAGAATCCGCTATTACAGACTCAGCCCCAGCAGCTACAGCTTTAGCAACAGGGAATAAATCAAATTCAGGATATGTAGGTGTATTGCCATCAATTGTGAATTCACCTAGCTTAAAACCAATTAAAGAAGAGGAGAAGCTGCGGCCAGTTGCGAACGTTCTAGAAGGTGCAAAGCGCTCTGGTCGCGCAACTGGAATTGTTGCTACATCTGAAATTCAACATGCTACTCCTGCTGGGTTCTCTGCCCATCATGCTAACCGCAAGCATTTTGACATAATTGCGAAGCAGCAAGTGTATCAAAATATAGATGTCGTATTAGGCGGGGGAAAAGCAGCACTACAGCCTGTGAAAAGAAATGGAATCCGTAAAGATGGTGAAGATTTAGTTAAAGTGATTCAAGATAAAGGATACGACTTAGTTGAAACAAAAGATGCATTATTGAACTCTAAATCTGATAAAATTTGGGGCTCTTTCTCACATAATGCCCTTGCGTTCGATATGGATCGTGAAGTAACAAATCCAGAGCAACCAACACTTTCTCAAATGACGGAAAAAGCAATTCAAACATTATCAAAAGATAAAGATGGCTTCTTTTTATTTGTAGAAGGAAGTAAGCCAGATTGGGCAGCCCATGCGAATGATCCAATTGGGATTATTAGTGATGTATTGGCATTTGATAATGCGGTTGCAGAAGCATTAAAATTTGCGAAGAAAGACGGTAATACGATGCTCATTGCTGTAGCTGACCATGGCAACAGTGGTATCTCTATTGGCAATAGGAATACGACAAAGGGATATAATACTACACCTGTATCTGCATACATTGACCCATTGAAAAAGGCGAAAATGACACTTGAAGGGACTACAAATAAACTGAAATCTGATTTATCAAATGTAGAAGGTGTAGCTAAACTATACGGTTTGGACAATCTAACTCATGATGAAAAAGAAAAATTAAAAGCGGCAAAAAAGAAAATGGATGTAGGTCGAATCCTTACTACGATATTGGCCAACCGTGCAAATATTGGTTTCACGACAGCAGGACATACAGGTGAGGATGTATTCTTATACTCTTATGGACCACAAAAGCCAGCAGGTTTAATCCAAAATACAGACATTGCGAAGACGATGGCGAAAGCAATGGGCTTTAACTTAGAAGAAGTAACAAATAAAATATTTTTAGAGAGTGAACAAGCCTTTAAGAGCATTGGTGCCACTGTATCAATTGACAAAACGGATATAGCAAACCCAGTGCTTGTAGTAAATTATAATAAAGTGGAAGCTCAATTAAGTGTTAATAAAAATATAATTCGTATTAATGATAAAGAGTATGAATTAGGAAGTATTATTGTAGAGAGTAATGGGAAGTTCTATGTATCGGAAGAAGCAATTCAATTATTTGTAAAGCATTCTCGTTAAAAAATTGCCAACTAGTTAACCTTGCTAAGCTAACTGGTTGGCAATTTTATTGTGTTTTGTCCTGTAAATAGTGATGTTTGGATGCTGCCGCAAAATTTTCCGGATGAGACTTATATAAATGCAAAAGGGAAATTTTATTTTTTTCTTAAAATAAAGAATTTCGTTTGTAGAACAGTCTTTCTGCAACTTTATCAATATGAAGTTTATGAAAAAGAACACGCCATTCAGCCTGCATACTGGGGTGGTTATATACGACATAATGTGATTCAACGCAGAGTATATAATCAACAGAAGCAGTTTATAGAAGATCAATATGTAACGGAGAATCACGCTATAATGATGTACGAACCATTTTTAGTTTGTAAAAATGAAAATAGTGAGTAATATGGTAAACGCATAGATTATATAATATAGCATGTATGTAATTCTTATTTTTATCAAAAAAGTATAAATCCTAAATTTACTTGGTTTTCATTGGAATGAAAATAAGAAACACAGATGTGAAAAAGCACTGTGTTTTTTTTATGTATTTATTGGAAAAAAACTCGAATTCTCGGCACAAATGCTCCTTCTTTCTTATTATAGAAGCTATTTTGGACGTAAGAAATTTGTAAGAAATGAGTAAGAAAAAAGAGATTTTCATTGTATAAAATATTTATTATATCTACACATAACACCTGATACTAATAGTATGCTATAATATGAATTAGCAACATACAGGAAAGGAATTAGAAAAATGACCTTACAAAATACTAAAAATTTAAAAAAACAAGTTGCTCCTTTTGAAAAATCAACGATTAAAAAAAGTGTTTGGCAACTTATCAACACAATAGTTCCATTTATTATTTTATGGTACCTTGCTTATAAAAGTTTGTCAGTTTCTTATTGGTTAACATTAGTTCCATCTCTGTTAGCCGCTGGATTTATGACACGAATTTTCATTATTTTTCATGATTGCACCCATTATTCCTTTTTTAAAAGTCGACGTGCAAATAGAATAGTTGGAACATGTATGGGTGTTTTAACTTTATTCCCATTTGATCAATGGGGGCATGAGCATTCTATTCACCACGCTACGAGTGGTAATTTGGATAAGAGGGGTACAGGGGATATTTGGACGCTTACAGTTGATGAATATGTAGCTGCACCATTTAGACTTCGTTTAGCATATCGTTTATATCGCAATCCATTCGTTATGTTTGGATTAGGTCCGATTTATGTTTTCTTGCTTAAAAATAGATTTAACCGAAAAGGTGCAAGACAGAAAGAACGTATGAATACTTATTTGACGAATATATTAATCGTTGCTTTAATAGGGGTACTTTGCTGGGCAATCGGATGGCAATCGTTCCTTTTCGTACATGGTACTATATTCTTAATAGCAGGCTCAATAGGTATTTGGCTGTTTTACGTACAGCACACATTTGAGGATTCTTATTTTGAAGAGGATAAAGATTGGGAATATGTGAAAGCGGCAGTGGAAGGAAGTTCTTTTTATAAGCTTCCAAAAATTTTGCAATTCTTAACTGGTAATATTGGATTCCATCATGTTCACCATTTAAGCCCAAGAGTACCTAACTATAAACTAGAAGAGGCACATAATAATACGCTTCCGTTAAAAAATGTACCAACGATTACGCTTGCTACAAGCTTACAATCACTACGTTTCCGTCTTTGGGATGAGAAAAGTAACAATTTTGTTAGCTTTAAAGATGTCAAAAATATAATTAAAAATAATGTTTCTGTTCGAGTGAAATCTGAACTATAACTTCATCGCATATGAAAAACTCCCCTTAATCATTTTTGATTTAAGGGGAGTTTTTGTTTAAATAGTAGATGATTGATGAGGAGGGGATTTCAAATTGTAATTACGAAGGATTAGGAAATGTCGTTAAGGATAATTGATTCTCGTTTAAATGAAAATGATGAAGTGAAAATAGAGCCTGCTACAAATTTGCAACAGGAATCTATTATGGATAGCCGAAGACATCGGCTGAACGAAATTATCCGTTATCTTAATAGCGAATGATTACAATCGACTATTTCTCCCAAAGCTCGATGAGTCGTCCTTCAGGATCTTTAATCCAAATAAACTTTCCAAATTCACTAACCTCTTCTTTCTTTTCAAGAGGTATACCAATTTGTTCAAGATGGTGAATAGTCTCATGTAGATTATGTACTTGGAAATTTAACATCACTTGTTGTTCTGTTGGAAAATAATTGTCATCTTCATTGAAGAAAGAAAAGATAGTCTCAGTTCCTGATTCGGGTTTAATCACAGTCCCATTCCAATTTTCTATTTCAATCTTCAATACTTCGCTGTACCATTTTTTTATAACATCAATATTTTTAGTTCTCCAAAATATTCCTCCGAATCCTTTGATCATCTTATATAACTCCTGTCTATTTTAAAATTTTTAATGTGACGTAGTATAAATTTAATATATCAAAACAAAGTGGTAATAGTAAGGAAAAGCATCAACTTATGAACAATAAAAAAATAATAATTGCTAACAGCATTTCCTACATTAATTATACCGACATCATCTTTGAAACCAAAGTAAAGGAAAGGAGTGTAGCAATACTGACCCGTTTGAGGATAACACTTGAACGCAAAAACCTCCTGAACAATTCAAAACACGAAGTGCTATAAATAATCATTTCAATAGTATAGAAGAAATAGGGGAATTGTTCCTGAGAAAATGAATGAAGGAATGATAAAAGACCGCACATGAGGTGAAATCCATGCGCGGTCTTCTCTGTATCGTACAGTACTACAAAGGTTCGCTAATTTTACCTTCTTTATGAGTGCTACTGGTGATTTTTTTCTTAATCTTAAAGTGATAGTAAGTGTAGCAAAAGATGATAAATGGTACAGTACAGTAGATTCCTAGTCTTTGATCGGGGATAAAGATAAGACTTACTAATATAATGCCATACAATCCAAAACCAAGAATGGGTACAAGTGGATAAAGTGGAGTTTTGAATTTTAAGTCTTCTAATTTTCCACCTTCAGCTAAATAGCGTTTACGGAAAAAGAATTGAGAAACACAAATTGACATCCAAACAATGATTGTAATGACTCCAGAAATTGAAATAAGCCATAAATAAACCGTTTCAGCAGCTACCACGCTTGTCAAAAGAGAAAAAGCAGAAATAGCTATCGTCAAGATTAAAGCGTTTAGTGGTATTCCTCGTGATGATAATTTCTTTAAAAAGGCTGGCGCCATTTCATTTTTTGATAATGACCAAAGCATGCGAGTTGCGGCGTACAGTCCTGAGTTTGCGACAGAAAGAACAGCGGTAAGAATAACAAAGTTCATAATATCAGCTGCATACGGAATACCGATATTATCAAAAACAGCAACGAATGGGCTCTTTGTTAATCCTGCTTCTTCCCAAGGAATTAAAGCTACGAGAACAAAAATTGCTAAAACGAAGAAAAACATCGTGCGCCATATAATATTTCTAATAGAACGAGGCAAAGTCTTTGCTGGATCTTCACTTTCACCAGCTGCGATTCCGACAAGTTCTGTACCTTGGAAGGAATAATTGACTGTAACCATTGTTAATAGGATAGCGGCAAGTCCATTTGGGAATAAACCACCGTGATTTATGAAATTTGAAAATAGCGGGGCTGGTTCGTTTCCTTTTAAATCAATAAAACCGAACATAGCGGCGCCGCCAAGAATAATGAAAGCGATAATGGCAGATACTTTAATGCTTGAAAACCAAAACTCTGTTTCTGCATAACTACGAGCAGATAATGCGTTTATAGTGAATATGGTAACACCAAATATTAAACACCAAACCCAGACAGGAATATCAGGAAACCAGCGCTGCATCGTAATTCCGGCAGTTGTAAATTCAAGACCGGTCGTATTCGCCCAGCTTAACCAATACAACCATCCGATTGTAAACCCAGTTGCAGGATTAATGAACTTGGTGGCATATTCCTGGAAAGAACCTGAAACAGGCATGGCTACAGCAAGCTCACCAAGACATAGCATAACGAGATACATTAATAATCCACCGGCCATAAAGGCAAGTACGGATCCGCCAGGTCCAGCTTTACTTATAATAAAACCAGATCCGTTAAATAACCCCGTTCCAATCACACCACCGAGTGCAATCATGAATAAATGTCTACTTTTCATTGTGCGCTTTAATTCATTGTTTGTATTGTTTACTTGCGTCATTGTTTTCCTCACTTTCAAAATTGGTAGTATGAAAATTGATGTTTTTCCGTATTATGGAATGTATTCCGTGATGTGAAATATTGTTCTAATTTTCAGATAATTAAAAAGAAAAGTCAATATTTTTTTGTTTGCGTTTTCAAAATGTTGATAGCGTATCTTTTGTTTATTTTGAAAATTAAATAAATTAATTGATTTCAGTTTGAATTTTTGATAAATTGATAGTTAATTAGGCTAAACATACTACAAGTAAAGTTGAGGCGAATTATGGTACAGTCCATTGATCGAGCGATAAGTATTATTAAGCTATTAAATTCTACAAATGAAAAAGAGTATTGGGCTATTTCTGATATAGCTGATGGAACACATCTTCCGGTTAGTACAGTACATAGATTACTTAATTCTCTAATGGAGCATGGGTTAGTTACACAAATTTCAGAAACAAAGCAGTACAAGATTGGGCCAATGTGGATGGAAATAGGATTACGTCAATTGGAGAAGGTAGACTATAGATCTGTTGCAAGGGAAGTGATGAAGCGATTGGCCGCTGAAGTGGAAGAAAGTGTCTATTTGAACATTCCAAATGGAACTCATTCTATTATTATTGAAAGAATTGATAGCCCTTTAAAAATTCGGGTTATCGATAACTTAGGGGAACAGATTCCACTTTCGATTGGCGCCGCAAATAAAACGATGCTTGCCAATATGAAAACGAATGAAATGGAATACATTGTAGAACAATTACTTTCTTCTTTACCAGAACAAAAGCAAATTCTTCTTAATCAAATAAAACAAATAGAAAATGAAGGATATGCTGTAAGTTATGGTGAAAAAACAGAAGGGACAGCTTCAGTAGCTGCACCTATTATCGGATTCAATCATAAAGTAGTAGGAGCATTAAGTGTTGGGTTAATTAGTCATCGTATTAATGATGATCGACTATCTTTTCTTATTAGTAAGGTAAAAGAAGCAGCTCATGAAATTTCAATAAAAATCGGCAGTACATCAGAATTATAATTTTGATAACTGTCGTTATTTTTTATTCATATATTGGAATTGATTTTCATAATGCGGAAAAATAGGGGGTTACTATGTCAAAGTGGCAATCAAAAGAACAATTGATTCAGTTATTAAGCAATCTTGTTGAAATTCCTAGTATTACAGGTTCAGAAGCTGAAGTTATATTACCAGACTTTGTTGTAGAACAATTATCTGACTTACAGTATTTCAAACAAAATCCGCATCATTTGCAAAAAAATCCGACGGGGGATGGACGATATTTTGTTACCGCCCTAGTAAAGAAAAGTGATAGTACGAAAAATACTGTAATTCTTGTTAGTCATTTTGATGTTGTAGATGTACAAGATTATGGAGTGTGGAAAGAAGATGCATTTCATCCTAAAAAGTTAACATCTATGTTTTACTCTCATAAAGATGAACTACCAGATCATGTACGTGAAGATATAGAACAGGGAGATTGGCTATTTGGTAGAGGGACAATGGATATGAAATGTGGTCTAGCTTTACAAATGGCAATGGTTGAGCAAGCTTGTGAAGGAAGATTTGATGGGAATGTTCTTTTATTAGCTGTTCCAGATGAAGAAGTGAACTCCGTAGGGATGAGAGTAGCTGTTCCGAGATTATTAGATTTAGCAAGAGAACATGATTTAGAATTTAAAACGGTTCTAAATTCAGAGCCTATGTTTTCAAGGCATCCTGGGGACCAAAATAAGTATATTTATACTGGTTCTATTGGGAAGGTGTTACCTGGTTTCCTTTGCTATGGAAAAGAGACACATGTAGGTGAACCTTTTGCAGGCTTAAATGGGAGTTATATGGCTGCATTATTAACAGCAGAATTAGAGTTGAATACGGACCTTTGTGATATTGTAGATGGTGAAGCGAGTCCTCCACCAACTAACTTGCTTCAAAGAGACTTAAAAGAGGACTATTCTGTACAAATTCCGCATCGTGCAGTCACACTATTTAATTTGTTTTTACTAGAAAAATCGATGACAGATGTCGTTTCGTTGCTGCGTCAAAAAGTAACGAAAGTAGCAGAGAAAATCGAAGAGTCTTACGAGAAGCAAGCATATCGTTTTTCTAAATATAATCCGTTCATACCTCCTAATCTTAAAGTAAATGTATTAACGTATGAAGAGCTTATCGCGTATGCAATTGAACAACATGGAAAAGAGACAATAAATGATATCCAATCTAATATTATAAAAAATAGAGAAGATAAAGATGATCGTGCAGTAACAATCGATTTAGTTGATAAATTAGCTATATTATGTAAAGAAAAAGCGCCGATGATTGTACTTTTCTTCGCTCCGCCGTACTATCCAGCTGTGAGTTCACGCAACAATCCTTTTATTAAAGAGGTAGTTGTAGAAATGGAAAAGTATGCCCAATACAATCATAGCATTACATTTGAAAATCAAAATTATTTTGGAGGAATTTCAGATTTAAGCTATGTGGGCTTACAGAACCCATTGGATTCAATGAGTTCTCTTGTAGACAATATGCCATTATGGGATAAAGGCTATTCAATTCCACTTCAGGAATTAGAAGAGTTTGACGTTCCAGTATTAAATATGGGGCCGGTAGGAAAAGATGCACATCAATGGACAGAGCGTCTAGACGTAAATTACGCATTTGAAACGCTATTCGATATGTTACCGATATGTATTGAAAAATTACTTGTATCTAATAAAATTACTCAGTCATAGTTAGGTGTGTATAAAAGTGAATGAATGGAAAACATAACATTCAGAAGGTATAGAAATAGAAGCCAAAAAGAGGATTTGAATATAATTATTTTAATATAATAAAAACAAAACGGGCAAACTCAATCATTTATGAATTTGTCCGTTTATCTTTTGGCGAAAATAGGGGTATGTAAACTACATGTGTATATAGTCAAAAACAGTTTGTAATTAGTGTTTACTTTTTAGTTTGATTAGATAATTCAATAGACTTTTGCGTGCAACGTTGCATAGCTGAAATGATGGCTGTTCGCAAGCCTTTTTCTTCTAATGTTGCTACAGCCTCTATTGTCGTTCCGCCTGGGGAACAAACCATATCTTTCAAGGCACCTGGATGTATTCCTGTTTCCAATACCATTTTTGCAGAACCTAACACAGCTTGAGCTGCGAATTTATATGCTTGATTTCTTGGCATACCATCTAGTACAGCAGCATCTGCCATCGCTTCTATAATCATATATACGTATGCTGGCGAAGAACCACTTACAGATGTTACAACATCCATTAATTTTTCGCTTACGATCTCTGTTTGACCAAAACTATTGAAAATGTTTAGTACATCTTCTAAATCTTTTTCTGTAACCATTTCGTTAGGGCATAAAGCAGACATTCCTTCTCCAACAAGAGCAGGAGTATTAGGCATTACTCTCACAACCTTTAATTTTTTATCAAAGGCATCTTCAGTACTATTAATGCTTTTCCCTGCAGCGATTGTTACGACGATAACGTCGTTTTTGATTATTTCTTTTATTTCATTAATTACGGAGGAGTATAAGTCTGGTTTGATTGATAAAATTAAAATATCAGCATTTTTAGCTACTTCATTGTTGTCAGTAGTTGTAGTTATCCCGTATTTTTCACTAGCATTTTTTAAATTCATAGTGTTCAAATCTGAACACATGATTTTATTTGAAGATACTATATTATTGTTTATCATACCGCCAATTATAGCCATCCCCATATTTCCGCATCCGATGAATCCAATTTGTTTGTTCATAATAACTCGATCTTGCTCCTTTTATAATTAATTATATCGGTTTGATATTATTATCTTAGAATAAGAATAACATCCCTGTGCAATATAAAGAAACATTCTAAGAGAATATATTCCTTTTTGCAACACTAAAAGATAAAAATTAATTATATTCGACATTATGTAAATATATACACTATAATTTAAGGTTTTATGCTTATGAATATGAGTTAAACTTATATCAATTTTTATTTTCATTCAGTAGGGCGATAATTTCATACAAGTAACTTGCGGCTCTATTTATTTTTAAAAACACCTCTTGACACCGAATCGAACTATATCGCATAATATAAAAAAATCAGATCGAAAATCGTTGAAGGGAATTAGTACATATGTCTTCTTACGAAAGAGAGTGGAATTCACCGGCTGAAAGATTCCTCGTATAGAATGTATCGAACCTATCCCTGAGTCTTAAATGAAAGTTTAGGCGTTCGCCTGCGTTATAGGCGTCAAGTGGATATCTATGTATATCAATCAAGGTGGTACCGCGGAACAATGACCGTTTCGTCCTTATTATTTTATTAAGGGCGAAGCGGTCATTTTTATTTTGCTCTTTCATACTACAGGGCAGCATGGATGAGAATAAATATAGCTGCAAACTGAATGAATAGAAGTGTAATGTATAAAAACTTTGATTTTAGACTTGGGGGTTACAAAAGTGAAAAAACAACGAATTGTTGTAAAGATAGGGAGTAGTTCCTTGGCAGATAGTCATGGAGGCATTTCTAAAGAACAACTTTCAGATCACGTTGCCGCATTGGCACGACTGAAACAGGAAGGGCATGAAGTTTTGTTAATTACATCTGGAGCCGTCGCAGCAGGTTTTTCTGCTCTTGGGTATCCTAGCAGACCAGTGACAACTAAAGGGAAACAGGCTGCAGCAGCTGTCGGACAAAGTTTATTAATGCAGGCGTACACAGAGGAGTTCCGTAAATATGATATTGTTACTGCACAACTTTTATTAACGAGAAGTGATTTTTCTAGAAAAGAACAATACAGTAACGCGTACGCTACTTTAGGAGAGCTACTAAACCGTTCCGCTCTTCCTATCATCAATGAAAATGATTCCATTTCTTTAGAGGAGCTGACGTTCGGTGATAATGATATGCTGTCAGCTTTAGTAAGCGGACTTGTGTCGGCAGATATGCTTATGATTTTTACGGATGTGAACGGTTTATATGACAAAAATCCTCAAAAAAATACGGATGCGAAAAAATATTATTTTCTTCCTGAAGTTACGGAAGAAATCGCTTCTCTTGCTGGAGATGCTGGTTCAAAACTTGGAACTGGCGGTATGAAATCAAAAATCGATGCTGCAAAGACGGCACTATCTCTTGGAGTGAGTGTATTTATCGGAACAGGACGTGGACAGGAAAAGTTTTTAGATGTTTTGAAGGGCAAAGGTGATGGAACGTATATCGGTAATGCTCCTCAAAAAGTAATTAAAATGAACAAGCAATGGATCGCCTTGCATTCGCTTGTTAGCGGTCAAATTGAAGTAGATGCCGGGGCAGCTACTGCTATCATTCAACATGGAAAGAGCCTTCTTCCTGCTGGTGTTACAAATGTGTCAGGATTTTTCCAAGTGGGTGAAGTCGTGGAAGTAATTACGCAACAAGGGCGCGTAATAGGAAAAGGACAATGCACATATAGCGCGGAGGAACTAAGGAATTTAAAAGGTATGAAAAGCCAAGATATTCAAGCAAGAGGCGAAAGGCATAATTATGAAGTCATCCATAGAGATCATTGGGTTTCATTTTAAGAAAAGAGAGCACGCAAATTTGAATGGGCAGGTAAGTTTTAGATACTCGTGTTAAATGGTTCTCAAATAATATACTGATTAACCTTTAAAAAGGAGGAAATAAAAATGAATGAAGTGTTGGCAAAGGGGAAAAAAGCGAAAGAGGTTGCTAGAGAACTTGTGCTTACATCTACAAATCAAAAAAATGAAGCACTTACCGCAATTGCTGATCAGTTGATAGTAGAAACAGCTTATATTGTAGAGGAAAACAAACGGGATATTGAAGAAGGTAAGGCAAAAGGATTTTCTGAGTCACTCCTTGATCGTCTTATGCTGAATGAACAACGTATCATTGATATGACTGAGGGAATTAAGCAGCTAATTGATTTACGTGATCCTGTTGGGGAATGTGTAAGTGCATGGGAAAGACCAAATGGACTATCTATTCAGGAGATGCGAGTACCACTTGGTGTTGTCGGGATGATTTACGAGGCAAGGCCGAATGTGACAGTAGATGCTGCTACAATTTGTTTGAAAACAGGAAATGCAGTCATATTGCGTGGTAGTTCTTCCGCTATCCATTCTAATAAAGCGATCGTTGCTGTAATTCACCGAGCGCTCAAACAAACGAGCTTGCCTCAAGAAAGTGTACAGCTCATAGAAGATACGACGCGAGATAGCGCGAAGCAGTTATTTACATTAAATGACTACTTGGATGTTCTTATCCCAAGAGGTGGCAAGCAATTAATCGATACTGTAGTAAGAGAAGCGTCTGTTCCAGTACTTGAAACAGGTGCGGGAAATTGTCATATTTTCATTGATGAAACAGCGGATAAACAAATGGCATTTAATATTATTATAAATGCAAAAACGCAGCGTCCATCTGTATGTAATGCAATTGAAACGATTATACTTCATGAAAAGTGGGCGCAGCAATTTGGTAGCGAACTGTTTTCTTTATTGAAGGAAAGAGGCGTGGAGCTACGTGGTGATAAGAAAGCATTGGCAATTGATTCTTCTATTGCATTAGCTTCAGAAGAGGATTGGGAAACTGAGTTTTTATCTCTCACGCTAGCAGTTAAAGTCGTTTCTACAGTAGAAGAAGCGATTCATCACATAAATACGTATGGATCCATGCATTCCGAAGCGATTATTACAGAGAACGAGGAAAACGTCAGCAAGTTTTTCACATCCGTTGATGCCGCAGCACTTTATCATAATGCATCGACTCGTTTTACGGATGGATCTGAATTCGGATTTGGCGCAGAAATTGGCATCAGTACGCAAAAGCTACACGTAAGGGGACCAATGGGACTTCCTGCATTAACTTCTACAAAATATGTGATTCGTGGGAATGGACAGATTCGGGGATAAAAATTATAAAGGAAAAAGTGAAATAATAACGAAAGACACCCAATTTCATTTAGGTGTCTTTCGTTATTATAAGTATTGATTTACCACACAAAAAGCCCCACGAGCATAGCGCTTAACAAGGAAACAGCCATTCCGCTAACAAGAAGCTTCCAAACATTTTTACCGATTATTGATGATTTTTCTCCGCCAAATAATGAATTGTAAGTTCCGTATATCATACCTACTGTACTAAAGTTAGCAAAAGAGGCTAGAAATGTAGTTGCAACAGCAATCGTATGCGGTTGTAAAGACTTTAAGTTTGATTTTAAATCCATCATGGCAACAAATTCATTCGTTGTGATTTTGATTCCCATTAATTCAGCTACATACATAGCATCTTTACCTGTTAAACCGAGTAAAAAAGCAAAGGGGCTAAAGATAATGGAGAAGATTTTTTGAATTGTTAAACCTGCTACAAAAAAGCTTAAAATACCATTTAAACATGCTGTTAAAGCTACATATCCAATTACCATAGCTAAAATAACGATTACCATATTCATTCCGACTAACATGCTGTTTGAAATAGTAGAAAAGAAATCTTTTTTTTCATTTTTTGAAGGTTTATAAACAACATCTTCTTCTTTCGTAACTTCAATAGGATTTAAAACATTCGCTAAAATTAATGCGTTAATACAGTTTAAAGGAATAGCGCTGAAAATATATGTTGCTGGAACCATTGATAGATAAGCACCAAGAATGGATCCGCTAACACTACTCATACTCATAATTCCAAAAGTCAACAAACGATTTTCTTTTAAAACAGATAATTGATCACGAACAACCGCAAGTGCTTCCGTATTTCCTAAAAACATCATTTGAATGGAAAAGAAACTTTCTAACTTTGGTAAACGAGAAATCTTAGAAATAAGTGCACCAACTTTATCAATGATCCAAGTTAAGACTCCAAAATAGGAAAGGATATCAAAAAAAGTGATAACAAAAATGATAGGAAGTAAGGCGCTAAAGAAGAAATCAACTGTTTGATTTTCCATAGCTGAAGGAAATGCAAAACGAATACCTTCATTCGCGCACGATAGTAGCCAACTGAAAAATGACGCAATTTTATTAATGATAATACTGCCCAATTTGGTGCCTAACATAAACCACGTAATAAAAAGCTCCAATATGATTAGAATAACGATTGGTCTCCATTTTATTTTTCTTTTATTAGGCGAACAAAGGAAGACGATTAATATTACAACAAAAATCCCTAACATATTTAATATGAAATGCATGTCAACAACTCCTTGAGGCTTATTATTTGTATATAAAAAAGCCTCTATTCTTCCAAATTTGGATTATAATCAGGAGTTATGAAGAATGTGAATTATGTTTAGCATTCATCTATTTCAATTAATGTACTACCAATTAATGTTTTCGCTTTATAAAGTATATGTATTAGGAATGTAAAGCAACAAATTAAATCTATTGACGGAACGAAGGATAACTAATAACTGCATCCATTTTTAAATTGTTTAGGCGAAATACCAGTATGTTTTTTAAATACCTTTGTAAAATGACTTTGGTCGTGAAAATTTAGTAATGTAGAAATTTCGGATATAGAATGTCTCGTATATGTCATTAACTTTTTTGACTCATCGACTTTCGCACGCTGAATATATTCATTTAAAGAAATTCCAACTTCTTTTTTGAAAAGGGAAGATAAATAACTAGGGTTTAATGTGACTATTTCTGCAAGGATATTTAGTGTAATATCACCATAAAGATGAGTGAATATATAATTTTGACATACGTTTATATGTTTTGAATGTTGCTGCATTGTACTATTTTTGACACGTTCTGCAAACTCAAGTAAAGCATTCTCTAAAAAAGGGGGTATTGCTTCATTTTTATGTATTTCTTCGAGTTTTTGTATAAATAAATCACTAATAGTATATGCGATTTCAGGGAAAACTCCGCCTTCAATAGCAGATCTAGTTGCAAGTGTAATAGCTGCAATGGCAGAATTCTTTTGGCTTCGCAGGTGACTTGTCTTTGATAACACCCCAAGTTCTCCTGATTCAGGTAATCTCCTTAGATTTTTAATTAACTCCTCCTTTTTCCCTTGCTTAATACATTCAAATATTTTCCTCTCGGCTAGTGGATCGATATGAGTTAATGTACTTTGTCGTTGCTCTGATATATGTACATCAGGCTGTTCAATTTCGAATTCCGCCTTTTTTATTAGCATGTTTTTCTGCAGTATATCAGCTATGTCCAACTGTTTCTGATATAGCATGTAATAAAGCACTAAACTTACATTTAAAAAACTCATATTATTTAATACGGGTAGAGAACGATAATATCGAATCATTTCTTCTTTGTTTATTTTTAGTTGAAGATCATTAACAATGCCATTAATTGATGTTTCTGATAGCCTGGAATAAAGGACTGGTCCAACAATTATATTCCCACTAATTTGGTCGTTCAAACGCAGATGAATTGCGAAAAAGTTTTCGAGAAAGGCGGTCTCTACTAGTGACGGAAAAGTATAGGAAGGCTGTTCCTTATATAGTTCATTCAGTATTGCCTCTTTGGAAGAATACATAGGGTTATGCAGAATATTGGACGAGATTTCAAATACTAAATCTCCTTTGTTAGTAAGAAAATAGATAGGTGTTTTATGTAGATCAAAGACTAGCTTACAAATATAATATAGATCTTCTCGTTTGGAGCAATTCATTATTTTAACCTCTATTCTTTAAAAAACAGCTAAAATTTTTACAAGTAGTCTAAAAAATATACCATAATGAAAGATAATAACTATAATATCATTAAGAAAGCGTTTACTTATATGTTTTTTAGGAGGGCTATCATGAAAAGAGATATTAAGAAAATCATTTCTGAAATGACGCTAGAAGAAAAGGCAAGTCTATGTTCTGGATTAGACTTTTGGAATACAAAAGGGATTGAACGATTAGGGATTCCATCAATTATGGTAACTGATGGACCACATGGTCTAAGAAAACAGGCAGAGGGAGCAGATCACTTAGGGATTTATAACAGTATTCCATCGACTTGTTTCCCTTCAGCAGTAGGGTTAGCAAGTACATGGAATAAAGACTTAATACATGAAGTAGGAGTTGCATTAGGAGAAGAATGTCAGGCTGAACATGTAGGTGTTCTCCTTGGACCAGGTGCAAATATTAAACGTTCACCGCTATGCGGAAGAAATTTTGAATATTTTTCAGAGGACCCGTATTTATCATCGCAAATGGCTATAAATCATGTTAAAGGCGTCCAAAGTCAAGGCATTGGAACGTCATTAAAGCATTTCGCAGCTAATAATCAAGAGCATCGCAGAATGTCTGTAGATGCAATTGTTGATGAAAGAACTTTACGTGAAATTTACCTTGCAAGCTTTGAAGATGTTATTAAGGAAGCACAGCCTTGGACAGTAATGAGTGCTTACAATAAAGTAAATGGTGAATACGCTTCGGAAAATAACTATTTGTTACATGATATTTTAAAAGATGAATGGGGATTTGAAGGCTTTGTCGTATCTGATTGGGGCGCAGTAAATGAACGTGTTGCAAGTTTAGCGAACGGTTTAGAGTTAGAAATGCCTTCAAGCTTTGGAATTGGTGAGAAGAAAATTATTGATGCAATTCATTGTGGTGAGCTAAGTGTAGAAAAGCTTGATCAAGCAGTTGAGCGTCTTCTTTACATTATTTTTAAAGCTTATGATAATCAATTAGAAAACGCTACGTATAGTAAGGACATGCATCATCAGCTTGCAAGGGAAGTTGCAAGTGAAAGTATGGTTATGTTACAAAATGAAGATTCCATTCTTCCGCTAAAAAAAGAGGGGACGGTAGCGGTAATTGGAGAATTTGCAAAGCAACCACGTTATCAAGGCGGCGGAAGCTCTCATATTAATCCAACAAAGCTTGCAAGTATTTTTGAAGAACTTGAAATGGTATCAGGTGAAAAAACGAACATTTTATTTGCACAAGGCTATGATCTTGCAAGCGATGACGTAGATGAAAACTTGATTAATGAAGCAAAAAAAATAGCTGAGAGCGCAGATACAGCTGTCCTTTTCGTTGGGCTTCCAGATCGTTATGAATCAGAAGGCTTTGATCGAAAACATTTACAAATGCCAGAAAATCACGTGCAATTAATTGAGGCTATTGCTGAAGTTCAAAGTAATATCGTTGTAGTTTTAAGTAATGGTGCGCCAATTGAAATGCCATGGATAGGTAAAGTAAAAGGAATACTTGAAGGCTATTTAGGTGGCCAAGCATTAGGCGGAGCAATTGCTGATTTATTATTTGGTGATGCGAATCCAAGTGGGAAGCTAGCAGAAACATTCCCGGAAGTTTTAAGCGATAATCCTTCTTACTTAAACTTCCCAGGTGAAGGTGATAAAGTAGAATATAAGGAAGGTGTGTTCGTTGGATACCGTTATTATGATGCAAAAAATATTGAACCATTGTTCCCATTTGGCTTTGGGTTAAGTTATACAAACTTTGAGTATAGTAAACTTTCAATAAGTAAAAACGAGATAAAGGATACGGATACTGTTTCTGTTCTTGTAAACGTGAAAAATGCTGGTAGTATAGCTGGGAAAGAAATTGTTCAGCTGTATATAAAAGATGTTGAAAGTAGTATGATTCGTCCTGAAAAAGAATTAAAAGGATTTGAAAAAGTAGAGTTGCAACCGGGAGAAGAAAAAACGGTTAGTTTTACTTTAAATAACAGGTCATTTGCTTATTATAATGTTGAATTGAAGGACTGGCATGTTGAAACAGGTGAATTCGAAATTTTAGTAGGAAAGTCTTCAAGAGAGATTGTTTTACAAGATAAAATATTCGTTCAATCAACAACTATAATTAAAAAAACAGTGCATCGGAATACGTTACTAGGGGACATATTTGCGGACCGAATGTTAGCACCAATTGCAAAAGAGCTTATGGAAAAAGCATTAAAAGACAGCCCGTTTGCAAGTATGGCTGAAGGGGATAGTGATGCCTCTGAAATGATGGATGCTATGCTAAATTACATGCCGTTACGAGCGTTAGTAAACTTTAGTGCAGGCGCATTTACAGAAGAAATGTTAAGTGAAATAATTGAGCTATTGAACGATGCGCAAATGAATCAATAAGCGGCGAATGTGAAGAGGTTAGATGGAAGATAACGGTCTGGAAATACCCAATTGGTTTGGGCTAATAATGTATACTTAATATGAATAAACATAGATTTTCAAAAAGCAAATGAGAGTTAGCATCTCATTTGCTTTTTGAAAATCTATTCAGCTAATGTAAAATCAAATAATTGTTCATCATCTACAGCAGGCCCATTTAGTTCTTTGTAATGTGGGACATTGATATAAAAAGGTCCTTCGGTAGATTCCCACTTATTATCTGTAGCAATAAAAGTAATTTTATAAAACCTAACGTTTTCACTTCTTTCGGTTCGTATCTAGACTATGTCTGTTACGATGCTATTTTTCTTATTACTTTATCTTGGGTAATAGTAGTAATTACGGGAGAGAAGTTGATGTAACAGTTAACTGCGTTCAATTGTTTTGTGGCATGTTAAACTTAAGCAATTTTAATCATTATTTATAAATAAGAACGATGAGTTGGCCATGAACCTTGGAGTTTCCGAAGTTGTATAATTTGTCCTGTATGATAAGCATCGTGCAAAAGGATATTCATATATTGTTGCCAAACAGGTAGAGAAGGAATCGGTTGATCCAGTTCTGCTTCTTGAAGAGATGTTAATGAAGATTGTAAGGCATCATGTACTTGAAGCGTTCGCTTTACTGTTTGTTGCCAAGTATACTTTTTTAATTCTTTTTTAATAAACATCTTTTGTACTCTTAACTTTAGTAATTGCAAAAATAAACATACGCTTTCTACATTATTTTTCTCCATGTAATACATTCTCCTTTCTCTTCAATATGCCTGCCCTATAGTAGAACAAGAATATGAACTGCAACGTATAAAAGAGCTAAAAAAAGGAACCTCCATTATTAATAAGGTATTTAACAATCGGCGTTTTAATGGAGTAAGGATTAAAAAGATTATCATAGTCTTTAATTTTCGGTAATTGTAATATAATTCTAAAAATATAGAAGGTATAATTCGATAGTTATAGAATTCAATATATAGCAAATAAGGAGGGGATCAAATGGAAGTCTTTCATGTAACGAGTAGAAAGAGGGAAACGTACCATATTCAAATGAAGTATTCGATACTTTTCGAATGTGCACTTGGCATTGCGGCAATTACTCATAAAAGGTTAATAGACACACTTGAAAAATCCCAAAGCGAATGGGAAGAAATTAGACAATCATTAACAGAAGAAATGAGGGAGCACTTACAGTTTGTAGAAGAGCATAATACGTGGAAAGCGCTGCTTCAGTTGTTGTATGAAGGAGATTTTCAAAATCTATCACAGTTTATTGCGAATATCGATTCGCTTTCAGAAGAAGATTTAAAGTATATATGTTTACCCTTTGTAGGAGAGAAATATGAAGAAAAAAGACGTTTAGCAGGAAATGGAGACGTAACTGCAATACAAAAATTAAAGGAACTGACACAGGATCATCAGTTTTTCTCTACGTATATTAGCTTTATATGTAATAGTGATATACAAGAACTAAAGGACCATTTTATCGCCGTTATGACAGGATGGTATGAGAGTGTTATTAAAAAAGAGGAAGAGCAATTACTTTCTATATTAGAGCGAGACTATGAAGCAAAGAATGAAATGAATAAAAAGATGAAACCGGAAGAGTTTGTCGAGTGGGCGACTGGTGGCGTTAACTATATGCCAGAGCCAAGTGTTCATTACGTACTTCTTATCCCGCAACTGACGTACAGGCCGTGGAATATAGAAGCTGATATTGAAGATACGAAAGTGTTTCATTATCCTGTCGCAAATGAAAGTATACATCCAGAAGATCCGTATGAGCCGAATTATTTTTTAGTTCAAAAACATAAAGCACTTGGGGATGAAGCGAGATTACGAATTGTAAAAATGTTGTTTGAAAAAGAACGTACATTGCAGGAAATTACGGAAAGACTGCAACTTGGTAAATCGACAGTGCATCATCATTTAAAATTATTACGTTCGGCTAAGTTAGTTGATATACATGACGGAAAATATGTATTGAGAAAAAAAGCAGTGCAGTCGTTAGCGAAAGAATTAGATGTATTTTTAAATAGATAATATACAACGAGAATGTACATAAAGGGAGGAATTAAATAGAAAAGTTGGTGAGCTATAGTGAAGAGTGTATTGAAAAATCGTTCATTCTTTTTTATGTGGATTGGTAGCGCAATTTCGGAATTAGGCGGAGCTTTCGGGACGTTGTGTAATTCAATTCTTGTTTATGAGTTAACGGGATCAAAAACAGCATTAAGTAGTATGTGGTTATTATATTTTATCCCATCTCTCATACTGCAACTAATAAGCGGACCATTTATTGATAAATGGAGCCGAAAGTGGATTATGATTTTTTCGCAATGGATGCGGGCATCTGTTTTCTTACTACCTTTAGTCATGGTAGTTACTAGTAATATAGAAGTTTGGCACGTGTATGTCGTTCAAATAATAATTGGGCTCATTACACCGCTTTATACACCTGCAAGTCAAGCAATTACACCGAGCATTGTAAGTAAAGAACAACTTCAAGATGCAAATGCGTATATTGATGGAATGACTCGTCTTATGATGTTTCTTGCGCCACTATTAGGTGGTATCGTTATTACATTCATTGGAATCAAATTAACAATGTTGTTCGTTTGTGTTTGTCTATTCATTGGTGGGGGATTGTTACTTTTCATAAAAGAAAAAAGAGTAAAACAAGAATTGAGAAAAACGTGGCTAGAACAGTTTCTTCACGGTTTTACATACTTTTTCACAAAACCAATCATCGTTTGGCTCGGTGTATTTCTTACTTTCGTACAGTTTGGAGTAGGGGTAACGATGGTTACAAATCTTCCTTATATAAAAGACGAGTTGTCCGCAGGATATGCGGAGTTTGGTTATTTTATGGCTGGTTTCCCGCTTGGCTATGTAGTTGGATCTATACTAGTCGGAAAAGTAACATATAAAAGCCGGCGTATACTTATGCTTGGTGGATTGTTTATAGGAGGGCTCACATACATTTCTCTAGGGTTCAATCATAGTATAATAATTGCGGTAATAACTGAAGTGATTGCAGGTGTTTGCATCGCATTTTTCAATGTTCATAACACAACAATATGCCAACAAACTGTCCCGAACAATATGATAGGAAAAGTATTTTCAGTTCGACTATTTTTCATACGATCCGCTATGCCGTTAGGTGTGTTAGTAGGAGGCATACTAAGTGAAATGTGGGGAGTTAGAGCGCTATACCTTATCATCGGTGCGATTATATGTGTCACTTCTTTAATAGGAATATTACTCCCATATTTTAAATTTTTAGATGAGGCAGTTGAAGAGAAAACAGCATAATTCAAAAGATTTAAAACTTTATAATTGAAAATAATTATCATAATCAACTATAATAGAAGAATACTAGTATTCGAATTACAAAGAGGGAGTGGGATATATGTTTATCGAAACGAAAACATTTACTGTAAAAGAAGGTACATCAAATATAGTTGTAGAACGTTTCACTGGAGAAGGTATAATTGAAAAATTTGAAGGCTTCATTGACTTAAGTGTTCTTGTGAAAAAAGTAAGACGCGGCGATGAAGAAGTTGTCGTTATGATTCGCTGGGAATCTGAAGAGGCATGGAAAAACTGGGAAACGAGTGAAGAACATTTAGCTGGACATAGAGCGGGCCGTGGTAAACCAAAACCAGATCATATCATTAACGTTGAACACGGTGTTTATTATGTGAAATCATCGAAAGCGGCTTATCAGCAGTCGTAAAATATAAGCAGAGGATACATGTTGTAGAAATTAACATGTATCCTCTTTTTTAGTACTGGAGGGATGTAAGTGATAGAAAACCTTTCATTTATTACATATGAAAAACATAAAGAAATAGTGGAAATAATTTTAAACGAATGTTTATCTATAGAAAAAGTAACCGGATTTATGCTCATCGGTTCTGTCGCAAGAGGTGATGCATATCCTGATTCGGATTTAGACTTATATATTCTTTTAGAAGACGGACAAAAGAAGCGATTTTATTCTGAAATGAGAGAAGATATTTTAGTTGAATATAAGTATGCTGATTTTAATCAAATACAAGTAAACTTTAAAAATAATCAGATGGAACTATATTCATTTTTAGAAGGGAAAATTTTGTTTGATAAAAGCGGTGAATTGAAAGAATTAAAGGCAATAGCAAAACAAAAATTTGAAAACTATCGAGTTGCTAGTGATAAAGTAAAGGGCATTTCTCATTGGTTACATAGTTCGCTAATTAAAATTAAGACTGCTCTGAAAGCAAAAGATGAGTTAAAAGCATCATATATAGTTCAAACATCAACTTGGACATTGTTAGAGGGAATATGGGCTATTAATAACAAGCCAGTACCTTCAGCTGGATCTGTTTTGAAGTATATTGAAACATTATCCAAAGTACCAACTCACTTTGAAGATTTTATAAATAAACTGTTTTTAGGTGACACGACAGAGCGAATCTCTTCAGCAGTTTTCTTGATTGAGTGGATTTTAATTCATTTGGAGAATAAACAATAGAATACGATTGTTAAATTTTATTGGTAAATAGATATTCCGTTTCGAATCGTTCGTATAATTTCATTCACTGTATCTTAAAAGTTGCATTGAAAAAACGTTCTAGACGATAGAAAAAAGTATTAAACTATTAAAAAATGAACACTTGAATACAACCTTAAACATTCGGGTGTTATTAATATGGGTCAATATACTTCTGTATAGCCCCTGTTTAAAAGGAGATGTGTGAATGAAGTTGAATCATTTGAATTTATGTGTTGATGATTTATTAGAAGCGAGACATTTCTTTGAAACTTTTTTTGATTTTCAATTTTTGGAGCAAAAAGGAAAGGCACTTGTAGTGATGAGCGATGAGAGTGGATTTATACTTGTATTAAGTGATCCAAAAGCATTCAAGGGGAATAAGGACGTTACGTATCCAGAAGCTTTTCATATTGGTTTTTTAGTGGAAACTACAAATGAAGTTGATAAATCATATAATCGTTTAGTAGCTGGGGGCATTGAAATAGACAAGGCACCTTATGTGATGAGAGGTAGTAGTTATGGTTTTTATTTTACAATGTTTAATGGATTGTTAATTGAAGTATCGTGCCTTGACTATAAAGATGGTAAGAAAGTTCGATAGCAATAAGAGAAATTGTTTTGAAGATGTGAATATAGCCCCTTATCCAGTTTGGAAAGGGGCTTGAGCATTTTATTTGTATGATAAGTGAACATCAAAATGTTTATAAACTAGAGGATATTCCTCTTAAACTAAATATTATAGATTTGAAATAAAGTTTCATAACAAAGTCTATTTTACAAAGGAATTGCTTATGCATAAAATACCAATAATGTATACTGATACAAGAAAATTTAGAGAATTAAGCAGGTTTCCCATATGGTGCAGTACGAAACTATTATAAGTAGTACAGTGAAATAAATAGGAGGTTTTCATTATGACAGCTTCATTTAAAGCTATGTCGTTCCAGTTGAAAACGGAACGACTTGACCTGAATATGTGGGAGGAATCCGATGCAGTCTGGCTTAGAGAACTAATTGGTGAACGTGGAGTGGAAATGCCAACCGTTGAATCTGTTCGTAACGATCTTATTGAGAAGCGCAAGAAAGCAACCGAAAATGGCATATCCCTTCTCACGATTCGTAGACGAGACGAAGGCGATTTCATCGGATACTGTGGCTTAATTATCGGTCGTTCCACGCTTGAAGAGCCGGAGATTGCATATGAGTTGTTCCGCAGTGCTCATCGCATGGGTTATGCGACAGAGGCGGCATCAGCAGTACTGGAGGCTGCGATTGCTACGGGTCGCAAAAGACTTTGGTCAACTGTAGGTGCTTGGAATACGGCGTCCTTCCGGGTATTAGAAAAGATAGGATTTAAGCGGCATCACAGTACGTTTGGTGAACGAGGTGAGATTGTTTGGAACGTACGCGATCTGTAGAAATCGGATTAGATTCGGAACAATTAAAAATGTAAAAGAAAGCCCATATGTTAGATATGGGCTTTTCCTAATAGTAAATATTGATTTTGTATATATTTAAGTGTAATAGTCTATCTTTTACCTTAGTTTTTTACATCATCATATAATTCCAGCGCCTTTTTCACATTCAATCCGTTCTTCACAATACCATGAATCGCTTGAATCATCGCAGCGGGGTGTTCGGATTGCCATATGTTTCGGCCCATGTCTACGCCAATTGCACCTTCTTGCAGTGCATTGTACGTAATGTTTAATGCGTCTTCGATTGAATCTAGTTTCGGTCCACCGGCGATGACGACTGGGGCAGGGCATGTGCTCGTTATTTTTTCGAATCCTTCGCAGTAGTACGTTTTAATAATGTCAGCACCCATTTCAACACATACGCGGGAAGCGAGTGCGAGGAAGCGTGCCTCTCGTTTTTGTAGTTCTTTTGCGACCGCGGTAATGCCGAGAACTGGTAATCCGTAATCATGAGCTTCTGAAACTACGTTTGCGAGATTTGAAACCGTTTGTGTTTCATAGTCTGATCCAACAAAGACAGAAACGCCGACGCCAATTGCGTTTTGTTTTACTGCTTCTTTCACAGGTGTAACAATAGTTTCGTTCGCTAAATCTTTACCGACGACAGTAGCTCCGCCAGATACACGCATAACCATCGGTGTGCTGCAGTTTTCAGGAATACAAGAGCTAAGTACACCTCGCGTTAAAAAAAGGGAATCTGTATAAGGAAGTAAGTTTTTAACTGTTTCTAATGGTTGTTCTAGTCCGTGAATCGGTCCTAAAAAATAGCCATGGTCGATCGCTAACATAACCGCTCTTCCATCAGGTAAAATTGTATTTAATCGATTTTTAAATCCCCAAGTCATTCGAAATCACTCCTTCGTTAATGTTGGATTTTCCGTTTGTACAGTATCTTTATTTGGTAAATGTGGTGACTTTATAAAAACAGCTTTAAAAGGTTTGTCAGAATGGTTAATAAGATAATGAGATTCATGAGGACGAACTTGTAAGACATCACCTTGTTTAATTGGAACTCTTTCATTATTTACATAGAAGTCTATTTCTCCTTCTAATGCATAAAAGACTTCCTCGCATGTTGTATGGTAATGATTTTGAAACTCTTGCCCAGGCTGAATGACAACAAGGCCAAGATCAATATTTGGACCTTGTATTAAATATTTCGGCCCGTTATCACCGAAGCGATAGGAGAAATCATTTTCATTCGCTTTTCGCATACATTTCACTCCTTTATGTAATGTGTTACAGTGCACCTGGTGCGATCCACATATGTGATGTAAGTCCTATATCAGCTAAAGTGAGCTGACTGTCATACACAGTTTTCCAAGTTTCATAGAACGCCTTATACAGTTCGTGATTTTCAGTAACTGGTTCGAATGTATTTTCCCACTGTACAAACTGTTCGGCAGTCTCTCCTATAGATGAATATATGCCAACACCAACACCAGCAGCAATCGCAGTTCCTAAAGCAGCTGCTTCTTTCACAACAGGTACTTTAACAGGAATTCCGAGTACGTCTGAAAGAATTTGTGGCCAAAGTTTTCCTTTAGCGGCGCCGCCAGCAAAAATAACTTCAGAAGGGAACGTACCAGTTAGATTTTCTATTAATTTTAAGTTACCAAGTGTAACGAAGGCGGCATTTTCTTCGATAGCGCGGAACATTTCTTTTTTTCCACATTTGTCAGCATCTAAGCTTAAATTTAAAAAAGAAGGTGCGGCATGACGCCAAGAAATGTAGTTCATGACGTTTGAAAAAGTAGGGATAATGCCATGTGAACCGACCGGTACGTCTTTCGCTTGTTCTTCTAACAATTCATAAGCATCTACACCGAGTTTTTCTGCAAGTTTCTTTTCTTCTTGGCAAAAGGCATCTCGAAACCAGCGCATAACGAGACCTGGGAAAAAGGCAATCGTTTCATATTGCCATAGGTTTGGAACGACGTGGCAATTTACGCGAATCGCAGCATGCGGATCTGTTATTGGTTTAGTAATATTCACTTCTTGTTGCCAAAAGCTGCCCCCGCATATTAATGTTTGATTAGGCTCCACGACTCCAGTTCCGAGTGATGCCATTTGAGCATCTCCGCCCCCGGCGATTACAGGAATTCCTTCGCGTAAACCAGTTAATGCTGCACACTCTTTTGTAACATTACCAATCACGGTGCCAGCTTCATTTACTTTTGGTGAAAACGGTAAAGTTATCCCGCACTCTTTAGCGACATCGTTATCCCAAGTTCTATTGTGTAAATCAAAAATTCCGGACGTACAACCGTTTGAAGGGTCGATTTGCAGTACGCCGCTTAATTTATATAAAATCCAATCATTTAACATCGTAAAAGAATGAATATTGCTATAGACTTCAGGTTCATGTTTTTTAATCCAAAGTAGGCGAGGTAAAGCCCCTAATGAAAAAGTTTGCCCAGATCTTGTATATAAATCTTCTTCAAGATGTGACCGAATTTCTTTTAGTTCACTAACTTCAGCGGATGCGCGCCCATCAACATTTGCACAAGCCCATATTTCTTGCCCATCTTTATCATATAAAACAAAACCTTCTCGCATACTAGTAGCGCTAATAGCTTGAATAGAAGAAGGAGAGACATTACTTTTTTGTAGAACTTCTTTCGTGCACTGTTGTACTAGCTCCCAGTTTTCAATTACATCAAAATTCATAGAGCCTGGGTAAAGAGGATCGGTTTTATGAACCCATTCTTTTTGACTGACCGCAATTTGATTACCGAGTAAATCAAAAAGTACAGCTCGAATACTTCCCGTACCAGCATCAAAAGCTAATAAAGTAGACATTAACAATCACCATCCTTTCGTAATAAGGAGAGGGCTGTTTCCTCATCTGTAATTAATGTATGAATGAACTTTCCTTTTAAGGCACCATAAATTGCATCTATCTTTTCTGTACCTCCAGCAACACCAATGACATGTTTCATATTGCGAAGAATAGAGAGCGGCGTACCAATAAGACGATTGTGATGTGGAAGCTCCAATAAATCGCCATTCGTATTATAAAACTGTCCTAAAATATCGCCAGTACCGTTTTGGCTACGAATATATGTCATTTCACGTAGTGTTAATTTTTCTTCTCTCACAATGGTAGCATCTTGAGATAACCCTCCAATACCGACAACTGCCGTTTGTGCAAGTGAAGCGACATGAAGCATATCTTTCACACTCGGTTCTGATAAAATACTTTTTGCCATTTCAGTAGTAGATGCAAGAAAAGGAGTGGGGATAATATGAAGATCACCTTGCATGTAATGTAAATAATTTTGTTTTCTTGGGAGGTAGTGGTTGACTCCGCCTGTTAGCGTTACGATTGAAAGATTAATAGAACTTTCAAAATGAATGTTTTCTAGCATTTTGCTAATCGTTTCTCCCCAGCCAATACCGAGTAAATCGCCTTGCTGGAGCTGAGTCTCTAAATATTGTGCAGCAGCTTTTCCGAGAGAAGTGGCATAATTGTCTATTGGAGTAGGGATAATGAAAGCATCTTTTAGGTTGAATTTTTTCATTAGGTCACGCTCAATGCTCAAACAGTGTAAACCAGTCCCTTTTACGTGAAAAGTAACGATTCCTTCACTGCGCGCCTTATCTAATAACCGAACCACTTTATTTCTTGAAATGTGAAGAAGTGAAGCGATTTCTTGTTGTGTTAATTGATCTTTATAATAGTACCAAGCGACTTTTGTTAACAAATTTTCTTCAAAGTTCAGCTGTGGCATACTCTTCATCCCTTTCAACAATTGACCAATGCTTAAACATATGTGCCACATATTTTGTTTATTCCAGTTGAAACGATGAAACGTCTGGTGAAAAAAGTGTTCTAGATATGAAAAAAGGAATATACAATGCTACAAAACAAGTAGAACAAATAATCATTTTCTCAAAAAATGTTCTGCATAAAGTGAAACTGTAATTAGTGGGGGGGGTTATTCATTCCACTGATTTTCAGCCCGCACCAATCGGGCATGAACGGGTAGTAAATAGCGGGATAAAGGCAGGTGACATCATGTGGAGAACATACCCTTATTACAAGTAAAGAAAATGAGTAAGGCGTTTTCAAATCAACTTGTGCTAAAAGAAGTGAACTTACAAGTAGAGCGTGGAGATATATACGCTTTAGTTGGGGGAAATGGTGCTGGAAAATCAACATTAATGAAAATATTAACGGGGTTATATTCGTATGATAGTGGAGAAATGTATGTAAAAGGAAAGAGGCAACAATTTTCAAATCCGTCAGAAGCACATCGAGAACGTATGTATTTAATACCACAAGAACCACTCATTTTTCCGCATATGACTATTGAAGAAAATATATGTATTGGGCTAAACAGAAAGAAAAAGGAACTGAAAGTAAAGATTCAGCAATTAATGGACAGTTTAGGTTGGGATATTGCCCTTTATGAGCTAGGAGCATCGTTATCCATTGCGCAGCAACAATTAGTAGAAATCGTTAGGGGATTAATACGAGAAGCCGAGATTCTTATTTTAGATGAGCCAACATCGACATTAACAACTCACGAAATGAAGAGTCTTTTTGTGTTGATGAAAAGTTTACAAGAAAAAGGAATTGGGATGATATACATTACGCATCGTTTTCCAGAAATCTTTGAAATTGCTAATAAAGTAGCGATATTACGTGATGGAATGATTATAAGCCAAGGGGATGTATGTGACTATACTTATGACATGCTGATGGAGGGACTATTGCCAAAAGGATATAAACAGGAAGAAAAAAGAGAAGTAGTTCAAGAGATAGAAAGGACGAAAAAAATATTAGAAGTAACGAATGTAACTGGCCACGCATTTTCAAATATATCATTCGCTGTACACGCTGGAGAAATTGTAGGTATTGCTGGCATCGTTGGATCAGGTAGAACTGAATTAGCAGAAGCGATATTTGGATTGAAATCTATAAAAACAGGGTCTATTTTATTAGAAGGAAAATCTATTGATACATTTTCTTTGCATAAAAGGCTAGGCGAAGGACTCGTTTATGTGCCAGAGGATAGAGCGAGGAATGGGATTTTCTCAATCGCATCTGTTACAGAAAATATTACAGCAGCATGTTTACAGCAAAATAATCGTTTTTTTATTAGCCGAGAAAAAGAAAGCGCTTTAGCGAAGTCGTATATAGACCAGTTTCGAATTGTTGTGCCAAACATGAATGAAGAACTGGCATCTTTATCAGGAGGTAATCAGCAAAAAGTCGTGCTTGCGAAATATTTAGCATGTAACCCAAAAATTATTATTCTCGATGAACCGACGCGCGGAATTGATGCAAAAGCAAGACTTGAAGTGTATGAGGCGATAGAAAAAATGAAAGGGGAAGGACTCGCCATATTAATGATCTCTTCAGATATTGAGGAAATTGTCCGATTTTCTAACCGTGTATATGTAATGCGAAATGGTCAATTTGTTTCTCATTTAGAGAAAGAACAAATGAGTGTAGGTGAAGTTACACGTCTTGCATATGGGGGTGTAACGGAATGAAACGCATGTATAAAATGCACGAAACGTCTATCATACTGTTACTACTTATGTATATAGCCATTGTCGGAATGATAAATCCTAGTTTTGTTCAGTTTAACTCGTTATCTTTAATGATGAAATCAAGCGTTATTTTAGTCGTTCTAGCAATTGGCCAATCTTTCGTCTTATTTACGAAAAATATAGACGTATCAGTTGGCTCGATTATGGGATTAAGCGCAGCGGTTTGCGGAATGTTGTTAACGAACGGGTATAGTGCATTCTTTTCAATTGTTGCTACTATGATACTTGGCACTATTATCGGTTTCTTAAACGGGATTGGCGTTGCGAAGTTTCGGGTACCAGCCATTATTATGACATTAGGCATGCTAGGAATTATTAGAGGTGCAATGTTAATCTTCACAGGCGGGAAGTGGATTGAAGATATTCCAAACGATTTTAAGCAGCTGTCATCTATCGTCATACTTGGTCTACCGATAACTGTATGGATTGTTCTTATTATTTTACTACTACTCTATTTCTTTTTAATGAAAGTGCCGTACGGAAGATACTTTTATGCGGTAGGTGATAATGAAAATGGTGCAAGACTCATTGGGATACCTGTTAATAAAGTGAAGATAAATGCGTTTATTATATCGAGCTTAAGTGCGGCACTTGCTGGTTGCATTTTTGTTATGAATATCGGGTTCGTTCCAAATCAAACAGGTACAGGAATAGAACTACAGGTTATCGCAGCTGCTGTGCTAGGAGGAATTCATTTAAAAGGGGGAACAGGTTCTATATTTGGGGCCGCATTAGGTGCATTATTTTTAGAAGCAATAAGCAGTTCACTCGTCTTTTTAAAAATACCAGCATTTTGGAATAATGCTATTTCAGGATTTTTACTATTACTTATTATTATATTAGATAGTGTAATGAAAAAGTGGAGAGCAGAAAGGAGGATGAATATATGAAGCATGTTTACAGATGGGAAGGTGTTCTAATCGTATTCCTTCTTATAGAATTCATTCTCTTTAGTTTTCTAAATAGTGATTTCTTCAACGTTAGTAATCTCCTTTTTAGTACAAATGATTTCCTATTTATCGCAATCGCGGCGATACCAATGACTTTCGTTATTGTAACAGGAGGAATTGATGTATCGGTCGGCTCAATAATGGGGCTCACTTCGATTTTGATTGGTGTACTTTGGATGAGCGGAATACCTATTTTGTTTGCTGTCATAATCGCCCTAATAATAAGTTGCTTAGCAGGCGCTTTAAACGGAATCATTATAAAAATGACAGGTGTAGAACCACTTGTCGTTACACTCGGAACGATGTTTTTATACGGAGGAATTGCACTCGTCATTTCAGGAGGTGCGGGCGCTTCTGGATACGAAGGAATAAGTGGTTTACCTGATGCGTATGTGCAACTGGCAAATGGTAGTTTAGTAGGAATACCTAATCTATTATGGATCCTAATCGTATTAACTGTTTTATGCACTGTATTGTTTCATCGTACCATATATGGGCGCCACGTAAAATTAACAGGCGCAAACGAAAATGCAGCGAAATACACCGGAATCAAAACGGAGAAAGTAGTCATCATCGCTTATATAATTTCTGGGTTAGGAGGTGGATTAGGGGGAGCTTTCTTAACTGCATATTTTGGTTCCGCACGTGCTGATATGGGAAGTGAAACAATTTTACCGATCATTACAGCAGTCGTATTAGGCGGGACACTTATTACAGGGGGAAAAGGAAGTATTATCGGTACTGTACTAGCGAGTGTATTTATAGGACTAATGCAGTATGGCTTGCAAATGACAGGCTTAACTAATGAACAATCCAATGTAGTGATTGGTATTATCCTTATTCTTTCAGTTATTATGAGACATTTCAAAGTACATCCATTCTTAGCGGGAAAAAGAAGAAATTTGCATAAGGGGGAAATGTCATGAAGAGAAAACTGGGGATTGTTATTATTGTATGTATTTGTTTAATCGGTTTAATTGCTTGCTCTAGTCAAACAGCAGATAAGAAAAAGGCTGATGATGTAAAATTTGCATTCATCCCGAAATTAACTGGAGTTGGTTTCTTCACATCAGGTGGTGAAGGCGCGAAAGAGATGGGGGATAAGCTAGGTGTACAAGTAAAATATGATGGACCGTCTGAAGCGAGTGTATCAGGACAAGTAAAATATATAAACAATTTTATTAACCAAAACTATGATGCACTAATGGTTTCTTCTACGTCGGTGGACGGCCTATCACAATCACTGCAACGTGCTAAGAAAAAAGGGATGACAGTGTTAACGTGGGATTCTGATGTGAATCCGAAAGATCGTTCTTTTTATATAAGTCAAGGAACACCAGATCAACTTGCTAATGTATTGATTGAAATGACTTCAAAGCAAATTGGAGATAAAGGAAAAGTAGCATTCTTTTATTCAAGTCCAACTGTAACGGATCAAAACCAATGGGTAACGAAGGCGAAAGAAATAATTAAAAAGAAATATCCGAACTGGGAAATTGTAACGACTCAGTATGGTGAAAATAATGCGCAAAAGTCTTTGTCAGTAGGGGAGAACATATTAAAAACGTATCCTGATATAAACGCAGTCATTTGTCCAGATGCAACAGCACTTCCAGCAATGGCACAAGCAGCAGAAAATTTAAAAATGGATAAAAAAGTAGTTGTAACTGGATTTTCTACGCCGAACGTTATGCGTGATTATGTAAAACGAGGAACAGTACAACAATTTGGATTATGGGATGTAAAACAGCAAGGGGCTCTCGCAACATATGTAGCAAATGAAATTGTTGTAAAAGGGAAGAAGTTAAAAGTAGGGGATAGCTTCGAAGTAAAAGGTATCGGAAAAGTGAAAGTAGAGCCTAACTCCATACAAGGATATGACTATGAGGCAGAAGGAAACGGAATTATCGTATTACCAGAGCGAGTTGTCTTTACGAAAGATAATATTGATAAGTATAATTTTTAATGAAGAAAAAACGTCCGAATATATCGGACGTTTTTATTATGTCATTTTGTGAATGTATTCATTAATTATGAACAGTTTCTTTTTCGTTTAATCCAAGTGTACGTCCAGTTGAAGTGTGTAAATCTTGGAATAGTCTTGGATTTTCAGTAAGAGAAATGCCATAAGAAGGAATCATTTCTTTTATTTTTTCTTCCCATCCTAATATACGATCAGGGAAACATTTTTCTAATACTTCAAGCATGACGTGAACGGCAGTAGAAGCACCTGGTGAAGCACCTAGTAATGCAGCGATTGATCCGTCAGCTGCACTTACAACTTCTGTACCGAATTGAAGTGTGCCTTTACCGCCAGCATCAGTATCTTTAATTACTTGTACACGTTGCCCAGCAACTACAATATCCCAATCTTCACTTTTTGCGTTCGGAATGAATTCGCGTAATTCTTCCATACGTTTTTCATGTGATAACATAACTTGTTGAATTAAGTATTTTGTTAGTCCCATTTCTTTTACACCAGCAGCTAACATCGTTAAGACGTTATTCGGTTTTACAGAACCGATTAAGTCAAGATTTGAACCAGTTTTTAAGAATTTAGGTGAGAACCCTGCGAACGGTCCGAACAATAAAGCTTTTTTATTATCTATATATCTCGTATCCAGATGAGGTACAGACATTGGCGGAGCACCAACTTTAGCTTTACCGTATACTTTTGCATGATGTTGCTCAATGACTTTTTGATTTTTACATACCATAAATAGTCCACTTACTGGGAATCCACCGATATGTTTTGATTCAGGAATACCTGTCTTTTGTAGTAGAGGTAGGCTACCGCCACCGCCACCGATAAAGACAAATTTTGCAGTATGATGCTCAATTTTACCACTATTCATATCGTGTACTTTTACTTCCCACAAACCATTTTTCGTGCGTTTAATATTTTCGACACTATGTTTGTAGTTTAGCTCGACATTTTTCGTTTGTAAGTAATCAAACAACATACGTGTTAATGCACCGAAGTTAACATCTGTTCCAGAGTCAATCTTCGTTGCAGCCATCGGTTCGTTTGGTGTACGTCCTTCCATAATGAGTGGAAGCCATTTTTTTAATGTTTCAGGAGCATCGGAAAATTCCATACCTTGAAACAGTGGATTTTTTGAAAGCGCTTCAAAACGGTTTTTTAGAAACTCAACATTTTTTTCACCTTGTACTAAACTCATATGAGGTAGAGGCATAATAAAATCTTGTGGATTACGAATTAATTTGCTTTTTACAAGATATGCCCAAAATTGTCTTGAAAGCTGGAATTGCTCATTCACTTTTACAGCCTTACTAATATCTATAGATCCGTCAGATTTTTCGGAAGTATAGTTCAGTTCGCATAGCGCAGAATGCCCTGTACCTGCATTATTCCATTCGTTAGAGCTTTCTTCCCCGGCACTTGCGAGTTTTTCAAAAACTTTAATTTCCCATTCAGGTGCTAATTCTTTTAGTAATGAGCCTAACGTTGCACTCATAATTCCTGCACCAATTAAGATAACGTCTGTTTTTTGCTGCATGTTGCTCATGATAATCTCTCCATCCCCTATATTGGCAAAAAAGAGTAGGTGTTTTCTATGTCTAAGCCGTAAAAGAGAAACACCGCCTAGGCCCCACCTAGGTGTATACCTTTTTTGTCTCAATTATATAACCATCTCATACTCTATTATAATAATTAATAGACTAAAATA
>Ga0209025_1000783_pt1 | contig 52275 bp, 49 predicted proteins | sample AraplaMF_Col_mLB_FD_184256 | JGI IMG/M metagenome (GOLD analysis project Ga0209025, IMG submission 184256) | Arabidopsis root microbial communities from the University of North Carolina, USA - plate scrape MF_Col_mLB (SPAdes) (version 2) | ecosystem: Host-associated > Plants > Roots > Endosphere... | reverse complement strand
TCGATCGCCTATTCGGCCAGTGCCAGCGGCACCTATTTGTCCGAGGAGCTTTTCCCGAAGCTCGATCCGAGCGGCCAGGTGATGGCCAAGGCAAAGAAGATATTCAGCGAGCGCGTCGGCACCATCGTGGCCCGCGGCGAGGCCGAGCTTGGCTTTCAGCAAGTCAGCGAACTCATCCCGATCGAAGGGTTAGATTTCGTCGGCACACTGCCCGAGGAGGTCCAGCGCGTCACGGTGTTCTCGGCTGGGCTCGCCGCCGGCGCCAAGCAAACCGAGGCCGCGAAGGCGCTTATCGCTTGTCTGGGCGGCGTGGATGCAGCGGAGACGATTCGAAAGACTGGGCTCGATCCGATTTCGGCGAAGAGGTAACCGGCTGGCCCGTCGAGCTCTCCAATCTCCGCAGGAGCGCGAGTAGGTCGCCATGGCAGATTCAACCTGCGAGTGGCGGTCTTTTCGACCACGAAGCGTCGATACCGTTGAAAAAGTCAGCCTGCGAGCGAGGCGATCACGGGCGGCGATTTGCGTGCCCGTCACGCGGCCCTGATCGGCGGCCCGTTCGGCAGGAGCTCGGCGAGCTTCCTGAGGTTCTGGGCTGCTGCGAGGTGGAACTCGTCTCTGGCGTCATTGGGTCCGCGTAGTCGCAGCCGATCGAGCCTCAGAATGCGCTTGAGGTGGGCGAAGAGCATCTCGACCTTCTTCCGCTCGCGCCGCGAGGTGACATAGGCGTCGGTCTCGGCGATGTCCCTGGCCATGTCGCGGGCACCCTCGTGGATCGAACGCAGGAGCTTGCGAGCGGGCATGTTGGGTGAGCATCGCGGTTTCAGCAGGCAGGCGTCGCAGTCGAACTTGCCGGCGCGGTAGCGCATCATGCCCTCGCCGTCGACGAGTGGGCGCTCGGTTCGATAGGCCTTCTGCCGCGGCCTGAGCTCCTTCCCGCTCGGGCAGGTGCAGAGATCGCGGGCGCGCCAGAGTTCCAGAGAGCTCGCGAAAGGCTGGCCGCTAGCGCTCGGCCGGCTCTTTCTCTGCCTATCGTCATATCCTTGGCAGGTACGCTTGCTATCCACGCCGTTCCGTGAGGGCTGCAAGCAACATGGCGCGACCATGAAAGGGCATGAATTGAACCCGCCGACACGAGGGCGCTTCCACTTCGATCGCGCCGAGCTCTGGGCCGATGGCCTGATTCATGTGCTTGGAATCGTGCTGGGCGTCGGCGCGGTCGCGTATCTGATTGCGCGCGTCGTCGCAGTGGCTCCGGTGCCCGCCGTGATCCCGGTTGCGATCTACAGCTCCGCGCTGATGGCGGTCCTCGTCATTTCCGCCGTCTACAACATGTTACCGGTTTCCCCGGTGAAGTGGCTGATCCGGCGCTTCGACCATTCGGCGATCTACGTCCTGATCGCGGGAACCTACACCCCCTTCCTGGCGAGAATGGGCGAGAGCGTCGTGGCGCATGTCCTTCTCGCCGTCGTCTGGAGCGCATCGGCCGTTGGGGTCCTGCTCAAGCTCGCCTTGCCGGGCCGATATGACCGTGTTTCGATCGCGCTCTATCTTCTGATCGGCTGGAGCGGCGTCTTTGCCTGGGAGAGCATCGCGCAGCTTCCTAGCCTCGCCTTGTGGCTGATCGTGACGGGGGGGCTTCTCTACACGCTCGGCGTGGTCTTCCACATCTGGCAGACGCTTCCCTTCCAGAATGCAATCTGGCACGCCTTCGTGCTCGTCGCTTCCGGCTGCTTCTATGGCGCCGTCTTCCAGGCCTATGCGCTCACGCCGACGGCGTGAGTTGTCCGCGCAGTGGGCGAGCGCTGACTACTTCTCCTTTGGCGAAAGACGATCGAGAGCGTTGGTGATCGCGTTATGCGGACTTCGCGGCCTTTGCGCCCAATTGGCCTGCCGGCTCGCTCCTTGAATTTGCGTCTCGCCAATGACCCGCTCGCGGTCGTCGGCCCCTTTCACGCGGTACTGTGGTTCGCCGCTGACGACAAATGGCAGCTGGCGCGTGACGACATAAACCCCAACTGCATCGGTGTCGTAAAAGCCAGAAGCGAGGCTCACACGATCTCCAACCGTATAACGATGTTCCATGGTGCTCCTTCGTGCTTTCAGCCTCAGAAGCTGAGCCACATGCTAGCACGACGCTGCGGGATCGCAGGAAAATTCGGTTGGATTGGTCGCGCCTGGTGGACGGCATCTGCGACAGCCGTCGATTTAAAGAAGAAGAAGCTCGGCTTTGCAAAAACAGCGCGCTCCCGTGATTTAACACGCCTCGGCATTGGGCGCTGCCATGGCCAAATGACATAGACGCGCCTCGTTATTCCGCTAGGGTCACCCTCGCAGTTGTCTCCATGTCGCTTTTGGAAATGACCGCTGGCGGCGCATGTTGATGCCGCCCAGACGGGGACCTGTCATGCATACTGGTAAAGGTTTTCTCATCCTTCGGAACGGGCACAGACTTCCCCTCAATTTTCAATTCAGCAGCGATTTCGATGAGATCAGGTCAGGATATCTGTATTTGGACACGTCGGGGATCGATCCCGTCTCATACGGAGATCGAATGAATCTCGTCTGCGAGGATGGCACCACCATCCAGTTCGTCGTGGTCCACTTCAGCGACCGCTACCTCGCTATTTCCGGTCAGAGGGTACCTCTGGCCGCATGACGAACAATCCTCCGGAACTTTGAGCCGCAATGACCACGGATGTATTGGCATTGTCGACAGACAGTCACTCGAGAAAGGGCCAGGCTTCTGCCTGGCTTTTTTCATTGCCGCTGGCGACAGCGAGAACCTGAGCGGAGACGGACATGGCTGGACACTCGAAGCAGCGCATCGCAGCGGACATCTCGAGCGCGTCGTGATCAGCCACGATATCTGCTACAAGACGCGCCTGACCAGCTTCGGCGGGCACGGCTATCCCCACATCTTCGAGAACATCTTTCCACTGATGCGCTCGCGCGGTTTCTCGGAGGCCGAGATTGAGGGGATCCTTGTCGGCAATCCGCGCCGGTTGCTGACCTTCGTCTGACTGGGCCGCTCAGGCCGGTTCGCGCGAGAGCGTGCGCAACCCGGCGATGATCGTCTCAACATAGAAGTCGAAGCTGTGCGTCATCGGCTTCTCGGTGCCGCCCTGCCAGCGGACGATGAAGGCGCGGTTGGCAAGCGCATCGAGGTTGCGCGCCAACCGCGGGAAACGGTCGGCATCGACGCCTCGAATCTCGGCCTCGAAGGCCTTCGCCCATTCGCTTGAGCCCTCGGCCGGGCCGGGCGCAAGCTCCAGCGTGACATAGCCGAGCAGGCCCGCGACCACGGTGTTGTAGGCATCGACCAGTCGTTCGCCGCGAAAGCCTGCAGACTCCAGCGCCGCAAGGATCCGTTCGACGAGCGCCATGTCGACGCCGGTGTTCGAGACGATCTGGGCGCCGAGCAGTGGCGCGATATTGGGGTGCTTGCGCAGCGAGTCGCGATATTGAGTGAAGAGTGCGCGGACCCAGTTCTCCCAGTCGCAGATTGCGTCCTCGGCGGGCGGGACGACATCGGTGAAAGCCGTCGCCGCGACCGCGCCGAGCACGGCATTGCGGCCGCCGGGCATGTGCCAGTACAGCGCCGTCGGAAACACGCCGAGCGCCCGTGCGAGTTCGCGTAGGCTGAAGGCCTCCAGCCCGCGCTCGTCGATCAGCCGCAGCGCCTCCGCCACGATCTGCGCGCTATCGAGCGCAACGACTTCGTCGCGTCTGGGGCGCCCGCGTCGCTTGCGTTGCTCGGCTTCCTGCATGTCCTCTCCGGCGCTCGCAACGGTCGAGCCGGCTCCGCTCCCCTGCCTGTCGCGATTAGCAGCCGCACCGAGGCCGCGAAACCTCGCAGGGCAAAACTTCGCCACAAGCTCTCGACAAATAAATTGTCCATCGTACAATTACTACTTGATGAGACCATGCCGCCGCCAAGGCGGTGCGTCGAGGCAAATCGGTGGACGGCGGACGATGGATACGGTGCGGCGAAACAGGACGATCGAGGACGAGCTGACGGAAGCCCGGACGCGCTATGCGGAACGGAGACCGAAGTCATTGGCGGTGCATCGGCGCGCTTGCGAAGTGATGCCGGGCGGAAACACCCGGACCGTGCTCTATCACGGCCCGTTCCCGCTGCGTCTGATCCATGGCGAAGGAGCGGTCGCAACCGACGCCGACGGCCATCGCTATGTCAACCTGCTCGGCGAGTACACAGCCGGCCTGTTCGGCCATTCCCACCCAGTCATCCGAGCCGCGATCGACGCGGCGCTCGATGGCGGCGTCAATCTCGGTGGTCACAACATGTTCGAGGCGGAGCTGGCGAGGCATGTGGTCGCCCGCTTTGCGGCGGTCGAGCGGGTGCGCTTCACCAATTCCGGCACCGAGGCCAATCTGATGGCGATCGCCACGGCGCGCGCCTTCACGAAGCGCTCGAAAGTCCTGGTGTTCCGGGGCGGCTATCACGGCGGCTTGCTCTATTTCGGCGGCGGTGGCATCCCGATCAACGCGCCCTATGACTTCATCGTCGCGCCCTATAACGACGCCGAGGCGACGGCGCGTCTGATCCGGGAGAATGCCGTCGACCTCGCCTGCGTGCTGACCGAAGCGATGATGGGATCGGGCGGCTGCATTCCGGCACGTCCGGATTTCCTCGCCATCCTGCGCGAGGAAGCGCGCGCCGTGGGGGCGCTCTTCATCCTTGACGAGGTGATGACCTCGCGTTTCGGCCGCAGCGGCGCCCATGGCCTGCTCGGCCTAGATCCCGATCTCGTCACGCTCGGCAAATGGATCGGAGGCGGCATGTCCTTCGGGGCCTTTGGCGGGCGGGCCGACATCATGGCGATGTACGACCCCGAGCGGCCGGGCTCCCTACCGCATGCAGGCACCTTCAACAACAATGTGCTCTCCATGTCGGCCGGCATCGCCGCGCTGACGCAGGTCTTCACACCGGAGATTGCCGAGGCGCTGCATGCGCGCGGCGAGCGCCTGCGCAACCGTGTGAACGAGGTCTTCCGCGGCGCCGATGTCAGGTTCCTGGCGACGGGACAGGGGTCGCTGATGAACATTCACGGCCTTGGTGGCCCGGTGAGCACGCCGGACCATCTTGCGAGCAGCGACGACCGGATGAAGGAACTCATCTTCCTGGATCTGCTGGAGCGCGGCTTCTACCTCGCCCGCCGCGGCTTCATCGCGCTGTCGCTGGCGATCGACGATGCGGCGATGGAGCAATTCCTGGCCGCATTGCAGGACATCGTCGCGGAACGAAGGGGCGTCCTCGTCTGACCTAAAGAATAGAAGGGGATTATCGATGCGTCACGCGATTCTGGCCGCACTGACCGTTACGCTGGCTCTGCCCGCAAGAGCCCAGGAGGCATTTCCGAGCAAACCGATCACGCTGATCGTGCCGTTCGCCGCGGGCGGCGGAACCGACGTGATCGCGCGCCTTCTCGCGGAAGGCATCGGGAAAAGCTCGGCCAGAATGTCGTCGTCGAGAATCGCACCGGCGCCGGCGGGGTCATTGCAAACAGGCCGTGATCGCATCGCCAAGCGATGGCCATACGAAACGCAAGCGCAGGCCCGGCCTTCAATCCCCTTTTGGGCCTTGTTGAAGCGGGTCACTATGCCGTGAGCATCGGTAAGATAGACGGGGGCCGACAGAGCTTCGATCGCCGGTTCGATGGCTTCGCCCGGTCCCGGAAGGACACGAACGACGTTCGACAGTGCCTTTTCTGGCCGTGGCGAGTGAAATCGAAAAGTGCGCGACCGCTGGCTCGAGCTAACGAAACAAAATGCGCCATGAGCCCGGTGGTTCCTACGACTTTCGTGTCCTAAACTCGGACGATTTAGGTCCACCACGCATCCGTCCCCCTGCGACATGAGCGGGACGGAATAGATGCTATGCTTGCATCCAACTTTTCGATCGCATGTGCCTGGTTGCGCCTTGTTGTTGGCTCGCGCCAGCCTCTGTCTCCTGTCTATTGGCACGCCGTCGACCTAGCCGCCGCTGCCACCTACCTTCCCCGCAGCGCTACCAAACGGCCAAAGAAACGATAACGGAACGGTTTGTGCGGTCGCGCGTTTCCCGCCGAAGTTGATGCATGCTATGGGGGCGCATGTGGTTGGGGGTACGACAGGGCCAGTGGTGAGCTCGGGCATCGCCGGGCTCGACGAGATTCTGAGGGGCGGCTTACCAGCTTCCAATCTCTATATTCTTCAGGGTGAGCCTGGCTCCGGCAAGACCACAGCGGCCCTCCAATTCCTTCGAGCCGGTGTCGCCGCAGGCGAACGCTGCATCTATGTCAGCCTGTCGCAGACGAAGGCGGAGCTCGAAGCGATCGCCTTGTCTCACGGCTGGACGCTGGACGGCATTCGTGTCGAGGAGCTGTCGGCGTCGGACGCGGTCAATGGCGCCGCCGACCAGACGATCTTTCAGACGGCCGAGCTGCGGCTCGACGAAACCCGCAGGGCGATCGAGGACGCGATTGAAGAGCATAAGCCCAGTCGCCTCGTCTATGATTCCCTTCTTGAGATCAGATTGATCACCGGCGACACCCCGCGCTTCCGCCGTGAACTGATCGCGTTCAAGGCCTTTCTTGCCAAGCGCGATGTCGTGGCGCTGCTTCTCGACACGAAAGTGCGCGATGCCCAGAACGCCGGTGAAGAGGTCGAAGGTATCGCCCATGGCGTGATCTGCCTCGACAAGGCGCTGGAGGAGTATGGCTCTGTGCGCCGCCGCATCGAGGTCAGCAAGATGCGCGGCGTACCCGTCGCTGACGGCTATCACGACATGGCGATCCGTGAAGGGCAAGGCGTTGTCGTGTTTCCGCGGCTCGTGCCCGGTGCCGCCGCGGAAACCACCAAGCCACAGCTGATCAAATCGGGCGTCGACGAACTCGACAAGATGTTCGGCGGTGGGCAGGAGTCCGGGACCACCACTCTCGTGATTGGTCAGGCGGGCACCGGCAAGTCGACCATGGCGTCGCTCTACGCGACGGCGGCGCTCAAGCGCGGCGAAAGCGTCGCCTTGTTCCTGTTCGAAGAACGCATCGAGACGTTTTTCCGGCGATCGGAGGGCCTTGGCATGGATCTGCGCCAGTTCCACGACGACGGCCAGCTCATTATCCGCGACTTCAATCCCAATGAGATCTCGCCGGGCGAGTTCGGCCAGATCGCGCAGGAGGCCGTCAGCAGCAACAAGGTGCGGGTGGTGGTGATCGACAGCTTCACCGGCTATCTCAACTCCCTGCCACATCGCGAAAAAGCGGTGCGCGACATCCAATCGCTCCTCAAATACCTTGCTCGCGCCGGCGTGCTCACGATGCTGGTCGTCGCGCAGCACGGCCTACTTGGCGAGGACGTCGGCATCGATGTCGACGTTAGCTTCCTCGGCGACACGGTACTCCTGCTGCGCATCATCGAGCATGGCGAGCGTCTCAGGCGCAGCATCACGGTCGTGAAGAAGCGGCATGGCCCGCACGATCTCGACGTGCGCGAACTCTTCATCCAGAGCTCCGGCGTCACGGTCGTTGCATATAACCCACTCCCTGAATCGTGAGCGGACGGTGCCCGGTGTCCCTGGCTCACTGGACTGTGTCTTGATCCTTGCCCCCTATCGCAGGGACGCCGAATATATGCGGGCGCTCCTCGACGAGCATGAGGTGAAGGTAATGCAAGCCGTCGGACCGGATGAGCTTGCAGCGCGGCTGGCCGAGGCGCCGGGCATGCTGGTCGTGACCCATGAGGCGCTCAATCGCTCGGTGCTGAGCATCATCGCGGAACATCTTGCCGATCAGCCGGATTGGTCGGAGATGCCGATCATCGTCCTCCTCGATCGTACAGCTCCTCATGCAAGGATACGGGCGAAACTCAGCACTGCATGGCCGCGCTCACGCCAGATCTTCTACCAGCGACCGGTCGCGGCGATGGAGCTGCTGAGCGGCCTGCAGTCGGCACTGCTCGCGCGGCTGCGGCAGCGTGAAGTGAGAGATCACATCGAGCGCGAGATTGAGCTGCGACGGGAGCTCAACCACCGCGTCAAGAACATCCTTGCGAGCGTGACAGCGATATTCGGGATGACACGCCGCAGCGCGGCCTCGGTCGAGCAGCTCGCGGAGGATTTCTCGGGCCGGCTCATGGCGCTGTCGACCGTACACTCCGCAGTTTTCGAGGCAGGCGGCGAGACGATCGATCTGAGCGATATCATCAGGCGGACCTGCTCGCCATATCGCGGTGACGGCGGGCATCGCATCATGGCCGAGGGACCATCGATCCAGGTTGGGCGGGATGCCGGCACAACACTTGCGCTGTGCCTCCACGAGCTGGCCACGAACGCCCTCAAATATGGCTCCCTGTCACGTCCGGAGGGTCGGGTCCATCTGACGTGGGACCTCCAATCAGCAATTGAGACCGTACTGACGATAAAATGGATCGAGAGCGGTGGTCCACCGGTGTCGGAGCCGTCGAAGGCTGGCTATGGCACGCGATATATCCGGTCAGCCCTTCAGGGCTTGTTCGGCTCCCCTCCCGAGATCGTTTTCCACCCCGAAGGATTGCGCTGCATTGCGGCGGGTCCGTTTGCTCGTTTTCGGTGAATTCAGCCTCAGGTTCGTCTCCCATGAGTTCTCCGCTTCCGCCGCTCCGCATCTTCTACCTCGAGGACAATCCCCTCATCGTGTTCCACGTCGAAGCGATGATTGAGGATCTCGGGCACATCTTTGCAGGCTCGGCCAGCAGCTTTGCCGAGCTGATAGCGAATTTCGACAGTTTTCAAATCGATGGCGCGCTGGTCGACATCGACCTCGCCGATGGGAGGACGGGTCCACGCGCCGCGGCCTGGCTGCAGAAGCACGGCATTGCCAGCATTTTTGTCACTGGCCAGGCTGAGGTCGCCGCCGAGCACCCGGCGGTGGCGCTTGCAACCATTGCCAAGCCCGTGTCTCCGAAAGTTCTCGGCGAAAAGCTCGAATTGTTGAGAAAAGATGCGAAGCCTTTTTGAGCCGGCCACGAGTGATCAGTCATACGCTCGCGTAGCCCTTCTCGCTTCAAGATCAAAATAAATAGCAGCCCAGGTCAACGATGAGCCAAAACTGGCACACAGCAGAATAGGCTTCGTGAGAGGCCATGATGTCTCAAGCAACAGCAGATCGTCGATATCGTTCTCTAACTCGTTGCGCCCGGCCACCTTCATCTTTGGCCACGGCTACCAGCGCAGCGACGATGTAAGCCAGGCTCGTTGGCTCTCGTGCATCAGGCGCATCGGGAACGAAAATGGCATGCTCCTCCTCCAAGGGTCTCGCGTCGAGAATTCTATGAAGGTCTTATCATCGGCCGTGGGGGTCTACTTTCGGAGAAAGAAGCGGAAACAAGGCCTCCGGTTCCAAGAAAGCTGCTGATCAACTCCTGCCCTGGCAGAGGATGCTGGAAGAGGGCAATTTCCACCCCGCACTACAGACGTGGGTGTGTTGATGACTGTGTCGGGAGGCTGAAGTGGGATCCGTACAGCACGCCCTCGATCGTGCGTTTCGGGTCAGGCCACTCCGCTGTGATTTCCTCTGGAGGTATGCCGCGCGCGTTCGCCTCGATCAGAAGGCGAACAGTCAGGTCTTGAGAGTCCCCGAGGCCCCGTCTGACGTTTTTGGCGATCCAGCTGTCGACGAAGCACTTGGCACGTAGGGACATTTTGGATCTCGCTTCGGTTATTCGTCACCACTTGCGACCCACCCGAGGAACCCGAGTATCGCGGCAATAGTGGAGGCCCACACCAACAGCGTCGCCATCTTATGTTAGCCGCTCGGCGAATATCATCATGACCAGCGATCCTTTCAGAGAGCTCCGGGCCTTCACCAGCGCAAGCGTGGGCGAACCGGAGTAACTGCCGAACGCGGGCAAAAGATTTCCTGTTCCGCACTACTCCCTAATGGTGAGGTCGACGGCAGATATGATGCCCACGGCTGGCTTGCCGCGGCAAGCGCGGCGCCTTCCTCATGCGACCCGCGATGACCAGCGGACTTTCGTTAGCATGTGCCAAGCGGGGCGGCTGAGGGGCGCCCTTGCGTCCGTATTGCGAGCAGCGATAGCGGCGGCCAATTCGCCAATCGAGAGCATTCTGTCCTCCGCGTCTGGTAATGGCTAGCCAGCGGTCCCCGGCTCTTGCGACCGCTGCGGTCTGCCCTGCTGCCCACTCCAGTCGGGCAAATCATTCCGTGCTCTGGTCAGCGCGGCGAGCTCTGCCTGAGCCTGCTCGATCAATAGCGCAAGGACCGGATGCTCCAGCTGCATCACCGCCGTCTGGATCAAGCCGCTGGTCCTAATTGAGCTCGCTCATGGTTTTCTCCAGGCCTTCCAAGAAGCGGGAGACGTGTGCCTCTTCGAAGATCAACGGGGGTCGGATTTTGAGAACGCTGGCATCAGGCCCCGTCGCGGAGATCAGGATTCGCCGTTCGCGAAGTCCATTGACCGAAGCCAAGGCGGCATCCATGTCCGGCTCCTTGGAAACCCCGTCCTTGACCATCTCCACGGCGAAGTACAGCCCGACGCCGCGGACGTCGCCGATCCGCTCATGGCGGGCGGCGATGTCTCGCAACCCGTCGAGCATCATGGCGCTGGTCCGCTGGCAACGCTGGAGCAATCCCTCGTCCTTGATGACGTCCAGCGTGGCCTGCGCCGCGGCCACAGCAACAGTGTTGCCGCCAAATGTATTGAAGTACCGCATGCTTTCTCCGAAGCCTTTGACCACTTCTTGACGAAGCAGCACGCCGGCGACGGGATAGCCATTGCCCATCGGCTTCCCGAGGGTGACGATGTCTGGATCGACGCCATGGCGCTCGTGCCCCCACATCGATCCCGTTCGGCCAAATCCGGATTGGACCTCATCCGCGATAAAGAGCCCGCCCGCCCGACGCACAATTTCCGCGATCGGTGCGAGAATGTCCGTCGGATCACCGTAGAGACCATCCGATGAGAATACGGAGTCGGCGATGAAGGCAGCGATGCCTCCGCCGTGCCTTTCGATATCCTCGATCTGGGCGGCGACCTCCCGTGCCATCCGTTGGCCGATCGATTTTTTGTCCTCACGATAGGAATCGGGCCGCTGAACGGTGCGGGTATAAGGATCCAAGCGCGATCGCTTGCCCAGAGACGGCGATATTCCCGCACCGAGACCGGAGTTGCCATGATAGGCTTCGGACGTGACTATCACGCCGGTCTTTCCGGTGTGATGCCGCGCGATCCGCAGAGCAAGATCATTCGCTTCAGAGCCGGTGCAGGTGAGCATGGCACAACCGGATTGCCCGATCGTCCCCGTGAACGTCGACAGGAGCTGCTCAGCGTAGTCGAGCAAGCCGTCCTGCATGTATCGCGTGTGCGTGCACAATATGCCCGATTGTTCACGGATTGCAGCCACGACACGCGGATGGCAGTGCCCCAGGGACACGACGTTGTTATAGGCGTCGAGGTACTCGTTCCCGTCGCGATCGTACAACAACGCACCTTCACCGCGAACGATGTTGACGGGGTTGCTGTAGAATAGTCTGTAGGCTGGACCTAGGAGACGCCTGCGCCGCTCCACATGCTCTGCCTTGGTCTTATCCAGAAGCGCGGCCCGGCTGGGGTCGAACCCGTTCGGCATATCGCCGCGGAATGCTTTTGCGATCTGCGACATGTTATCGACCTCCGTCCAGCCGGTCCGTCAACAGAGTATCCATCTGCTGGCGCGACATTGATAGAAACCAATCCAGATGGAACCATCCGGCCTGGGTATTGCGAAGTATGTACGCGCCGTTCTCGGGGAATAGCGCGGCCCGCCAGGAGGTCAATAGCCCACGAAGCGCAACGCGGCCCATCGCGAGATAAGGGATGATCCTGAGTTCCTCAGCAGTTAGATCCGCCAGTCTTAGGTAACCTCTCAGCAGCGCGTGAGCGCCCTCGAATGGGGGATCACCACGATCCAGGCCTGCAAGGTTGGGCATTTGGTTCATCAGTGCGGTCGAGACGTCTACCGCTATCGCTGTGCGGACGGTGTCGCCGAAATCGATGATCCCATTGACGAAGCCAGGATTGCGATGGTCCACCACGATGTTGGACGTGTTGAAGTCGTTGTGCAGCACCTGGCTTCTCAACCCCGCCAGCCGCGGCTGAATCTCCGCGAAGCTATCCAAGGCCAATTCCACCGATCGACGATGGTTCAGATCGACGATGTGCTCCGCCAGCGCCGCGAAGGAGAGCAGGTTCGTGACGTCCCACGCTACGATGCGCCCGTCGGCGGGATGCTCGAAGTCAGCCATGGCGAAGCGTAGTTCCGCCAGAACCTCGCCGATGCTGGCACGCTGATCAGATGTCGCCGTGGTCTTGTCCAGCACCGTGCCGGGCAGGAAGGTCATCAACCGAGCCATGCGAGGCGGTCCAACCTCGCTCTCTACGGGCGTCAGGAACGATCCATCCACATTTGGAAGAACGCGCGGAACCGGGACGCCGGGCGACCGAGCCTCGAGATGGCGCAGCACCGATATCTGCAACTCAAGTTCCGCGATCGGCTCCAGTGGATGGGCTATCTTGAGGATGAATTGCGCTCCTGTCGCCGCTTTGACGATGAACGTATCGTCCTTTTCGGTCGCCAAGCGACGCACATTGCCGTCCACGCCATAACTCCTCCTGGCGAGCGCGACGGCCAGATCCTCGGCGTACGGGATCTTAGGATGGCTCAGGTCGAACAGCAGTCCCGCCAAGGACGATTGTCCGTTCCGTTTCTCGAAGGGTTGGGGCTCGGCTGCCACGATCAAGTCCGTCATTGTCGATGCAGAGTTGTTCGCCAAACATTCGCTCATGTCGAAGCAGACGAGCGGAGCAGTTCGGCAGAAGATATCGGTCTCTAGCGCTGATCCCAGCGATCGAGCATGCCGTAGAACGCGACGGCGAAGGGCAGGAACCACGGCCGGCCGCCGCGGTAGAAGACCCGCGACGGAAACGGCAGATCGCCATAGACGCTGTGGCCGCTCTGCTTGCCGAGCATCTGCTCGGCTACCTTGTGGCCGAGCCAACTCGCCCTTGCGACCCCGGTGCCGCTGTAGCCGCAGGCATAGAACATGCCGTCGGTCTGGCCGACATGAGGGAATTTATCGAAGGTGAAGCCGAGCGTGCCGTGCCAGTAGTGACTTAGTTTGCGGTTCTCGAGCTCCGGGAAGACTTGCAGCAAGAGTCCGCGCAGATAGCTGGCGTTGGCGCGTGAGACCTTTTCGTCCGGCTTCGTGTTCAACACGCGGCCACCGAAGATGATCCGGGCTCCGTCGGGCGAAGGCCGGTAATAGGTCACGACGCGCTGGCTGCCAGCCAGCATCCGGCGCTTGGGCATCAGCCGATCCATGACATCGAGCGGCAGCGGTTCGGTGGCGATGATTCCGCTGGCGACCGGCATGATACGCCGCTGAAGATAGGGCGAGAGCGAGCCGGTGTAGCCGTTGGTCGCGAGCAATATCTGCTTCGCGGTGATCTTGCGACCACGCACGGTGAATTCATAGCCCCCGACAGCCGATTTCAGATCGGAGACGCGAGCATGGCTGAAGATCGTCGCGCCCGCGCGTTCGGCTGCTCGTGCCAGCCCCTGAACGTAGCGCGCAGGGTGGATGCCGCAATAGCGGGGCATGGCGATGCCGCCATGATAAAGCTCCGTGCCCACCTCCGCATGCTGCTCCGCGCGCGGGACGAGGTAGGCGTCGCACGGCATGACGGCCTTGATGCGATCGATGTATCGGCCAAGCCCGTCATAGATGCGCGGCGTCATCGCGCCGCGGAAATAGCCGACTTCCTTCAGATCACACGCGATCTGCTCGCGAGCGACGACGTCCTTAACATGCTGCAGAGAAAGAAAGCTCTCCTCCACGATGGCGCGCGCCTTGTCCGACCCGTGCGCCATCCCGCCATCGAAGAAGGCCCAGCCCGGCCCGAGCAGCCCGCCATTGCGCGACGACGCCCCCCAACCGGGCGCCTCCGCCTCGAAGACCGCGACCTGCTTTCCGGCCTTTGCCAGAGTCAGCGCGGCGTTGCAGCCAGTGAAGCCGCCTCCGATGACAGCGACCTCCACCTGGGACGGAAGATCGACCTCGGCAACCGGTGCCGGCCGAGCAGCGTCCCACCAATACGGTGTGTCGACAGCGTCGGCGGAAAAAAACGAGCCAGTGAGACGAGCCATGTTCGATGCTTTCAAGACGGAAGGATGCGACGCAGGCAATTCTCGGTGCGGGCAGGCTGCGGCCGAGCCAGGACTTCCTGATGGGGTCCCTGTTCGATCACGATCCTCCTATTCAGGGCGAGGAGACGATCAACCACTTCGCGAGAAGCCCATTTCGTGGGTAATGACGGCCCGAGAGCGCATCACGCCTGAGACTTCGCGGTTGGGCGCCGATGCCGGCTCGTCGAACAAGATCGCGTCAAGACTCATGCCGAGGCCCTCGCAGTGGCCAGTCGCTGCTGCCGGCCGCCCGTGAGTTCGGCCGGAGAAGGCGTCTGCCTTGACGCCGAACGTCGCTCATTTGAGCCGGGGCCGGCAGGCTCCTTTTTCTCCCATTCCTCGCCCCAGATCATCACGGCGTGGCCGGGCGAGACCTCGCGATACTGGCGCACCGGCGGGACATAGTCGGCCGGGCGGATCGGGCTCTTGATCTCGTCGTTCGAGACCGGGCGCTTCTGCAGGCGCCGGGCCGGATCGGCGATCGGCACCGCCGCCAGCAGCCGCTTGGTATAGGGATGCTGCGGGTTGCCGAAGATCGCCTCGCGCGGGCCGATCTCGACGATCTCACCGAGATACATCACCGCGACGCGGTGGCTGACGCGCTCGACCACCGCCATGTCGTGCGAGATGAAGAGATAGCCGAGGCCCATGCGGGCCTGCAGGTCGAGCATCAGGTTGACCACCTGCGCCTTCACGGAGACGTCGAGCGCCGAGACCGCCTCGTCCGCCACGATCAGCCGCGGCTCGACCGCGAGCGCGCGGGCGATGCAGATGCGCTGGCGCTGGCCGCCCGAGAACTCGTGCGGGAAGCGGCTCGCCATGTCGGCCTGCAGGCCGACGCGCTTCAGGAGATCGGCGACCTTGTCGCGCGCTTCCGAGCGGCTGGCGAGGTTGTTGATCAGCAGCGGCTCCGCGATCGCAGCGCCGACATTCATGCGCGGGTTCAGCGAGGCGAACGGATCCTGGAAGATCATCTGCATGCGCTTGCGCTGCTCGCGCAATTCGCCCTGGCTGTGCTTGAGCACGTCGACACCGTCGAGCAGCACCGAGCCGGAGAGCGGCTCGACCAGGCGCAGCACCGAGCGGCCCGTGGTCGACTTGCCGCAGCCGGATTCGCCGACCAGCGCCAGCGTCTCGCCCGCCTTCAGGCTGAAGGAGACGTTCTCGACCGCATGCACCCGGCCCTTGACCGAGGAGAGCAGCCCCCCGCGGATCTCGAAACGGGTGGTCAGACCGGAGACCTCGAGCACGGGACGCTCGGCCGCCTGGACCGTGTCGGGTGTTTCGGTCGGGACGTCGGACTGGCCAGTGTTGCGGTCGACCACCGGGAAGCGCATCGGCCGGACCTTGCCCTCCATCGAGCCGAGCCGCGGCACGGCCGAGAGCAGCGCCTTGGTGTAGGGCTTCTGCGGGCTGGCGAAGATGTTCTCGGTCGGGCCGGTCTCGATCTCGTCGCCATTGTACATGACGACGGTGCGGTCGGCGATCTCGGCGACCACGCCCATGTCGTGGGTGATGAAGAGGACGGACATGCCCTCCTCATGCTGCAGCTGCTTGATCAGCTCGAGGATCTGCGCCTGGATCGTCACGTCGAGCGCGGTCGTCGGCTCGTCGGCGATCAGGAGCTTGGGCTTGCAGGCCAGCGCCATCGCGATCATCACGCGCTGGCGCATGCCGCCGGAGAAACGGTGCGGATATTCGTGGAAACGCGACTTCGCCGAAGGGATCTTGACCTTCTCCAGCAGGCGGATCGTCTCGGCTTCGGCCTCGGAGCGCGACAGGCCGCGATGCAGGATCAGCGCCTCGGCGATCTGGAAGCCGATGGTCAGCACCGGGTTCAGCGAGGTCATCGGCTCCTGGAAGATCATCGCGATCTCGTTGCCGCGGATCTCGCGCATCTGCGCATCCGGCAGGGTCAGCAGCTCCTTGCCGTTGAGCTTGATCGAGCCTTCGATCCGGCTCGAACCGGGCGGGGTCAGCCGCATGATCGAGAGCGCCGTCACGCTCTTGCCCGAACCGGATTCGCCGACCACCGCCAGCGTCTCCTGCGGCTTGATGTCGAAGGAGATGTTGCGCACCACCGGCTTCCACAGGCCTTCGACCCGGAAGGAGGTCGTCAGGTTCGAGACCGAGAGGATCGGAGATGTCATGCCTGGTCCTTCATAGCGATCTGATTGGGCTGCGGACCGGCCGTGAACGCCCGAACATCCGCCCGGACGGACTAGCCAAAATATCCGAGCACGGCTTTGGTCTCGAGATATTCCTCGATGCCCTCGGGCCCGTACTCCCGGCCATTGCCGGATTGCTTGTAGCCGCCGAAGGGCGCATTCGGGTCCCAGGCAGGATGGTTGATATGGACCTGCCCCGACTGGATCCTCATCGCAACGGCGCGGGCCTGGTCGAGATCGGCGCCCTGCACATGGGCGCCGAGCCCGTAGACCGTGTCGTTTGCGATCGCGACCGCCTGATCGACAGTGTCGTAGGGGATGATCGACAGCACCGGTCCGAAGATCTCCTCCTGCGAAATCCGCATCTGGGGCAGGACCTCCGAGAAGATCGTCGGCCGGACGAAAAATCCGGTGTCGAGACCCTCGGGCACACCGCTTCCGCCGGCGATCAGCTTGGCGCCTTCTTCCAACCCCACGCGGATCATCATCCGCACGCGCTCGAACTGAGGCCGGTTGGCGATCGGGCCGTGAGTCACCTCTTCCCGCAGGGGATCGCCCACGACGAAATCTGCGACTGCTCCAGTCGCCAGCGTCTCGACCTCCGCCAGACGCGCCCGCGGCACCAGCATCCGCGTCGGCGCGCTGCAGGATTGGCCCATATTGCGGAAGGCGGCGCCGACGCCGAGGGGAACGGCCCGGGCGAAATCGGTATCCGGCAGCATCACGTTCGGGGATTTGCCGCCCAGCTCCTGCGCCACCCGCTTCACGGTCGGGGCTGCCGCCTGCGCGACGAGCACGCCGGCCCGCGTCGAGCCGGTGATCGAGATCATCGCGATATCGGGATGGGCGGCCATGCCGGCGCCGACCACCGGGCCGCTGCCATTGACGAGATTGAACACGCCCGCCGGGCAGCCGGCGTCCTGCATCGCCTCGGCGAACAGCAGCGCGCTGAGCGGCGACATCTCGCTTGGCTTGAGCACGACGGTGCAGCCCGCCGCGAGCGCTGGCCCGACCTTGGCAGTGACCTGGTAGAGCGGCCAGTTCCAGGGCGTGATCAGCCCGCAGACCCCGATCGGCTCGCGCAGGATCCCGGTCGTGCCGCGCTGCCGGATGAAGGGGAAATCCCGGAGATTGTCGCGCGCGGCGCGAATATGCTCGGCGGCGAGCTTGACTTGGGCCTGGCGGGCATAGGTGATCGGCGCGCCCATCTCGACCGTCAGCGCCTGCGCGAAGAGCTCGGCGCGTTCGAGGATGAGGCTGTGGATCCGGTCGAGCAGCGCCGCGCGTTCGGCCGGGGGAACGGCCGCCCAGGCGGAGCCGGCCGCCTTCGCAGCCTGCACGGCCCGGTCGAGATCCGCCGCGTCGCCGAGCGCGATCTCGGCGACCGCCTGCTCCGTCGAGGGGTCGATGACGGCGACACTCTCCGTTCCAGAGGCCTTCTGCCATTCGCCGCCGATGAAGAAGCGATTGAGGAAGCCGGCCTCGGCGAGATGACGAACAGGTGCGATCATTGGAAGCGACCCTTTATCCAGTGATAAGCGCCGACCAGAGGAAGGAACGAGGGCGGCGCGGCCCGACATGCCCAGGGATCGTCGGCCAGTCGACACCCTCCCACGGATTGAGCTCGGCGCGGCCGTCCATCGCCTCCGCCGCGATCGTGCCGGTCAGCCTCGCCATTTGCGTACGCTGGCTGCCGAAGCCGACCGAATCCGGCACGGCGACGTGCCCGCCGTGCTTGGCGAGCTTCAGCGCCCCCGAGGAGCCCTTCAGCCCTTCTCCGCCGAACACGACATCGCAATGGCCCACCACGGGGTTGCTCGTCGCGGTCCGGAACGGCTCAGAGGTGTCCGACCCGTAGGATGCAAGGTTCACCGGCGCTCTCCAAAAACCCCTTCGCCAGGAGCCGCCGCCGATGCGGCTCTCCTGCCGTCTATGCGATCACCAGCCGCGAATGCGCGGCCAGCGGGCCTCGATCTCCTGACCCCCGCCCGAAACGACATTGTAGATTTCGTGCTGCGAGGCGGTGGCGCAGGCGTGGTTGGGCAGGATCCGCACCTTGGCGCCGACCGGCAGGTCGGGCGGAGTCGCGCTGGAACCGGACCGGATCAGGAGCACGCCATGCTCCTGGCTCGCCTGCCCGACGATCAGATCGGGATAGGGCTTCCCGGACAGATCGCAGACGAGGCCATAGCCCTGATCGACGCGCTGGGCCGACGTGCCGCGGTCGCGCGACAGCGCCATCCAGCCGGCATCGACCAGGATCCAGCCCTTGTCTGGCTTGGTGCCCACCACCGTCGCCAGAACCGACATGGCAAGATCATCCGTCGAGCAGACGCCGACGCCGTGCATGACGAGGTCGAAGAACATGTAGACGCCAGCCCGCATCTCGGTGACGCCGTTCAGATGCTCGGCGAAATGAGCGGTCGGCGTCGAGCCGACGCTGACGATCGGGCAGTCATGTCCAGCCGCCCGCAGGGTCTCCGCCGCCTGGACGGCAACGGCGCGCTCGTTCTCGGCCGCCGCGACCAGCGCCTCGGGGGTGAAGAGGGCATACGATTCGCCCGCATGAGTGAGAACGCCGGCGAGTGTGACGCCTGCCTCGTTCATCGCCTGTGCGACACGCAGCAGCTCGGGGTCATCCGCGCGAAGGCCGCCGCGATGCCAGTCGCAATCGATCTCGATGAAGGCCGAGGGCTTCACGCCGGCGGCACGGCCGGCGGCGCAGAGGGCCCTCGCCTGCTCGACGGAATCGAGCAGCAGCTTCAGATCGACGCCGGTCCTGCACAGGGTCATCGCTCGTGCGGCCGCTTGCGGCGACAGACCGACCGCATAGGTCATGTCGGTGAAGCCATGGCTGGCGAAATAGTCGGCCTCGGCCAGGGTCGAGACCGTGATCGGCCCCTTGCCCGACGGAAAGACGAGCCGCGCGACATCGATCGACTTGGCCGTCTTCATATGCGGGCGCAGCACGACGCCCCGAGCCGCCGTCCGGTCGCGAAGGCGCTTCAGGTTCCGCTCCAGCTTGTCCTCGTCGAGGATCAGGGCCGGCGTCGGCAGGCCCTGCAGCGTGGTAGCCGGTCGCTCGGCAGTGGCAGCCCCGAATTCGGCGAGCTGAGTTGACGAAAGCATCTGGGTTTTCCTAGCCGAAAGATTGGTTCGCCAGCGCAAAGCGCTGGGCCGGGCCGCACAGCGGCGCGGGATTGCCCCGAACCATGGTGAGCGCGTCGCTGACCCGTTCCAGGCCGAGTGTGGCGAGCCAGTCGCCGAGGCCCGTGGCGGACGAGGTGTCGATCCGGACGAACTGGCCGGAGAGCGGGGCAAGAGCGGCCGTGATCAGGTCGCGTGCATCGGCAGCGTTCTCAGCGATGACCGGGCCGATGACGTGGCCGCGTCCGAACAGCCGGGACATGCAGTATCCCCGCGCGAGGCCGTCACGCTCGAGGACAAGGACATCGGCCATGCCGGCCAGACCATCGAGCATCCGGACCCTGGTCCAGCCGGTCGCGACGTGGTCGAGATCGACGATGGCCTGCCGGTCTTCGGCGCTCGCCTGCCGGACGAAGGACGGTGGCGAAGCGTCATCCAGCCCGGGGAACAGGCCCTGATGCTGCTGGATGGTGCCGATCGGCCGAAAGCCGCGGCGTTCATAGAGCGGGCGCCCTTCCTCGGTCGAGTTGAGTTGGATGACCCGTGAGCCGGCCGCCGCCAGAACCGCGTCAACCAACCGCGCGCCATGGCCGCGGCCCTGCTCTGCGCGCGAGACGATGATCATGCCTATCGATGCGTCGGTCTCGCCATAGGGCCACCACCCTGCGGTCCCGACGACCGTTCCCTGACGGACCAAAGCGAGGCCATGCCCGAACTCCATGGCCGCGGCCCAGTCGGCGAGCCGATAAGGCCAGGACATCTCCCGCGAGAGAGCCAGCGCCCCTTCGAGATGATCTTGCGAAAGCGGCAGCAAAACGAAGTCGCCATCGTTCTGCTCCGCGCGTTCAACAGCATTCGCCACGGGGAAGCTCTCGCATTGATGTTGATTCCGCCCTCGCAACAGGCTTCAGCAGCCTTGCAGGGGCGCCACCACCTTCTTGCCCATACATGCACGATGATAGGCGGAGGCATTAATTTTGCAATTAATGTCCGTTTAAGGCGGAATTCACTTGGCCCTTAATTGCCCTGGCAGCCTCTATGCGATCCACGATCAGCTGGCCGACATAGAGGTCCTGGATCGAGATGCCGGAGGAGTCGAAGACCGTGACCTCGTCGGCGCTCGTTCGCCCGGGAACGCGCCCTTCCAGAGCCGCTCCAAGCTGAGCGAGGACGATTTCGCCCGCCTCGATCTCTCTGCGCACATGCTGGAAATCACCGATGGTCATGGATTGCGACGGCAGGTCGCAGAACAGCTTCGCCCTTGAAAACAGGCTCGGCGGCAGCTCCTGCTTGCCCGGAGCGTCTGATCCCATGCTGGCGACATGCGTCCCAGGCCGTATCCAGCCCGACTCGAAGAGAGGTGCTCGTGCGGGCGTCGCCGTCACGATGATGTCGGCGGCGCGGCACGCTTCCTCGGCTGTCGCCAGAGCCGCCTCCAGCCCCTCGTCGCGGCATTGCCCGAGTATCCCCTCGGCCTGCGACGGATTGCGGGCGACGACGAGGACGCGTTTGATCGGCCGAATCTGCGCCAAGGCGGAAACCTCATGGCGCGCCTGGTTGCCGGCCCCGAAGATCGCCAGCGTTTCTGAATCGGGACGGGCAAGGAGGTCGGCCGCTACGGCGTCCGCCGCCGCGGTCCGATAGGCGTTGACCCGGCCGGCCTCGACGACCGCTCGCAGGCGGCCGATCTCCTGATCGAGCAGGACGATCGCGGAGTTGTGGCGCGGCAGGCCCTTCTCCGGGTTCCGGCTCCAGAACGAGCCGACCTTGAGCCCCGTGATGTCGGCGGCGGAGCCCGATTTGACCGAGAAGGTGTTGGCGGGGTCGGAAGCCCGGCCGAGCACGGCGGGAAAGACGCGACTGTCTTCCGAAGCGGCGGCGATCAGGGCGGCTCTCACCGCCGAGAAGGCGAATTCGTGGGTGATGAGACTGGCCGATTCTTCTTCGCTCACGAATATCATAGTGGGCTCGCGTTCTTGTTCCGAAGCTGATGCCGGGACCCTTGCCTAGCGCCGCAGGCTCGCGACCATGGTGGAGTTCAAGCCGAAGGAGCCGGTCTCAATCGACGGTGACGGTGGCGCCGGTCGCGATCTCGCCGCGCGTCACCACATCGCAATAGATCCCGAAATTGCGCTCGTGGCGCTTGACCACAGTCCGCAGGATCTCGACGTCGAGAGGCAGGCCCTCCTGCGCGATCGTGATGAAGCCGCAGCGACCGCAGGGCTCGCGGCCCTTCAGCACGACGTCCCCGATCCTGATCTTGCGCCCGATCCAGCCATGCTCCGGGATGGCGTCAGGACCGTCAGGCCAGTCGACCAGGATGTTCGGCCGGAAGCGGCGGGTATCGATGACACTGCCGGACAGATCGCGTTCGAGGCTGCGGATCGCTGCGCTGGTGACGAGATGGATCGGTGCATGCTCGTAGCGAGGCCGAAATCCGCCCGAGCCCACGGCGTCGAACGGCTTCAATAGCGGCATGAAGCCGAAGGCCTGTGACAGGCCCTCGAGCAGCTCGGTATCCTGCGGCCCGGCCCAGCGCTCGCCATCGAGCGAGAGGGCAACGCCCTCCCCCGTGGCTTTGGCATGGGCACGCGGCACGCCGATGAAGTGCTTTTCGCGGCCGGGCGAGGCGATGCGGCCGGTGGCGGCGTCGAGCAGCCCCCAGATCCGGTCGCCAGCGACGCCGCTGCCGTCGACTTGGAGCTGATCCAACCGCTCGCCGGCCATCGAGCTGACCGGATAGCGCCAGAGTTCCGCGACCTGCCCCATCACTGGCCGTCCATCCGCGGATCGAGCGCATCGCGCAGGCCGTCGCCGATGAAGTTGAAGCTGGTGACGGCGAGCGTGATCGCAGCACCGGGGATGATGGCGAGCCAGGGCGCGCTGGTGAGATAGCTCTGGGCGCTGTCGAGCATGTTGCCCCAGCTCGGCGTCGGCGGCTGGATGCCGAAGCCGAGGAAGGAGATGTAGCTCTCCGCCAGGATCGCATGGGCGACGTTGAGCGTCGCCGCGACGACGATCGGCGCGATCGCGTTCGGCAGCAGCTCGCGGATCATGATGCGTCGGTTGCTCGCGCCGAAGGAGACGGCCGCCTGCGCGAATTCGCGCGTCTTCAGCGAGCGGATCTGCGCCTCGACCACGCGGGCGACCTCCATCCACGAGGTCATCGCGATCAAAAGGATGATCGACGGCACCGAGGGCGAGATCAGCGCCGAGATCGCCAGCAGCAGGAAGATCGAGGGGAAGCACAGCATCGCGTCGACGAAGCGCATCAGCGCCGCGCCCAGCGCGCCCTCGTAGAAGCCAGCGACCATGCCGACGACGATGCCGATCGCCATCGCGATCGCCATGGCCGAAAAGCCGACCGCCAGCGAGATCCGCCCGGCCATCAGGAGGCGCGCGAGGATGTCGCGCCCGAGCGGGTCGGTGCCGAGCACATGCGGGCCGGAGAACGGCGGCGCAAAGCGGTTGCGGATGTCGATGAAGGTGTCGGTGTAAGGCAGCAGCCAGGGGCCGACGATGCAGGCGAGCGTCAGGAAGACGATCGTCGCAGCTCCGAAGACCGCGAGCCTGTGGCGCCGGAAGCGGCGCAGGCCCGGGCTGTTCCAGAAGCCCGGCGCCGGCGGCAGCGTCGGCTCGGCGGTGCTGGTGAAGGGCACCCCGCTCATCGCCCGCTCCTCGAAATGCGCGGATCGGCGACGCCATAGAGCAGGTCGGCGAGCAGCGACCCCAGCAGCACGAGCACGGCGGTGAACATCAGGATGCCCATGACGACGGGATAGTCGCGATAACTGATCGAATCGAGGAAGAGCCGGCCCATGCCCGGCCAAGTGAAGACCGTCTCGGTCACCAGCGCGCCGGAGAGCAGCGTCGGCACATGCAGGCCGGTGATGGTGATCATCGGCAGGAGCGCGTTGCGCAGGGCGTGGCGCAGCAGGATCTGGCGCTCCGGCACGCCCTTGGCACGGGCGGTGCGGATATAGTCCTGGTTGACCACCTCCAGCATGGAAGAGCGCATGTAGCGGCTCCAGACCGCGGTCGAGACCAGCGCCAGCACGATGCAGGGGCCGATCAGGTGATGGACCTGGTTGAGGAAGGAGCCGTCGCCCATGGTGTAGCGGTTGCCCGCCGGCAGCCAGCCGAGCCCGACCGAGAAGACGTAGATGATGACGAGGCCGAACCAGAAGGTCGGGATCGAGAGCGCGATCATCGCGCCGATCGTGGCGAGCGAGTCGAACAGCGAATAGCGCCGGATCGCGCCGAGGATGCCGACCCAGGCGCCGATCACCATGGCGAGCAGCGTCGAGGTCAGCATCAGCTCAAGCGTCGCCCCCAGATGCGAGGCGATGATGTGCAGCACCGGCTGCTGGTCGCGATAGGACAGGCCCCAGTCGCCTGTGAGCATGCGCCAGAGCCATTCGACATATTGCACCGGCAAGGGCCGGTTGAGGCCGAGCTGCTCGGCGATGCGGTCGAGATCGGCCTGGGTCATGTCGCCGCCAGCGGCGAACTGCGAGAGCGGCCCGCCCGGCGCCAGGTGCAGGATGGCGAAGCCGATCACCGAGACGATCAATAGGAGCAGCAGCGACTGCCCGAGCCGGCGCAGGAGAAAGGCGATCATGACGCCCTCCTCCCGGCCGGCGCCGGCCTGGCGCCGGCGCAGATCATGTCACGCACCACGTCACTTGGCCCAGTACCACTGGCCCATGTTCCAGGTGTTCTGCCTGGCGTTGATGTTGGGCTGGTAGCCGATCAGCCCCTCCTTGTAGCCCTCGACCGGCGCGTACTGGTAGATCGGCAGGATCGGCAGCTCCTCGCGCACCAGCACCTGCAGCTTCTGGTAGATCTCCTTGCGCTTGGCCATGTCGAAGGTCTCCTGGCCCTGCTTCATCAGCGCGTCGGCCTCGGCGTTCTGCCACTGCATCTGGTTGGCGCCGTTACCGCTCTTGGCCGGGATCGCGTCCGAGCCGAAGCGATGCGCCGGATCGGGGTCGATCACCGTGCGGAAGGCGGTGCCGACCAGCAACGACTGGAACTTCGAGCGGGTGTAGAAGTCGCCCCAGATCACGGCGGCAGGCATGTTGTTGATCGCCATCTTGATGCCGACCTGCTGCCAGTCCTGCTGCATCAGCTGCTGGCACTGCTCGCGTAGGGCCGCACCCGTCGTCGTCGAGACGGCGAATTCCAGCGGCACGCCGTTCTTCATGCGCACGCCCGAACCGGAACGCTTCCAGCCGGCATCGTCGAGGATCTTGCCGGCGAGCGCCGGGTCGTAGGCCTGCTTCGGCAGGTTCGGGTCATAGGCCCAGGATTCCTGCGGCATGAAGGATTCGGTCGGGATGTGCAGGCCGTAGAAGACGATGTCGATGATCGCCTGCTTGTTGATCGAGGCGTAGAGCGCCTTGCGCACTGCTTTGTCCGACAGGGCCGGATGCTCGAGGTTCGGCATCAGCACCTCGAGCGAGGCGCTCGGGATCTTCACCACCTTGCGACCCGGCAGCTTGACCGCCTCGGCATAGAAATTGGCCGGGATGCCGGTGCCGATGATCAGGTCGACCTGGCCGGTGCGGAACTGGGCGTAGAGCGCGGTCTGGTCCGGCACGTATTTCAGCACCGCCTTTTCCAGATACGGCCCCTTGCCGTGGTATTTTTCGTTGGCGACGAGCTGGATGTTGTCGCCCGGCGTGCGCGTGCCCCATTTGAACGGACCGGTGCCGACCGGCGCGCCGTTGAAGGGCGCGGTGTTCGGATCGGCCGCCTTCTCCAAGAGATGCTTGGGCACGATGAAGGTGTTGGAGAGCAGCGCGAGATAGGGCGCATAGGCCTTCTCCATGCGCCAGGAGATCTCCAGCGGACCGCTGACCTTGATATCCTTGACCAGCGAATGGCCGACACGGGTGCGCGCCTTGAAGCCCGGCGCATTGATCAGTTCGAGCGTGTACTTGACGTCTTCGGCGGTGAATGGCGTGCCGTCATGCCAGGTGATGCCCTCGCGCAGCTTGACCTTCCAGGCGAGGCCGCCTTCCGAGATGCCGCCATTGGCCTCGGTCGGCACTTCGGCAGCGAGATCGGGGACCAGCGAGCCGTCGGGCTGGGCCAGCCACATCGTGTTGAAGATCTGCATCCAGACGGTCTCGTCGACCTCGATGCCGGGCATCAGCGGGTTGAAGGCGGTCGGCTCCTGCGACAGGCCGACAACGACCTGGCCGCTCGGCTTGGCGGGCGGCGGCGGAGGCACCTTGCCCTGGGCGCGGGCGCCGAGGCCAGAGGCTGCGAGGAGGCCGCCGGCGCCGAGCGCCAGGACCTCGCGGCGATGCAAGGCGGGCAAAGCGAGGCCGGACGCCTTCGTGGACGGCTTGTTCATCGTTGATCCCCTCGTTGTCGACGGCCTTGCGAGGCCGTTGCACGGTCGCCGCCTTTTGCTGGCGGTTAGCCGCATGGGCCGTCGCGTTGCCGGCCCGCCGCATGATAGGCAGCAGGCGACCGTCGATGCTCACCGTCCTTTGCCGGGACAACCAAAACAATCTGCCGAATTCACCCCTTCCTTTGGCATAGGGTTCCAGGCGGTTCGGGCTTGAATATCGGCCTCCCGCTTCGGTCTGCGTTGCCGCGACCGCTCTCCGCCAAGGACCACGCCGCCATGTCGCCACCGGTCAACCGCGTCCAAAGCGATGAAGCCCTGCCCGCCGCGGCCGACATCGTGGTCATCGGCGGCGGCATCGCCGGCGTCACCGCCGCTTATCACCTGGCGAAGAAGGGCCATTCGGTCGCCCTCGTCGAGAAGGGCTATCTCGCCGGCGAGCAGTCGAGCCGGAACTGGGGCTGGTGTCGCCAGCAGAACCGCGATCTGCGCGAGCTGCCGCTGGCGATGCGGGCGGTCGAGATGTGGAACGGGCTCTCCGAGGAAGTCGGCGCCGATGTCGGCTTCCGCCGCACCGGCCTGACCTATCTGACGACGCGCAAGTCGGACCTGGAGGCTTGGGAGGGCTGGGGCGACAAGGCCCGCCAGTACCAGATGCAGACGCGCATGCTGAGCTCCCAGGAAGCCCGTGATCTGGCGCCGCACGCCCAGGGAGAGTGGATCGGCGGCGTGCATTCGCCAACCGACGGCCGCGCCGAGCCGGCCATGGCCGTGCCCGCCATCGCGCAGGCGGCCCGCCGCCTCGGCGTCACCATCCATCAGGATTGCGCGGCGCGCGGCCTCGAGACCGCGGCCGGCCGCATCTCCGGCGTCGTCACCGAAAAGGGCACGATCAGGACCTCGACGGTGCTGCTCTCCGGCGGCGTCTGGACGGCGATGTTCGCCCGCCACCATGGCATCCGCATGCCGCTCGCCGGTATCAAGTCGACCTCGTTCTTCACCGGGCCGGCGCCGGAGATCACCGTCGGCGGGATCTCGACGCCCGATCTCACCATCCGCCGTCGCGTCGATGGCGGCTTCACCGTCGGCATCAGCGGGCGCGGCCTGCTCGAACTCTCGCCGCACGGCATGCTCAATGCCAAGCCGTTCTGGCGTACTTTCAAGAAGCGCCACAAGCTGCTGACGATCCGGGCCGGCAAGTCGTTCTTCTTCGGCCCGGAAGCGCTGATGCGCTGGAGCAACGACACGATCTCGCCCTTCGAGCAAATGCGGACCTATGATCCGCCGCCGCAGGAGGAATTGATCACCTTCGCCAAGAAGCGGCTCGGCGAGATCTTCCCGCAGCTCGCCACTGTCGAGATCAAGCACAAATACGGCGGGCTGATCGACTTCACGCCGGACTGGGTGCCGGTCATCTCGGCGGTCGATCCGCTGCCGGGCCTGCACGTCTCCGCCGGTTTCAGCGGCCATGGCTTCGGCATCGGCCCGGCGGCGGGGCGGCTCGCGGCCGATATCGTCGCCGGCGATGCCCCGATCGTCGATCCCACCCCCTATCGCTACAGCCGCCTCGTCGATGGGACCGACCTCGGCGAGCCCGGCCTGATGTGACGCAAGCCCTCCCCTAACCGTATCGTCCCGCCGCACCGGGACATCCCTGGCCTTGCCGCTTTATGGCATGGCCGCCTCCGGAGCCCTCCATGCCACTGACCATCGAACGCATCGCCAGCAGCCCGGCACTGCCCGCGGCAGCCGATGTCGTCGTCATCGGCGGCGGCATCGTCGGCGCGGCGGCCGCCTATTACCTGGCGCGGCGCGGCCGCTCGGTGGCGCTGGTCGAGAAGGGCGTGGTCGGCGGCGAGCAGTCGAGCCGGAACTGGGGCTGGTGCCGCAAGCAGAACCGCGACGCCCGCGAATTGCCGCTCGCCATCCGCGCCATGGAGCTCTGGGAGAAACTCAGCGAAGAGCTCGGCCGCGACAGCGGCTTTCGCCGCTGCGGCCTAGTCTACGCCACCAACGACGCCGCGCAATTTGCGCAATGGGAGCGCTGGCGCGAGACCGCCAAGGCCTTCGACGTCGAGACGACGATGCTCACGGGGCCGCAGACCAATGCAATGACTGCCGCCAGCGGCCGCAGCTGGCTCGGTGGCCTGCACTCCGTCACCGACGGCAAGGCCGAGCCGGCCCTCGCCGCGCCGCTGATGGCCGACGGCGCCCGCCGCGCTGGCGCCAGCGTCCATCAGAACTGCGCCGCGCGCGGGCTCGATATCACCAATGGCGCCGTCACCGGCGTCGTCACCGAGAAGGGCACGATCCGCACCAATGCGGTCGTGCTCGCCGGCGGCGCCTGGGCATCGGCCTTCTGCCGCCATCACGGCATCGCCTTCCCGCAGGCGAGCATCCGCGCCACCAGCCTGCGCACCGAGGCCGCGCCGGAGTTCCTCGACGCCTTCTACACGCCCGAGATTGCGCTGACCCGCCGGCTCGACGGCAGTTACACCGTCGCGATCAGCGGCAAGGGCACGCTCGAAATCACCCCGCAAGGCCTGCGCTATGCCCGCGACTTCCTGCCGATGTTCGTCAAGCGGCTGAAGGCGGTCGAGCTCGGCATCGGCTCGTCCTTCTTCAAGGGCCCGGAGGCTCTCGGCAGCTGGAAGCTCGACGAGATCACGCCCTTCGAGACGATCCGCGTGCTCGATCCGGCGCCGAGCCGGAGCGCGCTCGCGGCCTTGCTCGAGCGCGCCCATGCCATGTTCCCGGCCCTGAAGACCGTCGCCGTGCGCGAGAGCTGGGGCGCCTATATCGATTCGACGCCCGATGCCGTGCCGGTGATCTCGCCCGTCGCGGGGCTCTCCGGTTTCGTGCTCGCGGCCGGCTTCAGCGGCCACGGCTTCGGCCTCGGCCCCGCCGCCGGCCATCTCGCCGCCGACCTTGCGACCGGCGATACGCCGATCGTCGATCCGCGCCCGTTCAGGCATTCGCGCCTCGTCGACGGCTCCCGCGGCGCGATCGGTGAGTTCTGAGACTCAGCAGAGCCGGTCGGCCACACCAGCGATCATCGCCATCGCCCCGGCGAGCTCGCCGTCGGTGATGTACTCCTCCGGCTTGTGGGCGCGGTCGACATCGCCGGGCCCGCAGACGATCGCGGCGATGCCGGCGCGCTGGAATAGGCCCGCCTCGGTGCCGTAGCTGACGGCGGCCTGGCGCGCCTCGCCGGAAACAGCCTCAGTGAAAGCGACCAGCGGGTCGCTCTCGTCGAGCGCGAGCGGCGGGTAGTCGCTCATGGTCTCCAGACTGAAATCGACCTTGTGCCCGGTCGCGGCGGCTTCGCGTGCAATCCGCTCGGCGACACCGGGCAGGAAACCGAGCAGCGCCGAAGGCTCCTGCCCGGCGATGGCGCGGGCCTCGACCTCGAAGACGCATTGCGCCGGCACGATGTTGATGCCGGTGCCGCCCTTGATCACGCCGACCTGGAGCGTCGAATAGGGTGGCACGAAAGCTTCGGCGAAAGGCCCCTGCGTGGCATGGCGCAGCGCCTCGTCATGGATCGCCGAGATCAGGCCGGCAGCATAGTGGATCGCATTGTCGCCGAGATCGGTGCGCGAGGAATGCCCGGCCTTGCCGTGGACGGTGACGCGCTGGGCGATCTTGCCCTTGTGGGCCAGCACCGGCCGCAGACCGCTGGGCTCGCCGACGATGCAGCCGAGCACCGGCGGGCAGAGCTCCGGCAGCCGCGCGATCAGATGGCGCACGCCGACGCAGCCGACCTCCTCGTCATAGGACAAGGCGATGTGCACCGGCCGCGCCAAGGGCGTTGCGACGAGGTTCGGCACGCTGGCCAGCACGCAGGCCGCAAAACCCTTCATGTCGACCGTGCCGCGCCCGATCAATCGCTCGCCGTCGCGCCGCAGCTTGAAGGGATCGCCGACCCAGCCTTCCGGTGCCGCCGGCACCACGTCGAGATGCGCCGAGAGGATGATGCCGCCTTCGACCTTCGGCCCGATCGTGGCGAAGAGGTTGGCGCGGTCGCCCTCCGGCCCCGGCACGATCACGCTGTCGACGCCATGGCCGGCGAGATAGGCACGGACATGCTCGATGATCGCTCCGTTCGGGGTGCGGCAGACTGAGGGAAAGCCGACGAGATCGGCGAGAACGGTTTCGACGGTCATGGGTTTCCCGAATAGGGTTGAGCCGGCCGAGCTTCGGCGAGGCGGCCCGGCCTGTCCATCCTGCCTCGGCAGACGCAGCAATCCATGCCGAAGCGGCTCTGCTGATCGGCAGAATATTCGGCTGCGCCGCTGCGATTCCGTCTCCCTGCCCGCGCTGGCGTTCTAGCCTTTTCTCAGCGGCAATGAGCCGTCGCAACGAGCAAGAGCGAGACGATGAGCAGCTTCCGGCCGAAATTCATCACCTTCGACTGCTACGGCACGCTGATCTATTTCGAGATGGCGCCGGCCGCCCGGCGCGCCTATGCCGGCCGCCTTTCGCCCGAGCAGATGGACGCGTTCTGCGACGCTTTCTCGAGCTATCGCCTCGACGAGGTGCTCGGCGCCTGGAAGCCCTATCAGGACGTCGTCCGCAGCGCGGTAGAGCGGACCTGCAAGCTCCTCGCCATCCCCTATGATCCGGCCGATGCCCAGGCCATCATCGACGAGATCCCGAGCTGGGGGCCGCATCCGGACGTGCCGGCCGGCCTCGCCAAGGTGGCGAAGGAGATCCCGCTCGTCATTCTCTCCAACTCGATGACCGACCTGATCCCGCATTCGGTCGCCAAGCTCGGCGCGCCCTTCCACGCCGCCTATACCGCACAGGAAGCGCAGGCTTACAAGCCTCACATGCGCGCCTTCGAGTACATGTTCGACATGCTCGGCTGCGGCCCGCAGGACGTGATGCACTGCTCGTCGAGCTTCCGCTACGACCAGATGACCGCCTACGACATGAAGATCGCCCGACGCGTCTTCGTCAATCGCGGCCACGAGCCGTCGAACCCCTATTACAGCACCCACGAAATCAAGGACATTGGCGGCCTGCCGGCCCTGGTCGGGCTCTGATCATGCCGGGTGATTTCGACCCGGCTACGATCGAGGTCACGACCGGGCACTTCATCGCCGGCGAGGCTATCGGCGGCGGCGAGACGCTTCCCGTCGCTCGTCCCTCCGATCTCGTCGACTATGCCGAGATCCCGATAGCCGACGCCGCCATGGTCGACCGGGCCGTCGGCAGCGCTCATGCAGCGGTTGCTGCCAGCGGCTGGGCCGTAAGGCCGCCACGTGAGCGGGCCCGCGTCCTGAGACGCTGGGCCGAGCTCATCGAAGCAAATGCCGAGGAACTCGGCCGGATCGAAGCCCTCGGATCGACGCGGCCGATCTCGCAGGCCGTGACCGGCGACGTTGCAGCCACGGCCGACGGCATCCGCTTCTTCGCCGAATGGGCCGACAAGCTCGGGGGCGAGGTCGCTGCGACGCGCAGCGACAATCTCGGTCTGATCGTCTCCGAGCCTTATGGCGTCGTCGGCGCGATCGCGCCCTGGAACGTGCCGCTCAGCACCGCCTCGTGGAAGCTCGGCCCGGCGCTGGCGGCGGGCAATGCCATCGTGCTGAAGCCGTCGGAACTGACGCCGTTTTCCGCCATCAGGCTGGCGCAGCTCGCGATCGAGGCCGGCATGCCGGCTGGCATCTTCAATATCGTCCAGGGCACTGGCGTCACAGGCGATGCGCTGGCGCGCCATCCGGGTATCGGCAAGATCTCGTTCACCGGATCGACCCGGACCGGCGCGGCGATCATGAAGGCGGCGGCCGAGAGCGGCATCAAGCCGGTAACGCTCGAGCTCGGCGGAAAAAGCCCGCAGCTCGTCTTCGCCGATGCCGATCTGGAGAAGGCGGCAGCCTGCATCGCCAGCTCGATCCTGGCCAATTCCGGCCAGGGCTGCGTCGCCGGCTCACGGGTGATCGTGCAACGCCCGATCACTGATGCCCTGATCGAGCTGCTGAAGGCGAAGCTCCCGCGGATCACGCCAGGGCATACCTGGAAGGCTGCGACCGATTTCGGCCCGATCGTGTCCGAGGCGCAGGCCCGCCGCATCGACCGCATCGTTACCGCCAGCCGGGAGCAAGGCGGCGAGATGCTGCTCGGCGGCGGGCTGATCGCCGGCTATGGCGGCGCCTACTACCAGCCGACGATCATCGCGAACGTGACCAGCGACAATGCGGCGGTGCGCGAGGAGGTCTTCGGACCGGTCCTCACCATCCAGAGCTTCGCCGACGAGGATGAGGGCTTTGCCCTCGCAGACCATCCCGAATACGGGCTCGCCGCCGGCGTCTACACCCGCGACCTCGGCCGCGGCTTGCGTGCCGTGCGCCGGCTGCAGGCCGGCACCGTCTGGGTCAATCGCTACAGCCGCACGCTCGACTTCATCCTGCCGACCGGCGGCTACAAGAGCTCCGGCATCGGCAAGGATCTCGGCCGGCAGGCGGTCGAGCAGAACCTGCGGCATAAGACGGTGCTGATCGACATCGCGAGCTGAGTCGCACCCTCAGCCATAGCAGGCCTGCCTCAGACAGAGGCCGGGATGGAGCGCGTCGATCGCCTCGATCTCGGCCTTCAGCTCCGCCCCGATCCAGTCCCGGATCGCGCCGACGACCGGGCTCGGCGGGCGGTTACGCGGCGTCAGCAGCACGCAATTGCGCTCGCCGCGCGTCAGCCGGTCGCTGGCCGGCACCAGCGCGCCCGACCGTAGCGCATGCGAGACGACCGTGATCCAGCCGAAGGCGACGCCCTGGCCGAGCAGCGCCGCTTGCACGACCACGGCGTAGTCCGAGAAGCTCAGCGTCTGGACCGGACCCGGCCGTCCGGTGGCGAAGGGCGGATAGCGCCCGGCCCAGTCGAGATCGGAATCGGTCAGGTTGATGATCGTGTTGCCCTCGCCCGCCGCCCCATCCTCCGGCTCGCTCCGGCGATAGCCGGGGCTACAAATCGGCAGCATCACCTCGCGGACCACTATCGCCTCGGCCGGCACGGCCTCACCGCTGTCGAGGAAGCGCATGCCGAGATCGACATTGTCGACCGGTCCGCGCAGCGAGCCGGAAATCATCTGGAAGCGCAGGTCGACACCCGGAAAGCGCTTCTGGAAACGGTCCATGCGCGGCATCAGCCAATGCGTCGTGAAGGCGGAGGAGACCGAGATCGTCACGATCTCCTTGCCGGCGCGCAATTGCTCGACCTCGACCAGCCCGGCCTCGATGCTGCGGAAGCCGGCGGCCACCCGGCGATAGAGCACCTCGCCCTGCGGGGTCAGCACCGCGCCCTGCCTCCCGCGCTCGAACAGGCGCAGGCCGAGATGGCTCTCGAAGCGCGACAGCATGCGGCTGACCGCCGGCTGGGTGACGTTCAGCTCCTCGGCCGCGCGGGTGAAACTGCCGCTGCGCGCCGCCGCCTCGAAGACGAAGAGCGCATTGCTCGACGAGACCATGCGGCGCAGCTCAGACATTACATCAGGTTATGTTTTCCCTGAGTATTTGGCAATTGCGGCAGGCGGCCGAAATCCCGTTTCATGAGCTGATCGAATGCAGCTTGCGGTGACGGCCCGGCAGAGGCTCGCACTGTCTCGCGGCGCCAGCGCCGGTGCGGCTCGCCATAAGACCACCTTATGGCCCGTCCCGAAAACGGTCTTTGCCTGCGCAGTGCCGCGATGTCGCTGTATCCGGACGGGAGAATGCCATGGCCAAGATGGGCGGTGAACGCGTCGAGATCAGATCCGCGAGCAAGCATTACGGCTCGGTGCGCGCCCTCGACGACGTCTCGCTCGACATCGCCCCGCAGGAGTTCGTCTCGCTGCTCGGCCCGTCCGGCTCGGGCAAGACCACCCTGCTCGGCATCCTCGGCGGCTTCATCCAGCCCTCAGGCGGCTCGGTCCATCTCGGCGGGCGCGACGTCACCTATACCCCGCCGCACAAGCGCGACATCGGCATCGTCTTCCAGAACTACGCGCTGTTCCCTCACATGAGTGTCGGCGAGAACGTCGCCTTCCCCCTGCGGGCCCGGCGGCTGCCGAAATCGACCTATGCCGAGAAGGTCCGCGGCGCCCTCGCCATGGTCGACCTCGCCGGCTACGAGGAGCGCGGCATCGCCCAGCTCTCCGGCGGCCAGCGCCAGCGCGTCGCACTCGCCCGCGCCATGATCTTCGAGCCGCGCCTGATCCTGATGGACGAACCGCTCTCGGCGCTCGACAAGCAACTCCGCGAAAACATGCAGATCGAATTGCGCCAGCTCCACAAGCGGCTGGGCGCGACGATCATCTACGTCACTCACGACCAGCGCGAGGCGCTGACGATGAGCGACCGCGTCGCCATCCTGAAGGACGGCAAGCTGGTCCAGATCGACAGGCCCGAGCGCCTGCACGACCATCCCGCCAACGCCTTCGTCGCGAGCTTCATCGGCGAGGCGACATTGCTGCCGGTCGAGCGCGCCGGAACGGACAGCGTCGCGCTCGCCGGCACCGTGCTGAAGAGCGCCCGCCCGATCGCGCCGAATGGCGAGCTCGTGCTGGCGATCCAGACCGAGAAGCTGCTGGTCGAGGACGGCTCCGGCAGTCCCGAGCGCAACCGGCTCGAGGGCCGCGTCACCGATGTCGTCTTCCAGGGCGAGAGCCTGCGCGTCTTCCTCGCCCTCGACGACGGCACGGCGCTCAGCCTGCGCCAGCCCAGCCATTACGAAGCCGCCCGCCGCATCCCCCCGGTCGGCGAGCGCCTCGCCGTCAGCCTCCACCCGCAGGACACGATCATCGTGCCGAAAGCCGGCGCCTGAGCCCTTCCTCCAGCAGAGACTCAAGACCATGGCCCTCAGCGATTTCAAGGTTCTCACATTCGATGTCGTCGGCACGCTGATCGACTTCGAGGCGGGCGTCCTCGGCGCGGTCCGGCGCCTCGGCGGCCCGGCTGCCGCCAGGCTCAGCGACGACGAGATCTTCGCGCCCTATCTCAAGGGTCGGGAGCTGCATTACGAGCGCTCCAGCGAGGTGATGAAGCTGGTCTACATCCACCTCGCCAAGGAGCTCGGCCTGCCGCACGACGATGCCACGGCCGACGCCTTCCAGCTCGCGATCCTGCGCCATCCCGCCTTCCCGGATTCCGCTGCTGCGCTGGCGCGCTTGCGCAAGCACTACCGGCTGGTGGCGATGACCAATGCCGACCGGCCGAGCTTCACCTGCTATTCGCATACGCTCGGCAACCCGTTCCACGACAGCATCACCGCGGACGAGGCGATCCACCCCAAGCCCGACCCGCTCTACTTCGCCTATAATCGCGGTCGCCAATCGGCCTTTGGCTACAAGCAGGAAGAAATCCTCCACGTCGCGCAAAGCCAGTATCACGACATCCGCGTCGCCAAGTCGCTCGGCTATGCCACCTGCTGGATCGAGCGCCGCCAGGGCCAGAAGGGCTTCGGCGGCACCCCGGCGGTACCGGAGATCACCAAGCCCGATTATCACTTCCCGACGCTGAAGGCGCTCGCCGACGCGGTCGAGGCCGAACGGGCCTGACGCGCATGACGGCCGCGCCGACATCCTGGCAGGCCCTCGACGCCGCCCCCTCGCTCTGGCGGGCGACGGCGTCGCCGCTGCCCGCTCTGTCGCCGCTCGCTGGCGATGCGCGGGCGGATGTCGTGATCATCGGCGCCGGCTATACCGGGCTCTCGGCCGCTCATCATCTCGCTGCCCGCGGCCTTGCGCCGATCGTGCTCGAGGCGAACGAGCCGGGCTGGGGCGCGAGCGGGCGCAATGGCGGCGTCATCACCGCCAAGTTCCGCCTGTCCTTCCCGGCCATCGCCGCCTCCCATGGTCGGGGCATGGCGAAACGCATGTACGATATCGCCCATGAGGCGACCGATATCGTCGCCGAACTGGTCGACGCCCATGGCATCGCGGATGCAGGACTGACCCGCGCCGGCCAGGTCAAGGCCGCGCATAATCACGAGACGCTGGCCTATGCGGTGAAGGAGGCGGAGTGGCTCCGCGCCGAGCTCGGCGACACTACGATGGCCGTGCTCGATGCGGGGCAGGTGCGCGAGGAGACCGGCTCGGCCGGCTTCGTCGGCGGCGTGCTCAATGCCGGCTCGGGCGGCATCCACCCGCTCAACTATCTGCGCGGCCTCGCCCGCGGCGTGACCGCGCGGGGCGTCCCCATCCATGGCCGGACGCCGGCCCTCAGCCTCACGCGCGAACCTGATGGCGTGCTGGTCGAGACGCCTCGCGGCACGGTGCGGGCGAAGCAGGCGATCGTCGCCACCAACAGCTATTCCGACCTCACACCCGCCACTCGGGAATACCAGCGCACGCTGATCCCGTTCCGCAGCGCGATCATCGCGACCGAAAAACTCTCGCCGAACCTCGCTGCCAGCGTGATGCCGACGGGCCGGACCTATACCGAGACCAAGCGGATGATGCGCTGGTTCCGCCTGGTCGACGACCGAATCGTCTTCGGCGGGCGCGGCGCCTTCGGCAAGACCGATTCCGCCGCCGCCTTCGCCGCCCTGCACAAGGCGATGGTCGGCATCTTCCCGCAGGTCGCCGACGTGCCGCTGGCCTATTCCTGGTCCGGCCTCGTCGCGATGACGCTCGATTCCGTGCCGCATGTCGGCCGCGTCGACGACCGGGTCATGATCGCCATGGGCTACAACGGCGCCGGCGTCGCCATGTCCAGCCTGATGGGGCGCTACCTCGCCGCCTTCGCGCGCGGCGAGCGCCCCGATGTCGGGCTGCTCGACGCAAGCCGCATGCGGCCCGTGCCCTTCTATCCGCTTCGAGAACCGGCGGTCCGTCTGGTCGCCGGCTGGTACCAGTTTCTGGATGCGATCGGACGGTAGGCCTCGAAGCTCCGATCCAAAACAACAGGGGAACAGGACATGGCCAAGACCTTGAACTTCCGGACCGCCTGCGCCGTCGCAGGCCTTTCGCTCGCAGCGCTTGGTTCCGCCAGCGCGGCCGAAGAGATGATGTTCGTCTCGCAGGGCGGCGCCTATCAGAAGGCGCAGACCATCGCGATCCTCGATCCCAGCGCCAAGAAGCTCGGCATCACCATCAACCAAGACAGCGTGCCCGACGCCTGGCCGATCATGCGCTCGCAGGTCGCGACCGGTAAGCCGACCTGGGACGTCGTCGACGTCGCCACCAATTTCTGCCTGCGCGGTGGCGAGCAGGGCATCGTCGAGAAGCTTGACTTCAGCAAGATCCCGAACGCAGCAGCGATGCCGGCCGAGTACCGCAGCGACTGGTCGGTCGCCTACGAGTTCTATTCGAGCGTGCTCGGCTACAGCCTGAAGAAGTATCCGGATGCCGCCTCGGCGCCCAAGACCTGGTCCGATTTCTGGGATGTGAAGAAATTCCCGGGCCGCCGCTCGCTGCGCAACCACCCGCTCGCGACGTTGGAGGCGGCGCTGATGGCCGACGGCGTCGCCGCGGACAAGCTCTACCCGCTCGATGTCGATCGCGCCTTCAAGAAGCTCGAGGAGATCAAGCCGAACATCACGGTGTGGTGGACCTCCGGCGCCCAGTCGGCCCAGCTGCTGAACGATGGCGAGGTCGACATGGTGATGGCCTGGAACGGCCGCATCAGCGCGCTGACCAAGGAAGGCGCCAAGGTCACCTACACCTACAACCAGGGCATCCTGCAGAGCACCTCGCTCTGTGTGCTCAAGGGCGCGCCCAACCTGCCGACCGCGATCAAGTTCCTGAACGAGGCGGTCGATCCGGTGCACCAGGCCAATCTGCCGCTGCATATCGACTACGGCCCGGCCAATCCGAAGGCCTATGACACCAAGGTCATCTCCGAGGCGCGGGTGAAGGAACTGCCGAGCGCGCCTGAGAACGCCAGGGTGCAGGCGCTGATGTCCTATGCCTGGTGGACCTCGCCGGCTGGCGAGGCCGCCGAGAAGCGCTGGCTGCAGTTCATGCAGAAATAAGCACAGCGCAACCCCTGTCATTCCGGGGCGCCGCGAAGCGGTGAGCCCGGAACCCAGAAACGATGTCGGTTCCGGATCGGGAGCTCACCTCCCCTCTCTCGATCAAACCCATCGGCTCTGGATCTGGGGCTCGAACCTTCGGATCGCCCCGGAATGACACCGACCTCGTGAGAGCAGGAGCAGACGGCTCGTGAGCGCGATCGATCCATCCCTCGCCCATCAACGCCGCGAGCAGGCGCTGATGACGCTGCTCGCGGCTCCGGCCGTGCTGGTGATCGTCGCGCTGGTGGTGATCCCGGTCGGCTGGCTCGCAGCCCAATCGATCTACGACAACGGCTTCACGCTGGAGCACTATCGCCGCATCTTCACCGAGGAGGTCTATTGGCGCAGCTTCGCGCTGACCTTCCGCCTCGCCCTGACGGTGACGCTTCTCACTCTGCTGCTCGGCTATCCGGTCGCCTATGCGGCGGCCCACGCCAGGCGGCCCTGGCACGTCTTGATCCTCGCCTGCGTGATGCTGCCGTTCTGGACCAGCGTTCTGGTGCGCGCCTATGCCTGGCTCGTGCTGCTGCAGCGCACCGGCGTTGCCAACCAGTTACTCGAGCGCTTCGGCCTGATCAGCGAGCCGCTGGCGATGGTCCATAACGAGCTCGGCACGGTGATCGCGACCGTGCACATCCTGCTGCCCTTCATGGTGCTGCCACTCTATTCGACCATGCAGAAGATCCCGCGCGATCTGATGCTCGCCGGCGCCAGCCTCGGGGGCGGCCCACTCTACAGCTTCCTGCGCATCTTCCTGCCGCTGTCGCTGCCGGGCGTCGTCGCCGGGCTCACCCTCGTCTTCGTGCTGACGCTCGGCTTCTACATCACGCCCGAGCTGCTCGGCGGCGGGCGCACCGTGATGATCTCGATGGTGGTGAGCCGCAATGTCGAGCTCTACGCGCAATGGGGCGCAGCGAGCGCGGTCGGTGTCGTGCTCCTCGCCTGCGTGCTCGTGATCTTCGCCGCGGTCGGCCGCATCATCCCGCTCGACAAGATGCTGGGGCAGAAATGAAGACCTCCCTGCTGCCGCGCCTCGCCTTCGGCCTCGTCGTCGGGCTGGTCCTGATCTACCTGATGCTGCCGGTGCTGATCATCGTGCCGATGTCGTTCTCGAGCACGCGCTTCCTGACCTTCCCGCCGCCGGCGCTCTCGCTGCGCTGGTACCAGGAGTATTTCGGCAATCCGAACTGGATGCAGGGCACGCGGATGAGCCTGATGCTCGGCGTGCTGACCGTGCTGATCGCGACGCCGCTCGGCACCGCCGCCGCCTATGCGATCAGCAATGCCCAGAACCGGCTGATGCGCTCATTGCACATGGTGCTGATGCTGCCGCTGATCGTGCCGATCATCATCGTCGCGATCGGGATCTTCTTCGTCTACGCCAAGCTCGGCTTGATCCAGACGCTGACCGGGCTGGTGCTAGCCAATGTCATGCTCGGCCTGCCCTATGTCATCACCTCCGTGGTCGCCGGGCTGCAGAGCTTCGACAAGACGCAGGAGATGGTGGCACGCAGCCTCGGCATGAACCGCCTGCGCGCCTTCCTCACGGTGACGTTGCCGCAGATCAAGGCCAGCGTCTTCGCCGGCGCCGTCTTCGCCTTCATCTCGGCGATCGACGAGACGATCATCGCCCTCTTCGTCTCCGGCGGTCAGTACCAGACCCTGACCAAGCGCATGTTCACGGCGCTGCGCGACGAGATCGACCCGACCATCGCCTCGATCTCGACCCTGCTGACGGCAGCCTCCTTCCTGCTCGTCCTGCTCGCCATGAGCGGGCAGAAAAAGGAAGCATAGCGCGGGCGAAAGCCGAGGCTGCCTTGCAACGCTTCCGCGGGTCGACTGGGGCGGTCGGGAAGAACTCGAGGCTGGGCTTTCCCGGATCTGGATCAGCGATGCCGGGCGCAGCCGGTCAAGGGCCGGCGGCTCGTCGGTTCATTCCATGCACCAAATCGGCGGCCTTCTGCGCCGAGATCGTTTTCACACCCGAGCTCGCAAGTTGCTCGAACATGAGCGCGACGGCCTCGATGGCGGTGTGCTCGGCGGCTGCGATGGTGAGGGTGGCCAAAGACAGAGCTTTGTCCCGGCTGGCGATGACCATCCCGACGGGCGACCGGTAAAGCGTGGTCGTCAGCCCTTCGACAAGCTCCTTGGCTCGTTCTTCGGCGGTGTGATCCGACAGATGACCGATATGTGTCATTTCAACGCAACTCAATGGCCGGGTTGAGCTAGCGTTCAATCTCCATGCCAGGGTTCACATCGATGCGAACCTCAGTGGCGCCAGTCCTGATAACGATAATAGGCGCCGACGAAGGGCAGGAACCAGGGCGGGCCGAAATGGCCGGGCACCGCCGGCCAGTCGAGGCCGGCGAAGGGGTTCGCCTTCGTCTCGCCGCCCATCACCCTGGCCATGGCCTGCCCCATATGCACCGACATCTGCGTGCCGTGGCCGCTATAGCCGAGCGCATAGAAGATCCCGTCGCGCTCGCCGGCACGCGGCAGCCGGTCGGCGGTCATGTCGACCAGCCCACCCCAGCAATAGTCGATGCGCGTATCCGCAAGCTCCGGGAATAGCTCCAGCATGCGCGCCTTCAGGATCGCGCCGCTCTTGGCATCGGAAGCCGGGCTAGACAGGGCAAAGCGTGCCCGGCCGCCGAAGATCAATCGGTTGTCGGGGGTGAGCCGGAAATAGTTGCCGATGTTCTTGGTGGTCGTCGCCGTCCGTCTCGTCGGCATGATCGCCGCGGCGCGCTCCGGCGAGAGCGGCTCGGTCGCGATGATGAAGCTGCCGACCGGCACGATGCGTCGCCGCAGCCAGGCGAAGGGCCCTTGCCGCGAGGCGCCGGTCGCGAGCAGCACCTGTCCCGCCTCCAGCGTGCCGCGGCTGGTGACGACGCGATGGGCCTGGCCGTTCAGCCGCTGCAAACTGGTCACCGCCGCGTTCTCATGGATCGCCGCGCCTTGGCGCGCCGCCGCCTCGGCGAGACCGACACCGAACCGGCCCATATGCATATGGGCGCTGCGCGGATAGACGAGACCGCCGAAGAAGCCGTCCGTGCCGATCTCGCGTCGTATCTCCCGCAGCGGCACCACGGTCAGGTCCGGTTCGACCGTGCGCCGCAGCAGGGCGGCGCTCTTCTCCAGCTTGGCGAAATGCTCCGGCTTGGCAGCGAGCTTGATCTTGCCGGTGCGGATGAAATCGCAGTCGATCGCCTCGCGCGCGACCAGCGCCTCGACGGTATCCACGGCGGTGTCGAAGGCACGATAGAGCGCGACCGCCCTCTCCTCGCCGAGGCTGGCGGCAAGGCTGCCGAGATCATGCGCGAGGCCATTGTTGCAATGCCCGCCATTGCGGCCGGAGGCCTGGCCGACCACGCGGCCAGCTTCGAGTACGGCGACGCTCGCGCCTGATTTCGCCAAGGCGAGCGCGGCCGAGAGGCCGGTGAAGCCGCCGCCGACGATGGCGACGTCGACCTTGCCGGCAAGCGGGCCGGTGGCGCCGGCGGTGAATCTCGGCGCGGTCGCGAGCCAGTAGGGTTCGAGCTTCATGGGGTTATCGTCTCAGCGTTCCGGACAGGGCGGCATAGGCCGCCCCTCGCCGGGCAGGCCGGCTCCGACCGTCGAGAATACTGCCTTGCAGAGCAGGTTCTTGGACAATTTTGCAGTTCTCCGCAGCCCGGCGCCTGCCTATAGTTGCCCCGCATTTCGACGAACGAGGCCTATAGCGGTGGCTCACGTGACGGCTCGGCGTCGGCTCGATTACGAGCTGACCATCAGGCCGATGACAGAAGCGGATATCTCCCAGGCGCACCAGCTCTCCGTCGGCGTCAGCTGGCCGCATCGGCCGGAGGATTGGCGCTTCGTGCTGGAGGTGGGCCACGGCTTCGTCGCCTGCGACGCGATCGACCGTGCGCTCGCTTCGGCGATGTGGTGGCCTTACGGGCCGCATTTCGCCACGATCGGCATGGTCATCACCTCGCCGCGCCTGCAAATGCAGGGCGCCGGGCGGCGATTGATGGATACGATCTTCGAAGAGGCCGGCGAGCGCGATCTCAGGCTCAACGCGACCAAGGCCGGCTACCGGCTCTACCGCTCGCTCGACTTCCAGCCGATCGGCCGCATCTTCCAGCATCAGGGCCGTGTGCAGGCGCCGCCGGGTGCGTCGCCCAACGAGTTCGCCGTCCGCCCCGCGGCCGCCGCGGACGGCGAGGCGATCGCGCAGCTCGACGCCGACGCCTACGGTGGCGATCGCTCGCGCGTCATCGCCGCGCTGATGAAGCTCGCGACCGGGACGGTGATCGAGCGCGACGGCATCGTCGTCGGCTTCGCCCTCTGCCGCCGCTTCGGCCGCGGCCATGTCGTCGGCCCCATCGTCGCCGAAAGCGACGAGGCGGCGATTGCGCTTACGCGCCCGCATGTGCTCGCCCATGACGGCCAGTTCCTGCGCGTCGACACCGCCCAGGAACAGGGCAGCTTCGGCGGCTTCCTTGAAGAGTGCGGCATGACCGTCTTCGACACCGTCACCACGATGGTCAGGGGCCGCAATCATGGCCCGCGTGGCAAGGCGCGGACCTTCGGGCTGGTCACCCAGGCGCTGGGCTGACTACAGATCGAAGAGAACCGGCAGCGGGTAGCCCGGTTTCTGGATCGGCGACTTGATCACGACGTAGCTGAAGTACTTGGAAATACCGATATTGCGGTCGAGCATCGTCTCGATCAGCGACTGGTAGTGGGTCAGCCCGCGCGTCACGAACTTGACGAGATAGTCGTAGCCGCCGCTGACCATGTGGCACTCGATCACCTCGTCGACGCGCCTGAGCGCCGTCTCGAAGCGGATGAAATATTCCTTGGTGTGGTCGGCAAGCGTGATCTCGGTGAAGACGGTGATCGTCTCGCCGAGCTTCTGCAGGTTGATCGTCGCCGCATAGCCGGAGATGAACCCGGCCTGCTCCAGCCGCTTGACGCGCAGCAGGCAGGGGCTCGGCGACAGGCCCACCGCATCGGCCAGGGTGACGTTCGTCATCCTGCCGTTGTTCTGCAGCTCGATCAGGATCTTCATGTCGATGCGGTCGAGCCGCACGCCCGGTGTCACGACGAAGGCCTCATCCCCTGGATGCCTCTTGCGGAACCGGACCCGCAGAGCGTGCCCGAACCGGCATCAGACTAATCGTTTGATACGGTCCGGGCCAAGCAGGGATCATGCCGCCTTTGCGGTTTTCAACGCCGCCGCAACCTCCGGCAGCGCCACGACCTCGTCGAGCGTCTTGCGCAGCCGCGCGACGATCAGGTCGATCTCAGCCTCGCTGCAGCACAGCGGCGGCGCGAGGCCGATGATGTCGTCGGCGAAGGCGCGGAAGATGACGCCGTTGGCATAGCCGCGGGCGAAGAGATGGTCGGGCAGCTTCGCCTCGCGCGGCAGCTTCTGCTTCGTCGCCTTGTCGGCGACCAGCTCGATACCGGCGAGCAGGCCACGCGCCCGGACCTCACCGACGAGCGGGTGGTCGGCGAGCGTTGCCAGGCGCTCCTCGAAATAGGCGCCCACCCGCTGGCCATTGGCGAGGATGCCACCTTCCTCGTAGAGGCGCAGCACTTCGAGCGCCACGGCGGCGCTGACCGGATGGCCCGAATAGGTGTAGCCATGGCCGACCGGCCCGCCGGCAGGAGCATTGTCGGCAATGGCACGATAGACCTTCTCGCCGATGGCGAGCGCGCCGAGCGGCGCATAGCCCGAGGTCAGGCCCTTGGCCATGGTCATCATGTCGGGCACGACGCCCTCGGCCTCGCAGGCGAACATCGGGCCGGTGCGGCCGAAGCCAGTGATGACCTCGTCGGCGACGAAGAGGATGTCGAGCTCGGCCGCCGTCTCGCGCATCGCCTTGAGCCAGCCCTTCGGCGGCACGATGACACCGCCTGAACCGATCACCGGCTCGCAGAAGAAGGCCGCGACGTTCTCGGCGCCGAGCTCCGCCACCTTGGCGCGCAGCGAAGCGACGCTGGCCGCAATCACCGCCGCGTCGCCCGAGCCGGCCGGGTTGCGATAGGCATAGGGCGGGACGACGTAGTGATGCACATGCGCCGGAAAGTCGAAATTGGCATGGAAGGCCGGCAGCGCCGTGACGCCGGCGCCGGTCGAACTTGAACCGTGATAGCCGCGCTCGAGCGAGAGGATCGCCTTCTTCGTCGGCCGGCCGGTGACGTTGTAGTAGAACTGGATCAGCCGGAGCGCGCTGTCGACGGCATCCGAGCCGCCGAGCGAGAAATAGATGTGGTCGAGATCGCCGGGCGTGAGCTCGGCGAGCTTGGCGGCGAGGCGGATCGTCGGCTCGCTGCCGAAGCTGAAATAGCCGGTGGCATAGGGCAGTTCGCGCATCTGGCGCGCGGCCGCCTCGACGATGCTGTCATGGCCGTAGCCGACATTGACGCACCACAGCCCGGCAAAGCCGTCGATCAGCTCATGGCCGTCGGCGTCGGTAACGAAGGCGCCCTTGGCCGATTTCATCACGGTGACACCGCGCTTCTCATGGCCGGCCCAGTTGGCGACCGGATGGACCCAATGGCGGCGGTCGAGGGCTTCGAGGGAGTTGACGCTCATGGCGGAACCTCAGGCAGGGCGGGAAGACGAAACGGGAGAAAACGCGGCGGGCGCCGGATAGGCGATCCGGCCGGCCCGCGTCGGTGAGGCTTGCACCTGCTCGCGCAGATAGCGGCCGGGGGTCGTGCCGTAGACGCTCTTGAAATGGCGCGAGAGATGGCTCTGGTCGAAGAAGCCGACCTCCAGTGCGGCCTGCGCGGCCGGCACACCGTCGGCGAGCAGCACCCGCGCATAGCGCACGCGCTCGCGGCAGACGAAGCGATGCGGCGTCAGCCCGACCTGGCGACGGAAGACGGTGACGAAACGGCAGACGCTGAGACCAGCCAGCGAGGCGAGGTCGTCGAGATAGAGGGCCTCGGTGAAATGTCGCTCGATATGGCTCAGCGCCCGCCGGATACCGGGGCTCGCCGGCTCTGCCGCGCGGGCGACGGGGCTGGAAACAGACTGGAGCATGGACCGCTTCGTCCTCCGCTGAACGCGATTAGCGCTGGCAGTGAGGCTAGGAGCGGCTGGCCGGACTGTGCGGCGGGTTTGGCGCACCGCTTTGGTATGCCCTGCCCTATTCGAGGGTAGGTTCGGCAGATCGTGCTTCGCCCCTGCCGATCAGGCAGACTTCAGCCCACCGATATGGAAACTCTTCAGTTCGAGATACTCCTCGATCCCGGTCGCGCCGCCCTCGCGGCCGATGCCGGACTGCTTGACGCCGCCGAAGGGAGCGACCTCCATCGAGACCGAGCCGGTATTGAGGCCGACCATGCCGAATTCGAGCCGCTCGCCGACGCGCCAGGAGCGATTGAGGTTCTCGGTGTAGAAATACGCGGCGAGCCCGTAAGGCGTGCCATTGGCGATCTCGATCGCCTCGTCCTCGTGCTTGAAGCGGAACAGCGGCGCGACCGGGCCGAAGGTCTCCTCATTGGCGAGGCGCATGCGCGTGGTCGCGCCGGTCAGCACCGTCGGCACGACGAAGCGGGAGCCGTCGACCGCGCCCTGCGCCGCGGCGAGACGCGTCGCACCCAGCGAGAGCGCATCGTCGAGATGCGCATGGACCTTCTCGACCGCCGCCGCATTGATCAGCGGGCCGATGGTGACGCCGTCCTGCCGGCCGTCGCCGACCCGCATCGCCGCCACCGCCTTGGCGAGGCGATCGGCGAAGGCGTCGTGGATGCCGTCCTGCACCAGGATCCGGTTGGCGCAGACGCAGGTCTGGCCGGCATTGCGGAACTTGCTGGCGATCGCCCCGGCGACGGCTGCGTCGAGATCGGCATCGTCGAAGACGATGAAGGGCGCGTTGCCGCCGAGCTCCAGGCTCAGCCGCTTCAGCGTATCCGAGCATTGCCGCATCAGCAGCGCGCCGACCCGGGTCGAGCCGGTGAAGGAGAGCTTGCGGACGACGAGATTCTGCGTGAAGGCCGCGCCGACGCCCTGCGGCAGGCCGGTGACGATGTTGATCACGCCGGGCGGGAAGCCGGCGCGCTGCGCCAACACACCGATCGCCAGCGCCGAATAGGGCGTCAGCTCCGAGGGCTTCACCACGATCGGGCAGCCGGCGGCGAGCGCCGGCGCGCATTTGCGGGTGATCATCGCATTGGGGAAGTTCCAGGGCGTGATCGCGGCGGAGACGCCGACCGGCTCCTTGAGCACGAGAATGCGCCGGTCGGCGGTCGGCGCCGGCACGGTGCTGCCATAGACGCGGCGCGCCTCCTCGGCGAACCATTTGATGAAGCCGGCGCCGTAGAGCACCTCGCCCTCGGCTTCCGCCAGCGGCTTGCCCTGCTCGGCCGTCATGATGCGGGCGAGGTCCTTGCGGTGCGCCAGCAGGAGGTCGTGCCAGCGCTCCAGCATGGCGGCCCGCTCGGCAGCCGGCCGCGCCCTCCAGGCCGGGAACGCGGCCTCGGCCGCCGCGATGGCCGCGTTGGTCTCCTCCTCGCCGCAAGCCGGAATCGTGCCGATCTGCACGCCCGTCGCCGGATCGAGCACCGGCAGTTCCTCACCGGAGGCTGCACCGACCCATTCGCCGCCGATCAGGGCACGGCCGACGAAAAGGCTGCGGTCTTCGAGAGCGACGATCGACATGGAGGAACCTCGTTCAGTAACCGCGATCGCGGTCGATCAGGCCGATCAGGGGCTCGCCCGCCTGATGGCGCCGCAGGTTCTCGAGGACGATGTCGAGCGAGGCCTCGGAGCGCGAGCGGCTGGCGATATGCGGGGTGAGCAGGACCTTGGGATGGCTCCAGAGCGGATGCCCTTCCGACAAGGGCTCCGGCTCGCAGACATCCAGCACCGCTCCCGCAAGATGATCATTGTCCAGCGCAGCCAGAAGGGCATCCTGGTCGAGATGGCCGCCCCGGCCGGCGTTGACCAGCATCGCGCCCTGCGGCAGCCGGGCGAAGAGCTCGGCGCCGAGCAGGCCGCGCGTCGCATCGGTCAGCGGCAGCAGGCAGACCAGAATGTCGGTTCGGGCGAGGAAAGCCGGCAATTCGTCATCGCCGGCGAAGGTCTCGATCCCGTCGACCTCATGCCGCGAGCGGCTCCAGCCGGCGACACCGAAGCCGAATTCGGCGAGCTTCAGAGCGCAGGCCTTGCCGAGCATGCCGAGGCCGAGGACGCCGACGCGGCGCTCCGTGGCCGGCTTGATTCGAAGCGGCCTCCAGGCCTGCTCCTTCTGCGCGGCGATGTAGGGTACGAGGTCGCGATGCAGCGCCAGCACCGACATGGTGACGTACTCGACCATGCTGTCGACGAGACCGGGCTCGATCATCCGCACGATCGGCAGATGCGGCGGTATGGCCGCCAGGTTGAGCTGGTCGACACCCGCGCCGACCGAGATCAGCAGGTCGAGATTGACGAGTTGGCCGAGCAGGCCGTCTGGCGGAATCCAGGCGGCAAGGTAGCGGATCTCGGCTGGGTCGCCGATATCCGGCCAGATCCGGAAGGGCAGCTCGGGTGCCTTCTGCGCCAGCAGCCGGGTCCATTCCTCGGCGCGGGCGGCATCGGACTTGAGCAGCAGCGTCATCGGGTAAACCTCACGGACATCAGCCCAGCGCCTGATTGATCAGGGCGTGGAGGCGCGCCGGGCCAGATGCGGCCGGCCGATCGCCCCGCACCATTGCCGTGACGTCCCCGGCTGGCGCAAGGCCATGCTGCACCAGCCAGTCGCTTAAGCCGGAGCCGAGCTGCAGATCGACCCGCATGAACTGCCCTGCCCGGCCGTGTAGCCAGCAAGCGATCAGCTTGCGCGCATCCGTCTCGTTCTCCGCCACGACCGGGCCGATGACATGGCCGCGGCCGAAGGCGCGCAGGATGCTGAAGCCGACGGGCTGGCCGTTCCGTTCGAGAATCACGCATTCGCCACAGCCCAACAATGCGATGAGGGTCTGTCGCCGTTCCAATCCGGTCGCCCCACGGTCGAGCGCTTCCAGAATGGGCAGATCAGCGGAGCTGGCCGGACGCAGCCGCTCGCCAGCGTCGAGGTCCGGGGCCGCGATGGGAAGCACATGCCCGTGCTGCTGGCGCACGCCGCCGACGGGGCGAAAGCCGAGACGGGCATAGAGCGGCTCGCCGGCGACGGTGGCGTTGAGCATCAGCGTGCGCCCCTCGGCCTGCGTGAGCAGCGTCTGCATCAGGCGCTTGCCGATCCCCGCGCCCTGCTCCTCCGGAGCGACGATGATCACCCCGAGCGTGGCGTGGCTGTCGCCATAGGGCCACCACATGGCCGAGGCCACGAGCCGGCCATCCCGCATGCCGACGACGCCGTGGCCGAGGCCGATCACGAACTCCCAGTCCTCACGGCGATGCGGCCAGCCGACGCGCCGCGACAGCTCTGCACAGGACAGGGCATCGTCCATGCCGATCGCCCGCAGCGTCAGCACATCCGGAGCGTCGGTCTCAGCCATGGCTCGCCTCGGCAGCGGGAGCCGCGGCGCTCACGTGTCGAACTCCTGGACGACGTAGACCTTGGCGACATGTTCATCGCTGTCCCAGGCACAGGATGTGCCATGAGCGACGAAGACGGTTTCGCCAGCCCCGACCTTGACGGGGCGCCCGTCCTCCCCGGTGAGCGTGACGCTGCCGACGAGGATGTGCATCAGTTCGTTGACGGGATGCGGGCGCAGAACGCGCCGATAGGGCGTCGAATCCCAGATGCCGGCACGCAGGCGAGAGGCCTCGTCGGTGAAGGCGTTGAAGCTCCGGCATTGCGGCACCGGCCCTTCGAGAAGATGGGCCGGAGGTGGAGAGGAGGGCGAGAGCGTCGCGTCTGCCGGCAAGTCGGTCACGCCGGGAGCAGCGGAACTCGCACCGGTGCCGGCGCAGAAAGCCCAGCGCGTACCTGGCGCCGCCTCGACACGCACGGCCGTACCGCGCGCGATGACGGCGCTCTCGCCGCTCTGAAGCGCGCGCTTGTGGCCTCCGTCCAGGGTCAGGTCGAGACGTCCGGACCTGACGACCATGATCTCGGTGTGGGGGAAGGCCGCACTTTCCAAGACGCCGGAGAAATCGACACTTCCCGCCGCCAGATCCTTTGCGCCGCTCCAGGCGATCTTCCGGCCAGCGGCGAACGGATCGTTTTCGGGGAACGTTCCGGCGCCGGAGGCGCCGGTGCGATTGGCGATGATGATCGGAACAGACGACATGGCAGCCTCATCCAGCGTGATGATGCCGAGCTAAGGCGTTTCGCGTTCCGCAGATTGGAGGAAATTCTCAGGGCGGCATCCCGGCCTCGGCCGGCGAAGCGCGCAGATCCTGTGCGGCGCGCTTCGCCCCGCGCTCTCAATCGGCCTGGAAGGCGCCGATCATGTAGCTCTCATTACCGATTTCGGTGACGCGCCCCTTCACCTCATAGCTCGCCAGATCGACGATCCAGACGACGCTGGAGTTGGATTTGCCCTTCGGCGCGCCGGTGATCGCCGCGTATTTCCCGTCCGGCGTGATCGCGATGCCGCGCGGCCGCGACGGCTCGCCGCCCGGCGTCTTGAGCTCGACGCGCTTGATCGTCGCAGGCTGGCCGGCGAGCGCCTTGGCGACATCGATGACGTCGATGTTGTTCGAGCGGAACTGGGTCGAGAGGATGCGCTTTCCATCCGGCAGGAAGGCGGCGACGAAGGGCCGGGTCAGGGTCTTCGCGTCATCGGTGCCGACGAGCACGCGCGCCACCTCGGCCTTGCCGGGATCGCTCAGCGCCTTCTCGACATCGACGATGCTGACCGTGTTGCCGGGCGTGTCGGTCTGGGCGTTCTCGCGGGAAGCATGGGCGACGAGCTTGCCGTCCGGGCTGGTCGAGATGCCGAAGCCGCCGGCCTGGACCGGAATGCGCGCCACCTCCGCGCCACTCTCGCCGGCGATCGCCTTCTGCAGGCTCATCACCGTGATGTCGTCGGTGCCGCCATTGGCGCCGAAGATCGTGCCGCCGCCGAGCGGGCTGATGGTGACGCCGTTGGTGTCGGGGAAGCAGCCGAACTTGGGATCGGGCGCGCGGTGCGGCACCGGATTGGGCGGACAGGGGAAGCCGGGCTTGCCAAAAGCCTGCTCGACCTTGCGGATCACCTTGTTGGTCGAGAGATCGACGATGCTGAGATGGCGCCCGCCATCCTCGTCGCCCTCCTGCTCGGCATGGGCGAGCACCGCATGCTTGCCGTCTGCCGCGATGGCGAAGCCGGTCGGGCCGAAGCCGCCAGTCTCGATATAGCCCTCGACGGCCGCAAGCGTGCCGTTGCTGGCCGGGTCGAGCGCTTTCTTGAGATCGACCACCGTCACCGTGCCGGCATGGCCGTGCTGGAAGGCAGCGGCGGCCTCCGGAGCCGTACGGCCGGAATGGTTGACGACATAGGCGCGGCGCTGGTCCGGCGCGATCGCGATCGAGATCGGTTGGCCGCTCGAGACCACGGTCTTGCCGTCGACCTGGATGTCCGGCGTCACCCGCAGGCGGTTGACCACCGCCTTCGCCGTCCCGTCATTGGCCGGGTCGATCGCCTTTTCGAGGTCGATGACCAGGACGACATTGTCCCATCGTCCGCTCGCGAGGAAATAGTCTTTCGCCATCGCCTGGTGTGCGCCTCCGATCGGGCAGAGCGCTATTGTGCCGAGAAGCATCATCCGTAGCATGATCGTCCTCCCTCGCTTGTCCCGTTCTCCGGGTTCATTGTTCGCTATGTTGGTGAACTGGGCTCCCTCAGCGCGCCGTCCAGCACCCTGACGACGTGCACGGCCTCGCGGCCGGCTCCGTCATGGATCTGGTGGCGGCAGCTGGTGCCATCGGCGACGATGAGATCGTTGGCACCGGCCTTGCGCACCGCCGGCAGCAGCGAGAGCTCGCCCATCGCGAAGGAGACGTCGATCGTCGCGGCGCCATAGCCGAAGGCACCGGACATGCCGCAGCAGCTCGATTCGACCGGCCTGACCTCGAGCCCCGGCACCGCCCGCAAGGTCTTCTCGACCGCGCCCATCGCGTCGAACGCCTTCTGGTGACAATGCCCATGCAGATGCGCGACGCGCCCGGCCTGATCCTGCAATGGCAGGCTGGTCCTGCCCGCGGCCATGTCGGCGGCGAGCAACTCCTCGACCAGCAGCGCCGCCTTGGCCACGGGCTCGACTTCGGCCTTCGGCAGCAGCGCGCCGAACTCGTCGCGGAAGCTCATCAGGCAGGAGGGTTCGAGCCCGACGACCCGCGCCCCCTTGGCGACATAGGGGCTGAGCGCATCGAGCGTCCGCCTCGCCTCGGCCCGGGCCTCGTCGACCAGCCCGGCCGAGAGGAAAGTGCGCCCGCAGCAGAGCGGCCGGCCACCATCGGCAGCTTCGACGCGGTGCAGGCGGTAGCCGCCGGCCTGGAGTACGCGCTCGGCCGCCTCCAGGTTCTCGCGTTCGAAATAGCGGTTGAAGGTGTCGCCGAAGAGTACGATGTCGCGGCCATCGCCCTGCACGGCCGACGGGGCCGACGGCGCAGCCGCTTCGCGCCAGGGCTTGCGCCAGACCGGCAGCGAGCGCCGCGCCGAGAAGCCGAGCCAGTGTTCGCTGAGCTTGGCCAGCAGCGGAATGCGGTCGCGCAGGTTCATCAGCGGCGCGAGTTTCGCAGCGAATGGCGCATAGCGCGGCAGGAAGGCGATCAGGCGCTCCTTCAGCGGCAGGCCGTGCTTCGCATGATAGTGATGCAGGAACTCGACCTTCATCCGGGCCATGTCGACGCCGGTCGGGCAGTCGCGCTTGCAACCCTTGCAGGAGACGCAAAGATCGAGCGTCTCCTTCATCTCGGGCGAGGTGAAGGCGTCCTCGCCGAGCTGGCCGGAAATGGCGAGCCGCAGCGTATTGGCACGGCCGCGGGTGAGATGCTGCTCCTCGCGCGTCGCGCGCCAGGACGGGCACATCGTGCCGCCGGCCATCTTCCGGCAGGTGCCGTTGTTGTTGCACATCTCGACCGCGCCGCCGAGACCGCCCCAGTCGGACCAGTCGAGCGCCGTCTCCACCGGCACCGGCGTGGCGTAACCTGGCGGGAAGCGCATCAGGCTGCGATCATCCATATGGTAGGGCCGGATGATCTTGCCGGGGTTGAGATGGTTGCCCGGATCGAAGCCGTCCTTGACCTGTTCGAAGGCGCGGGTCAGCGGCCCGCCGAACATCGGCTCGACGAAATCCGAGCGCGAGATGCCGTCGCCATGCTCGCCGGAGAACGAGCCCTTGAAGCGGCGCACCAGCTCGCAGGCCTCCTCGGCGATGCCGCGCATCGCCTTCACGCCGGCTTCCGTCTTCATGTTGAGGATCGGGCGGACATGCAGGCAACCGACCGAGGCATGCGCATACCAGGTGCCGC
>Ga0209025_1000780_pt1 | contig 52525 bp, 57 predicted proteins | sample AraplaMF_Col_mLB_FD_184256 | JGI IMG/M metagenome (GOLD analysis project Ga0209025, IMG submission 184256) | Arabidopsis root microbial communities from the University of North Carolina, USA - plate scrape MF_Col_mLB (SPAdes) (version 2) | ecosystem: Host-associated > Plants > Roots > Endosphere... | reverse complement strand
TATATCTATCACAACTCTCAATATATCAACGATTTTTTAAATATATCTATCACAACTCTCAATATATCAACGATTCAATACGAAATTTCGACTTACCGACAAAGAATGATAAAAAGAAAAGAGAGGCTGTCCAAAAGGACAACCTCTCTTTTCTTATATCAATTAAAATTTAAACTCTTGTCCAACTTCAAAGCTATCTTCTAATACAAGAATACCTTTTTCTTGTGGAGCGTCTGGAAGCTCTAATTCACGTGCAGAGCAGATCATTCCAGAAGAAGGAACACCGCGAAGCTCAGCTGGCTTAATTAACATACCACTTGGCATAACAGTGCCGATTTTTGCAACGACAACTTTTTGTCCTGCATCAACGTTTGGTGCACCACATACGATTTGTAATGTTTCTGTACCGATTTCTACTGTACAAATGTTTAATTTATCAGCATTTGGGTGCTTTTCTTTTTCAGCTACATAACCTACAACAAATTTCGGAGAAAGATCTGCTTCTACTTTTTCTTCAAAGCCGTTCTTCGCTAAAATTTCGTTGATTGTTTCTACAAGCTCTTTCGTTAATGTCAGGTTACCTGTTTCTTTTACTTCTAAGTAAGAAGATGCATTAAAGATGTTGAATCCTGCTGTTACATTGCTTTCACGATCGTATACGCGTGCAACATCTCCTTTGCGATCAAAAGTACGGTTCTCTAAAGTAATATCTTGTAAGGCAACAATTAAAGTGTCACCAATTCCTTCAAGGTTATAAAAAACGTTCACTTCGTTCATCCTTTCTCTTTTCCACCTGTCTTCTTCCGATTCTTCGCTAAAATAAAGATTGGTTCAAAGTCCCCATCTTCATAAACGAATGAAAGTGATGTAATCGGAACATGCCCTTCGGCAAAAAATTTCATTGTCATTTGTGCAATAATATCATAACCGATTTCGTTGACGATATCAGCAATAATTAATACGTCTTGGTGAGGAACAGCAACAACCATGTCACCAGAGATCTTTTCACGCATCGATTGTAGTAACGTTTCGTTTAAAATACGACTCGCATCATACCCATCATTTGTGTTTAAAAAGTAGAATGTATTATCCGCTACTGTGTCCTGCTTAAATTCATAACCTAATGAGCGAGCATTAAATAATGCCATCTCGCGCACTTGCTGCTCTGTAAGCTCTAATTTTTGTAATAAGCGCTCATCAATTAGGCGATACGTTTTATTAGAATCTAGCGCGTAATAAATACGTGTTTCCGCCGTATGATCCGTCATAATAAACGGATTTCCTTCTTCTGATTGTTTTGGGAAAGAAGTAGAGCGAATAACAGGTAAAATTTTCGCCGTGCTATTTTCTTCTCTATGCATTGCAATTAACGCTTCTTGTACATAATAAGCAACCTCTTCAATCGCCTTTTCTTTGTTCACTTCCCATTTCGCTACTACTCCTGGAAGTGATACGTTAATACCTTTTTTCGAGTTTGTTTGTTCAATACGAAGAACTTCTTTCTCGCTATCATAATGAAAATCCCATTCTGGTCGAGATAATTTCTTCATTAACTCGTCTTTCATCTTTTTACTTGTCATTTTCATCTCTTTTTCCTCCCTTCCAAAAAAATAACCTCCCCCGCGAAGGTAGAGGTTGTTTTTACAATTCAATTGGCTAATTGTTTTATTTTAAACCTTCAATAAACTCTTCGATTTGCTCTTGTGTTTTACGATCTTTGTTTACATAGCGTCCAGTTTCTTCACCTTTATTGTACGCTACAAAGCTCGGAATGCCAAATACGTCTAATTTTACGCATAGATCAATAAACTCATCACGATCTACATAGTAAAATGAGAAATCACTATACTTCTCTTCTACTTCTGGCATAAATGGATCAACGAAACGGCAATCTGGGCACCATTCTGCTGAGAACATGAAGACTACATTCTCTTCATTTTTTAATTCTTGGAATTGTTCCATGCTTTCTAATGATTTCATCTATATTTCCTCCTCTAATGCGTGCACTTTTTTCACACTATAATCTTTTCTTTATACTACCATACATCGTACACGGTGCAAGGTTTATGCTTGCTTTTTATCATACTTATATTGCCCAACGAGTAACTTAACAACGTGTACAAATAATTCCGTTCGATCGACATAATCGTCTGTAAAAATACCGATAGCACCTTCGTGACTACGAATATCTTTCCGCTCTACAAACTCTTCCATCACTTCACTTAACTCTTTACCATCTTCAAGAGGCGTTAAAAAATCGTCTGGTAACTTAATACGTGCTCCTCCGGCAACGAATATCTTATCGTCACTCGTTGCGAGTGCGCCCCAGTTACACATAAATAAACCGTGATCCGTTTTCATCACGCCGCCTTCTAACCCAATACCAATTTGAGCTTCTCCTTCTTGCAATGCTCGCTTCGCTCTATTAATTGCTCCTTGCATCGTCTCTTCATCTGAAAATGGCTGTGCCGATACTCCCGATGGGACAGAAAGAGATGTAATTTCAGCATCTTTCCATACCTTCTCCACAGCCCCAACCTTCGTTTTATTCTTCGATCCAACTACTACCTTCATTTCGTTCACCTCTATAAGAATTCATTATTCTGTTCTAATATCCACTTCAGCACAAATGAAGTGCCAACCACTACCACACACCACCAAGGAATCCCTTCTACCTATAGTAGAAGGTGACTTCCCACAATATTTTTGGTCCCGAACACAAAAACATTCTTCCGCGGTCTTCATGCATTATTCGAGCACTAATTAAGCACTGACCGCTACTACACATCGCTGGGTCATCTCTCCTACCTAAAAAAAGAAAGAGCTCTGCAGCCCTTCCTCTTTACGCGTTATTCTTAATTGTTTCTAACGTCGTTTTGTCCGTTGTTCTTACAAGCTTTGTAATAAGTTCTTTTGCTGCTGCATAATCATCAACATGTAAAATAGAAGCATGCGTATGAATGTAGCGAGCACAAACACCAATTACTGCTGATGGGATACCTGAGTTACTTGTATGTACACGGCCCGCATCTGTCCCACCTTGTGAAATAAAGTATTGGTACGGAATATTATGTGTTTCTGCTGTATCTAAAATGAATTCGCGCATTCCTCGATGAGTTACCATCGTACGATCGTAAATACGAAGAAGAGCACCTTTTCCTAATTGACCGAACTGCGTTTTATCACCAGAAGCATCGTTTGCTGGACTTGCATCAAGCGCATAGAAAATGTCTGGTTGAATCATATTAGCAGCTGTTTGTGCTCCGCGAAGACCTACTTCTTCTTGTACAGTAGCACCAGAGTATAATGTATTCGGTAATGTTTCATCTTTTAATTCTTTTAATAACTCGATTGCCAGGCCACATCCATAACGGTTGTCCCAAGCTTTCGCCATAATTTTCTTCTCATTTGCCATCGGTGTGAACGGGCAGATTGGCACGATTTGTTGTCCTGGTTTTACACCAATTTCAATCGCATCTTCATAACTATCTGCACCTATATCGATTAGCATATTTTTTATATCCATCGTTTTTGCACGTTGCGCATCACTTAATAAATGAGGAGGGATAGAACCAACAACCCCTATAACAGGACCATTCTTCGTCATCACTTGTACGCGCTGCGCTAATAGCACTTGGCTCCACCAGCCGCCTAACGTTTGAAAACGAAGCATTCCGTTTTTCGTAATTTGCGTAACCATGAAACCTACTTCATCCATATGACCTGCTACAAGAACACGTGGGCCAGTTTCGTCCCCTTTTTTCAGACCAAATACGCTACCTAAACCGTCTTGCACAATTTCATCAGCATATTTGCTTAATTCTTGCTTCATAAAACGGCGTACATCATGTTCAAAACCTGACGCACCTTGTAATTCTGTTAACGTACGAAATAATTGTAATGTCTCTTTATTCACGAAGTCCCCTTCTTTCAAACCTTAGTAGAATACCTTTTTTATTGTAACGAAATTTTCGAAATGTTTCTAGTTTCTTCTTTTTTAGCTGCATTTGCTTTATAATTATTATCGGTACACTATTTTTATTTTATAGAATTGAGGTGAATATATGAGCTGGAAAGGTTTAGTAGCAGGTCTTGGCGTTGGATTTGCAGCTGGTTATTTCGTTGCAAACAAAGTACAAGAACAATCCCATATTTCTTCAGAAAAAGCATTGAAAATGGTGAAACAAGCATTAAATCATAAAGGTGAAATTACTGGCTCTTGGGTACATATGGTTCCAGAGACATTTGAAAAATATGATGTTGCGTATGAAGTTTATCGCGGCGGTCTTACAACAATGTTAGATGATATACAAGAACGATTTGAATTTTTAGTTGATGCTAAAACAGGTACTGTTTTAGAGGTAATAGCAGCATAAAAAGAGGTTTCCCATTAGGTGAACCTCTTTTTTTTGAAAAATTGCGGATAGTGATTAAAATTATATCGGCGATTTTCCGAATATATCGGCGCAACTCGATTTATATCAGCGATTTCCCAATTATATCGGCGCAACTCAAATTATATCAGCGTTTGTTTAAATATATCGACTTACCGACAAAACCCGACAATAAAAAAGAGGCTGCTCCAATAAATATGATGGAACAACCTCCTTTTTTTTTAAGCTTCTATACTCGTTTTTCTCTCAATTTTTTCTACAATATGTCCTTCCTCATTCCACTTCACTGCACGATAATATGCGTCATGATAAAATGAAAACCACGCATCGTTTTCAGCACCATATTTCATCCACTTTTGCTTATTTTCAATCGATGTCATCGGATAATCATCATAAGCCATGACCCATAATACATTTTGATGTGCGTGTGTCGGCAATAGGTCTGCTAAATGCAGCATCGTTTCTCCTTTGCTTTCTAAAGCAATGACTGCATGTCCATCACTATGTCCGCCTGTATGCGCCATCTTTATTTCATCCGTAATTTCGATTTCTTGTTGAAACGTAACAACTTGCTCTACAATCGGCTCCCAATTTTCCTTCCAATACGTATTACAGGATCTAATATTTGGGTTCCTCATTTCATTCCACTCTGTTTCACTTACATAAACTTTCGCATTCGGAAACGCCGGTACAAGGTGATCCCCTTCCCATTTCGTTAAACCAGATGCATGATCAAAATGAAGGTGCGTCATTAAGACGTAGTGAATATCTTCAGGCTTTAATCCCAGTTTTTCTAAAGATTCATAAACCGATGACTCTTCCGTTACTCCTTGATTTCTCTTCATTTTCTCATTCAATTTACCGTTTCCTATTCCAGAATCAATAAGCATATTTCCATCTTTCGTTTGCAAAAGTAACGGATCTGTTCGTAAATATATATGATTTGTATCGTTATGTTTATATTTTCGTGACCAAAGTACTTTCGGCACAACGCCAAACATTGCCCCGCCATCTAAATGTGTGTTCCCACCTTTTAACCACGTCACTTTTATATCTCCAATTCGTAATTCTTCCATCACACATCCCCCTTTTACATTAATTTTAACATAAAATTCTGATTATTTTAGTTATAAAAAAACCTATGCATTACTGCATAGGCTCTGTGCGATACTTCGCTTCAACTCGATAAATACGATGACCTTTACTAGAGAACTTCTCTTCGTACTCAGTCATAATATTACCTTCAAAATCACTGTTATGAAGATCTAGGCTTAAGTAAGTTAGTAACATACCATACTCAGCCATACTCATTAGAGAGTATTCAAATAACCCTTGGTTATCTGTTTTGAAATGAATTTCTCCGCCCTCTACTAACACTTCTTCATAATTGCGTAAAAACGTTTTATACGTTAAACGACGCTTCGTGTGACGATTCTTCGGCCATGGATCTGAGAAGTTTAAATAAACACGATCAATTTCACCTTTTGCAAAGAAAACTGTTAAATCTTCAGCATCTTTATTTATTAACTTTAAGTTCGGTAATTCTTCTTCAATTAATTTATCAAGTGCATCTACAACAACACTCGTAAATTTTTCAATTCCAATATAATTAATATGTGGATTTGCTTTTGCCATATCGTACATAAAGCGGCCACGACCTGTACCTACTTCAATGTGAATGGGTTGTTCATTTCCAAATACTTCTTTCCAATTACCCGCGCGCTCTTCTGGGTTTCCAATTACGATATGTGAATACTCATTAATTCGATCTAATGCATATGGTTTATGTCTTAAACGCATAGATGTCTCCCTCTCTTTACAAAGCTATTTTAAAGGAATGATTCCTTTTTTCTGTTTTAATCAATCTACCAAACAAAAAACCAAGTACGTACGAGCACTCGGTCCGTTTCTTTCAAGTATAAGATGTACCATTTTGATAAAAACTACATACAGCATTAAACATTCCATGACGACGTAGCTTTTTCTCTTACATTCCGAGAAGAGAAAAACAATCGAAAGGATGATCCGTTCATGCCAATTAGTCAACAACATCAATTAGAAGTGCTGAAAGATATTTTAGTCAATCACCAAAGCGATTGCTGCGGGACAGTTTCTGAATGCGAGCAATTAGAGCGCCTCATTCAATCGTTACTCGCAAACGATAATATAAGTAATGACGCTAAAACAATGCTAAACGATGTATATTCTTATAGTCAATCGGGTAAATCTTCCTCTAATTTGGACAACCATATTTCCAATAATCAAGAACAACTTACTCAGTGGATTGCTGGAATGGACAATTTTTCTTAAGTATTATTCTGAAGCAAGTAGTTGCTGTAAATATTGATGCCAATATTCAGCTTCTGCTTGCTGTTTTTTTGTTGTGTGCCATTGAATAGATAAAATCGTTTGTGCTATTACATACCATCTCATACGCCTAAGCAATGATTCATCCATTTCAATATCATAATACCCGAGCCACTCACTCCATTCATGACGCGGAATGTACCAGTATAATAACATACCTAGGTCTAGAGCTGGGTCAGCAATGACAGCTCCATCCCAATCAATTAAAAACAACTCATCTTCGTCCGACAATATCCAGTTGTTATGGTTTACATCACAATGGCATACAACGAATTCATTGTATTCAATACTTTTTAATGAATCCGTTAAATATTGAAGGCCTTGCTGAATTGTTTCATCTACCCTTATATCTCCCCTTAAAACAAGTTGCAATTGTTGTAATAACTCTTGGGCGTGAAGCGGCTGCTTCCCAAGTCTTTGAATCATCTGCACAAGCGCTTTAGAGGAGTGTATTTTCTTCAAAAGTTTCGCAACACGTTCTAGTTTCATATCCTCTGGCTCTAGCTTCTGTCCCGGAAGCCATTTTTGAGCAGAAATCACATCACCGTTCGTTACCCTTCTTGTCCAAAGTAATTTTGGAACAATTCCTTCTGCTGACAATACCGCTAAAAAGGGCGATGTATTCCGCTTTAAAAATAACTTCTGTTGTCCGTTTTGCGCAATATATGCATCGCCCGTTACTCCACCAGCCGGTACAAGACTCCACTCTTTTCCTAATAATTGTTCCAACCATTCCATATTCATTACCCGTTAACAAATCCTTATCTTTTATAGTTATGAAAAGAAAAACCGCAACATTTCTACACATGTTGTGGATTCATATATATTTTACTGTAAATGAAAAGAAAACTTGGCATAAGCCAAAAACTCTCTATTTTATTTTACAAAACCACTCATAGAATGACAACTTATCAAAATCGTCACCTTTGTCAATTCTACATTTATTACATTCTCATCGTCAAGTAGCGATTTGTCACATTATCGTCAATATATACGTGCTAATGGGAGCCAATTGAAGTTCCTTTCCTCTAAATGAAGAAATTGGCTCTATTTTCGCTTGCTTTTCGTTTACTAACACATGCCACGTTCCTTCTTTTGGAAGCTGCACCGTTTTAGCTTCCAAACCGCTATTAAATAAAACGACAATTTCTTTCCACGGCCCAAACAATTCTACATGCTCTAGGTGGTATGCAAGTACTTCTGTAGATGTTTGCAAAAAAGTCATATGCTTTTTTATAAGATCTGCGTTTTGTAATCGGAATGCCCCGTGCTCTTTGCGAATCGCAATTAACCCTTTTATATAGTTAACTGTCTCCATCTCTTTCTCTTTTTGATCCCAGTCTAATCGATTTATTTCATCATTTGCATTATAACTATTTTCATTTCCATTCTTCGTACGATAAAACTCTTGTCCTGCGTGTAAGAAAGGAATTCCTTGCGAAAGAATAACTATTGCGCTTGCTAGAAGGTGCCGTTTTTTCAAAATCTCTTCCGGTTCTTCATTACTGTGCACTAGTTTATCCCACATCGTCATGTTGTCATGACATTCTACATAGTTAATACTTTGTACCGGTTCTAGAAATAATCCTGTTTCTTTCACACTTAAAAGACTACCTGATGCTATATACTGTAAATGCTGACAGTCTACATGCCCACCAAACGCAAAACCACGTTTATTTACATTAAATGTGCTACCTTTTATTCCATCACGAAATTGATCATTAAACTGCGCGATATGTGGCATTTTTCTTGCATTATTTAACGCTGCTTTTTCCTCAAGAGGAAGCGGTGTTTGTAAATCCCATCCTTCTCCTAATAACAATGCGTCTCGCTTTATGTTTCGCACTTCTTTTTCTATTATGTTCATTGTATCAACATCTAAAATCCCCATTAAGTCGAATCGGAATCCATCAACATTGTATTCCGTCAGCCAATATAAAATAGACTCTATAATGAATTTCCTCATCATTTTCCGTTCAGACGCTATATCATTTCCAACTCCCGTCCCATTAGAAGGCATACCATCTTCGCCATGGCGAAAATAATAACCTGGAACAAGCTTTTCAAATGATGATAGTTCTCTTTCATAAACGTGATTATATACAACATCTATAACTACTCGGATACCGTTTTCATGAAATGTTTCAATCAATTGCTTACACTCTACTATCCTGTTATACGGATCAGCAAGGTTTGTAGCATAAAACCCCGTTGGTGTATTGTAATATAATGGATTGTAACCCCAATTATATGCGCCGGAAGGATTTGCCTCATCTACACCACCGAAACAAGATAACGGTAATAATTCAACATGTGTAACACCTAAATCTTTTATATGAGACAATCCTGTTAACGTCCCATTCCGTCCCGTCGTTCCCTCTTCCATCAACCCTCTATATGTTCCTTTTTTATTCACTCCACTATTTGGGTGAATAGTCGCATCACGAATATGCAGTTCATACAATATAGCATCTGTCATTGACTGTAATGGTGGTAATTCCTCTCGTCTCGTTACATTCGTCTTTTCCAAATCGATAACAACACCGTATTTCCCATTTGCAGTCGTTGACTTTGTGTATGGATCCACCGCTTCATTCCATATTAAATTAATACAGACGAGGAAGGTATATCGAGCCCCATCATGATCCCCTTGTAATGCATGAACCCAAACACCATTTTCTTCTCTATGCATGTCATAATCGGTATATTCTTTATCACTTTTATAAAATCTTACTTTTGCAAGCCTCGCAGTTGGAGCCCACACTTTAAATGTTGTTGCTTCTTTTTTGTATACAGCACCTAGATCTGTGCCTTCGTAATAATACTTCTCATCAAAAATTGCCGTTCGAATAACAGCGCCTATTTGTAAATCCGTTTCTTCGTTCCGTTCATCTCGTACTGTATAATACTTCCCCACATCTAGTGACTCTTCTATAAAGCACTCATACTTTGTTGCATCCGGAAGCGCAATAGTATGAGCAATCGGTAAATCTTTCACATTATTTCCTTCTTGCAAACGAAATGTCCGACTTGTTCCATACGCATGTGGGAGCAAAATTGTAATTTTATTCATTTCATCTAAATAGGCATCAAATGGACGTTTTACTTTCAACATAAAAAAATCACCATCATTCTCAAAAATAAAATAAAGTGAATCTTTAATCAATTCGGAGTATCCCCTGCTGATTATTAGCCCCCACCAATCGGGCCTTTGTGTGAGTATACGAGCTGCAAATAATAAAACTTTTCTTATTAGCAAGACTCTATACAGTAACTCCATTATTCTCTATAGTATATTCACCTGTATAAAAAACGTTTTCATACATTCTATTTTTGTAGTTTTATTTCAGCAATCGATTTATATTTCGGCGTTTCCTTCACGTGAGATTCGTATAAAGTAATTGTATCCGCTTGAAATGATACTTCAGGCACTTCTTTTATATTTTCCAAATGAAACTTTTTTTCTCCCATCCATTTACGAGCAACAGTAATATGTGGATGATACGGACGTGTTTCTAAAGAAAACCCATTCCCTTCACAAATCGCATGCACTTGCTTTTGTAGCTGAAACAACTCATGATTCTCACTTACTTTCGCCCAAAAAATACGTGGCCTGTCTTCCATGCCAAATGTTGAAAATCCTTGTAATGTGAAAGGTAGTTCCTTTTTTTCTATAAGTGTTTGTAATCCATTCTTTATTCCTTCTAATTGTTCCTCTGTCGCACTTCCTAAAAAGGAAAGGGTAATATGATAGTCTTCCTTATGTACCCACGAGCGAAATGGTAATTCCTCCTCCATATCCTCTTTATAATTAGAGAGCACTTCTTTTATATAATTTGGTAAAGTAATTGCGACAAAATAATGCGGCTCCATTTATATCATCTCCTTTTTTTTATTGTTGCTTTTCTTTCTTATCTCATTCAGTTAAAAAGAAGCCGCCCTCTAAAGTAGAGAGCGGTCATTATTCATATATCCTTTATTTCGCTAACTCATGAATTGCTTGCGCGTAAATTGCTGTTGCTTTTAATAAGTCTTCAATTTCAATGTACTCATCTTTTTGATGCGCAAGTTCTTCTTTTCCAGGGAATAGCGGGCCAAATGCAACGCCAGCTTTCAATGAACGGGCGTAAGTACCACCGCCGATTGCTAATAGCTCTGCTTTTTCTCCTGTTTGTTCTTCATACACGCGCTGCAGCGTACGAATTAATACGTGGTCTTTATCGACGTGATGCGGACGAGAGTTAGAATAATCCGCTACTTCAAATCCATGAATACTAACGTATTCTTTTAACTTCGCAATCATTTCTTCAAAGTTAGTCGTAACTGGGTAACGTACGTTTAACCCTAAGTTGCCACCGTTTTCTTTCGTATAAGAAAGGCGACCGACATTCACTGTTAACGGACCGCTAACTTCGTCTTTATAAGCAATAGTAGCTTTTTCACCAAAAATATCACCAGTAAATGTTTTTGCTGCAAATGTCGCAAATGCATTTGCTTTTCCATCAAGTGAAACTGTAGTTAAGAAGTTTGCTAATAGTAAACCTGCATTTTCTCCTTTTTCTGGAGTAGATCCGTGTGCTGAAATTCCTTCTATTTGCAACGTCACCGTATTTCCTTCTATAGTTGAGTTCCCTATTTTTTTAGCCGTTTTTAAATACTCTTCATATGCTACTGTAAGTGCATTTACATCTTCTCCTGTAATAACCGCTTTTGCAAAATCAGGAACCATGTTTAAACGGCGGCCTGACTCAAATGAAACGAGTTCATATACACCTTTTTTCTCTTCACTACCATTTTGCACAACTTGTATATCAGAAATTCCTTTTTCTGCATTAATAATTGGAAAGTCCGCGTCTGGCGCAAAACCGATTGTTGGCATTTCTTCGTTTTTAAAGTAGTGATCTACACATTTCCAGTTACTTTCTTCATCTGTTCCTAAAATCATACGAACGCGTTTTGAAAGAGGCAACCCTAATTCTTTCACAATTTTCATCGCATAATAAGCTGCCATCGTTGGGCCTTTATCATCAATTGCACCACGTGCAAAAATCTTTCCTTCGCGAATATCTGCACTATATGCAGGAGTCGTCCAGCCATCTCCTTCTGGTACAACATCAACATGACAAAGAATACCTACTAGTTCTTCTCCTTGTCCCATTTCAAGATGACCTGCATAACCTTCTAAATTTTTAGAAGAAAAACCTTCTAATTCTCCTTTATGTAACATGAAAGATAAAGCTTTTTCTACACCTTCACCGAACGGTGCGCCCTCTTTCGCCGACTCTTCTTCCCACACACTTTTAATTTGCAAAAATTGTTGTGTATCACGAATTAAATCATCTTTTCGTTTTGCAACTTCTTCTGTCCAATTAATCGCTGACATCACGCATCCATCCTTCGCTATATTATCTCTTTCATCATAGCAAACCGAAATCCCTTATGCCATACACGAAAGTCAAATACCGAACAATTGTAATATTTCAGATATTTCCCATTAGTTTTTCTTTTATTTTTTCAAAAAATTTTGCAGGAATTTGGCGTTTTACGTAGAATTTTATGTGTTAGTTGACTGATCATATATACAATGTCAACTACCAATATTTTTCTATATGAAATTTTGTTAAACTTTTGTAAAATTTAAGTAGATTAAAGCATGAATTTTATCATGTAGAGTACAATGGTAGTAACGACCTTCTTTCCTGAATGGGGTCAAAAAAACTAGTAGAGGAGTGGTTTTCTCTTGAAACCTACAACTACTCGTATGCTAACACGCATTAAATCAATTTATATGTACATCAATGAAAACGGAACGGTAACGACGAAAGACCTTGTAGATGAGTTCGGGATCACACCGCGAACGATACAACGTGATCTAAATGTGTTGCAGTTTAATGAACTCGTGTATAGCCCTTGCCGCGGTAAGTGGACAACAACAGGAAAGAAAGTGAGAATGACCTCATAACGAAAAAATAATTGTATGTAAATAAATACATACCCCTTTCTAACTCATTAGAAAGGGGTCTTTTCTGCGCCTAAAAACAGGACTACTTCTCAGTATCTACTTGATATGTTTTTAACATTTCTACTTCTTCATCTGTTAGCTCTCGGTATTCTCCAAGTTCTAGTTCTTCATCTAATACTAACGGACCCATCTCTGTTCTCTTTAGGTAAACAACCTTTTTCCCTACTGCTTCAAACATGCGCTTCACTTGATGGAATTTTCCTTCTGTAATCACAAGCTCAATTTCAGAAACATCATCGCTTTTTAATATTGTAAGTGCACCTGGTTTCGTTTCATAACCATCGTCTAAAATAACACCTTTAGCAAACTCTTTCACATCCTCTTCCGTTACAACTCCTGCAACGTGTGCATAGTATTTTTTCGGCACATGCTTTTTCGGAGATAATAATTGATGTGATAACTTCCCGTCATTTGTTATCAATAAGAAACCTTCCGTATCGATATCAAGTCGTCCAACTGGGAACGGATCAAAGATTGCATCTTCTAGTTCTAATAAATCTATTACTGTTTCGTGATTATCATCTTCTGTAGCTGAAATTACACCTTGTGGCTTATGCAGCATTAAATAAACAAACTCTTTATATTCTACAACTTCACCGTGAATCATAACTTCTTGCTCTTCTACATTTACATGAACCTTTGCATCTTTCACCGGCGTTCCATCAATCTTCACAACGCCGTCTTTCAATAATTTCTTTACTTCTTTTCTACTTCCGTATCCCATATTCGCTAATAATTTATCTAATCTCACGTTTTTCACCTTCTTTATTTATCATAGAAAAGGGGACGTATTTACGCCCCTTTTGATTTCAACTTTATTTTGAATCTACTGCCAAGTTTACGCTGAATTTTCTCTAACGCTTCTCCGCCAAATACTCTTTCAAGTACTCCTGTGCGAATTGCTAACAGACCGTAAACAAGACCACCAACACCTGCACAAATCGCAACTGTAATTAAAGCACCAATACGGCCATCTGGCGAAATCATGAAGGATAGAATCCACTGTGATAGTTTTACCGCCACGACCATTACAAGTGTTAATACTGCAATTTGGAATGTTCTCTTATATACAACACCAAATGAATAGTGTGCATGTTTTTGGATTTGTCTATTCGTATACCATACGGAAGCTAAAAAACCGACTGCAGTAGCTAAAATCGCTCCTACTGTACCGAAATATCGAATAAAGATCACGTTACATACAAATTTCAAAATAACACCCATAACAAGTGCGACAATCGCATGTTTTTGTTGATTAATCCCTTGCAGAATCGCGGCTGTTACCGTAAATAAAGCAAATAACAATGCAACTGGTGCATACCACATTAACACTTGTCCACCTAATGGATCTGAATCGTAAAACGCAGTGTAAATTGGATAAGCCAGTGTTGAAATACCGACAACTGCTGGCAATGTTAAAAACATATTCGCCTGGAATGTTTGTGTAATTTGTAATTTTAAATAGCGATATTGTTTTTCCGTAAATGATTTTGTAATCGCTGGTACAAGCGTTAAACTAAACGCTGTTGCAAGCGATACTGGAATCATAATTAATTTATGCGTCCACATTGTGAAAATACCGAGCGCTCGCTCTGCGATATCACCTTGACCAATTGCCTGCATAATAGAGTTAAATGTCAATGTATCAATTTGTTGATATAAAGGAATTGTTAACCCAATTACAACGTAAGGAATTGCATACGCAAATAACTCTTTAAACAATTGAACGGTACTTACTGTCGATTCTGGTACAGTTTGTTCAATTAAATATTGATCCAAATATTTTTTACGTTTTAACCAGTACCAAATTAATACGCCGAGTGCTCCAACTGCTGAAACGAATGCAGCGAATGTCGCAACTCCGACTGCTGTTGCTACTGTACCGCCAAGTATTTTAATAACGATGAAACTACCCGCTAGTAAAAAGACGATACGAATAATTTGTTCAATAATTTGTGACACCGTAGTCGGTCCCATCGATTGGTGACCTTGGAAATAACCACGAATCAAACTTGCTGCCGGTACAACAATAAGTGCGAAACTTACGAGGCGAATAATCGTCGTAACTTCTTCTACCTTATTTTGTAAACTTTGTTTACCAAGCATTGCTTCTGCAAATAATGGTGCGGTCATGTACAGTACTAAGAAGGAAAGAACTCCTGTTACTATCATCATAACCATTCCCGAGCGGAACATTCTTCGGCTCGTTTTATAATCTCCAAGTGCATTATATTTGGAAACAAACTTTGAAACAGCAAGCGGCACCCCTGCCGTTGCAATACTTAAAAATATCGTATATGGAATATATCCATATGTATAGAGCGTTCCGCCTTCTGTGCCTACTAATGCATGAAACGGAAAGACGTAAATCATGCCTAAGAACTTTACTAAAAATGTCCCTAACGTCACAATAAGCGTTCCGCGCAGAAATTTTGAATCGGACATACGAAAATCCTCCTACTTCCTATATAACGCTGAACTCTAACTTTTGTATTGTACCACAATTCTCCCCTCAAGCAGTACTTCACTCTATTTTTCTTTTAAGGGAAAACATGCTATTCTTTTAGGCAGGAAATGTAGAAAATGAGGTCGATATATTATGCATTATGATGTTATTGTAATCGGTGGCGGGCCTTCTGGGCTAATGGCTGCAATCGGTGCTGCAGAAGAAGGCGCAAATGTCTTACTTCTTGATAAAGGAAATAAACTAGGGCGCAAACTTGCGATTTCTGGTGGTGGTCGTTGTAACGTAACGAACCGTCTACCACTTGATGAAATCGTTAAACATATACCAGGAAATGGCCGCTTCTTATACAGCGCTTTTTCTATTTTTAATAATGAAGATATTATTAAATTCTTCGAAAATCTCGGGGTAAAATTGAAAGAGGAAGATCATGGCCGTATGTTCCCTGTATCAAACAAAGCGCAATCGGTAGTAGACGCACTTTTAACACGATTAAAAGATTTAGGTGTAAAAATCCGTACGAATACACCTGTTGAAACGATTGAATATGAAAATGGTCAAACGAAAGCAGTTGTATTACAAACAGGCGAAGTGTTAGAAACGAATCACGTCGTTATCGCTGTTGGCGGAAAATCTGTTCCTCAAACTGGTTCTACTGGAGACGGATACGCTTGGGCTGAAAAAGGTGGTCATACAATTACAGAATTATTTCCAACAGAAGTACCAATCCTTTCAAACGAGCCATTTATACGTGATCGCTCATTACAAGGTCTTGCTTTACGTGATATAAACTTAAGCGTATTAAACCCGAAAGGAAAAGCTATCATTTCTCACAAAATGGACATGCTCTTCACTCATTTCGGCCTATCTGGTCCTGCTGCTCTTCGCTGTAGTCAATTCGTCGTGAAAGCACTGAAAAAGTTTAAAACGAATACAATACAAATGAGTATTGATGCATTACCAGAAGAAAATAGTGAACAACTATTCCAGCGCATGCTGAAACAAATGAAAGAAGATCCGAAAAAAGGAATTAAAAACGTGTTAAAAGGATACGTTCCCGAGCGTTACTTCCTATTCTTATTAGAAAAAAATGAAATTGACGGTAGCGAACAAGCTGGACAAGTTTCTCATGAAAAGATTCGTGCACTTGTGAAAGACTTTAAAGAATTTACTGTGAATGTAAATGGTACGCAGTCAATTGAAAAAGCATTCGTTACTGGCGGAGGCGTATCTGTTAAAGAAATTAATCCGAAAGAAATGTCTTCTAAATTCACGAATGGCTTATATTTCTGCGGAGAAGTTCTTGATATTCACGGTTATACGGGCGGTTATAACATTACATCCGCTCTCGTTACTGGTAGAATTGCTGGAACTACAGCTGGAGAAAATGCGAAAATGCAATATTAAAAAAGAAACAGCATTCCTGTTTCTTTTTTTATAGATACATGAAATTATGTCGGCTATTTTTCAAAAACATCCCCTCCCCTAACTTCCCATTACTTATTTGTTGCTTTATATACCTTAGTACCTTTATATTTTATATTGTTGAATATTTAAAAAAGGGTAAGGGGAAAACATATGAGAAAAAAAGTCATGGTGTCTTTAATGCTAATGACGTTTCTTTCTGCCGTAGAAGGAACGATTGTTAGTACAGCAATCCCTCGTATAACGAGTGATTTGTCAGGCGTCGAACTTGTTAGCTGGGTTTACGCAATTTATATGCTTGCCACAGCGGTTTCGACTCCAATATACGGAAAATTGGCTGATTTATTCGGTCGTAAAAAAGTTCTACTTATCGGAGCTACAATCTTTTTAATCGGCTCTGCACTTTGCGGTGTCGTTACATCGATGGAACAATTAATCTTCTTCCGTGCTCTTCAAGGTATAGGTGCTGGCGCTGTTATGCCAATCACAATGACGATTATTGGAGACTTATATAGCGAAGCGAAAGACCGCGCGAAAGCACAGGGCTGGATGAGTGCCGTTTGGGGTGTATCTGGTGTTGTCGGGCCGTTAGTAGGTGGTTTTTTAGTTGATTCTCTTTCTTGGCGCTATATTTTCTTCTTAAACGTTCCTTTCGGAATTATCGCTTGCTTAATGTTTGCCACTTCTTATAAGGAATCTGTTAAGTCTGCCGCCAAGCAGCATATCGACTATCTTGGTGCGACAGTCTTCTCATTAAGTACAATTGCTTTACTATACGCATTATTAACAGGTAGCAGTAAGCAAAACTGGGGAGACATTACAATCATCGGTCTATTAATCTTTTCGGCTGTGTCATTCATTATTTTCTTATACATCGAGAAAAAATCTCCGGAACCATTAATTCCGCTAGCACTTTTCTCTAACCGTACATTATCTACGATAAACATATTAACTCTTATTGCCGGTGCGATGATTATTAGTATTACAATGTACCTTCCAATTTGGAGCCAAGGTGTATTAGGAAAAAATGCGACAGAAGCTGGACTCATTTTAATGCCAATTCCTGTTATGTGGACGTTCGGTGCTATGTTCTCCGGTAACTTAGTTGGCAAATTACAAACGAAACAAATTATTTTACTCGGAGCTAGCATTTTATCAGTTGCTACCTTCTTATTATTTACATTGTCAACAAATTCACCATCGTTCCTTATTTATGTTGCAGTCGGATTATTCGGCTTAGGCATGGGGCTTGTGACACCTATTTACATGGTAACAATTCAAGCAGCCGTACCAGCTCATACACGCGGAACAGCCGTTGGTTTAAACACATTTATTAATACATTTAGTCAAACGTTAGGTGCTGCAATATTCGGTACAATCTTCAATACGATGATTCACGCACGTGGTATTAAAAACCTTGATCTTGTATCTGGCGGACACGGCGGAACTACAGCAAACGTAGCAACTGAATCACAATCTGCATTAGCAGCAAGTGTACACGTTATTTATATGAGTACTTTCGTATTAGCAGTATTTACATTAATTATTGCTTGGCTCTTATTAAAACCAGCTACACAAACAAGTGAGCAATAATAAAGAGGATGACCCAAATGGTCATCCTCTTTTATTCTTCATTCTCCACAATATGTTTAAGCACGGACAATTTATTATCCCAAAATCGTTCATAATATGAGAGCCACTGCTTTAATTCTTCTAACGGCTCCGGCTGCAAACAATATATCTTCTCTCTTCCACTCTTTCTTCCACTTACTAAATTCGCTTCTGAAAGAATATGAAGATGCTTCACAACAGCCGTACGACTCATCGGAAAATGATCCGTTATTTTTGAAATTGGTAACTCTTTATCACTTAATAACCGTAACACTTCTCGGCGGGTCGGATCAGCAATTGCTTGAAATACATCATATTTCGCTGCTGACGAAGACATTTATCCTTCAACAACCTTTTTCAGTTTTTCATTTACAATCGCTACCCAGCCGCCATTCATTCTATCGCGAATAATAGAGCTCTTCGCATTCGCTTTCGGCAGAATTTCATCAGGATGTTTCCAACCGCCGTGAATTAATGTAAATTCTGTTTTATTTTCTCCTAAGTCTCTCAAATGGAATGAAACAACCCAGCCATCTGTGTCCCATGAGAAAGATAAATGGTTTGGTTCATCAATTTCTAACACTTTACATGGTGACGGTCCAAATGGTGATTGAACATGAAACTCATGTCCTACCTCTAATTCAAAATCATTCGGCATAAACCATGATTCAATTCCTTCTGCAGTTGACACTACATTCCATACTTTTTGAATAGACGCGTTAAAAACGATTGTTTGTTTAATATCGTTTAATGTATTTTGTTGAGTCATTTTTTTAGCCCCTTTATCCAGCATTAAAACATAACACCTTTTAGTTGTATTTGAATAATATAACACCTTTTAGTTTCATGTCAACACTAATTCTTTTTACCGTTGAGAAATTCTCAACATTTTTTCAACAGGACAAACACCCTCTCAGCATTCCCTCATAATATACTCACAAAGGCAATAAAAAATAAAAACTTCTCTCAACATGAAACTCCATCATTCATATTGAAAGAAGTGCCTTACTTATATCATGCGTACATCGTCTCTCCTCCTTCCCTCAAGAGGCAATACGCAAGATATAAAAAATCAGAAGGAATATGCCCACCATTTGAGTAGGTAGTTATTTCTCTTCTCCTCAACATTTCCTTAGGAGCGAAATGACTACCCACTCACTTTTTTAAACAAAAATAAAAAGGGGATGAAAGCTATGTTCTATTGCATTAACTGTTCTGACATTCACCATGAAAAACATCCGAATGATAAAGTATTCAAAAACGGTTTTTATATTGATCCATTTTTAGGTGATCGTTATCACCTCGGTATGTGTAAAGATGCCCAAGATCATGAAACAGAGGCAAACCTTTTAGCGACAAAGAAATTAGGCGCACCCCAATCTATTATGAACGTATTACCAACCCATGTTGTCCCAACATAAAGTGAAACTTTAATCAGTGGGGGGTTTTATTCATCCCCCACTGATTATTAGTTGAACCAATCGGGCTTTTACGGGCAATTGCCTCCCACCTAACTTCCTCGTATGCGCTAAATTTTGAGGTGGGAGTCTTACTGCCCGTTAATGCGGGATAAAGCATAAAAAAGAGCTGGCTCACCCAGCTCTTTTTTATGCTTTATAAACAATCATTGCTGAAAAACAATAAATTTGGTTTTCATCATCGTTAATAGAAACACCAACTTGGTACTTAATATCTACAAAGTGACTATCATCAATCTTTTTCAAAAACACATTTACAGCGTCTTCTAAGTCTTTTTCGTGACTTTCATCAAACACTTTCACACGAATCATGTTCACACCATCCTAGATCGCAGCCCTCCGCCGCTTGATTATTGCCACGGTGCGTATCTATGATGCGATAAAACTTTCCATTTTCATATATATATCCGTCTTCTAACACATATTGTTTATCTTCAGTATAGACATAAAACTTACCTATCATAAATTTACTCGTATATAATTCCAAATAATTTGATCTAAATTTAGCTACAACTTTATTTGTAATATCAATTTTTATTGTGTGCCCCACCTTCTCTCCCTCCTTTGCAAAGAACGGATTTAGGTATATTGTATTAGCGATTTTACATTTTATGCTTAAAAATAAGTGGATATGCCCCTTCTTCACCCTGTACTATTTTTCTAAAAAAGTCACCTATATTTATTTCACATAAAACCATAAAAAAATACATAAAAAAAGACCTTTTACATATTGACTCAAATGTACTCAATATGGTATTATATAAAATTTGACATTTTTTATGAACTTATGTTATCATTAAAAGTGGTTACCACATATGGAGGTGGATGATTTGTTTCAAATTGGTGATAAAATCGTTTATCCAATGCACGGTGCAGGGATCATCGAAGCAATTGAGGAGAAAGAAATATTAGGTACTTCGCGTCAATATTGTGTGATACGCATCCTTAGTAAAGATATGCAAGTAATGCTTCCGATGGATCAATTACAAAAATCAGGTATTCGTTATATCGTCGATAAAGGTACGTTAAATGATATACTTCTTGAATTTCAAAATGGGGAATCAGACCCATCACTCTCATGGAAACAAAGATATACAATGAATATGGAAAAAATGAAAAACGGCAATCTGCAAGATAGTGCAGAAGTTGTTCGGGATTTACTTCGCCGTAATAAAGAAAGAGCATTAAATGCGAGCGAAAAACAAATGCTAGATAATGCACGTAAAATGATGATTAGTGAAGTTGCGCTCGTACAAGACGTTTCTGAACATCAAGCGACAGAATTTCTTCAAGAGACAATTAATCACTAATTTTAAAATAGCTGGCCGCTATTTTTTTTGTGAAAAAAGGACGAAGAGTTTTATCTCTTCGTCCTTTTATATTACCCACGCCCAGCTTGAAACGATGGATATAACGTCATTCCACCATCTGCAAATAACGTAATTCCAGTTACGTAACTCGCCTCTGATGAAGCGAGCCAAGTTGCTACTGCTGCGATTTCTTCAGGTTTTCCAATATAGCCCATCGGTATCATACTTTCTACGTCAGCACGCTGCTTTGGATCAGCAAACTTTTCAGCATTAATTGGCGTATTTATTGCACCTGGTCCAATATTATTTACTCGAATACCTTTTGGTGCATACTCTAACGCTAACGTTTCTGTCATAAGTTTAATACCGCCCTTACTTGCTGCGTAGTGCACAAATAGTGGCCACGGAATTTTCTCATGAACGCTAGACATATTAATGACAGATCCTTTAATGTCGTGTTCCACAAAATATTTAATCGCTTCACGGCTTCCTAAAAAAGCGCCTGTTAAATTTGTATTGATTACTTTATTCCAATCTTCTAACGGCATTTCATGCGACGGTACCGCGTTTTCTATTCCTGCATTATTAATCATAACGTCGAGCGTACCAAACTCTTTCACAGCAGATTGAATGAGATTCATAACATCTGCCTCGACCGTCACATCACCTTTTACAGCAATCGCTTCTCCGCCTACCTTTTTAATTTCTTCTAACACATCATTCGCTTCTGAATCTCGTGAGCGATAGTTAATAACGACCTTTGCTTTCTCCTTAGCAAACCTTACTCCCATCGCTCTTCCGAGACCCGTTGCTGATCCTGTAATAACGACGACTTTCCCTTCTAAATCACTATACATTTCAATACCTCCTTAACCTTTTGCAATTCCTAACATAATTCCAGCTGCAATAATAAAAACGATGCCAACAACGATACCTGTTAATTGACGTTTCGTTTTTCTTTCGCCTAATATAAGAATCCCGCCAAGCGTCGAAATAACAATTCCCATTTGCGATAGTGAAAAGCTTGTTGCGACTCCGACACGCGGCTGCGAAATGAATAAAAACATATTTCCAGCTGCCCAAATTAATCCTGGAATAATATTTCGTATCGCATATTTATTAAATGGATGATGTTTAAACGTAAGTAAAATACCTCCTAACACCATACCAACTGCTTGTGGTAATAAAGCCGACCAACCATCTACGTTAAATAGCCTAATAACTACTACGTAAACTAAATAACCGACTGTTGAAATTAATAAAATTATGATGCCCCTTTTAAAATTTGCTGCTTGCTCTGCATTTTTTTCTTCTTCATTTTGAAGTGACGTTAAAATAACACCGATAAGAATACAAACGAGCGCTAAAATTCCAAGGACGACTGAAATTGTCGTGGACCATTCATGAAATACGATAACGCCAAATAAAGTCGTCGCAACTAATTGCAGTCCTGTTGAAATTGGCATCGTCCTCGAAACACCCATTAAATCAATACTTTTCAATTGATTCGCCTGACCAAGTGCCCAAAATAAACCTGACACAATCCCAACTCCAATAACGGTAGGAGTTAATACTGGCTTTACAAAAATATAAACAACAATCGAGAAAATAAGTGCACCAAGCGTTGTGCCAAGCGTTTGACTATACGGTCCACCGCCCAGTTTCACGTTAAATAGCACAATACTTCCCCAAAATATAGCTGGTAAAATCGCTAAAAATATATCCATGGCTCATTACCTTTCTTTACGAAATGTCATCAGTTACCGCTCTACACCGTTAGAGTGTGCTTTCATTTTTTCCTTCGCTCGTGCGCAAACCTTTTCTGCGATCGCACTAGAAACATTTTTTTCTCTTTCCACTTTCTTGATCTTTATGTGATCTAAATTATCTTCCAAAGTAAGTGTAACTTTGTCATTTGGCGGATTATGTGCACCTTGAAAAGTAAGAAATTGTAGCGTCACTTCAAATCGAGGAACGAATTCATCTTTCTTGCCGAGACGCTTTATATTTATAACTGAATCACATTCATATTGATCTTCTGTCGCTTGCCTTATAACGGAGTAATATCGATTTAAGAGCGCACTCTCTAAAAGTTGTTCTTTCGATTCTTTCGCCAAAGAGTCGCTTGGAGAAAAGAGAAAGATAGAACATATCATCGTCATCATTACACATATTTTTTTCATAATGCCCTCCTTGTTCTATAAATTAGTGTTCTCAAAAATGCCATAAAAAAACGACTTCCCCTATTCAGGAAAGTCGTTTTAATGAATCCAATATTAACCACCGCTCACTGGTGGTATGAGTGCAACAACATCACCAGATTGAATTTTATCATCTTCATTTGCGTATTCTTCATTAATTGCAACCATAATTGGCGCTGATACTGGTACATTATATTCATTGGCAACAATATCTTTTAACTCTGCAACCGTAATATTTTCTTTCTCTATTCGTAATTCACTTGTTCCTGCTTCTTCTTGCAAGTGCGCAAATAACAATACTCGAATCATACTTATAACTCCTTCCCAGGCTCTCCCGCCGGATATGGCGTTTTTTCTAATTGGTCACCAATCCACGAGTCACCATCTTCCCAAAACTCCTTTTTCCAAATGGGAACAATTTGTTTTATGCGTTCCATAATATATTCATTCGCTTCATAGGCCGCTTTACGATGCGGTGTTGAAACAGCCACAACAACCGCGATATCAGAAATTTGCAATGTACCGATGCGATGCGTGATCGCAACGTGTGTACCTGGCCATTTCTCCTTCACTTCTGAGCCGATTTTCTGTAGCATCTTTTCTGCCATCGTCTTATAAGCGACATACTCTAAGTATAATGTACGACGCCCTTTCGTAAACTCCCTAACCGTTCCAATAAACGTTGTAACAGCACCGCATTCACGGCGAATTACTTTCTTCGCTACCTCTTCAATCGAGATTTCTGTATCAATTACTTCATAATATGTATTTATCATTTCGCACTCCTAACCGTTTGTAAAAACCAGTCTATGTACAACTTTTCTTCTGTTATATGAAATACTTTATATTCTTCTCGTAAATTTACCGGCGCATTATACCACGTAATGACCGCTACTACATTTTCTACTTTATGTACAAGTTCAACGTCTTCCGCAGAACGAAGTAACACTACTTTCGGATAGTTCTCTTTTTTATAGCCCTCTATTAAAATTGTAGCCACTTCAAAAAACTCATATAAGCGAATAATTTCTTGTAAGGACCATTCCTCTCTTAACGAAGAAAGTGAAAGTAATCCCGCACCTTCTACACTACTTACGACAGCACCGGCTTTTCTGTGTCTTTCACTATCTTTTTGTGCTACTTCTGGAAAACCTCCGTGCCCGTGATGTTTAATTGTAGCAACTTTCATTTCGCTTTCGGCTAAAGCATGCACAACCTTCTCTACAAGTGTTGTTTTCCCGCTATTTTGATACCCTACTATTTGTATGATTGAAGAGGCTTTTCCCAAGGCCAATCACATCCCTCCGAATGCTCTAACAATAATACGGATACTTTCATCCCTGCCTCAAATCCTCTCGTTCCTCCAGGCAACACGATAAACGCATTTGCATCCGCAAGTGAAGATACCGCACTCGATTTATCTAAACCGACGGGCATCGCTTGTAATACCCCATCCACGATCGTCACGTTTGCTCTTACGAAACGAGTAAATGGATTTGGCTTTGGAAAATCTTTTTGTAAAATAGCATCAGCTCTATATACGTGAGGCTCCTTCGCATACAAATACGTTTTTATAATCGGATGCACAAATAATTCAAAGCCTACATAACAAGCAGACGGATTCCCTGATAAACCGAAAAGTAACTTTCCATCAACTTCAGCTACTGTCGTTACACTTCCTGGTCTCATCGCTATTTTATTAAAGAGGACATTCGCCTGTAATCTTTCATATATAGCTGGTAAGTAGTCATAATCTCCTACCGAAACACCGCCTGTTGTAATTAAAATATCAACCTCATCTATCGCCGATTGAACAGCTGTAAAACATGCATCTAGCTCATCAGCCAGTTGGCCATAATATCGGACCTTTCCACCAGCTTTCATAATTTGAGCGGCAATCATATAAGAGTTACTGTTTCTAATCTTTCCTGGTTCTAACGACTCGTGTACTTCTAGTAATTCACTCCCTGTCGTTACAATACCGACAACAGGCTGTTTTACAACTTTCACAGTACTATATCCAAACGTCGCTAATAGCGCAGCAACACCTGGATTAATTGCAACACCTTTCTTAACGAGAACTTGATTTTGTTTTATATCTTCTCCTTTAAATGACACATTGTCACCACTATTAAAAGGACGCTTTAACCTCATATATGTTTTTCCGTTCTTCTCAAATCCTTCTGTCAGTTCTAGCATTACGACTGCATTGCAATTCTCTGGAATAGCTGCTCCCGTCATAATACGAACTGCTTCAAAAGAACCTACCTCTTTTACAAAAACAGACCCCGCTCCAATTTCTCCTATCACTTCAAATTCAACTGGATTCTCTTGATTCGCTTCTTTCGTATCTTCTGCTCGAATTGCGAAACCATCGTAAGGAGAACGATCAAAATGAGGAACGTCATGATCTGAGACAACACCTTCCCCAAGAATTCTCCCGTAACTTTCCGTAATAGAAACTTCTTCTACTTCACCATGCTTCGCATATTTCATTACCCGCTCTACTGCCTCAGCAACTTGAATTGGAATTCGTTTTTCTACCATCGTTTCTCACCTCATATTTGCAATTTTTTTTATCTCGATTAAACTTTATATATTAAACAGAAATTACTTCAAGGAGGAATTCCATGTCTTCATTCACACACTTTAATGACCAAGGACGCGCGAAGATGGTTGATATAAGCGACAAAAAAACAACCGTTCGAACAGCAATTGCGTGCTCTAGCATTGTAGTTACGAAAGAAATTTACGATAAAATCTCTCACAATGAAATTGGGAAAGGTGACGTATTAGCAGTTGCCCAAATCGCAGGCATTATGGCTGCAAAACGCACTTCTGATATTATCCCAATGTGCCATCCTTTATTATTAAAAGGTGTTGACGTTTCTTTCGATTGGCAACAATCAAATGAACAATATCGATTACTTATTGAAGTAAAAGTTAAAACAGAAGGTAGCACTGGCGTTGAAATGGAAGCTTTAACAGCTGCTTCTGCTACGGCTCTTACCGTGTATGATATGTGTAAAGCTGTTGATAAAAGTATGATTATTGGTGAAACGTACTTACTTGAAAAAACAGGTGGAAAAAGTGGCGATTATACGAGAAATTCGTAATCCTCTCCGTTGAACCTAAAGGATTTCCTTTAGGTTCAACCTATATATCTTGCATATAAACTTTTCGCTACATTCATATCATTTGTCCCATGAATAAACGCCCTACCATCTGTAAATAGAACAAATCGATATTCTTCTATCGGGAATGATAATAAATAAGGTGTTGCCTTTACCTCTACACTTTTTTGTAAGCGCTTTTTAGTTTCTTCTAAATTAAAATCTTTCCGCATCCCTGGACGAATTTGTACTGTATTCCGCCCACATAACACTTCCGTTTTCGTTTGTGCTTCAAATGTTAAACTCGGATATGTACGTAATCTTCCACAAGATAAACACGTATCTTTTTTCTGCCTATTCACTTTAAATGCCATCTGCTGATTATTCCAAAGGTCAAACGATAGCATCGTTTCACGAAGCGCACCAAAGTCTTCTACTAATATTTTCAACGCTTCTGTTATTTGATGCGCAACTACTAACTGCACCGCTGGCTGTATAATACCAACTGTATCACATGTTGCTCCACTCGCCGGATGCTCCATTAAACAGCGGAAACACGGTGTTTTCCCTGGTAAAATTGTATAAGTCACTCCGTAACTTCCGACACAACCACCATATATCCACGGAATATTATACTTTTGTGAAATATCATTAATGAGAAGACGCGTTTCAAAATTATCTGTCGCATCTAATATTAAGTCTACACTATTCACTAGTTCTTCCATTTCTTGCACCGTTACATCAGTTACAACTGGATTAATTTCCACCTCAGAATTAATCGCTTTTAAATGTTCTGCTGCCGCTACCGCCTTCGGTTTATACTGCTTTGCATCTTCTTCTGTATATAATTGTTGTCTTTGTAAATTGCTCCATTCTACATAATCGCGATCTGCAATCGTTACTTTTCCAACACCTGCTCTAACAATTGCTTCTGCATTTGCCGCACCTAGGGCACCAGCGCCGATAATAAGCACATGCTTCTCTCTTATTTTTCGCTGCCCTTCTTCTCCAACACCAGGAAATAATATTTGTCTTGAATATCGCTCCTGCATACGATAGCCCCCTTCCTTATCCTCCTATATAAGACATTTCAATTTTCGGACGATTTTTTGCACTTTCTTCTGTCCGTTCATCTGAATATCTATCTTTTCTATTCATCCATACATCTTGTATAACATGTAATAGCTCTTCATCCGAAAGATTATCTCTAAGAAGTTCCTTTATATCCAATCCTTCCGTCGCAAACAAACAAGTATAGAACTTTCCATCCGCCGAAATTCTCGCTCTCGTACAAGAAGAACAAAACGACTCAGAAACAGAAGTAATAAAACCGACCTCTACATTTGTTCCAACATACCGATATCGTTTCGCAACTTCACCAAAATAATGCGCTTCAGCTTGCTCAAGCGGATACACTCCATGAATTGTCTCAATTAATTCCCGCTTCGTAACTACTTGATCAAAATTCCATCCATTCGTACTACCAACGTCCATAAACTCAATAAATCTAAGCGTGATTCCTTGTTCTTTAAAATATGCAGCCATCGGTAGTACTTGATGATCGTTCATCCCTTTTTTCACAACCATATTTACTTTTACTTCAAGCCCTGCCTCTTTTGCTGCTATAATGCCCTTAATCACAGGTTTCGTATTAATATTTCGACCATTAATATTTCTAAATGTATCATCATCTATCGCATCTAAACTAACATTCACTCTATGTAATCCAGCTTCTTTTAATGCCTTCGCTTGCTTCGTTAAATGAATTGCATTTGTCGTTAACCCTATATCTACTAGCCCGTCAATTTTCACGAGACGTGCAATAAGTTTTGTTAAATCTTTACGAAGCAGTGGTTCGCCACCAGTAAGTCTAATTTTTCGTACACCGATGCTAACAAACACTTTTGCCAAACGTTCAATTTCATCAAACGTCAGTAAAAACTCATCTTTCAAAAAAGCATAATCAGGCCCAAATACTTCTGCTGGCATACAATATGTACATCTAAAATTGCAACGATCAATGACAGATATGCGTAAATCTTGAAGTGGGCGTCCAAAAAAGTCTTTAACCATCTCCTGCATCGCCACCCTCCCTTTCTGCCAAATTTCTTTCTTTTCATTCTATTATAATATATTTTCGAACTGCGATGTTTTTGCTAAGGTGAATAAAGTGAAACTTTAAACAATAGGAAGTTATCCATTCCCCTCTGATTAGCGAGAGTTACTCTCAAATACTGGGATAAAAAAACCTTGAAACATAAAAGTTCCAAGGTTTTCTACTTATTAACTTAATCTAATAATCGTTAGAGTAGCTCCTGGCGTTGCCGTAGATAATGTAGCCAGTGCAACTACTCCAAATAATTGCAAACTAACGGCAGCTCCAGCAGGCAAATTAGCAATTATTGTTGCACTAAATGAACCAGTAGCCACTGCTGGGGAGTTTATCGTTCCCGCAAGCGGACTTCCATTTACAGTTATACGCGAACTTACAAGTAATCCTGCTGTTAAATTAATTGTATAGGCTATATAATAATTCCCTGCATTGGCAACTGTAAATACAGTATTTCCACCACTAACGGTTATTCCTGGTCCAATATTTTGATTGTTTGGTAATGGGATATTTGTACCGCCTAATAAAACAGAAATAACACTTCCTGATGTATTATTCGCAAATGCATACGTTGCAGTTGTACTAACTCCAGTCACCCCGGTCGCTCCAGTGGCTCCGGTTGCTCCAGCTCCGGTTGGACCTTGAATTCCTTGCGGGCCTTGAATTCCTTGTAGCCCTGTTGCTCCGGTTGCTCCGGTCGCTCCCGTGACTCCCGTTGGTCCTTGAATTCCCTGTGGGCCTTGCGCTCCTGTTGCACCCGTGTCCCCGGTTGGGCCTTGTGGACCTTGTAAGCCTTGCACTCCTTGAGGACCTGTTGGACCTATTTCCCCTTGCACTCCTTGTATTCCAGTTGGGCCTTGTGGACCGGTCGGACCTTGGATTCCTTGTATCCCTTGAATTCCCTGTGGTCCTTGTGCTCCCGTCGCCCCGGTTACTCCTTGTATCCCTTGTAGACCTTGTTCTCCTTGAATTCCTTGTGGTCCAGTTGGCCCTTGAATTCCTTGAGGACCTTGTATTCCTTGTGGACCTTGATCTCCCGTCGCCCCAGTTACTCCTTGTATCCCTTGTGGACCTTGAATTCCTTGCGGGCCTGTTGGACCTATTTCTCCTTGCACACCTTGTATTCCTTGTGGACCCTGTAAACCCGTCACTCCGGTTGCTCCCGTTTCTCCTGTCGCTCCTGTCACTCCAACCGGCCCTGTCGCTCCGGTATCTCCGGTTGCCCCTGTCGAACCGGTTGCTCCGGTCGGTCCAGGTGGCCCACCGGATGGACCTGTCACTCCTGTCGGACCTGATGGTCCCGTTGGGCCAGTCGGTCCTGCTGGTCCTCCTGAAGGTCCCGTTACCCCTGTTGGACCTGTTGTTCCAGTTGGACCTGTAGTTCCTTCCCCTGTCGCCCCAGTTGCTCCCGTATCTCCTGTCGCTCCCGTCGGACCTTGTATCCCTTGAATTCCTTGTGGTCCTTGCACTCCTTGTGCACCTGTTGCTCCTTGAATCCCTTGAATTCCTTGCACTCCCTGTGGCCCCATCGGACCTGTTGGACCAATTGCCCCTTGAGCACCTTGCACTCCTTGCGGGCCCTCTGGACCGGTTGCTCCTATTTCCCCTTGTATCCCTTGAATTCCGGTTGCTCCTTGCGCTCCTGTTGCTCCCGTTATCCCTTGCACACCTTGTATTCCCTGTATTCCTTGTGGGCCTTGTGGGCCCGTTGCTCCTACCGGTCCTTGTATGCCTTGTATCCCCTGTGGCCCCTCTGGACCCGTTGCTCCAACTGGACCTGGCACTCCTTGTATTCCTTGCGGGCCTTGAAGTCCCTCTGGGCCTTCTGGACCTGTTGGGCCTATCTCACCCATCGGACCTTGTATCCCTTGAACTCCTTGTGGTCCCGTTGCTCCTGATGGACCTGGTACTCCTTGTATACCTTGTGGACCTTGATCTCCTGTTACTCCTGTTACACCTTGAGGTCCTATAGCTCCCTGTATACCTTGTGGGCCTTGATCTCCGGTTGCTCCCGTTATTCCTTGAATCCCCTGAACACCTTGGATCCCTTGCTCACCAGTTACTCCCGTCGGACCAGGAATACCTTGAATTCCCTGTGGCCCTTCTGGACCTGTTGGGCCAATTGGCCCTTGAATTCCTTGTATCCCTTGTAGCCCCTGCGCACCTGTTTCTCCTGTACTTCCTGTCGGACCGGTTAGCCCCTGACCTGTTGCTCCAGTATTTCCAGTTGCTCCTGTTGGTCCTGTCACCCCTGTACTTCCACTCGGTCCACCCCCAGGACCTGTTGCTCCTGTCGGGCCAGTTGGACCTGGAGGGCCTCCTGAAGGTCCAGTTATCCCTGTTGGACCTGTTATTCCTGTCGGGCCTGTAATCCCTTGACCTGTTGCTCCTGTTGTTCCCGTACTTCCACTCGGTCCCTCTGTCCCTTGGATTCCTTGCACTCCTTGAATCCCTTGTGGACCTGTTGCTCCCGGTATCCCTTGCACTCCTTGGATTCCTTGAGAACCCTCAGGTCCGGTAGCTCCAATCGGACCCTGTAATCCCTGTACACCCTGTATCCCTTGTACTCCAATCGGACCTGTTGGACCAATGGGCCCTTGTAATCCTTGCACACCCTGTAAACCTGTCGCTCCAGTTTCTCCTTGTGGACCTCTCAATCCTTGTGGCCCCTGCTGTCCTTCTGGTCCAGTTGCACCTATTGGCCCAACTGATCCTTGTATCCCTTGCACACCTTGAGGTCCTGTCGGGCCCATCTCCCCCATCGGACCTTGTAATCCTCTTGGTCCTTGAGGTCCTGTTGGGCCTTGTGGACCGGTTGGACCAGTAATCCCTATACCTGTAAATCCAGTTGGAACAGGGGGAAAAGTAGGCCCAATAAGTTCGGGTGGAATTCTAAAATTAGAGCTTAACGAATTTTGCTTCCGATTATTATCACGATTCTTCACACTTTCACCACCTACAAACCGTCTTTTTCATAATAAATAAGCCTCTTCTTAATCTATTTACAAAAATAATTTCCAAGACTATTTTTATTTTAAATAATAAAAACTCCCTTAATTCCTTAAGGGAGTCCAGCAATTGAATCCATATTATCTGTATTCGGGACAGCTTGCGCTATACTCGATGCATTTACACTTTGCCCCATATTTGTTCCTGTTACAGTACCAGCAGGAGTACCTCGTGTATATGTTGTCGTCACAGAATCACCCGGCTGTAAACAAAGCTTCGTCTCTGTTCCTATTACTGTAACAACATCAATCCAAGTACACCCCATTGAACCACTATACGATTTCGTAGCAGTAAATGAAGTATCACTCAAATTGTCACCTGTAAATATATTCCCAGTATTATTAACAATAACAAACTCTTTTATATGCGCAGGCATAATTACACTCTACCTTTCCTCTACGAACCTAATGTACGTGTGCTCGTTGCTAATGGCGGAAGGAATACTGATGTTCTAATCACCGCTTCTGGCTGCCTTTTTCCATTTAAAAAAATAGCCGCACTCGATCCTCCAGCACCCGCGTATATTTTCGCTACAGCTAAAGGTGAGATATCATAACAGTCGCCGACATTAACAGCTCCTGTATTATTAATAATTTTTACTTTACGCAAATTAATCCCCATTTCCCCCTCCTCCTTTTGTATACTGTATGCAAAAGAAAAAAACTTGAAACAGACTCGTTTCAAGTTTTTAGTAATTAACTATTTCATTTCGCCTTCATATTGAAGCATACCGCCAACCATATTCACTGTTTTAAATCCTTGCTCATTTAAATAATGGCATACATTCTCACTGCGCATTCCCGAACGGCAAATAAAGATATATTCATTCTCTTTATTAAAGAAGTCTACTTTATTTGGGATATCACCCATTTTAATATGTACCGCTTCTGGAATTTTCCCTGCTGCTACTTCTTCATCTTCCCTTACATCTACTAAAAATAACGTTTCTCCATTTTCTAAACGTTCTTGTACTTCTTCTGTTGTAATTGTTTTTACTTCTGTCATATGTCGTTCCTCCTTATATACAATAAAACCTTTCGTTTCTTCTTTAAACAACCATTTCTAATCAATTTTAGCATGCAAAAGAAGGAACGCAAAGAATGGAGAATTTATTTCTCAATTTCTCCGTAAAACTTATTCTTTACAAACATCTCTATCGCATTGTATCCTCAATATACTTGTTTTATGAAAGGAGTCGATTAAAATGACACTTTTTCTTTTCATTATGAGCATTATTTTTTTAACCGCCGCAATTATTGTACTCAGCATGAAAAATAATAAAAAGTTAAAATCTCCCCAAGAAATGTCATTCTTATTTCTATTACTTAGTATAGCGTTCTTCGGTATAGCAATCGCTACATATATTTTCCGTCTACAAATCATGTAAAAAAAGGTGCCTACTACACATATTGCACCTTTTTCACATCATTTATTTTCTACACAAAACTAGACACTTTCCGATTTAAAAATTCATAAACTTTCTTTTCAAATAAATGGATATCTAACGCTCCCGCCATATGCCCATTTATACTTTCTATTTCATAGACCTCCGCATACTTCCCTTGTTTTTGCAAAATGTCTACCATTTTATAATTGTAACGAGACGGCTGAAGTAAATCTTGTTTACACGGAATCATAAGTACATTCGCTTCTATTTTAGAAAGAGCCTCTTCCAAAGAAGAAAATCCATGCGCAATATCATGCAATAAAACTGCTTTCGCAGTGTACATCCACGAATTTGCATCTACTAACTCTATACTTTTGTATGTCACTTTATTTATCTCTTTCTCAAATGATGTTAATGTAGAAAACTTTTCATAAGGTTCTACCTCAATACTGTTACGAGGAAATTCCGTTTCATAAAAATGCTCATCAAAAGCGTTCATAAACATCATTCTGTTTGCTAAATGAAGCCCCTGCATTGGCTGTGTTTCTCCATATTTCCCGCCCTTCCAACTTGGATCTAGTTGAATTGCTTCAATCGCATTTTGCGCTACATTTACTGACGTTATAATTGGATTTTGCGGGTTCGTAATAACGCCAATCATTCGCTCTACCATATGAGAGTAGTGAACAGCCCATTGCTGCGCAATCATTCCACCCGCCGACGGCCCTATTACAGCATGTAACCTTGAGATTCCCATATTTTTTATTAACTCATATTGTATACGAGCTACATCAAGAAAGGTAAACACAGGGAAATCCATAACATACTCTTCCCCTGTTTCTGGATTAATCGACTTCGGTCCCGTTGTAATTACATACGGGTTCTTCACCTGTACATTACAAAGATTATCAGTACATATAACAAAATATTTATTTGTATCAATCGCTTTTCCAGGTCCAATTAGCCCATCCCACCAACCAGACTCCTCATCATGCACAGTATATTTTCCTGCTGCATGACTTGTTGCACTAAAATAATGACAAACCAAAATGGCATTTGACCTTTCTCTATTTAAAATACCATACGTCTCATATCCCATTTGAACAGGAATTTCCCTACCATTCTCAAATGTAAACTCATTTAATGCAAACTTCTCTTTTTTTACAATTTGCACACACTCTCCCTCTTCCCGTTATAGTATGAACTGCTTACTAAAGGTTTTTTTCTATGCAAATCAATCTCCTTCTTCTTTTCATAAATAAATGAATAATATACAAAATTAGCCACAAAATAGCACTATATTACAAAAATCAAAGAGGGCATACATATGATTTGGAATTGGCTACGTAAGAAAAAAAAATCAAATTCAACAGAGACAAAAGAAGCAGATAACCCGAAGCAGCAGCCTAGTAATCAAGAGATTGTGAACAAAGATCAGACTAGAAGTATGAAACATAATAAAGGTGATAGTAGCGAGCAAAAAAACTCGAAACAAGATGATTACTCTCATAAGAAACAGCAAAATTCTAAAAAAGATGATTCTTCTCATGAGAAACAGCAAAATTCGAAACAAGACGATTCCTCTCATGAGAAACAACAAAACTCGAAACAAGACGATTCCTCTCATGAGAAACAGCAAAATTCGAAACAAGACGATTCCTCTCATGAGAAACAACAAAACTCGAAACAAGACGATTCCTCTCATGAGAAACAACAAAATTCTAAGCAAGACGACTCTTCTCATGAGAAACAACAAAACTCTAAACAAGACGATTCCTCTCATGAGAAACAACAAAATTCTAAGCAAGACGACTCTTCTCATGAGAAACAACAAAATCCTAAACAAGACGACTCTTCTCATGAGAAACAACAAAATTCTAAACAAGACGACTCTTCTCATGAGAAACAACAAAATCCTAAACAAGACGACTCTTCTCATGAGAAACAACAAAATTCTAAACAAGACGACTCTTCTCATGAGGAACAGCAAAACTCGAAACAAAATGATTCTTCTCAGAATAAACAACAAAGCTCTGGAAGTAATAGTATTTATGATTTTTCGAAGCCAGAAAAAGACCGTATTCATTCACTACAAGATTTAATAGAGAAGCTCAAGAAGTCTAGTGATTTTGTTAATTATCACACATCTGATGATGAAACGATGCCATATTGGATTTCTTACTATCGTCCTTCACTTGATGGGGAGAAATTGCAAAAGTATTTAATGCCTACTCTTTTGGAACGACCTAATGCTTCACTAGAAGAACTGAAGGAACATATTCCGATGAGTGGTATCACAATTACGAATGACTTACAAAAAATTGAGGACATGGTTTTAAAAGGACATGCAATTATTCAATTGAAGCAGCAAAATCAAAAATGTATGCTTGCAAACATTGCAATTGATAATTATCGTGCACCAACCCCTCCTTTAAACGAATCAACTGTTATTGGGCCACAAGAAGGTTTCGTAGAGGATATTGATACAAACATTAATTTAGTTCGAAAACGTCTTCCTGTTTTAGATTTACAAACAAAAGAAATGATTATCGGCGAGTTTTCCAAAACAAAAGTTGTCATGATGTATTTAGACAACCTCGCTGAAAAAGATAATGTTGATTTTCTCGAGGAATCATTACGCGCTCTTGAATATGATCAAATTAATGATAGTGCTTATATACAAGAATTGATGGGTGAAAAATCGATTTTCCCTCTCTATATCAATACAGAACGCACTGATAGAGTTACAAAAGCACTCATTGATGGAAAAATCGCTATTTTTGTTGATGGTTCTCCAAGCGTGCTACTTACTCCAGTATCCTATTTCGATTTTTTCATTTCACCAGAAGACTATAACGTCTCCTGGCTGTACGCTACATTTTCAAGGATTTTAAGATTAATCGCCGTTCTATTTTCAATCTGCGCTACACCGTTATACGTTGCAGTCTTAAATTATCATTATGAACTCATTCCAAGTGACTTACTTGAAACTTTGATTTTATCAAGGGCACAAGTACCGTTTCCACCTTTAATTGAAGCGCTCTTTTTAGAACTTGCAATCGATTTATTAAGAGAAGCTGGTGCAAGGTTACCGATGAAGGTCGGTCAAACACTCGGTATTGTAGGCGGTATCGTAATCGGGCAAGCCTCTGTACAAGCTGGTTTAACGAGTAATATTTTATTAATTATCGTTGCACTATCAGCACTCGCTTCCTTTATTACACCTATTTATAAAATGGGTAACGCTGTTCGATTACTACGCTTCCCGTTTCTCATATTTGCAGAAATAGGTGGACTTTTCGGTATTTCTCTTGGATTTATCTTTTTATTTACTCATCTATTTAGACTTACTTCCTTACGTAAGCCATACGCTTTATTTTACCCGACAAGGCAACAATCAGTTAAAGATTCTTGGATTCGTTTCCCTTTAACAATGATTGATACAAGAGATGTGCAAGCAAGACCACAACATGTAAAAAAAGCAGCGAAAGGAATTTCAACAAAACATAGATCGGACTTCGATGATTAAGAAATGAGGTGCATTGATGAGTAAAGTTCAAGAAAAATATCAAATATCTCCTGTCTTTGTTTTCTTCTTAATTCACAGTGCACAGTTTGGTGCCGGAGTTCTCGGGTTCGCTCGAATTATTGCAAAAGCTGCTGGATACGACGGCTGGATGGGAGTTTTAATCACAGGGTTTTGTATCCATATTCTTATATGGATGATGTACGTCTTATTAAAAGAAACAAACGGTAATTTAATTGATTTACATCGGCAAACATTTGGAAAATGGCTTGGGGACTGTATTAATATCATCTTTGCTGCTTATTTTTTAATCGTCAGTATTTCCGTCATTCGAACATACGTTGAAATTATTCAAGTGTGGATGTTTCCTACCGCTTCAACTTGGATGTTAACACTTTTTTTATGCTTAGTTAGCTACTACATTATTTCTTCTGGCTTTCGTGTCATTACTGGTATTTGTGTTATATCTGTTGGTGGTACATTGGGATATTTATTGCTTAGCCTATTTGTTTTGAAATACTCACATTGGGATAATCTACTTCCTATATTCACACATTCTTTTTCAGATATTTTAAAAGCCTCTCAACTGTCCATCTACAGTATGACCGGTTTTGAGATTTACCTCATGGTTTATCCATTTGTGAAAAAACCTATGCAATCTCATAAATACGCTCAATACGGGGCACTATTTTCAAATCTTCTATATTTATTTAGTACCCTTTTAGCCTTTGCATTTTTTAGTGAAAAACAATTGTTAAAAACGATATGGTCGCAACTTTCTATGACCCAAGTAATCCAATTACCATTTATAGAAAGACTAGAATATATTGCAATTTCAGCTTATGCACTCGTTATTGTCACTAGTTTCATCCTCCCCTTATGGGCTGCAGTGAGAGGAACTCACGAAATATTTCGCGTAAAACAAAGAGGTGTTTTAATCGCTTTCATCCTTATCACCCTCATTGTTTCACAACTTTTAACAAACAGACACGATATTAATAACTTTATTAGTAATGCATCAAAAGTTAGTTTTTGGCTCATTTATGTATACATCCCAATTCTATTTATTATTGTGTGGGTGAAAAGAAAATGGAAAAAATCAAAAGCAAATTAATACTTATTTCTTGTATAACATTCTTCAGTTTAACTGGATGTTTACAAAAAAATATTATCGATGATGTACAACTTATTCAAGGAAGCGTTTTTGATGTAGCAAAAGATAATAAAATAAAAGTGACATTCGTTTGTCCCATTCAGAAAAAAGGAAATAAAGTTCAAGTTTTTGAAGGCAGCGCAAATGCGGTAAAACAAGTAAAAGCAGACACATCTTTAGAGTCTTCTCAACCGTTTGCTAGCGGACAAATGCGTGTCGCTCTATATACGATAAGACTTGCAAAAAAAGGAATGTCTACTTCATTCGATACATTACTTCGAGATGTGAATATAGGAAACGCTTTATATGTTGCTTTATTAGAGGGGAATGGTACCGAACTTTTAAAAGGCAAATATACAACTTCATATAACGTTGCAATTTATATAAAAAAGTTGCTAGAACATAATATGGAGACCGGTCCTTTACCAACGGATAATCTGCATGTAGGAGCATTCCGTTATTATCAAGAAGGGCAAGACTACTATATTCCAATTTTAAAGAAACATGGTGATAAAATAAAAATCACCGGAATTGGTCTTTTTAAAAAAGATAAATATATCGGTAAAATTGCGCAAAAAGATATGTTCATATTTAAAGGACTGTTAGAAAAACATAAATTAGATTCACATGAATTTAAAACAGATTCTGCGTACGTAATGATTAATAATATTCGTTCTGTTCCAACTTACGATATAAAGATTAAAAACGGAAAGCCTTCTTTTTTCATTCACGTTCATCTTGATGCACGTATTCAAGAATTATCAAAACAAATTAACTTAGAAAATAACAAGAACACAAAAAACATTGAAAAAAATGTACAAAAACAATTGGACGTACAGGCTGCCAAATTAATTAAGCAGTTCAAATCTTTAGGCGTCGATCCCCTCGGGCTAGGAGCAAAATATAAACACCATTATCGCCCCTTCAAATTAGAAGAGTGGAGACAAATGTACAAAGATGTTCCGATTCATATAAAATACACCGTAAACATTACAAATTCTGGTGTAATTGAATGAGAAATGATTGAACTCCTCTCTCCGGCATGATACAACGGATAGAGGAGTTTTTATTTTAGATAGAGAGAGAAGATATTTATGGGGGAGCTTATGTCTAAAAAATTAGTAAAGCCTATTTTAAACGGTATTTTATTTCTCGGCGTCTTTTTATTTGCTCATACATACTTAAAAAATGTTTCCTTCACACGTTATTTACTTGTCGTTATACCGATGTTACTCGTTGGTATGTTCGGCATCGACCTTATTTTATCCATTTTAATAAAAAAAGAAGAATAACGAGCGAGGATGTCTCATAAGTCGAGATTTTTGACTAGATGACATCCTTTTTATTTTCTATTTTGGAATCAGCGCTACAGTACATGAATTTATATCAACGATTTTTCAAATATATCTACCATAACTCAAAATATATCAACGATTCGACACAAAATATCGATTTACCTACAAAAATTGACAATAGTAACAACCCATACTAAGAAGAGAATGTTTCAATATATTTTTAGAACATCCTTTTTTTATTTAATAATCACCTTATGTTACAATGAAATTCGGCACAAAGTGAGAAAGGATGAAACAACATGACAAACGAAAAAGGTTTAGATAAAGGGTACGAGCTTGTTGCAAAAATGCATGAAGATTTCGGACATCCTGTAACAAATACTCCAACAAAACTAACAGAAGAGCGCGCAAAAATCCGTGCAAGTTTTATGCAAGAAGAGCTAGAAGAATTTCTAGAAGCAACTACTGTTGAAGATCAATACGATGCACTTATTGACCTTATTTACTTTGCATTCGGAACGTTTGCAGAAATGGGCGTACGTCCAGATAAAGGATTCGAGATTGTAAACAACGCAAACATGGCAAAACTATTCCCTGATGGGAAACCTCGATTCCGTGAAGGCGACGGCAAAATTTTAAAACCAGAAGGCTGGCAAGCACCAGAACCACAACTTCGTGCTGAAATTGAACGTCAGCGCCAAGAAGCTGAAAAAAACTGCTAGGATTTCCTAGCAGTTTTTTATTATGTCTTTTTTTCTGCAGCTCATTAATGACCCACGTGCCCCGCGTGTCCTGCTGCTCCACTAATACTAGCTGCTCCTGCTGCTGCCCCTGCTCCTCCTGCTCCAATTCCCCCTGTCCAAGGAGACGATTGTTGCTGTTGTTGATATTGCTGATATTGTTGTTGACCTTGATGATGCTGTTGGCCTTGGTGATGATGTTGACCTTGGTGATGGTGTTGACCTTGATGATGCTGTTGACCTTGATGATGCTGTTGACCTTGGTGGTGGTGTTGACCTTGGTGATGATGTTGGCCTTGGTGTCCATGATGTTGGCCTTGGTGTCCATGATGTTGGCCTTGGTGGTGATGTCCATGGTGACCATGTTGGCCTTGATGACCGTGTTGGCCTTGGTGAGTTTGATAAAGAACAGCTTGCGGATGAATGTGGTGGTGACCTTGGTGATGTACTTGTTGTTGGTGATGACCTTGATGGCTGTGTTGACCTTGATGGTGGTGATGACCTTGATGGCCGTGTTGACCTTGATGGTGGTGATGACCTTGATGGCCGTGTTGACCTTGATGGTGGTGATGACCTTGATGGCCGTGTTGACCTTGATGGTGGTGATGACCTTGATGGCCATGTTGACCTTGATGGTGGTGATGACCGTGTATGACTTGCGGATACCCACCTACTCCTCCTGCTACAACACCTACTCCTGGTACAGGGAATCCTGTCTGTCCCCCTCCAACGAAAGAAGGAAATGTAGTTGGTACTCCTACTGGAATTCCAGTTTGTGCGCCAGCTACTGATGTCGGAAATCCTCCCGTTAACGTTGGAATTCCAGTTTGCATGCCTGCTACTGATGTTGGAAATCCTCCATGTGCTCCACCCATCCAGCTCGGAATTCCACCGTATCCTTGTTGCCCTGCTCCTCCCATTAACATCATTTGTTCATAACTATCCGATCCACCTCCGAAGAAGCCATGCGGTGCATTATTGTCCATCCCTTTCATTCCTTTCACCCCTTGTTTTCAATTTAACCTACCTTTTGTATCATATTTCCTAGTTAAAAATAGGTGTTTGTCTGCATAAGAATTCCTAACCTTTTTCCTCATTCGTGATAGAATCAATTGACTGATTATTCTTTCACCACTTTAAAAGGAGGCATTTCTATTGAGAAACGTTACAAAAGCTTCAAACGACGATTTAGATTCAATCTTACATATAGATATTGATGTAATCGGAGACGATAGTAGACGAAATTATATTAAACACGCTATTGATGAGGAGAAATGCATCATTGTAAAAGAAGACAATTCTATTTTAGGTTTTCTGACGTATGATACGAACTTCTTTAGCTACACGTTCCTCTCATTAATCATTGTTTCGCCAACAAAAAGAAGACAAGGCCATGCAAGCTCATTAATCTCCTATATGTTAAGTAATTCTCCTACGCAAAAAATTTTTTCTTCAACGAACGAATCGAATGCAAATATGCAAAAAGTTTTTAAAGCGAATGGATTTATGCGTAGTGGAATAATTGAAAACTTAGATGAAGGTGATCCAGAAATTATTTTCTATATAAAAAAGCTCAGAGCATAAAGGCTCTGAGCTTTTCTTTCATTCATTAGTTTGCAACAACGTTAACAAGTTTGCCAGGAACGACAATTACTTTACGAACTGTTTTTCCTTCGATTTGTTCTTTAATTGCTTCAAGTGCAAGTTGTTCCATTTCTTCTTTTGATGCGTCTTTACTCATTGTTAATTTTGCGCGAACTTTGCCCATAATTTGAACAACGATTTCAACTTCATCTTCTACAAGTTTAGACTCATCAAATGTTGGCCAGCTTGCATATGTGATTGTTTCATTGTAACCAAGCTTGCTCCAAAGTTCTTCCCCGATATGAGGTGCAACTGGTGCAATCATTTTTACGAAACCTTCTACATATTCTTTCGGAAGTGTATTAGCTTTGTATGCATCGTTGATGAATACCATCATTTGAGAAATCGCTGTGTTGAAGCGAAGCTCTGCATAGTCTTCTGTTACTTTCTTCACTGTTTGATGGTAAGCTTTTTCAAGCTCTTTATTTGGTGCGTCAGTAATTTTCTCACTTAATTCACCGTTATCTTGAACGAATAGACGCCATACGCGGTCTAGGAAACGACGAGCTCCGTCAAGACCATTTTCAGACCAAGCGATTGAAGCATCTAATGGTCCCATGAACATTTCGTATAGACGAAGTGTATCTGCACCGTGGCTTGCTACGATATCATCAGGGTTTACAACGTTACCTTTTGATTTACTCATTTTCTCGTTGTTTTCACCTAGAATCATACCTTGGTTGAATAATTGTTGGAACGGCTCTTTCGTTGGAACTACACCGATATCATATAATACTTTATGCCAGAAACGAGCATATAGTAAGTGAAGTACAGCGTGCTCTGCACCGCCGATATAAATATCAACTGGAAGCCATTGTTTTACTTTTTCAGGATCTACAAGTGCTTCGTTATTATTTGGATCCATGTAGCGTAAGTAGTACCAACAGCTACCAGCCCATTGTGGCATTGTGTTCGTTTCACGACGACCTTTTTTACCAGTTTCAGGATCAACAACATTTACCCACTCGTCAATGTTAGCAAGTGGTGATTCACCTGTACCTGAAGGACGGATGTTTTCTGTTTTCGGAAGAACTAATGGTAATTCTTCTTCTTTCACAGCTGTCATTGTGCCATCTTCCCAGTGGATTACTGGAATTGGCTCACCCCAGTAACGTTGACGGCTAAATAACCAGTCACGTAGACGGTACGTTACTTTTTGATTTCCTGCGCTCGTCACTTCAAGCCATTCAATCATTTTTGCGATTGCTTCTTCTTTATTTAAACCATCAAGGAATGCTGAGTTTACGTGTGCACCATCACCTGTGTATGCTTCTTTCGTAATGTCTCCGCCTTTTACAACTTCCTTCATTGGAAGATTGAACGTTGATGCGAATTCATAGTCACGCTCATCGTGAGCTGGAACCGCCATTACAGCACCTGTTCCGTAAGTTGCAAGAACGTAATCAGCGATCCAGATTGGTAATTTCTCACCGTTTACTGGGTTAACTGCGTAAGCACCAGTGAATACACCAGTTTTCTCTTTCGCAAGTTCTGTACGCTCTAAATCACTCTTCATTTTTACAGAATTAATGTAAGCTTCTACAGCTTCTTTTTGCTCAGCAGTTGTAATGTCAGCAACAAGTGCATGCTCTGGAGCAAGTACACAGTAGCTTGCACCGAATAGTGTATCCGGACGCGTTGTGAAAACTGTGAATTTTTCATCTGTACCGTCGATGTTAAAGTGTACTTCTGCACCTTCAGAACGACCAATCCAGTTACGTTGCATATCTTTTAAGCTTTCTGGCCAATCAAGCTCATCTAGATCTTCTAATAGACGATCTCCGTAAGCTGTAATTTTTAACATCCACTGTCTCATCGGACGACGCTCAACCGGATGCCCACCGCGCTCACTCTTACCATCAATGATTTCTTCGTTTGCAAGTACTGTACCAAGCGCTGGACACCAGTTTACAGGTACTTCATCAACGTAAGCTAAGCCTTTTTCAAATAGTTTTAAGAAGATCCATTGTGTCCACTTGTAGTAGTTTGGATCCGTTGTATTTACTTCACGATCCCAATCATAAGAGAAGCCTAATGCTTTAATTTGATTACGGAACGTATTAATATTAAGCTCTGTAAATTCTGCCGGGCTATTTCCAGTATCAAGTGCATATTGCTCTGCTGGAAGACCGAATGCATCCCATCCCATTGGATGAAGAACGTTATATCCTTGCATACGCTTCATACGAGATAAAATATCTGTCGCTGTATAACCTTCTGGATGTCCTACGTGTAAGCCTGCACCTGATGGATATGGAAACATATCTAGTGCATAAAATTTTGGTTTTTCTGTCTCATCTGGCGTACGGAATGTTTTATTCTCTTCCCAATATCCTTGCCACTTCTTCTCAATTTCTTGATGATTAAAGCTCATGAGATACCCTCCTTGAAATTCTATTTATTTTCACCGCCCAAAATACAAAAAACCTCTCATCCCTAGAAAGGGACGAGAGGTTATAGATTCCCGCGGTACCACCCTAAATTAATGTAAAATATACATTCGCTTAGATCCGTAACGTGGATTAACGGCAATTGCTACTATTAGTTTCACAACTGCAACTCAAAGGCGAGTTCATAACGAAACGTGGATTGACTTGCACCGACCGTCAACTCTCTAAACCCGCTTCTATTACTACTACTCCTTTTCACTGTTATTACAAATATGAGTTAATTAAATATATTCTAAAACATGTTACATGTTCCGTCAAACTAAACTGCAATTTTTTCTTCAACTGTTTCTTCTACTTTTACTCGTTTGTCATAAATGCTCGTTGCTATAAGCGCTACTACCAGCATTACCATGATCGCGATAAACAATACTTCCATATTGTATAAATCAACAATTGCTCCGCCGACGACTGGTCCGAACATTTTCCCTACAGTCGCCGCACTATTTACGACCCCTTGATAAAATCCTAATTTATCTTTCGGCGCAAGTATATTTGCAATGGTCGGAACCGCTGGCCATACGAATAACTCACCAATCGTTAATGTTACCATCGCAACGAGGAACATCGTAAATTGCTGCGCTTGACTTAACACAATGAATGAAGCCGCAAAAATGAAAATCCCAATCATAATTTGTTGTTTTAAAGAACGCTTCATCCAGCGAATTAGCATACTAACGAGCGGCTGCGCACAAACGATCATCGCTCCGTTTATCGTCCATAATAAACTATAGTGACGAAGGCTAATATTTAATTCTTGCATATGTGTTGCAATCGCCCCTTGCCACTGTACGTATGTAACCCAGCATAAAGCATATGCTACACACACAATAAGAAGTGCTTTGAATCCCGGTGTAAGTGACCACCCTTTTTTCGTTTCGACTTCTTTTTGTACCTCTGACCCTTTTTTGTCTTCCATACCACGGAATCCAATAAAAGCAATTAAGAAGAAAACAAAGTATAAAATAAAGTTCGCTAAGAAAATATAATCAAAACGATACGACGCAACTAAGCCACCGCACGCTGTTCCAATCGCAATACCAACGTTTTGTCCAACATACATCGCATTAAATGCTCGTCTTCCGCCCTCTGGCCAAACTGTACCAACCATCGCATACATCGATGGAAAGACCATTCCAGAACCAAAGCCAATTAATGCTAGCCATACAACATATAACGGCCAACCATGGAAGAACACAAGACCTAAAATCGATACGAGTGTAATGACAATTCCTACTAAAATTGATTTATAACCGCCCCATTTATCAAATAAAACACCGCCGAGCAAGTTTCCGATTACACCAGTAAGCGAGTTGATCATTAATACCATTCCAGCCACTGATAAAGATTTCCCTAGATGATCATGCAAATAAATTGTATTAAAAGGCCATAAAAAAGAAGCACCCGTGACATTAATAATCATCCCAGCTACTAATAGCCATACTTTCCTTGGCATATTCTCCCCTCCTATTCTATTTTTTTCGTTCATATATAACAGTAAAATTGTAGTCGTTTTTAAATAGGAAGGCAACTGATTAATAGTTGATGAAATTCAGATAACGGTATGTTGGTAAATGAAATTATATTGATTGCCACTTAAAAATATATCGACTTACCGACAAAAAAGGACATCAGTAACAATATATAAGAAAGGGGAGGCTACATGAAGTTCATGCAGTCTCCCCTTTTTTATAACTATCCAACTTCTTTTTCTCGCTTCGCACGTTCTTTAGCACTCCATTTAAATATCTTATCTAATAGAGAGTATATTCTCCCAGACTCTTTCGTTAATAACGGACCTAACGATGCTAATATTAAAACGTACAGTGCAGAGAACGGTTTAATCGCTGCCATTAAGCCACCCGCAATACCGATATTGGCTACAATAATGGAGAACTCTCCGCGTGATACAAGCGTTAATCCGATATTCGTAGATGCCTTATGTGATAACCCTGCTTTACGTCCCGCAGCCATTCCAGCGATAAAATTACCGATGAGAGTAATGAAAACTGCTCCTAAGGCCAACCACACGGCTCCTCCAAGAGAAAATGGATCTATACTTAAACCGAAACTGAAAAAGAATATAGCTCCAAAGAAATCACGAAACGGAACGACAAGATGCTCGATTCGATCACTATGCTCTGTTTCAGAAAAGACAAGCCCTAATAATAACGCTCCAATCGCCTCAGCAACATGAATCGTTTCTGAAAAACCAGCCACAAAGAATAAAATAGCGAATATTACGATAATAAAAATTTCGTTAGACGAAATATCTAATACTTTATTTAGGAACGGCGTAGCTTTTCGAGCGATTATAAAGAACAATAACATATAGCCTACTGCGATTAAAACAGATGTAAGAGCACCTATAAATGACGTTGCACCTCCGAGTACTAACCCTGAAACAACTGACAAATATACAGCTAAAAAGATATCATCAAACATAATGATTCCTAAAATTAGCTCCGTCTCTTTATTACCAGATCGCCTTAAATCAACAATTACTTTTGCGACAATTGCACTCGAGGAAATTGTTATGATTCCGGCAATAATTAATGTTTCTAATAAGGGGAAACCCATTATATATCCGTAAAGCAAACCTAATATAAAATTAAGCGATATATGAACAGTTCCCCCAAAAGCAATCGACTTTCCTGATTTAATTAATTTTTTTATTGAGAATTCTAAGCCTAAATAGAATAGGAGGAATATGACGCCAACACGGCCGAGGAAGGAAATTACTTCTCCGCTTTCAATAAACCTTAAATCGATAAGCCCTAAATCTGGGGCATGAGGCCCCACTAGCATACCAAGTATAATGAGAAACGGAATAATCGAAAACTTTAACTTTGCAGCGAGAATTGTTGCAAAAGCTACTAATACTAACGCAGTTCCAACTTCAAAGACTAAAGTATCCATCGATTATGAGTCACCTCCCGCTGAAAGCAACTCATTAATAATTCTCTTCACTTCATGTCTTTCACCCGATAATACGAGCATATCACCAGCCTCAATGATAGAATCTGGACCTGGATTGAAAAATTTCTTCATATTCTTTTTCAAAATAGCAATGATTGTTACGTTATATGTTTTTCGAACATGTAAACTACCAATTGTCTTTTGTACGACTGGTGCGTTATTTTCTATTTTAAACCACTCAATTGATAATCCTTCAAAAGCCATCTCAATCGTGTCTAACGCTTGTGGCCTATAGACCATTCCACCTAATATAGCTGCAATTTGTCTCGCTTCAGAATCGCGAAGAGAAATGCTTGAAATACTCTCATCATGATCCACATCAAAATGATACATTTCTCTTCTTCCATCATCATGAATAACGATAACCATTTTTTCATTACCTTTCGTAATTACTTCAAACTTACAACCAATACCCGGAAGTTCACTTTCTCTAATATTCATATTTTCCGCCTCCTAAAATTTTTAGTTACGGCTTTTACAAATCTACATCGATCTCCGTTTTAAACTTTTCATCTTTTGAAATACCTAAATATTTGAGCGTTTCTGATGGCGTTGCGTGATGGAAATGTTTTTGCAGTAGCGCAATCGCTATTCCTCTTTTGTACGCGTGAAACCCAAATGTTTTTCTCATTGAATTCGTTCCAATCTTCCCAACAATTCCAACTGCTTCCGCAGCATTATGAATCACCCGATAAGCTTGTTGACGCGTAATTGAATTTGTCGTTTTATTAGATTGAAATACGTAGTTTTCTCTTTGAGCATCAAAAGATTGTACGTACGCTAAAAGCGCTTCCTTTACTTTTGTATTTAAATAAATATCTTGTTTAAATTTTTCATCTTTCACAGGAAGAGAATAAAACTCTTTAGCAGTTCCATCTTCATTTAATACATCTTCAAACTTCATACTAAGGAGCTCAGTAATTTTTAAACCCGTGTTAATTCCAATAACGAATAAAAGATAATCTCGCTGGGAATGCTCTTTCAAATATTTTTTCATAGCCTCAATTTGGCTTATATCTTTTAATGCCTCTACAACTTCCATACATGTATTCTCCTCATCTTATGAACGGTAATTTTCTCATCATGTTGTCCATTTTACCTTATCATGCTATGGGAATTCCATGTATTATCCATTTCCTTTTAAATTTTTTACGCTATACAATTGAAGCGATATACTTTAATGCACCTAAAAATTCTGGATATTTATGATTTGGAAACTTACTATTGTAAAAATACGTTGCGGTTAGAAAAATAACGAGGAATAAAGATGAAAATAGTAAAACTTCTTTGGACCTTAGCGCTATACTTATAACTTCAAATAAAGATCCATCTTCTTTCTGCAAGTTGGATTCCTCCTTTCATTTCCTGCTACTTTATATGTTTAGTTTATGTTACTTAATTATATTTTATAACATAATTAAGTAACATATCAATGTTTTTCGTTATTTTTTCTGAAAATAACAAAAATACCGAGCACCCTACGCTCGGTATTTTTGTTATTAGTCCTCTTTCGGAAGAACAATTCCTTTATACAATTGAACTGTAATGAAGTAATAAATCGCATAAATAACTACGAAAATTACAATTGGTACCCAAATACGGAAGTACGGATCAAGTAAAATAAATCCGAAAATATTCATACCAACTAATACGTGAGCAATACCGACAATTGCCGGGAATAAGAATACTAAGAATAACTCTTTATAAATAGATTTTGTTAATAATTCACGGCGCACCCCGATTTTACGAAGCATTTGATAACGCGTAATATCTTTTGATGCACCAGACAGAATTTTAAACATTAAGCAACTTGCCATCATCGCTAAGAAAGCAATGCCAAGGAAGAAGCCCATAAACACTGTTCCACTCGCAAAACCGTAGAACATGTCGTAAGCTTGATATTTACTGTTCATTCTTTCAGCCGTTACATTTTTATATTTATCTAGCTGCAACTCGTCAAGTTTTTTCCATTCTTTTGTATATGTTAAGAAATCATCTACTTTTCCGATAAATGCTATACCTTCTTTACCATTTATCCCATCGTACATTTTTTGGTCTACAATTTTAATCGCATGATCTTCGTATATATAATATGGATGGATTGTACTAAAAGCATCAACCCATTCTTTTGGAAGTTCTTTAGCGTTCGCATCTGTTTCATTCATGTCTCTAGAAACTGCACCTACTGGTAGTTCCTCTGAAGCTTTCTTCGTATTCACTAAATCTTTCATCGATTTCATGTTTGCCATATCTTTTACTAAAGGACGATTTTTCTCTAAATCCTCTTTTATATAGTAAACGTATTTATCATCTACTTTGTAACGATATTCGTTTTTCTCTTTAAATGTAATACCGTCTAAAATTTTCTTTTCTTCAGCTGTTGGGTTATGAACTACTGAATCATATATTACTAAACCATCTACCATTTTTATAACATTATTTTTAAACGCCATACCACCTGAAATTGCACCCGCTCCAAGAGCAACTAACATTGCTACTGTCGCAAGCACTTTCGTTAAACTATTAATACGGAAGTTTAATTGTGCAAAAGTAAAAGCGTTAAGCCCTTTTTCGCTTCGTTTTTTATTACTTTTTAACTTTTTAATAATAACAGGAAGAAGCGATCCAAATAGCATGTAAGTACCAGCTGTTGTTGTAATTAATGCAATAATGATTCCCATTTCTCTTAGTTTTTCCATATAAATCATTGATGCATAGCCAATACCTAATAAAATAACCGCAAGGAATGCAACTAAACCTGTCATTTTCCCTTTTACCGCAACACGTTCTGTTTGTGCATCTGCATGTACAAGTTGTAATACAGAAATACGAGATAATTTAATACTATTCATAATTGCTGATAATACAAATAGTGCAAAGAAGAAGATGCAAGTAACAGTCATAGATGGTAAATAAAATGCTTTATAGCCTTCACCAGCAAATTCTAATTGTTTCATTAATAACTGTCCGATACCTTCTGCAAGTCCTACACCAACTATAATACCAATCGCAAGAGACGCAGCACCTAATACGATTGTTTCAATAAACATAAGTAATGTAACTTTATGTTTTTTTGCTCCTAACATCATATACATACCAAACTCTTTTTGACGAAGAGATAGTAAGAAAGAGTTCGCATACAAAATATAGAAGAACGTTATAATAGCTAGTAAAAATGAACCTGCTTGGAATACAAATCCAATTTGACCAATAGTAGAATTTTCCTTAAGGAAGGCCTCGTTTAACGCTAACGTTTGGAACATATAAAAAATTGAAATCGACATGACAAGACCAACCAGTAAGACGATATAATCTTTCAGCTTACTTTTTAGCCCTGACATGGAAAGTTTGAATAACATGCCAAAGTCTCCTTTCCTACGCTTTTTGTGTACCTAAGTCTGCAAGCACATCTAAAATTTCTTTATAAAACTCTTCACGTGTACCACCACGGTGAATTTCTTTATATAGCTCACCATCTTGAATGAATAAAATACGCTGACAGTAACTTGCACTATACGGATCATGTGTAACCATCATAATAGATACACCTTGATCTTCATTTAAGTTTGTCATCGCATCAAGTAAACTCGCTGCATTTTTAGAATCAAGCGCTCCTGTTGGCTCGTCCCCTAAAATAATTGCTGGCTCATGTACTAAAGCGCGTGCTGCTGCCGAACGTTGCTTTTGTCCACCAGATACTTCAGATGGATACTTTTGAAGTATTTCTGTGATTCCTAACATATCTGCTACTTTTTCTACTTTCGGTCCAATGTTACGTGATGAAACACCTTGAAGTGAAAGTGGAAGTGCAATGTTTTCGTAAATAGATAAGTTCTCTAATAAGTTAAAGTCTTGGAAGATGAATCCTAACTTTTGTGAACGGAAATCTGAAAGCTCACCTTGCTTCATTTTTGTAATATCCGTACCCGCAATTTCAACAACGCCGCCTGTTGCTTTATCTAACGTTGAAATTACATTTAATAATGTCGTTTTACCAGAACCAGATGGTCCCATAATTCCTACAAACTCACCCTCTTGAATTGAGAATGATACACCTTTTAACGCGTGTGATTGGTTCTCACCTTTTTTACCGTACACTTTTTGAACGTTTTTCACGTCTACAACTGGTTTCGTCATATATATCCTCCTATGCTTGTTTTTCCATTACCTATTTTGCGCTTTTTGGAGGGGAACTGCTATTTGTTAACATTACATTTACCTTACACTTTTGTAATATAAAAAGGCTGAGCATGTAAGGTTGACTTTTTTCCTTTAAATACAAATTCGTTCACTTTTTGAAATGGTACATCCGTAAATGAAATTATATTGACTTACCGACAAAAGCTGAAAATAAAAGTAGGCTGTTCCACAAAAGGAACAGCCTACTTCTCTCTTTATTTCTTTAAAGGTGTTACCGTCCAGTACGTAATAACACGCCAAATCCATTCTAGTGGACCCATCTTAAAGATTTTCATCCAAATCACACTAAACACAATTTGAATTGCGTAAATTGCAATACATACATATAACGTCTGCATGTACGTTAAGTTTCCCGCAAAGTTAAATGCACTTCCTGTAATTAAAATCATTGCAGTTTGTCCGATATAATTTGTTAACGCCATACGACCATAGTATTTGAGTGGTGCTAACAATGTTTGAACTGTTTTTAATTGAAGTAATAAAATTAATGCTCCCACATAGAAAGCTGAAATGACTGGTCCAACTGTAACACCAATTTTTAAAAATCGGCCTGCAGCATCCATTGTTCCGTCCTCATTCATAAGTATCATATTTACAAATGGCTCAGCAGGTACGTGCCCGTATTGATACCATACAGCTACGACACTTAAAACAAACATAATACCTGTAAAAATAGCGACTTTCTTTATGTTTTGCGTGAGATTTTCAAATACACGATATTGGCCTGCAGCAAGACCTAATAAAATTAAGCCGAGTGGTAATAGTTCTTTAATCCCCATTACACTAAAAGCAATTGTTAAAATAAGGCCAATAACTAAGTTCACTTGTTTTTTCGCTTTATAAAATGGTAAAACGATTAACCCGCAAATTGCATATAACGTTAATGCCTCTCCTGGCTGAAACATGTAATGAATCAAACCGAAAATAAATAGTGCAACTACTCGGCGTAGAAATAGAACATATCCATTCTTCCCTTTCGCAATTGCTCTCGTTATAAAGATATAGAATCCTACTCCAAATAAGAATGAGAAGATTGAGAAGAAACGACCTTCTACAAATAAGTATAGAAACCTTTGATAACTTGCATCCACTGTATTAGGGTCTGGAATTTTAATATTAAGTAGTGCAAGAATATTTACTAAAATAATCCCCAGTAGTGCGAAACCACGAATGTAATCTAACTCATCAATTCGTTTGTTTGTAATATTGTTCCCCATAAAGCAACTCCTTGTATAAAATTTAATCCTTCCTTACTCTACTGGAAAAGGACAATCGTAACTATCGGTTAACCTTACAGGAATCTTACATTATTGTAATATAATAAAATAAAACCAGGTCATATTGCGACCTGGTCTACTCTGATTGCTTCGATCTTTGAGGTTGTCCTTTTTTACTGTTGCGCTGTTTCACTTGCACAACTGGATCAAGCTCATTCGAAAACTCAGCGTTATGTCCATTTTGTGTTTTTTGCTCTGGGTTATTTTGATCTGAACGTTTCGCCATTACATTCACTCCTTATTAGTGCGGTGTAATAATCATTTGATGTTGCAATTGGCGAATTGCCATACGTGCTCTATTTAACTGCTCACGTTGCTCATCATTCGCATGTTGTTGCATCGTTTGTAAATCGTTATATGCTTGTTCTAATTG